>Ga0315278_10000908_pt1 | contig 25643 bp, 17 predicted proteins | sample YL17G06_0_MG_FD_203880 | JGI IMG/M metagenome (GOLD analysis project Ga0315278, IMG submission 203880) | Sediment microbial communities from Yellowstone Lake, YNP, Wyoming, USA - YL17G06_0 | ecosystem: Environmental > Aquatic > Freshwater > Lake > Sediment | place: USA: Wyoming | collected... | reverse complement strand
TGAGCCCAGCAGATGGCTTTCCACTGCAAAGGATAGGTGGCTTTGCGATTGCGTTCTTCATCAGAGGAGGCACCGTAAAAATAATAAGCCTGCTTGCCGTAGGCGAAGACCATCAGGGTAGCCAGGGTGCGACCCTCGAAATCAGCAACAAAGAGTTCGCACATGCCTTTGGGATGGAACAAATCGTACGCGCGGCGGTAATATTCCAGCGAATGGACATGGAACTTCTCCCGCTGCCCGGTCACCGACATAACCTGGTAGAAGTTCTGGATGTCCTGAGAGGAGTGAACAACCACCTCCTTGCGACCTGCCAGGCGCACATTGTAACGGGTCTTAGGCTTCAAGCGATTGAAAACCTCTTCTTCACTTCCGTGCAAATCGATGATCAAAGTGCTGCACGGTTGTACATGCTGCGGGCTGACAACAAAACCCGCGAGCGGCGAGGCAGGGATCCCATTCGCAACTGGAGACCAAATGTTTTGCTCAACCTTGAGGAAGATGGTTTTCCGGCTACGACATAGAGCGTCTACATCCTCCCAGAAATCCGCATCCAATGATCCAGATGCGTTTCCAATGACTGGTCCCTTTGGGATGTAGGCAAAGGAATAACCAAGCGGCAGATGGCGGAAAAGTAACTGCGCGCCCGTATTCCCGTAAACCATGCGGTAAGGCTCCCACCCAAACGCGGATTTAAGTTCACCCCACTCGCCGGATTGGAGCAGGTGGGCTGAAGGATGACCAGCAAGAAATGCATTCCATTCGAGAAGGGTGAGTTCAGACATGGGAAAAGTATTTCGACGTGCAGAATCTCCTGGAGAACGAGCAGACGGTTTCATCTAGGAAGATATCATTTCAACTGTGAGCATCCTTCTTTCCAAAGGCTATTACCGTCGCTTTCAGGAAATTTGGAGCGATCTTTTGATGCAAAACACCAAAAGAATAGGCAACTTTTGAGAAGGATAAATAGGATGGTTCTGCCTCGTACCCATAGACGACATTATTATGAAAGCCGTGTTCATTTAACATTGCGCGAACCTTGAGAACTGTATTGCAGCGGTAGTAGGTTGGAAACACATCCTGTTCTTTCCGATGGTCTTGGACTGCTGCCGTGACTTTGGAATGATATTTGTTTGGGATTAACCTCGAAATAATAGCAATATAATTCCAAGAATTGGGGGTACGAATGCAGACATGACCTCCGCTGCGCAAGACCCGCTGTGCCTCAATAAAAAAATATCCAGGATCCTTTAAGTGCTCCAGGACATTATCACAAACCACCAGGTCTGCTGAGCGATCTTCAACAGGCCACTGGTCGCTTTCCAGCGGGATAAATTCATCTATGTACGGATTATCTCCTGCCGCGGGGTTAATATCAAGGCCGATAACCTTGCTGGCTTTTCCTTTTAAAATTCTCAAATCCCGCCTGATAAGGATTGGGTCTTCTTGATATCCCCCCCTTCCGCAGCCGAAATCAAGGACAATCGACGATGGAACAAGCAATGCATTGACCCGTAGATAAAAGGCCAATGTCCCATCGATATTAGAAAAACCACCAAATTTGCTCTCAGGATAAAAAACGTTCTTATGGGGCATGGCGAGCCCGGTTTCTACCATATCTGAAGGAATGAGTTTGAAGCAGGCAAATTTTGTTAGCGCAGGCTAACTTTCATCCTGTATCAGTGCGCCAACAGACTCCTCGTTGAGCAGGTCAAGGGACTCACTGCCCTCGTTGTTCGTGAGCAGATATATCCCTTGCTCCTTGAGGAATTTGATGTTGCTGTAGCGGGTATCCCGATAGTCGCCAACCTTGCCGGTCTTAATCGCATCGATGACCTGCTCCACTCCCCGCTCGACCGTCCATTCGGGTGAGAATCCCAGCGCCTGGTTTATTTTGTTAGAATTAACCCAATAGTTGCGTGCATCCACACTATCCTCTTTGTTGACAACTTCAGCATCGGGCACAAGACCGTGGATTATCTCACCTATCTGGCTGATCGTATAATTCTGTTCGTTCGAACCAACATTGAAGAATTGATTGCGAACAACCTGAAGAGGCGCGTCAAGAACGGAAGCGATTGCCCGGGCGGCATCATCAACGTGCAGGAAAGGTCGCCACTGACCACCCCCAAAAATCGTAATTTCATGGTCAACCACCGCTTTGGCAGTCAGAAGATTGATCACCAGGTCAAAGCGAGGCCTCCCTGAAAGCCCATAAATTGTGCTCAAGCGCAGGATGACAGGTGCAAAACTATCATCTGCCAGTTTAAGCAGCACTTTCTCAGATGCGATCTTGCTACGGGCATACAAGGAAACAGGCCTGAGTTCCGAACGCTCATCCAGCATCTGGTCATTTGCGCCATATACAGAACAGGTGCTTGTGAAAATGAAGCGCCCGACACCGCTGCCCTTGGCAACCTCGGCGATCATGCGGGTGGCCATCAGGTTGATCTCAAGGGTCAATTCTTCATTCAGCGCACAGGCAGAGTCACCAACCAAGCCACCCAGATGGATGACGGCGTCCATGCCGTGCATCGCCTCGACAACCTTTTCGACCTGGCGAAAATCAGCTTTTAAGATTTCAAGACGAGGATGGTTGAGCCATTCCTTTATGGGATCTGTTCCGTATAATAACAGGTCCATCAGGCGGACATGATAGCCTTTATCGAGCAGCCTGGGTAGCAGTGCGGAACCGATATACCCGGCTCCACCAATAACGAGCACATTACTGACGCTCCTGCCCTCCACCTGCCTCGACCGTGAGCTCTCCGCTTTGATAACCCATTTCCAGATTGTGGCCCACACGCGTGCCACCACCAGCAAAATTGTGCTCAATGCCCATGCAAGGATCAGCGTACCGCGCGGGAAATTCAACTGCCGCGATAAAAGTCCGATCAGGTTGCTTTGGGATAAATAAGTGAGGAAACCAAAGATCAGGTAGGCGAGGCTGACTGCCTGGATGACGATCAATACCTTGTATCGGCCTCGATAAAAGCGACCATAAGTGTAAAACCCATTAAAGATGAAAATTGTAAGACTGATCAGGGTCAGCAACCATGCATTGTTCTGGTAGACCCCCCAGTAATACCAAAAAGTCACCCGGTAGTTGAGTGGCACATCCGGCTTTGTGGTGGCAACAATCCACAGCAGGCGCGCCACCAATGACAAAAGGAGTGCCAGATTGATCAGGATTGCGTCGGCAAGCAGACGCAAAGCCCCTTGAAAGGAGACTGCTTTCTTGATCCAGGTTCCTATAGGTTTCATTTCGGGGCTAAGTGTTTACGGATTGCGGGGGCGCTTTCATGACAGCGCTGGATGACTTCGCAAATCCCGAGAGCCACTTCCGCACTCATGTTTGACCACATGGGAAGGCTCAGGCTATTTTCAGAGAGCCAATCAGTATTTGGCAGTGGCGCGCCAGTATAGAAAGAGCTATAGGCAGTCTGTTTATGTATAGGGGGCTGGTAATATTTTCGAGTATCCACATTCTCAGCAGAAAGAGCGAGTGCAAGTTCGTCGCGGGTGAGACCGAAGAATCCCGCCTCAATCGTGATCGACAATTCCCGGTAGGAATGACGATCACCGGGACGTACGAGCTGGAAACCAATCCCTTGCAATCGTCCCAGAGCCTCCTGGAAGAGGGTCACAGTTGCATTCCTTTTTTCTGCCGCTTCTTCGAGCATTGCCAAGCTGTGCAGTCCGAGCAAGGCATTGAATTCAGGCATGCGCGCATTTAAACCGGCAAAGGCGCTGTCATAGTTGCCGTCATTACCATATTCCCGCCCAATACGAATTTTCTCGGCAAGGGCATCATCATCCGTGGCGACGATGCCTCCCTCGCCGCTGATCAACAACTTCGTCGGGCTGAGGCTGAAGATGTGGGCTTTGGCTTGTTTTCCTACAGGCTCTCCCTGATAGCGGGCACCAAATCCATGGGCCGCATCGATGATCAGGTTCAGCCCGTGCCCGAGAGCCACTTTTTCAAGTGCTGCCAGATCAGCCGGATTGCCAAACTGGTGCACGGCGACGATGGCAGTGGTCTGCGGAGTGATCGCCGCCTCCGCGGCTGCAGGATCGAGATTATTCGTTTCCCGATCGACATCTGCGAAAATCGGACGCACACCCGCCCAGACCAATGCAGCAGCGGTTGCCATAAAGGTAAAACTAGGAACGATGACATCGCCGCCCAGTTCCAGGGCTTTATGGGTCAGCATCATGCCGGAGGTGCAACTCGAGACAGCGATGGCATGTCTGACATTTAGATGCTTTGAAAGCGTATCCTCAAATTCCCGCATGAACCGGCCTTTAGTGACCATGCCGGTGCTGAGGATGCTTTCAATACCACCCGCCATCTCAGAAAAGGATGGCAGGACAGGGCGAACCATTGGAATCATTTCTTCGAACGCGGGTTCACCGCCTAAAATGGCAGGCAGGTTGTTTTTCATAGGTGCAAAATTATACCATACGTCGGATTTTGGACTTTTCCGGTCATTTGGAGCAGCAATCTACGCTGGAAGGAGTGTGTCTGTGAATTGGACCGTAGTATGTCTTCATTGGTTTCTCATCCATGCCACAGTCTGTGCCAGACCATCCGCAAGGGTAACCTGTGCCCTGAATCCGAAAGCGTCTTCAGCCCGATTTGGGCTGCCCACCGACCGGTAGATATCTCCGGCGCGTGGAGATTCGAAGCGCACATCGGGTTGTTGTGGGGAGATAGTACTAATTTCCTCCAACAAATCGAGCAAATTGGTTTCGCGTCCGGAGCATATGTTGAACACCTGCCCCCCTGTATTCGATTCTGCGGCCATCAGGTTGGCACGCACTATGTCCTTTACGAAAATAAAATCGCGGCTCTGCCTGCCGTCGCCGTAGATAATGATTGGCTGTCCAGCAATGAGGCGATGCAAGAAGATGGGAATGGCAGCGGCATAGTCAGAGTCGGGACGCTGGCGCGGTCCGTAGACGTTATAGTAACGCAATGCTGTTACTGGTAATCCAAGGGTCTGTGAATACAGGCTGGCATAAAGTTCGTTCACCTGTTTTGAGAGTGCGTAGGGGGAGAGCGGTCGGAGGGGAGTCTCTTCCGTGGTTGGAAACACATCCGTATTGCCGTATACCGCAGTGCTCGACGATATTACCATCTTGCAAACACCTGCCTGGCGGGCGGCATCCATCAGTGCGACTGTCCCGCCAACATTAACCGCGAAGCAGGCTTCAGGTTCAATCATGGATTGCGGGACAGAGACAAGAGCTGCAAGGTGGAACACCAGGTCGATGTTTTTGACTGACGCCTTGACCATTCCAGCATCACGCAGGTCACCGTCAAGAATCTCCAAATTGCCTTTCAAATCCTTCAGGTTTTCGTGCCTGCCTGAGGAGAAGTTATCCAGCACACGGACAGAATCGCCGCGACAAAGGAGAGCCTCCACAATGTGCGAGCCGATGAATCCAGCTCCGCCAGTGACGAGGGCACGCATATTTCAACGACCTCTGAATGCCAGCACCTGAGTGAAGGTGCGGAAAAGAATCAGGATATCCATCAGCATGTTGCGGTGCTTGATGTAGTACAGGTCGTATTCGAGTTTGATCGCCATTTCTTCCACCGTGGCGTAATAACTATAATTCACCTGCGCCCAACCTGTGATCCCTGGCTTGACCAACAGGCGTGCCCGATAGAAGGGGATTTGCATCTGGAATTCAGCTATCCACTCCGGGCGCTCGGAACGTGGGCCCACCAGGCTCATTTCGCCGCGCAATACATTCAGGAATTGAGGCAGTTCATCAATATGGGTGCGGCGGAGAAAATTCCCAAAACGGGTAATCCGGCTGTCTTTTTCCCGGGTGAGTTGGACGATCCCGTCCTTTTCTGCATCCTGGTGCATGGTGCGAAACTTGTGCATGCGAAATTCCCTGCCACCTTTTCCAGCGCGCACCTGGCGGTAAAGCACGGGCCTGCCGCTTTCCAGCAGGATGGTTATGGCAACAAATGGGTACAACACCAGAAAGATCAGGATCCCTACCAACCCACCAATGATATCGAGCAGCCGTTTGCCGGCTTCATAAAAACCACCCACATGTTCCTTATCCACAAAAGAACGGATGAGCCAGTCTGATTCCAGGTGGTGGATAGGTACGCGACCAAGCAATTCCTCATAGACCGAAGGCATGGGCACGACCTCCACCCCGGCTTCCTGCGCATCCAGGATGGTCTGGAATGTTCCACCTTGCATCTTGCCGGAGATGGCGATGATGATTTCAGTGATCCCTTGCGCAGTGATGGTGTCGATCAGGTTGTTGTTACCTGACAAAACCGGGAAACCTTCCACGGTTTTTCCGATCTTCCCAGGGTCGTCGTCCATGAAACCCACCAGGAAGAAGGGCTGAGGCCGCAGGTCTTTGTACGACCGGGCGATGGTTTCCCCAGCACTGCCGGCTCCGATGACCAGCACCCGGCGTAGGAAAGCCTGGGCAGTAAATATCCGGATATAGACCAGCCGCCAGAGGAAGGTCAGCACAGCAGCGAAAATCAGGAAGAAACCAATCCCCCAGCGAGGTAATGAATCCTTCGGTGAAATGAGGTAGATCAGGGCGTAAAGGAAAATACCTGCCAGGGCTGCGATGGCAATCCCAAGGGCAGTTTGACGCAGATTCTTGGCACGGTGCAAGTCGTAAAGTTCAACCAGGAATACCATCCAGATGAGAGGAAGAAGATAGAACCAGGTGTCCACGCGTTCCTTCAGAAAATCCATGGAAAAACTCAACCAGGCATCTTTTTGCCCCCAGAAATATAATCCGCCGAATAGAGCAAGTACTGAGATCAACAGATCGCCGATCAGCAGGATGGTTCGCTGCTCACGCGGACGTACACGCCAGCCATTCAGCCTGGGACGTGATTGTGGTGGCATCATTCCTTCTCCCTGTGTTGGGTGGTGAACACTCCCACAATCATACTCCATAAAAAGCCTGCTCCCCAAGAAAGATGCATGCAGGAAATTGCCAGCGGCAGGCCGATGACCAGAGAGATTTTCCTCTGGTTCGAGGCAGCCAGAACACCTGCGGAAATCAGGATACCCGCATAAAGGATGACCTCAATGGCAAGGAAGGTCCAAAAGAGAGGCAGGAAAAATCCCAACAACCCCAATCCGATCAGACTTAACATGAACAGGGGCGGGAGACCCTGCCGCCAGAGCAGGGTATTGGGGTAGCGGCGCAACATGCGCCACTTCCAAAATCCATAACGGAAATATTGTCTTGCCAGCCCCGTCAATGTGGTTCGGGCGAAATAAATCGAACGAATGGACGGGTCGAGCCAGACCGTACCTCCAGTCTTGCGAATACGGGCATTGAACTCATAGTCCTCATTCGAGAGCAGCGTCTCGTCGAAAAAACCGGTCAATGCCAGCAATTCCCGCTTGAATGCCCCGAACGGCACTGTATCCACCGAGGCTGCTTTTTTTGTATGGCGATAAAGGGCGTCCCCCACGCCTAGCGGATGGATCCCGGCAACTGCGATGGAATGAGCCATCCAGGTGGATGCACCGGGTTTGACTTCCCAGACACCTCCCACGTTATCTCCCAGACCGGCTTCCAAACTGGCAACACATCTTGCGATATAGTCTGGATATGGCATTGAATGCGCATCCAAACGGATGATGATCTGCCCCCGGGCTTCCTTTATGGCAATATTAAGTCCGTTGGGGATATGCCGTTTTGGATTGTCCTTGATGATCATTTGTAAGCCGGGGTGGGAACCAGCAAATGCCTCGATCTCCGCCCGTGTATCATCGGTGGACATGCCGTCCGCGATAATCACTTCGAGGTCTGCCCTCGGAAAGGTCTGCGCGTGGATGGCCTCCAGAAGTTTTCCAATAGTAGCTTGTTCATTAAAACAGGGGACGATTATGGAGACAGAAGGCATGGTCATCTTTGAAGGAGATAAAGGATAAAAAAGTCCATCACCGCTTGGAGGATTTTGAAACCGGCTCTGGAAATGTGATCGGCAGGTACACAGTGAAAGTGGACCCCATCCCCGGTTCGCTGCGGACGCTTATTTTACCACCATGAGCCCCGACGATCTCTTTGACTATCGCCAACCCCAGCCCCGAGCCATGTTTTTGATCATTGGAACTGGATGGGTCAACCTGGAAGAACCGGTCAAAGATATGGGGCAGGTTTTCAGGCGAAATCCCTGCACCTGTATCCACAACCTGTACCTGAATGCCTGACCCCGCGAGGGTGGCTGTGAGGGCGATTCGACCTCCAGAAGGAGTAAATTTAATAGCATTATCCACCAGGTTGGTGAAAACTTGAGCCAGACGATCTGGATCGCCTGTGATAGCCGGCAGATCCACATGTTCCACCCGGATATCCATATTTCTGAGGCGGGCCTGTGGAGCGAATTTTTCAGCGATGTTATCGAGCAAGGCAGCCAGGTTCAGCGGTGCATGTTGCAGGTCGAGTGTACCGGCATCCAGACGAGCAAGGTCGAGAAGATCAAGCACCAGACGGTTCATCCGGGCGGACTCATCGTAGATGACCTGTGCTGATTGTTTTTGTGCATCAGGAGTGTCTGCAGTGCCATCCAGCAGGGCCTGGGCAAATCCCTGGATGGAGGTGAGGGGCGTTTTCAACTCATGGCTGACATTGGCGACAAATTCACGCTGGGACTTTTGATGATCACGCAGGCGAGTGTTCATATCGTTGAAAGCGCGGGATAGCTCAATCACTTCATGAGGACCGCCCTTTTCCAAAGAAATCCCCTCTGCCATTGGCATCCGCCGGGTTGCACCGATCAGGCGTTGAAGCGGATTGCCTATCCAGCGCGCCAGCCCAAATGCTGCCAGCAGCGACAGGAGCAAAGCGATCAGTGTGGCAATAGAAAAAGGTGCAATCAACTCATCGCGTAGAATCGCAAGGAGTGCAATTATAGGGCGTGGGGAAGCTAAAACAAGATAGTTTCCGTTATTAAGGCGGGTCACCGTAAAAAGCCAGGATTGCCCGCTGGTGTCACGCAAGCCAGCACCTCTTAGAAGCAGCTGGATGCGTCGCGGAGTGATCAAGGCAGCTGCTCTTGAAAGGCGCGAATCAGCCAGTAATTCGCGTTTCGAATCGTAGACTACGATCCGAATATTATATGTATCATCATAACCTTGCAGGACCGCTTGGAGAGAGGTTTGAGTCAGCGCGTTCCAATCCGGTTGGTCTGCCAGAAGAAGCGATTCCACCACCCGCAGCCGGGCGGTGGCCTGGCGGTAGGCAAAGGGGCTGCGAATCAGATAAAGGATCAGAATGATCCCTGTGATGAGCAGCGCTCCCAAAATCACCAGTGCATAACTTAGCCACAGACGCGAACGAAGCGATGTAAACATTAAGAAACCAATTTATAGCCGATGCCCGTCACTGTCTCTATGGAGACCGCACTTCCAGCAAGTTTCTTGCGAAGTTGGGAGATATGGACATCCACGGTGCGTGACTGGCCAATGAAATCAAACCCCCAGCCTTGTTCGAGAAGTTGTTGGCGGGTGAATACCCGGCCGGGCTGGCTTGCCAGGATGAGCAGTAGTTCAAATTCCTGGGTTCTAAGATCAATTGAGCGATTGTCGATACGGGCTTCTCGTCGAATTTCATCGATCTCCAGGCTGCCGATACGGATGGTGGCACTTGCCCGGGCAGCCCGTTCAGATCTACGCAGGATGGCCTTGACTCGTGCCACCAGTTCGTGAGGATTGAATGGTTTGGTCAGGTAATCATCAGCACCAATTTCGAGACCGAGGATCTTGTCGATATCCTCATCCCGGGCTGTCAGCATGAGGATTGCGACCGGATTCTGCGCTGCCCGCAACCGCCGGCAAACCTCCAATCCATCCAGTTTGGGGAGCATGAGATCGAGGACGACCATCGCCGGATTCAGACGCTGAACGGCTTCCAGAGCAGTCTCTCCATCCGTGGCTGCCTCCACCCTGAAGTTCTCACGTTCAAGGTACATGCGAGACAGTTGAAGGATGGATGGCTCATCATCGACAATAAGGATCAATTCGGAGGCCATGTGACAGGTTCTCGAATCTAATTAGGTTTTGAGTGAATCACTGTGTTATGGGAAACCTTATGTACTGGAATCATCCCAAATGCTCATTCCAGGATGGCAATCAGCTCAATTTCGACATTTCCATCTTTTGGCAATGCGGCTGCCTGGATGGTGCTGCGGGCGGGCGGGTCGCTGGCAAAAAACTCACCATAAACCAGGTTCATCTTAGGAAAGTCAGCCATATCTTTCAGGAACACAGTGGTTTTTACCACCCGCTCCAGCCCTGACCCGCTGGCTTCAAGAACGTGCTTGAGATTTGTCAATGCCTGGCGGGTCTCCGCCTCGATCCCTCCCGGGACCAGGCTGCCGGTGGCAGGGTCGAGACCCAATTGACCGGAAGCAAAGATCAGGTCGCCACTGCGGATGGCAACAGAATAGGGACCTATCGCCTTGGGAGCCTTTTCAGAAGAAATTACGATTCTTTTCATATTGACCTTTCCAGGATTTATTTGTAATGATTTTACTGCAAAAGACAGGCAGAGACACGGCTGGTTGCCGTGTCTCTGCCATGGCTGATATCCCGGGTTATGGGATGGCAGGTGACTGGGATGGTCGGTGGGTTTCGCGGAAGGCTTTCACTGCAGCGCGCAAAGCCTGACCGGTGCCATCCATGGCAAGACGGGTGTTCTTGAGCACCTGACCGAGTGCGCGGACGGTCTCAACCGCAGCGGTGCGATCGGCAACAGCCCCGTTTGCGTCGAATCCTGCATGGCTGGAAATAATCGCCAGCCCGGGATCATGAGCAGCCTGAGCGGCAGGGATTACAGCTGCGAAGGCATCCAGTGCAGCCTGTATCCCTGTTGTGTCCCAGCCTTTGCCAGCAGCCTTGTCGATCAGCGATTGTGCCCGGGAGATGAACTCGTCTGCTCTGGCAAGCCGGTTGGTCTGACGCTGGTAGAGAGCCTGCTCACGGGCCCAGGTCCTTTCCAGGCGTTCGTTATTGACTGACCTGTTTTCAGAAGGGGTGGGTTGATCCTGGAATCCTGCTGCAGATGCGCTTGAAGAGGGGATTGCAGCCAATCCTGCAGCAAGTACCAGGGCTGCCAGTAAAGTCTTCCTGAGGAATAAAAATTGAGTGGACATGATCATTCTCCTTTTGTATTTGGTGATTAAAAAGATTGTATATCCATCAAGTAAGGGGGATATTACGCGGATGTAAAATCATTGTAAAAGGTTGAGTGCCCTTTGCTTGACAATCCTTCTCTCTGCGTGTAAAATCTCCCCGCTCAATTGTAAGGCTGTCAACGGGCCGAGATAGCTCAGTTGGTAGAGCACACGACTGAAAATTGTGGTGTCGCCAGTTCGATCCTGGCTCTCGGCATTCTCGGCCAGAACGATAGGCCATTTGCGGGCGTAGTACAGTGGTAGTACGTCTCCTTGCCAAGGAGAAGGTCGTGGGTTCGAATCCCATCGCCCGCTCTCAAATACGAGGATTGCTCATGAACGATCAGCAATCCTCAATTCATCATCGACAATGATCGGCGTCGTGGCCAAGTGGGAAGGCAAGGGTCTGCAAAACCCTCATCACGGGTTCAAATCCCGTCGACGCCTTGATTAATGACGAGCCTGAAAGGGCTCGTTGTTTATTGTGCATCACGGGTTTCCCGGAGGACGGGACTTCGCAAATCCCGTCGACGCCTTGAATAATGACGAGCCTGAAAGGGCTCGTTGTTTATTGTGCATCACGGGTTTCCCGGAGGACGGGACTTCGCAAATCCGGTCGACGCCTTGAATAATGACGAGCCTGAAAGGGCTCGTTGTTGCTTTATGCCGGTTGCACGAAGGACTTGAAGGTGCAGATCCCGGCGAGGTTTCCAATCCATGCGAGCCATCTTGGGCTCGTTTTGTGTATAAACTTGATATGCCAAAAATCTCTGAATCGCCTATAATACTTTTTATGAGAAAAAAAGTTTCGCCTGAACCACATAGCGGAAGCCCTTCTGATCTCAAGAAACCAAATCGGGATAAGCCCAGGTCAAAGAAGCAGGTTGAGATTCTTGAAGATTCGGATGATTTTCTGCGCGCATTGATCGAAAGCAACAGAGAAATATTTTTTACAATAGATCTTAAAGGTCGCTTTTCCTATGTAAACCCAGCCTTTGTACAGGTAACCGGTTACAAGGCAGGCAAAGTGGTAGGGGAACCATATAAGCAGTACGTCCACCCGCAGGATCTGCCCGGTCTGAGATCAAGTGTAAAGCGTACTCTGGATGGCGGTCTAGAATCGTATGAGTTTCGCCTGATTGATCGAAAGGGCAAGACTCTGCACATGCATTCTTCCTTCAGCCAATTAACCAAGAATGGCAAAATAATTGGTTTGAGCGGGGTGATGGTTGAAATTACCAGCCTGAAACAGACAGAAGCGGCATTGCTCGAATCCGAAGAGAAATATCACACGCTTGTGGAGCAGATTCCTGCCGCTGTATACATGGATGCAATTGATAAATTAAGCAGCACGCTCTACATCAGCCCGCAGATCGAGAAATTCACTGGGTATGCTCCGGAAGAGTGGATTGCAAATCCCGCTCTATGGGGCAACCTCATTCATCCGGAAGACCGGAAAATGGTTCTGGCAAGACATCTGGAGACGAATCGGACTGGTGAAAAATTCCTGGTTGAATACAGGTTGATAGCCCGCGATAAGCATGTCGTCTGGATCCGGGATGAAGCGAATATTATTAAGGATGCCAATGGGAATCCCCTTAGCTGGCACGGGGTGATGCTGGATGTATCCGAAAAGAAACTGGCAGAAGTGGAACTGCGCCAGCGGGTCGAAGAGTTGGCAGCCTTCCGGGCTACAGTTCTCGATCTTGCCATACCGCAGGACCTTACCTCCCTTCTTCGTACGATTGTTGAACGATCCACCACGCTGTTGAAAGCACCCAAAGGCTTCATCTATCTTTATGATGAGGTCAACGACGATCTTGAGCTGACGGTTGAACTGGGTTATCCTTCCGTTCGGGGTGTACACTTGAAAATGGGGGAAGGCATGGCAGGTTGGGTGGCACAAAAACGGAAGACCCTTGTTGTTGACGATTACAGCACATGGGAAGGTCGGTCGCACCTTTTTAACAATATACCCTTTCATTCCATTGTTGAAGTGCCCATGATCTTTGGCGGACAGTTGATCGGTGTTCTGGGGGTCAATGATTCGGATGAAATGAGACGCAAGTTCTCAGATGCAGATGCTCAACTCCTGTTGCTTTTTGCCGGGCAGGCAGCAAGCGCTGTTCATGATTCCCGCCTTGTCCAGGGACTTCAATCAGAACTAGACGAGCGCAAGCGGATGGAAGAATCACTTCGCGAGGCAGAGACGCGCTATCGCGCTGTGGTGGAACAGATCCACGCCATTGTATATACCGATTCTGCCGAACTCCTCGGTCTGACTCACTATGTAAGCCCACAATTAATGACCATCCTGGGCTATGACCCGCAAGCCTGGTCGGTCAATCAAGAATTGTGGACCAAGGCGATCAATCCGAAAGACCGCGAGAGAGTTATTGCGGAATATGAGAAGACATTTAAGACAGGTGAGCCTTTCATTGCCGAATATCGGATGATTACCAATGCAGGTCAGACCGTGTGGATTCGGGATGAAGCAGTAATGGTACGCAGTAAATCCAATAAACCCTTATTCTGGCAAGGGATCATGCTGGATATCACTGAACGCAAGCAAACCGAGATGGCTCTCGAGGACAGCGAGGCGCGTTATCGTCGATTATTTGATCTCTCACCTGATTCGATCATCGTTCATGGTGATGGCAAGATATTGCTAGCCAATAAGGCAGCCATAAATCTTATGGGTGCTTCACGAGCGGAAGAGATCGTCAATACGCCATTTCTGGATATCGTCCATCCGGATTATCGTCCGAATAATATCGAGGGCCTGCGGCAGCAACTTAAAGAGGGCACTGTCGTACCGGTGGCAGTAGAAAAATTCATTCGCCTCGATGGAACAGCAATTGATGTGGAAGTGACCACTGCTCCTATCCATTATCTGGATTCAACAGCCTCGTTGGTAATCTTTCGAGACATCACCAAACGGAAGGTGGCAGAAGCCTCCCTGAAGGAAAGTGAAGCTAAATATCGAAATGTAGTCGAACTGGCGAGTGATGGAATCACAATCATCAAGGATGGGATCATAAAATTTGCCAATCCTCGCGTATCCGATATGGCAGGTCTGTCCATTCCCGAAATCATTGGAACCCCGTTTATGAATTATGTATTCCCGGAGGAATTGCCCAAAGTGCTTGATCGTTACTCCCGGCGGATGGCGGGAGAGGACCTGCCTTCCTCGTATGAGACTATTCTCATTGATAAGGATAAGAACAAGATCTATGTGGAAATGAACGCCGGGGCGATCCAATATGAAGGCGGGATTGCCGACCTGGTAATGGTACGGGATATCACGGAGCGAAAACTCGCCGAAGCAGCCCTCAAAGAAAGCGAAACCAGTTACCGAGACCTGTTGAACAGCGTTTCTGAAGCGATATATATCCAGGATAAAGACGGCCGCTTCCTGGAAATCAACGAGGGGGCGGTAAAGATGTATGGATATCCGAGGGAGTACATGATCGGAAAAAATCCCGAAGATATCAGCGCCCCAGGTCGCAATGATCTAAAGAGCATTAAGAAGATGATCGGGGAAGCATTTAAAGACCGGCCTCAGCATTTTGAGTTCTGGGGGAAACGAAAGAATGGAGAGATCTTCCCAAAAGATGTACGCCTTTACAAGGGAACCTATTTTGGCAAGGATGTGGTCATAGCCCTGGCGCAGGATATCACCAAACGCAAGAAAGATGAGGAAGCGTTACAACGGCAATTGAAAGAATTATCGATTTTACATACCGTGTCAATAGCTGCGGCCGAGGCTTCAGATATAGATCAGTTGATCGACGATATCACCAAAATCATCGGTAATGCGATCTATGTGGATGACTTTGGAGTGGCGCTCTTTGACCAAACCCACCAGGTCTTGAGACCGCATCGGTCCTATCATGGCAATTCGGATGAAGCGATGGCAAGCATACCTTTATCCGCAGGGATCACAGGTTTTGTTGCTTCCACAGGTCAGCCATATAACGCGGCAAATGTACACACTGATCCGCACTACCTGAACAGCCTGCCGGAAACCCAGTCGGAATTATGCGTTCCAATTAAAGTGGGCGACAGGTTGATCGGGGTGATCAACGCTGAAAGCCACCAGCTGGATTTCTTTAAGGAAGAAGATGAACGCCTACTGAACACGATCGCGGGAACACTGGCAACAGCGATCGAAAAAATGCAATTGTTCACTTCCGAACATACCCGCCGGCAGGAATCTGAAACATTACGCGAAGCGGCTGCGGCTGTATCCTCTTCGCTTGAATTGAACCAGGTTTTGGATACCATATTAATCTCATTGAAACGGGTGGTGCCTTACGACAGCGCCAGTGTTATCTTGTTAGAAGGCGACCACCTGCGCCTGATGGCGGGGCAAGGTTTCAAAGAACCGGAAAAGGTGATCAATCTTTCCATTTCTGCGAAAGATAAAATATTCCGTGAGATTACCAAGCTGGGAAAACCTATCATCCTCGCAGATGCATCCACTGACAGCCGTTATAAGCAATATACAGGGAGCGATCCCGTGCGCGGTTGGCTTGGGGTTCCCCTGATCGTGCGCGACGCGGTGATTGGTTTTATTACCCTCGACAGCCGCACACCTTCAGCATATAAGGAAGAAAGCGCAGCCCTGGTGCAGGCTTTTGCATATCAGGTGGCCACCGCGATCGAGAATGCCCGTCTATATGAAGCAGAACAGCGCCGGTTGCAAGAATCCGAGACTCTTCGCGAAGCGGCTGCTGTGGTGGCTTCCACGCTGGATCAAGCACAATCAGTTCGATTAATCCTCGACCAACTTGCAAGGGTTGTCCCATACGATAGCGCATCGGTATTGATTATGAAGGAAGGGTATCTTGAAATTGTTGGTGGACAAGGGTGGGAAGACCCCGAGTCTGTTCTGGGTCTACGCTTCCCTGTTCCCGGTGACAATCCAAACACGCTGGTTGTTCAGCAGCGAACACCGATAATCCTTGGGAATGCACCCGAACAATATGAATCCTTTCGCAGGAGACCACATGGCCAGATTCTCTCCTGGTTGGGAATTCCAATGATTGTTCGCGACCAGGTGATCGGGATACTGGCCATTGACAGCAAAAAGCCGGATTACTTTTCACAAGAAAGTATCCGGTTGGTGAGTGCGTTCGCGAGCCAAGCCGCGACCTCAATCGAGAATTCCCGCCTGTATGAAGAAGCGATCCAATCTGTTGAAAGACGCGCCATCCTGCACCGGGCCAGCCAGGAGATCGCACACGCCAGCCAGGATCCGGAACAGGTCTATGCTGCAGTTCATCGGGCATCGGAGCAGTTGATGCCCGCAGAAGCATTTGCCATCACTTTGCTGGATGAGCAGAGCAACGAAACAGTCGGAGTTTATCTTGTGGACAAGAGTGGGCGCTCGCCTGTGGATCGGGTGCCGGCTGGAAATGGATTATCAGGATTGGTGATGTCGACCGGCATGCCAGTGATCACCAATGACTTGATGGTGAACCCAATCCCCGGTAGTGTCCATTTTGGGGAAGAAGAGGAAGTCCGTTCCATCCTGGCAGTGCCTTTGCGGCTGGGGGAAAAAGTGATCGGTATGCTATCCGTGCAAAGTTATAAGCCTTACGCGTATACCGAAGAAAACCAGGTAACATTGGAAATGCTAGCCGCTCACGCTGCAGTGGCGATCGAAAATGCACGCCTGTATGCAGAAACCCTGCAGCGATTGAAAGAATTGGAAGCTGTCAATCACATTTCAACGGCATTGCGCTCAGCTCAGACGGTTGACGATATGCTGCCAAGTCTCCTGGATGAGACCTTGCAGATCCTGGGCAGCAATTCCGGCGTGATCTGGCTGTACGACCCGGTCGGGGGGGTTCTAAAGCAGAAAACAGCCCGTGGATGGTTCACAACCATCCAGGAAAAACCCGTCAAACCCGGTGACGGTATTGCGGGTACCGTGTTTAAGAATGGACAGGTGAGTATTTCAAAAGAATTTGTAAACGATCCGCTTACCCTTGATAGCACACGCAGCCAACTCCCTCCGGGCTGGGGTGGCGCGTGTGTGCCGATCCGAACTGGCCGAGAATCCATTGGGGTTATGTTCGTATCTGTGGAACTGCCCCGCCAACTCCAACCAGCCGCGGTCCACCTGCTGGTCACCGTCAGTGAAATGGCAGGAAATGCCATCCGTCGTGCCACCCTGCACGAACAGACCGAGCGGCAATTGCAGCGCCTGGCTTCCTTGCGTGCAGTTGACATGGCGATCAACACCATCCTTGATCTGCGGGTGATGTTGGGTATCCTGATTGATCATATCACATCGCAATTAAAGGTGGACGCAGTCAATATCCTGCTCATCAACCCGAATTCTCCCACCCTGTACCAGGCCGCAAGTTCAGGGTTTCGATCTGACGCCTTGAAAAAAACCCGCCTGTATATTAGCGACAGCCTTTCCGGTCAGGCAATCCGCACTCGGACTACCATCCATATCCCCAATTTAAGCGAAAGCAAATGGTCTCACCATGCAGAGGTTATCGGTGAGGAAGGGTTTGTCACCTATTTTGGCGTACCGCTTCTAGCCAAAGGTCAGATCAAGGGTGTTTTGGAAATATACCAGCGCAACCTGATGGAACCGGATGCGGAATGGCGGAATTTCCTGGAGACCCTGGCAGGTCAGGCAGCCATAGCGATCGATAATTCAGTATTATTTGAAGAACTGCAGCAGACGAACATGAACCTGTCCCTGGCCTATGATGCCACCATTGAAGGATGGTCAAAAGCTCTCGACTTACGAGATCATGGATCCGAAGGTCATACCATGCGTGTTGCCGACATGACCGTGCAATTGGCTGATATCATGAGGATTGGGTCATCCGACCTCATTCATATCCGCCGCGGCGCTCTCCTGCATGATATAGGAAAAATGGGCATACCCGATAGCGTCCTCTCAAAAGCCAGCGCACTCAATGAAGAAGAATGGGCCATCATGCGCCGCCATCCAGAATTCGCATTTGAGATGCTTTCGCCCATTGCTTACCTGCGCCCGGCAATTGACATTCCCTTTGGTCACCATGAGCGCTGGGATGGTTCCGGTTATCCGCGCCATCTAAGTGGCGAACAGATCCCCCTGGCAGCACGAATATTTGCAGTGGTTGATGTATATGACGCGTTGATCACTGACCGCCCCTATCGGAAGACCTCCACCAAACTGACGGCGATCGAATATATACGTACGAACAGCGGGATTCTCTTCGACCCCCGTGTGGTGGAAGCATTCCTGAAACTGACCGCGGATGACCAGGCTGAAACCGCGTTCAATCCGGGTTCTGCTGGTTAGATTTTTCGTATGACGGTATAACGCGCCAGGTCTTCCAGAGCCTGGCGCTCTGCGCTTTCAGGCATCCCGGAAAGAGTTTGAAGAGCCTTTTGGATGAATTCCTGCGCTTCATCCAACGATCTTTTCACCCCACTGCTCTTGCGCACTTCCAGGACCAATCGTTCCATGCGCTCATGTTCGCTGTAACTCCCGCTGGTGAGACAGATGACATCCGGGTCGTCGGGGTGGGCTTCGGCATAATAGATTGCCGGGAGGGTCACCAGACCCTGCAACAGGTCTGAACCGACCGGTTTCCCCACCTCCGCCTGTTCGCCTGTAAAATCCAGGACATCATCCACAATCTGGAAAGCCATGCCTAAATTGTAACCGTAGACGCGCATCGCCTCGACAACCGATTCATCCACCGGGCTGATCATGGCAGCGGTGCGGGTTGCCATTTCGATCAGCGAGGCGGTTTTGGCGTAGATGCGCTTGTAATAATTATCGCGGCTGGTGAGCCCGCGGGCAGTGAACAACTGGGTCAACTCACCGCTGACGATGATCGCCAGGGTCTCGGCGAAAAGTTTCATCAGCGGCAGGTGGTCGGTGTCAGCTGCGAGTTTGGCAGCCCGGGCAAAGATAAAATCACCGGTCAGGACCGTGGCGGGTGGCGACCAGCGGGCGTTCAAGGTGGGATTGCCGCGCCGTAATAATGCGCCGTCGATCAAGTCATCATGGACCAGGGTGGCGGTGTGGAGAAGTTCCACAGCGGCAGCCAGGGTGATCAGCTTATCATGAGGGGCGCCAAGCATCTGGGCGGTCAGAAGCCCGAGTGTCGGACGGAGTCGCTTGCCCCCGGAGGAAAGCAAATGCTCCAGCGCAATGCCCAGATCCGGGTGGGCACCATCGGATTGGGAACGCAGGAGTACTTCCACTTCCTGGAGTCCCTTTTGTACGGGATTGAAAAAAGAGGCTGTATTCAATGGTTAATCCCAGGCAAAGAGTAGCCGTGCATTCTCGCTGGTTGCGTTGGCAACCTGCTCGCTAGTGCAAGAGTGCACTAGGGCAATTTTATCAGCAATCAGGCGCACGCAGGCAGGTTCGTTGCGTTTTCCTCGGTGGGGAACAGGCGCCTGGAAGGGAGCATCTGTTTCCAGCAATATCCGGGTGAGAGGAATAGCTGCCAGGATTTGCAGCTTCAGACCGGCGTTCTTGTAGGTGATCGAGCCGCTGATTCCAATGCAGAAACCAAGGTCGACAGCAGATTTCGCCATTTCCAACGACCCGGAATAGGAGTGCAGCACACCCGGTCTCTCAGCTAGTGGATTGCCTGCCCTCTTTAAGCCTGCGCTCCATTCTTCCAGGATCAGCATCAGATCTGACGTGCAAGCGCCAATGGCAGCATCCCCTTTCTCGCGGAAGTGCACCACAACAGGTAGTTCAAGCTCTTCAGCCAGGGATAATTGTTCGCGAAGCGCTTTTTGCTGTAGGGGGTGCGGGGTTGAATCCCAATAATAATCGAGGCCGATCTCGCCAATGGAAACCACTTCGCGGCTGAGGGATATTTCATGCAGGGTACCCACTGCTTCACTATTCCATGAGAGTGATTCGTTTGGATGGATCCCGATAGCGGCAACAATCTGAGGGTGGCACTCGGCAAGCCGGACAGCTGCTCGGCTGGATTCAATGGAAAGACCCGGAACCAGGATGCGGGTGAGACCTGCCTGCCAGGCACGATCGAGGACCTCATCCCGATCGGCATCGAATTGAGCCATATCCAGATGGCAATGGGTGTCGGTCAGCTGCATGGATCCCCAAGGTGTACAGACAATGTTTCCTCGATCTTGAATGTGAGCAAGGTGACACAAGAACTACTAATTATTTCAAACCAGCGACCTTCAAGCCGTCCTGCAAAATCGCCTGAACCAGTTCCTTATGGGTTGTCTCACAGTAAACCCGCATGATCGGTTCGGTGCCGGAAAATCGGATCAGCATCCAGCCACCGTCTTCAAGTTTGAACTGGAATCCATCCACCGTCACCAGTTCGGTCACTTTCAAGCCAGCGATGTTCCTGGGATTGGCTTTCAAGATCTGGGCTTCGCGGTCATGACGGTTACCCGTGAAGGGTGTATCGATCCGGTCGTAGAAGTGCTCGCCCACTTTCGCAAACAGCAATTCGAGCAGTTGGGTGGGCTTCTTTCCGGTGCGGACCATGAAGTCGAGCATGTACAACCCTGCCAGGATGCCGTCTCGTTCGGGGACATTGCCGCGAAAAGCATAGCCGCCGCTTTCTTCACCGCCGATGAGGGCGTCCGTTTCGGTCATGCGCGGAGCTACAAACTTGAAACCCACTCCGGTTTCAATGACCGGTACACCATAAATTATGCCCAGTTTGTTAAGCATGGTGGTGGTGGAAAGGGTTTTGACGATGGTGCCGCGCTGTTGGCGAATTTCGAGCAGGTAATAAGCCAGCAAGGCAAAGACGCGCAACTGGTTAACAAAATTTCCATTCTCATCGCCGATACCGCAGCGGTCAGCATCGCCGTCGGTGATGAGCAATATGTCGGCGTGGTTATCCACCGTCGCTTTCAAGCCGACATCGATATTGGGCGGAATGGGTTCGGGGCGTTTCATTTCTGGGAAGGAAGGGTTTCGCTGGTTGTGGATCTCCAGCACGCGGGTGGAGCCGCCTGCGAGCAGGCGGGGGAAGTATCCGGCACCGTTACCCCACATCACATCCACCATGACAGTCAGACCGGCATCGATGATGGGCTGGAGGTCAATCAGTTTTCGGATGTGCTCGATATAGGGTGTGTGGGCGTCAAATTTGACAATCTCCCGAGCGGTTTCAGCTTCTGAGTATGGTTTCCGTTTTACATTCTTGAGGGCATCCGGAATGAGCGCTTCGATCTTGAGCAATCCTTCCGGGTCGATGGCGCCGCCGGTGGAATCGCGAACCTTGAAACCATTATCAGTGGAGGGATTGTGCGAGGCGGTGATATTGACCGCACCGCAGGCATGCCTATCGACCACCGCAAATGCAATCACCGGAGTGGGGGTGGCGCCATCGGTAAGATAGACTTTAAATCCATTCCCTGCCAACACTTCCGCCGCAGCTGCAGCAAAATGCTCGCTGTCAAAGCGCTGGTCGTGACCGACCACGATCCAACTGCCTTTCTGACCTTTTTCAAGCATATAGGAGGCATAGCCCTGGGCACAGCGCCGAACATTATCGAAGGTGTATTCTTCCGCGATCATGCCGCGCCAGCCATCGGTGCCGAATGTGATTTTGAAGGACATGAGAGAGCTCCTGGGTTGAAGATAACGGGGGGATTATAACAGTGAAAAGTTTTGGTTTTGGAGGATAGAGGAGGTCATGATCATCAGCATCTGCGGAAATAATCCAGCATGCCCAATTGTTGCAGGGTAATCGAAAAACGTGAAGTCAATTTGCTGGAACCTTCCCCTTGCCAAGCATCACCCGCAGCCCGCCATTTCTCAATTTGAGGGAGGTGTCAAACTGGACCTGCATCTGCCCGAACAGGGCGAGATGACAGGATAATATGGCAAGATTCCAACCAGGGCACTTCATGCGCAGTACATTTCCGAATTGAGCGTACAGGTTGCGCAGGTCTTTTCCTTCGCTGAGGCGCGGCCCGTAGGGCGGGTTGGTGACCACCCATCCCAGTCTTGAGGGAGGCGAGATTGATGAGACAGCCTGGCATTTGAATTCGATGGCATCCAGAACCCCGGCGCGGCGGGCATTCGCCCGGGCCATTTCGATCGCGCCGGCGTCCCGATCGGAGGCGAAAATCTCAATAGCCCGTGCCGGGAAGGCAGGCTTGTGTTTACGGATGGTCTGCCAAAGGGTGTCATCATAGCCGGGCCAATCCATGAATGCGAAGCGGCGGTCGGAGCCCGGCAGGATACCAAGTGCCATGCAGGCAGCCTCGATGGGGATCGTACCGGATCCGCAGAAAGGATCGAGCAAGGGGGATGCCTGGTCCCAGCCTGAGGCCATCAGCAGCGCGGCAGCCAGGGTCTCGCGCAGGGGAGCCCTGGCGACTGCCTGGCGGTAACCGCGCTTGTGGAGAAGGACACCGGACGAATCCACACTTACCGTACAGATATCCTCTGCAAGCCGGATGACGACCAGCTGAGGTGGTTGGCTGCTATTCCCGCCTGCCTCGACGACGGGGGTGGCTGCTCCCAGTCTCTGCTCCAGCGCGACAGATACGGCGCGGGCGACCTGACCGGAGTGGTAAAGCCTCGATTTGTGGCAGGTGACGCGTAGGTGAACTGGCTGCCCCGGGGTGAGGAACCGTTCCCAAGGCAAATGGGCGAGGCGCTCGCGGAGCTCTACAGAAGTGGAGGCGTGAAAGAAATTTCCGAGACGGGCCAGGATGCGGCTGGCGGTGCGCAGGTGAAGGTTGGCGCGGTAGAGGTCAGCCAGGCCCCCTTTGAAGAGCACCCCGCCGGGTTCAACCTGTAAGGAAAGGTGGTTCAACTGGCGCAATTCCTGCGCAGTGAAGAGTTCCAAACCGGGGCTGGCGACCGCGAAATAGGAATTCATATTTATTTCACTCGCCCCATGCATATCTCCCAATCCTGTCTGTCCGACCGGAATGAGGCAGGTGACCAGGTCATGAAAACTCCGTGGCAGCTTTGCGCGTCACGATATCCTTCTGATGTTCCTTGCGCCTTGAATCCTTCTCCACGAAGATCGGACGCCGGGTGAATGGGTCGAGTTCGGTGTAGTACATCAGGCTGGAGTAGGTGGACGGGGTGGGAGTGAAGATCTGCACCTGCTCCGGGTTGACGTGCAGTTTCTCGCTGGTGAATTGTTTCAAGCGCACCATGTCCTGCGCGCTGCAACCGGGGTGGGCGGCGATGATGTAGTAAGTGAGGAATTGAGGCTTTCCAGCGATACGGCTCAGGCGGTCGAATTTGTCCTTGAATTTCAGAAGAGAGTCAGTGCCCGGTTTACCCATCAGGTCGAGCACGTTGTTCTCGGTATGCTCAGGGGCCACTTTCAACTGCCCGGAGACATGGTGCTCGACGATCTCTTGCAGGTAGGACTCGCCGCAAACCGCGTCACTTAAGATCATATCATAGCGCAGCCCGGAGGCAACAAACACCTTCTTGATCCCCGGCACCTGCCTGACCTTGCGGAGCAATTCCAGCAGCGGGCGGTGATCCACTTCGAGCAATGGGCAAAGCTCGGGTGAGAGGCAGCGTTTTGAAGGGCAGGCGCCGTTCTTGAGTTTCTTGTCGCATTCAAATCCGTACATGTTGGCGGTGGGCCCGCCAAGGTCAGGTATGTAGCCTTTGAAATCAGGCAGGGAGCGGATGTGGTCCAATTCATCCAGAATGGACCGGCTGCTGCGCCAGCGGACGGTACGACCTTCGTGGACGGCAATGGCACAAAAATTGCACTCGCCATAACAGCCGCGATGGGTGGAGATCGAGAAGCGGATCGTCTCGAGGGCTTTGACCGGCCCCTGGGTTTCATAATACGGATGCTGGCTGCGCTCGAAATCAAGCGAATAGACAGCGTCCAATTCCGCCTGGGTCTGGCAGGGGGCGGGAGGATTCTGGATCAGGTAGCGGGTGCCATGCTGCTGGCAAAGGCCGCGCCCATTGAGGGGATCATTGTTCTGATAGAAAGTGTGGAACATCTCGATGAAAGCCAGTTTGTCCGCGGCAACGGTCTCGTAGGATGGTAACTCAAAAAAACCGGGTTTCTTTTCGCTGGCGATATAGCACAGGCCGCGCAGCTGATGCGGGTCCCTGCCGTCGCGCAAGGCATCCGCAAAATCCAGGGTTGCTTTTTCAGCCATTCCGTACAAGATGTAATCAGCCTTCGCATCAAAAAGGATCGAGCGCCGGACCTTATCGTCCCAAAAATCGTAATGAGCCACGCGCCGCAGGCTGGCTTCGATACCGCCCAGCACGATGGGCCGGGCTGTCTGACCGGGGTGGAGCCGCTTGGAGAAACGCCTGATGATGTTCGCGTAAATGATCGAAGCCCGGTCGGGGCGGCGGGTGTTCTCCCCTCCGGGAGTGTAATCATCGGAACGGCGGGGCTTTTTCAGGGCGGTGTAGTTTGCAACCATCGAGTCGACGCTGCCGGCGGTCACGCCCCAGAAAAGGCGCGGTTCCCCCAGACGGGAGATGTCGAGGTCCGCCTTCGTATCCGGCTGGGCGATGACACCCACGCGGTAACCGGCATTGAGCAGCACTTTACCGATGACGGCAACACCGATGTAAGGACTATCAATATAAGAATCACCACTGACCAGGATGATATCGAGCCCATCCCAGCCCAGTTGGGTGACTTCTGTGAGAGTGGTGGGGAGAAACATGGCGTGATTATAGTGCAAATAAAATTGTCCGGGCAGGCTTACCGGCGGCACCCGGAGACACTTTCTTACCGCTGCTTCCTTTCGGACCTGACGGGGTTCGTAAGGCTCCGCCGCGCCGGACCCACCCGGACGGGGAAAGGATAATCGATGAGAGAGGTTGTGTCAATCTTGGTTGTGCGCCTGTAAGCCCAAAGTGGTAATGTCCCTTTCTACCAAAGTTAAAATGTCCCCTGTGAAAGGGACATAGAAATGGACCTACTAACAATGAGCCAAAAAGAAGTGAACCGATTGGAAGTGATGCAACGGCTGGACGAAAAGCGGATGAAACAGAAAGCGGCAGCCGAACTGCTGAGAGTGAGTGAGCGGCAGGTAAAGCGGCTGTTACGGAGGTATCGGGAACAGGGGCCCAGTGGTTTGGTGTCGAAACGGCGAGGGAAGCCGAGCAGCCATCAGCTGGCAGAAGAGACCAGGCGAGAAGTGCTGGATCTCTTGAAGGGTAAGTACAAGGGATTTGGGCCCACGCTGGCGTGTGAGAAGTTGGTGGAGGTGGATGGGCTGAAAATCTCAGACGAGAGTGTGCGGAAGATGATGATGGCAGAAGGGCTGTGGAAAGCGAAGGAAGCCCGGAAGCTGGAAGTGCACCAGATGCGGGAACGGCGAGCCTGTGATGGGGAACTGGAGCAAATGGATGGGACGGATCATGACTGGTTCGAAGGGCGCTCGGAGCGCTGCACGCTGTTGGTTATGATCGATGATGCTACTGGAAAGTTGGGGGCGTTGTCGTTCGTGCCGGAGG
>Ga0315278_10000905_pt1 | contig 25667 bp, 24 predicted proteins | sample YL17G06_0_MG_FD_203880 | JGI IMG/M metagenome (GOLD analysis project Ga0315278, IMG submission 203880) | Sediment microbial communities from Yellowstone Lake, YNP, Wyoming, USA - YL17G06_0 | ecosystem: Environmental > Aquatic > Freshwater > Lake > Sediment | place: USA: Wyoming | collected... | reverse complement strand
GGACAATAACGCAATTGAAAATATTTGTCAAATTTTAAACGATACCGAAACAATTTATCCAGGCACTGATTTAAAACTAATTTACAAAACTGCGACAATATAGTCTGGCTCCGGATCAGGAGATCTGTAATTACCTTTTTTGTTCTTCTTTAACTATTTTAGTATTATCAGTGCCATCCTTTTTGACATCAAGTATGTTTTCGATCTCCTTAACAAGTTCTTTGACTTTAGCATAGTCATTGCCTTCGACCGATATCACCATTCCATCTTTTGAAATGATATATTTTGTTCTTTCGCCATCTGATTCTTTATTATCTGTTATAATTCTGTACTCAAAAATTTCATCTCCTTCGTTTTCCATTACCTTACCGTCTTTGATGATAATAACTTTTTCTTCTGTTTCTTTTCCATCTTTGTCAGACCATGTCAACTCTTTCTGATGCATGGAGGTTTTCCCATCAGCCGCTTTAGAATTACTGTAAACATAGATTTTATGATCGTCACCTGCATTCTTCACGGCCTCAGAATCAGAGCTCACAACTGTAATCTCTTTAACCACCTTTTTGGGGTCTTTTCCATCTGCTGAAACTGTTACCAAGACTTGCCTGTTGCCCTCATGTTGTTTCAAATCAGCTTCATCACCAATAAAGATGATCTTTCCATCTTTAAGTTTTATTGAGTCGTTCATCGTATCAACATTCAGCACTGTGTCAATAATGATATTTGTACCTGAACCATCATCAATTACAATTTTTATCTTATGTTCGCTTTTCTTTTCCTGTCCTGCAACCTGTGAAAATGGTATAAGGCAGATAATAAAAGCATAAGAAATAATTTTAAAGATTCTTTTCATGACAGGGGATATTTGATTTATACTGATTCAAAATTACTTTTACGCAGGTAATATAGCGTTAATGTGAGGTTAATAAGAGTTAATGAAATGTTAAATACTGCTTTAGTAATGACTTAATAATTTAATTTTGTGTTATGAACAGGATGAAATTCACCGGTCTTATCATTATGATGCTGCTATCCATTATCGGCATTATCTGGGTACAAATCGTGTGGATAAGGAATGCTGTAGGAATACGGAATGAAAGTTTCAATAGTGCAGTAAGTGTGAGTCTGAATAATGCTGCAAATGCCATTGAGTCTTCGAGGAAGATAAATTTCTTTAATAATTTTATGCTAACAGATCCGCCTTCATTAAATAACTCATCAGGTGATATTAGCGGCTATTTGAGCATTAAAAGTTATTCTTCTGAACCTGGGAACAAGATCAGTGTAAAAATTAGCAAACAGACAGTTACCGGCAATTTTGATACAGGAACAATGGCAACAGTTAACAAGTCTTTTACATTTAACGGTGATACTTCCTTTGTTTCAGATTCAGTAGCTTTTATCGTCGGTGCCCCCGATGAATCTGGCAAAATGAGCATTGTCAGGAGAGGGGAAGAGGCAAATACAAATACAAATTCAAGAGCTAACTATATCCGGCAAAATGAATTCCTCGATTGGGTTAAAAAAAGATCAAGTGAGTTTCAGAATATGAGCGACCAGATGATATCAGAGATTTACCAATGGGAAAAAGCTCTTGAGTTTGATAATAAAGAGGTTGAATATGCACTTAAGCAATCACTGGCATATGGTGGAATACAGACTCCGTATGAATATGCAATAATCAAAGACGGGATAGTTCAGGATGGATCTTTTAAAAAGTCTGGGAAAAGTGATTTCCTAAAAAGCAAATATATGGTCAGGTTATTTTCTGGGAGTATAATAAGACAGAACCTTATCATTTCCGTAATTTTTCCTGAAAGGACTAATTATGTTCTGGGATCGATGGCATGGATACTGGGAGGTTCGATGCTCTTCTCTCTTTTCATCCTGGCAACATTTGCCCTTAGTCTGTTTTTTATTATCAGGCAGAAGAAGATCTCGGAGATGAAATCGGATTTCATAAACAACATGACGCACGAGTTTAAGACTCCAATTGCCACAATTTCCCTTGCTGCAGATACTATAACCAATCCGAAAGTTATTAAAGATGAGACAAGTATCAGGCATTTCATTGGTATGATCAAAAAAGAGAACAGCCGGATGAACAAAAAAGTTGAAACAATTCTGCAGATAGCATCACTCGATAAAAAAGAGATTGAATTCAGATTTGAAAATGTCTCATTGCATACTATTATTGAACATGCAATTGAGACCATTGATATCCAGGTTCAGCAACGAAATGGTAAGATCAATCTTAACCTTGATGCAACAGAGCCTGTAGTTTATGGTGATAGTGAGCATCTTACAAACCTTGTAAATAACCTTCTTGACAATGCAATAAAGTATTCACCTGAATCACCGGAAATTGCTGTCAGGACAAAGAGTAGCGAAAAAGGAATAATTTTGTCTGTTGAGGATAAAGGAATCGGAATGACCAAAGCAGTTCAAAGCAAAATATTTGAAAGGTTCTACCGGCAGAGTTCCGGTAATGTGCATGATGTCAAGGGATTCGGCCTTGGTTTGAACTATGCACGGGCGATTATTGATGCCCATAGGGGCAATATAAATGTTTTCAGTGAACCCGGTAAAGGAAGCCGGTTCGATATATTTTTACCATTTAACTGGGAGAACTAAAATGAGCAATAAACCCGCAAAGATTTTTCTTGTTGAGGATGATTTGAGTTTTGGATCGGTTCTTAAATCCTACCTTGAAATTAACGACTACTCTGTTGAGTGGGTGGACGATGGCAAATATGCTCTCGATCATTTCAGAAGAGGGGTTTTTAATATTTGTATTCTCGACATTATGCTTCCGCATGTCGACGGATTTACAATTGCGAATGAGATAAGGCAGATAAACAATGAAGTCCCGATAATATTCCTTACAGCAAAAAAGCTGAAAGAAGATGTACTTAAAGGGTATGGAGTAGGAGGGGATGATTATATTACAAAACCATTTGATACCGATATACTTCTGGCAAAGATACGGGCGATCCTTTCCAGACGTGATCTTCTATCCGGGACCCGAGATATTTTTGAAATTGGAAAGTTTGTTTTTAACTCTAAACTCAGAACTCTAAAAATAGGTGTCGTTGAAAATAAATTATCCCCGAAAGAGGCACAGTTGCTTGAATTACTTGCAATTAATCCAAATGAATTAATCAGCAGGGAGATGGCTCTGAAAAAAATATGGGGATCTGATGACTATTTTACAGCCAGGAGCATGGATGTTTACATAACTAAATTAAGAAAATATTTATCGGACGATCCGGCACTGAATATTAAAAATATCCATGGTGCAGGATTCCAGCTGATTGTCAGAGAAGATTGACCTTCAGATTCTTTTTATTTATCGGAGTACTTAGAGTTTAAGATTCTTACAATTTTAGGCACTTTTTTTTATTTTTGTCATAAAAATAATTGAAATGGCCAACAGGTTATTTTTTATTCTTCAACTGATTTTAATTTCAGGTCTGTTTTCATGCAGGGCATATAAACCGGTTGTTTCAACATCCCGATCAGGTCTGTCAGCAGAGGAATATATAAACACTTTTAAAGATCTTGCTGTCAGCGAGATGAAGAGAACCGGAATTCCTGCCAGCATTACACTTGCCCAGGGTATGATTGAATCGGACTTCGGACGCAGCACACTTGCCCGTGAGGCAAACAACCACTTTGGTATCAAATGTCACGATGACTGGAATGGTCCTACAGTAACTCATAATGATGACAGAAGAAATGAATGTTTCAGAAAATACCGCGAACCGGAGGAGTCATTTTACGATCATTCTGATTTTCTTAAAGCTGGCTCACGATATAGTTTTCTCTTTGGTATTGATCAAACAGATTATAAAGCATGGGCCCGTGGATTAAAGAAAGCCGGCTATGCTACAAACCCTGACTATGCAAATATGCTGATCAGAAAAATTGAAGAGAATAACCTCTGGCATTTCGATCGCGGGTACAATGCCACCAGTCTGACTCCCCAAATAACAGTCCCTGTAAATGAGTCTGTTCCCGTTCATGATACGGGTAGTATTGAGAAGCCTGTGACTCTTACAAATGAAAATAATGCAATAATGGCACGTGTTCCACGAGTTCTGGAAAATAACCGCATTCAATATATAATTGTTAAAGATGGAGATACCAGGGATAAACTTGAGAAAGAATTTCAATTATTGAAATGGGAACTACCTAAATACAATGAACTTAATAGTGATTTCTCACTTGTTGCCGGACAGATACTATATTTTCAGCCTAAAAGGGAAAAGGCCGAACCAGGTAAAGAGTATCACAATGCTCTGGATGGGGATACAATGTATCTGATTTCACAACGTTACGGTGTAAAACTTAAGAGTCTGTATGAGATGAACAGAATGGCAGAGGGTACTGAGCCGGAAGCAGGTAAAAAGATCTGGTTAAGAAGTATTAAACCGGTAAACTAACCGGAATGACATAATCGGTTATTCTGAACCCTCTGAGGAATTCTACTGTATTCATCCTGTTCTTTCCTTCAAGTTGCAGGCTGGCAATACTTATAAATCCATCCCTGCATGCAATCCTTATAAAATGTTTCCCGTCGGAGACTATCAGGCCGGGATTAAACATGTGTTCCGCAATTTCCGGCTGGCTTTCGTAGACTTTAAAAGAATGCGTTGAGGAATCATTTTTGAAGAATGATCTTGCACATGGGTAAGGGGCGAGTCCCCTAATGAAGTTGTGAATTTTTACCGGGTTATTATTCCAGTTGATAATACAGTCGTTTGTGTGGATTTTTGGAGCCCGTTTCGGCGATTCTCCCTGATTAATGAACTGTGTCTGAGGTTGGGGCCTGATATTGTTTTCAGAGATATCAGCAAGTGTCCTGATTACAAGCCTGGCGCCATGTTTCATCAGCCGGTCGTGAAGATCTCCGGCATTTTCAAAAGGAAATATCTGTACCTCTTCCCTGAGAAGGATGTTCCCTGTGTCGATTTTTTCATCAATAAAGAATGTCGTCACTCCTGTCGTGGTTTCTCCATTGATAATAGCATGGTTTATCGGAGCGGCGCCACGATAGTCAGGCAGTAGTGATGCATGAAGATTAATTGTACCGATTGCAGGTATTTTCCAAACAACTTCCGGGAGCATCCGGAACGCAACAACAATACAGATATCGGCATTAAGCTTTCTCAGACTATTTATGAATTCAGGATCTTTAAGATTTTCTGGCTGCATAATAGGCAGTGAGCTGAGTTCAGCAAATTCTTTAACAGGAGATTTACTTATCTTCCTGCCTCTTCCCGAAGGTTTGTCCGGGGCGGTTACTACACCTACGACATTAAAACCATTCATAAGCAGTGATCCAAGTGTTGCTACTGCAAACTCAGGTGTCCCCATAAATACTATCCTGAGATTCTTCATAAATGGTTAATCCTTATTATTATACAAAATTAAAAAATATATTAATCCTTAACAATATGTTTATAGCAGGTAAGGTTATGACCCATTTTATTTGCCTTGGTCTCGAGATAAAATTTATTATGGGGATTTGATTCAATTACAAGAGGGATTGTTTCAACAATTTTAATCCCGTAACCTTCCAATCCAGCCCTTTTTACAGGGTTATTTGATATCAGACGTACTTTTCCAAGTCCAAGTTCCCGCATAATGCTGGCGCCTACACCATAGTCTCTTTCATCTTCACCGAATCCCAATTTCAGGTTTGCCTGCACCGTGTCCATTCCTTCATCCTGAAGCCTGTAGGTTTTTATCTTATTCAGCAGACCTATTCCTCTTCCTTCCTGGCTGAGATAAATGACAACACCTTTTCCCGCAGTTTCGACCATCTCCATTGCTTTATGGAGCTGGGGTCCGCAGTCGCATCTCATTGAACCGAAAATATCACCGGTGAAGCAGGATGAATGAACTCGGACAAGGATGGGTTCGTCCTTTGTCCATGAACCTTTTACGAGAGCAGCATGTTCAAGTCCGTTACTTGTTTGGCGGAAAGGAATAAACTCAAAATCTCCCTTCTCGGTTGGAAGTTTAACCCTTACTCCTTTTTCTATGATTGAATCTCTTTCAAGAGTATATATGATAAGATCTTTAATAGCTATTATCTTAATATCAAATTTATCACTGATCTTCTGCAGATCATCTAACCGGGCCATTGAACCATCATCATTCATTATCTCAACAAGAGCGCCTCCTTGCCGAAGTCCGGCAAGTTGAGTGAGATCAACAACAGCTTCAGTATGACCTGCTCTTCTCAGAACCCCTTTTGCTTTTGCTTTCAGTGGAAAGATATGACCAGGCCGTCCCAGATCAGATGGTTTTGTCTCCGGGTCGACAAGGGCTTTAATTGTGAGAGCCCGGTCTTTGGCTGATACTCCGGTAGTTGTTTCTTCGTTCAATAAATCGACGGAGACAGTAAACTGTGTCTCGTGCAGTGAGGTATTTATCCCTACCATAAGATCCAGGTCAAGCTCTTCGCATCTCTCTTCCGGCAGAGCAACACAGATAAGTCCACGACCATGTTTGGCCATGAAATTGACGATGTCGGGAGTTATAAGTTCTGCAGAGCAGATGAAATCACCTTCATTCTCGCGATCTTCGTCATCTACAACAATTAAAAGTTTTCCCCTCTTGATATCTTCAATAGCCTCTTCGATTGTATTCAGTTTAATATCGTTCATTTTAATAATTTGTTTAGTCCAAGTCAGAAATCCTGTGTGTTTCGTTCATGCTGATCCTGTATATATAATCCTTAATCTTCCTTAAGAACGAAAGATATGTGTCAATATTCATAATAACAGAATCGGTTGTAGCTTTGTATGTAAGGAAAATACCGATTGGTAATAAAATATATGAAGCGGCCCACATACCTGCAAATGTACCCAAAACATCCTCTTCCACCATTTTTTGTCCCGAAATGGAGATGACATAATAAATAACAAAGAAAAAGATCGAGATTACAGATGGTGTGCCAAGTCCACCTTTTCTGATTATGGCACCAAGAGGGGCTCCAATAAAGAAAAAAACCATGCAAGCGAAAGACATTGTAAGTTTCTTGTTCCATTCAACTTCATACTTTTTGATGGCCTTGACTTCGTAATGGGACGATTCATTTTTCTGAGCCAGGAAACTGTTTCCATCTTTAAGATTCTCAATTGCTTTTGCAAGCACTGTTCTTTTCTCAGTTGTTGTCATCATGTCGAGCAGGGCTTTTGTATCAAATTCCTTTAGTTTTTTTAAAGTGTCAATTTTGTTTTCATGGGCAGCATAACCGCGCAGGTAGTTTCTATCATAATAAATTTTTGTGTTATTGAATTCTTTGAATTGATTAGTGAGCCTTTCATTGTATCTTTTATTGAGGGAGTCTATGAAAAAGGTTAATTGTGAAATATTTTTCATAGCTGCATTTGATTTAAAAAGCCCCTCTTCACTTCGTTCCAGATCAAACCCGGTAAGGGAGATCAATATGGACTGCTCTTTAAAATAGTCTTTTCTCGATGGATATTTTCTGGAAGATGCATTCACATTTCTCTCTTCTATCTCATTGTAAGAATACCCGTTATAAAGGATCATAATCAGGCCTGTTCCGTCAATGGTTGTTTTCATATAGCCTGAATCAGCTAAAATTACTGAAGTATTGCCCCTTCTGTCGCGATGATCGTAGATTATAAGATTGTCGAGGCGGTTGGTCACCGGGTCTTTGGTAGTTATTTTAATGCTGAAATCCGGTACTCCGTTATAAAATGTACCAGCCTGAATATTTATATCAGGTTTCTTACGACGTATATCATAGAGAAGGGTTCTTGCTTTTCCTGATGAATATGGAAGGACATTATTTGAAAAGAAGAAAGATACGAAAGCAAGGATTCCGATGAGTACAATTAATGGTCGCATTATCCTTTGCAGTGGTATTCCTGAAGATTTCAGGGCAGCGAGTTCACTGAATTCTCCCATATTTCCGAATGTCATAAGGGAGGCAAGCAGTATTGCAAGGGGAAGTGCGGTTGGCACAAAGGTAAGTGAAAAGTGGTACAATAGCTCAGAAAGTATTCTGAAATCAAGTCCTTTCCCGGCAAGCTCATCGACATACATCCAGAGGAACTGTAAAATGAGGATGATAAGTACAATGAAAAATGTGAATATTAGTGGGCCTATGAATGATTTTAATACAAAACTATCAACCTTTTTCACCTCATCGTTGCATTTGAATTGCAAAAGTACTTGATTTTTACAAAAATCAGCTTAAGTATTTGCTCATTTTTTTCCGGTTTGCCCCCGTGCCGTAATTTAGATGTTTAGAACAATGTTGATCGTTGGTTGGATTTCAAACGGCGACAGAGAATTTTTGGAAATAGCAACTGTAGGTGTTCGCGAGCTCATCCCGCAAGTGTGGGATTCGGTTGGTTACTTATTTCTGTCAAGAGAAAAAAGTAACATCTAAATACCTAACATTCTTTTCAAATCATTGATCTGTGAATCCCACAGAAAAACTGAATCCTCTTTTTCATCTGATTCTGAAAAATCAGATATTATGAGGGCCAGATCGCCGGTAAGTTCTTCGATGTTAATTCTGAACTCGAAGTAATTTGATTCTTCATTTTCCATCCCTATCCATTCAAATCTGACCAGTTTATTGTCTTTAAGAGCAGAGAGTCGGGCTTTCGATTCGGAATTATTCCAGAAAAATGTAAAGATATCGCCATCCACCTTCACCTTATCAGCGAACCACTCACCTAATCCCTCTGCTGTACTGAGCCGTGAAAAGAGCACTTTTGGTGAACAGTTCAGGGTATATTCCAATTCGAACTTCAATCTCATGATAAAAAATTATTCTTAATGCAATACTATTTGTGCAATATAGAAAAAATATTGAAACTAAAAAACCTTATTGCTAATTTGTAACAAACTGATTATATTTGCACCCGCAAAAAGGGCAGTAATTTTTTTATTGGCGAGATAGCTCAGTTGGTTAGAGCGCATGATTCATAATCATGAGGTCGGGAGATCATTCCTCCCTCTCGCTACCAGAAAATCAGACACTTACACATAAATCGTGTAGGTGTCTTTTGTTTTGTGCTAGGTTTGTGCTAGGTTTTGGAGGATTATGGCTGATATCTATAAAATTGAAGTCCTCCCTTGTAGATAAGGGGTTTGAAATATCTAGCCAATGCTTAATCAAGGACATGGAGCGAATACTAAACCTCACAGAAGTTTTTTCAATGGTAAAGTGAAGTTTTAAAGAGAAAGGATAATTCTATTATTCCGACTTATTAAAGCCAAAAGTGGCATCTTCTTTTATAATATCGGTAACATTAATTGTTGGAAGTACATATTTATTGAAACAAGTACCTTCTGTTTTTGCATGTAATATCCCACGAGATGTACCTACCGTTAGCATAGCTAAATGGCATAAGAATCCTTTCGGGACAATTAGTGTATTAATTTCAGGTTTAAGCATCTCAGACCATGCAGCATCTTTTACTGAAAAGTGACAACTTGCTTCAATCAAGAGAAATGGTTTATTATCTGAATCGAATGTAAATGAGGCAAATACTGCGATGAATTTTTGAGCATCATCAGCAGCAAATCTTAATGAGGTGTTGAGCCTGATTTTTCCTTTTTCATTATATCCCTCCTCAATAATTGCAAATTGCTCTGTTGAAACCTTTTTGAGAGAGAATCCAATACTTTTCGTTGGTGTTTCCATTTCTATGCCGCAATAGGTTCTTCTTCGGGTTGATATTTACTTTCCGACTTATAATCTGATTTTTCAGAGCCAATTGGTTTACTCTCATTCCTTGTAATGTAGAAAGGAACAGCTGAGAAGCTATCAATGATTACTTGACTTGACTCATAGGCAGGTATAGCTATCAGAGTAATTCCTAATGCTTTCTCAATCTTACATATTGTTTCTAATGAAAGGTTTTCATGACCTTTAATCAATTTATTGATGTATTGAGGAGTGACTCCAATACTTTCTGCCAAAATCTTTTGATTAATTGATTGGCTTCTCAAGGTACTAAGAATTTTAATCGCTATCAAAGCTGATTTGTCCATCCAATCAGCATTATTCTCATAAAAATCAGCCTGTTCAATCCAGTCTGATGGTTCCTTAGTAATATATTTCTTTAATCTTTCTCTATTAACTGAATTCTTCATAATCTCATATTTCTAATAATTCTATAACACCATCATCATCAACAATTCCTTCGCTTATTAAAAATTGTCTACATGTATTTAGTTTTCTAAGTTCTGCTTGAGTATGTTCTCTCTCTTCCATAGTTGCAGTAAGCTTAATTGCCCCACCAGTAATTATATACATGTCTTCTCCTGCCTTTAAAGCATAAATTCGAAGCCATGTTTTGTTTCGATTAACATAAGCTTTTTTCTTTTCAAATAAATGATTTGTGACAACATCATTACTAAGTGACTTAAAAAGTCTCAGAAGAAGAGGTATTCTCTCATCTGGTAGTTTCTTAATCAGTTTTTTAAGATACTTCCTAAATTTTATTGCTTCATTTCTGGTTTCAATTATAGCCTGTTCAATTGAGATATTCTCCCAAATGGTGCGTTTCAGATCCTTTTCATGTGTAGAAAAGAAATTATCAAGATATTCAATATCAGTCCAATTCCTGAATATTTTATCAAACTCACTATATTTTTCATGATCTCCTTTTGTGGATAATAAACAATAGTCATCGTCAAATATAGGAACTAATTTCATTAAATCAACTTATAGGTTTATTTATTTTGATAATTTTAACAGTTGCAAACGACTATTCTGTCCTTTTAAAGTTTAAAATTATTCATTATACTGAATTTTAAACTACTATTCATGTACTTGTTTTCAACAATGGAGGAAACAATAATTTATCTGTGATCTTTTAACCTATGCAACTATATTAAATAGATTTGTTGATTTCCTTATTTGATTAAACTTCAAAACCTTTTATATACTTGACAAGATTTAGCTACCTTAGTCAGAATTTTTCAATATCTGTTTATGATTTTACGGATTAATATATAATTATGACTCAAAAACAACTTGAAGACTACCTGTGGGGTGCAGCAAACATTCTGCGAGGGATGATTGACGCTGCCGATTTTAAACAATATATTTTCCCTCTACTTTTCTTTAAACGTGTTAGCGATTTATGGGACGAGGAATACAAATTGGCTCTGGAAGAAAGTGGGAACGATCTAAGTTATGCTGAATTTGCAGAAAATCATCGTTTTCAGATTCCAAAAGGATGTCACTGGGACGATATACGTAAGAAAACAATAGATGTCGGAGCTGCACTGCAGAATGCTCTTACCGAAATTGAGAAGGCTAATTTTGAAATGCTCCATGATGTGTTCGGTGATGCCCAGTGGACAAACAAAAGACGAATGAGTGATGAAAAAATGCTCGATCTGATTGAGCATTTCAGTCAGATGAAACTTTCGGTTTCGGAGGTTCCTCATGATATAATGGGTGATGGTTACGAATACCTTATTAAAAAATTTGCAGACGATAGTGGACATACTGCAGCTGAGTTTTATACCAATCGCACAGTAGTTAAATTGATGACACAGATCACTGATCCAAAAACTGGTGAAAGTATTTATGATCCCACTTGCGGTAGTGGAGGAATCTTATTGAACAGTGTTTTACATGTAAAAGCACAAGGAAAGGAATTTAGGACACTTAAGCTATTCGGACAGGAACTTAACCTGATCACTTCTGCCATTGCTCGAATAAATATGTTCATGCATAATGTTGATGAGTTTATGATTGTACAGGGAGACACTTTAGATTCTCCCCAAATCCTTGAGGATGACGAACTGAAGCAATTTGATGTGATAATGGCAAATCCTCCATATAGTGTAAAAAAATGGAATCGAGAAAAATGGATGAGTGATCCTTTTGGAAGAAATATATGGGGAACTCCTCCACAAGGTTGTGCTGATTATGCATTCCAGCAACACATTATGAAAAGCCTTAATGATGAAACTGGTAGGTGTGTTGTCTTGTGGCCTCATGGTGTATTGTTTAGAGATGCAGAAAGTGATATCCGCAAAAAGATGATAGAAAATGATTACGTGGATGCAGTTATAGGACTGGGGAAAAATCTATTTTACAATAGTAGTATGGAGAGTTGTCTTCTAGTATGCCGTATGAAAAAGTCTCATGAACGAAAGGGCAAAATAATTTTTATTGACAGCAAAGAAGAAATTAGAATTGAACGAAGTACTGCTTATTTAAAGCCAGAACATATTAAGAAGATTGCGGATACATATCATAATTTTACAGATCAAGCAGGATTTGCAAAGGTAATGTCCATTAGTGATGTATTAAATGAGAATGATGGAAATTTAAGTATTCAACTATATGTCAAGCAAAGTGATAATAATAAAAAAGATGAAATTTCAGATCTTGTTACTTTGGTTAAGGAAAGTCAAATTGAAATAAATAAGAATATGGATTCTTTATTCGAACAGCTAAAAAGCTTTGGCATAGAATGATGCAAATTAATAAAGACAAATGGCAGGATGTTCAATATGGCAAATATGTTAATCATATTGAAATAAATGAGACAAATCCGAATGTTAGGAAAAAAGCAAGATTTGTTAGTGTTGAACATATAGAATCAGGTAACTTCAAAATTGTTTCATGGGCAAATGAAGAAATGCCAACATTCTTTAGGACTTTTAAATCGGGACAAATTTTGTTTGGGAAAAGGAGAGCTTACCAGAGGAAAGTAGCTATAGCTAATTTTGATGGGATTTGTTCCCCTCATATTTGGGCATTAGATGCGAAAAATGGACTTATTCAAGAATTGCTACCTTTTATTATGCTCACTGACCCGTTTTATGTGTATGCAAATGCCAATTCAGCAGGGACAATGTCAGTTTATTTGAAATGGCCACAATTAGCAAAATACACTTTCAAATTGCCACCAATACAAATGCAAAAACAAATTGCTTCCCTTTTTCTCTCAGTTGAAAAAACTATTGAAGATGTGGAGGTACATGAAAAAAAATTGAAGGTACTTTGGAAAAGATTAATAAATGAATTTATCAACAATACCCCATCTTTTGGTAATCTCTTAAAAGACATAGAACTTCAAAAAGTTACCTATTGTGAAGTTACAGAAAAGGTGATGAGAAAAATAGACCCATTGACTTATGGAATAGAACGAATTGTCGCTGGTGAGAACTTAGAGTCTGAAGATTTTAAAATCAGAACATGGCAAAAAATCGGCAAAGGATATTTGGGTCCAGCTTTTCATGTTCTTTTCATGCAGGGAGATATCCTCTATGGATCTCGCCGAACATATTTGAGAAAAGTATCATTAGCCGATTTTGATGGCGTATGTGCAAATACAACGTATGTAATCAGGGCAAAGGAGAACCTACTTCTCCAAGATTTGCTAAAACATATTATGCTGTCAGAGCGATTTACACAATATTCTATTGGCGTTTCAAAAGGTTCAACAAATCCTTATATAAACTGGAAAGATCTTGATAATTTCACTTTCCAAATACCTGATATTGAAACACAGAAAAAAATTGTAAAAGTTTTGGACGATGTCTTAATCATTATCGAACAGCTTAAACATCAAATAACAAATCTTAAAAATCTAAAGCAGAAATTATTGAACGAAATATTAGGCTAATGACTTTCACTGAACAAAATAGTATAGAAAATTTTGTAATTCACCAACTTACAGGGGTTAATCTGAATGCTGTTCAAAACAATTTAGTTTCAGAAGAACTGGTTGATTATGGCTCTATAAGATGGCGTTATGTTCAACCAGAAATTTTACAGCGAGAACTCACTGATGTACTCCTTGAAAGGGAACTAAAAGAATCCCTTTGCAGAATAAATCCTGATATAGCTTCACAGCCAGCTAGAGCGGAAGAGGTTATCCATAAACTCAGAGCAATCATTATAACAGTAGGTAATGTTGGCTTGGTTCGCGCCAACGAGGAATTCTCAAAGTGGATTCGTGGTGAGATGTCATTGCCTTTTGGGAAAAACAATCAACATGTACCAGTCAAGCTTATAGATTTTGAGAAATTAAATAATAATAGTTTCATTCTTACCAACCAGTTCAAGATCAGAACAAGGGAGACCAAGATTCCCGATATCGTTATGTTTGTTAACGGTATCCCTCTGGTCATAGGTGAGTTAAAAACACCAGTTCGTCCTGCCATTAGTTGGTTTGATGGCGCCTATGATATCCATGAGATATACGAGAATGCTGTTCCACAGCTTTTTGTACCAAATGTTTTTTCGTTTGCTTCGGAGGGGAAAGAGATTTTCATTGGAGGCGTTCGAACACCTCTTGAATTCTGGGCTCCATGGAGACTTGAAGATGAAAAAGATGAAATGAGTCATTTTCTGGGATTAAATGATGTCGCCAAACAACTTACTCATCTTCTTAAACCATCAACTCTGCTCGATATTATCCAACATTTCACTGTTTATGCTACCAGTTCAAAAAAGAAAAAAATTAAGATTGTTTGCAGATATCAGCAATATGAAGGGGCAAATGCAATAGTTGAACGGGTAAGAGAAGGAAAGATAAAGAAAGGATTGATCTGGCATTTTCAGGGTTCTGGAAAATCACTTCTTATGCTGTTCGCGGCTCAGAAACTCCGTAAACAACAGGATCTTGATAGTCCGACAGTCATTATTGTTGTTGACCGAATTGACCTTGATACTCAGTTAACCGCAACCTTCAACACAGCTGATGTACCAAACATGGTAACAACCGATAATATCAGAGAACTTCATAAACTGCTCGAACAAGATACCAGGAAGATAATAATTACAATGGTGTTTAAATTTAAAGATGCCTATCCTGATATGAATAAGCGGGAGAACATCATTGTAATGGTCGATGAAGCACATCGTACTCAGGAAGGCGATTTGGGACGAAAGATGCGAAGTGCATTGCCCAACGCTTTCTTATTTGGATTAACAGGTACTCCAATAAATAGAGCGGACAAAAATACATTCTGGGCGTTTGGTGCAGAAGAGGATCAAGGTGGATATATGAGTCGTTATACATTTCAGGAGAGTATCAGAGATAACGCAACATTACCTCTTCATTTTGAGCCAAGGCTTCCTGATTACCACATAGATAAAGAAGGTCTTGATGTTGCCTTCAAGGAGCTGGCAAATGATCTGAGTGAACAAGACAGGAATACACTGAGTCAGAAAGCAGCACGAATGTCAGTATTCTTAAAGACACCAGAGCGAGTTAAAACAATCGTATCAGATATAGTTGAACATTTCAAGGCACATGTAGAACCAGAGGGGTTAAAGGCAATGATAGTTACTCCAGATAGATATGCATGTATTCAATATAAAGAAGAACTGGACAAATTGATCAATCCCGAATCAAGTGTTGTTGTCATCAGTTCATCAGCTAACGATGAATATGATTTCAAGCAGAAGTGGGCCATGGACAAAGATCAGCAGGAGAAAGTTATTGAAAAATATAACGATCAGGATTCTCCCTTGAAGTTTCTTATTGTCACTGCTAAACTTTTGACAGGTTTTGATTCTCCTATTTTGCAAACAATGTATCTTGACAAATCGCTTAAAGATCATACACTTCTACAAGCGATTTGCAGGACAAACAGGTTATTCCCCAATAAAACATTTGGCCGTATTGTAGATTACTTTGGTGTTTTTGATGATACAGCAAGAGCCCTGGCGTTTGATGAAGAGAGTGTAAGAGATGTCATAACCAATCTTCAGGAACTAAGAGATCAATTACCTGTATGGATGGAAAAATGTTTAAGCCATTTTGAGGGAGTTGACAGAACAATTCCTGGATTTGAGGGATTGCAGAAAGCACAAGACTGCATCAATTCCGATGAAAAAAGAGATGCCTTTGCAAAAGACTTCAACGGCCTGTCAAAACTTTGGGAAGCACTTTCACCAGATCCAGTACTAAACATCTGGCAGAAAGACTATAAGTGGCTCTCCCAGATTTTCAATTCAGTAAAACCCGCTTCAGGAGATAACGGAAGGTTACTGTGGCATGCTCTTGGAGCTCAGACAACTCAGTTAATCCATGAACATGTCCATGTTAATAGTATCAATCACGATATGGATGAGATGGTTCTGGACGCAGAAGTGATTGATGGATTAATGAAGACTAAAGATCCGAAACAGGGAGACAGAGTTCTTAAAATTCTGATCAGTCGTCTGCATAAACATGGAAATCAACCTACTTTCAAAAGATTGAGCGAAAGACTTGAGGAGGTAAGAAGGAAGGCTGAAATCGGGCTTATACAGTCAATAGATTTTATCAAGGAGTTATGTGAGATAGCGAAAGAAACACTTCAGGCTGAAAAACAGACAGATCCATTGGAGGAACAAAAAAGTGGAAAGGCTGCTTTATCAGAATTGTTTCTTGAATTGAAAACCGATACCACACCTGCAATAGTTGAACGAATAGTCAATGACATAGACGAGATAGTTAGAATTGTCAGGTTCGATGGCTGGCAACACTCTACTGTTGGTGAAAGGGAGGTCAAGAGAGAGCTTCGGAAAATACTCTGGACAAAGTATCAGATTAAAGATGAAGAATTGTTTAATAGGGCATATGATTATATAAAGGAATACTATTGATTTAAAAAGTGGTAGTATAATTCATTTCTCCTTGATTTTCCGAACCTTAATCTGTTGCTAACCTGCAGCATCTAAATCCGTTCAAAACTCACCAGAATCTAAGAAATCATTGAAACTTGAAGCAATGTTCCTTTGATTTATCTCTTTTCAACTATTTTTATCAGGAGGTATAAAACGGTGCTTCCTTTTTTCCCAATTAGCTTTCTGTTCAGGTGTGAAAATCTCTTTTGGAGGATTATATTCTATTTTGTTCGCCTTTTTTTCTTCTTCCCATTGAGGATACACATTGTCTTCCAGAAACTCTTGTCTTGCATTTTGTCCAAAAGATCCCGCCCCAGGTGGAGCAATCTTTATTAGTCTGACTTCAGACGCCAATACAAATTCGGGTTTAAATTCATAGCCAATAAAATACCTGTAATTTTTTCTTGCGAATTCTCCTACAACTGCAGTCCCTGAGAAACAATCTAGGATTGTATCCTCTTCTTTTGTTGTAAGTAATGCACATATAGTTGGTACAGTAAGAGGAAATGTAGCGCCATGGGTCATATGAAACCCTCTTTTGTCTTTTGATTCTTTTCGTAACTCAGCAGTACTTGAAACATTTGTTTTTAGTACACCTTCTCTGAAATCAAGGCCTGATATAACTTTTGGATCTGTTTTATCAGCACCATATGAAACTGAACTCTTTGGATCCTCCAAGTTCAATAGCCACTCATCATTGTAATAAAAATCTTCTGACTTTACGAAATGAAATATTGGTTCATGACTTCGAACACTTCTTTTACCTCTGGTATATGTCGGATTTCTTTTTATCCACAACAGCTCATCATTAAAGATAAACCCCAAATTCAACATTTTAAGCAAGAATTTATGTGGGACTGCCTGGTATTTTCCCCCAATGACACAATCATTGATATTCACAAAACAACTCCCATCATCCCTTAAAACTCTGTAACACTCCTTAAATATAACCATCAAATTATCGAGGTATTTATCTACTGTATTTTCCATACCAATCTGTTCTTTTCCTGTTCCATAATCTTTCATTTGAAAATATGGAGGGCTTGTTATCACACAGTTGATTGTACCACTTTCAATTTCAGACATTTCCTCTGATGATTTGTTGTATATGGTTGTCCAGTTACTCTTGATATCATATGTCTTTGGGACAATTGATTCATTGTGTTTCCGTTTGGTAATGTCCAATAATGTCTGATACTGTCCATTTAATGTAGTCTTCTGGTTATCGAGAGAAGAAAATATGCTCTTGTATTTTTTTGAATCTTTACCAAAAAGATCTGATGCCATTTTATCAATAATTTTAATTTTATCCCTGGTATCTCGTGGTACAGCCTTCAGGAATTCATCCCTTTCTTCTTTAATCTTTTTTAACTCAAGGTTAAGATCCGTCCTTTGACCTTTTTTTATTTTATAGTGCTCTTCATAGAAGTTTATTTCATTTAGAATATCGGTATATGATTTAATTCTCTGCTGGTTGGTCGAGATGGATTTAATGTCCATTTCCTCCTGCTCGATATCGGTAAATATTACTTTAACTTCCTTTATTTTCAAATCTTTCGCAATCTGGTATCTCAAATTCCCAGAAATGATTTCATTTGTCTTTCTGTTAACAAGTAGTGCTTCTATGATACCCTCCCTTTCGATATTAATTTTTATACTATTGTAATTTTCAGGGGTTTGATACATTTCAAGCTTCTTCTTGTTGGGGTGAATTGTATTGATATCCACCAATAAATCTTCGCTCTTCTTCGTCATGATCATATAGCATTAACCTTCTCAGAATTCTGAGAAGGTTAAATTTAGCTATTATTTCCATTTTGTATTACTTTTTCAAAAGATCATAATATTTATACGATAGATAGCTTTGTTTTTTGCCAAATTTTATTTATATTTTATATCAGAGGTAAACCTCATCTTAAATCAATACGGCTTCAGCCATAGTAAGGAACCCTAAAGGGAAACATTCATATCAGTATATTCGGGTTACAGCTTCGCAAGAAGAAATAGACGGTTCAACTGATAGGTGTATAAGGTGCAGAACGGGTCTAGCATAGCACCACCTTGGACAAAGTACGAATGGGGCTAGCGGTCGGCAAGGCGGCTGTAGGTAGGTACAACCGGATAAATTCCTGTGAAGTTATCGGCCCCAGTCTCATTGGACAATAAGCGGGAAAAGTCTAACCAGAACTTAGGTTGTTGGTTAGGAACTACTTTTCCCCGAACTCTTGGACGCCATGAAATCCTGCTGGAACCAGATACTAGCAATAAATGGCCCAGTTTTACTGGACCAGTATAACTGGTATTCTAAATGGCCCAGCTTTTTATATTCATATATTCTTAAATAAGCTTCGCACTAATAATGGTAAAATTAACTCTGATCTGTCGTAAGTGCTCTGGTACTTTTTGAGCAAAGACATCAAGCAAAATATTTAATGAAATTCCACTTTGGGCCATCTGAATATAAATAACTAAAGATGAATGTATTACAAATTTTATACAAAGTATAGTTGTCTGTAATTGACCCTTTCGTCAAATCCGGTCAATATTTCTAACAAAATGAAGATATTTATAGATATGGGTCTAAAAGTAAAACATTTAACAATTCGCCTCAGTCAAGAGCAGTTCAAAAAATTGGCTGACACCTTAGTAATTGAACAGCGAACTAAATCATCACTTATGCGAGAAATTCTCTGTGAATATATTGACGGGAAAGAGAGTAGGAATAAAAAACGTAATCAAAAGGCCATAATATGAAAAATTATAATAAAGATTTCGATGAAAAGATGGATAGTATTATCTCAAACTGCTTTAAATCAGATGAAGACCAGCGGATGTTGGAATTTTCAAGACACTTTTTAAATAGAATATCGGTATTCGAATTGGAAGGTGCTAGTATTCAATTAGAACCAATGGATGTTAAGTTGTTTCAATACTTAATTCTTTCAATAGTTTTGGATTGGGAAAAGTATCAAAAATCGGAGAATATTAAATCTGGACAATCAGTATAGATATCTGGTTACCCGCCATATAAATTGAAAATTAAAATTCCAGGAGCCAGACTCCAGCTACTTTTTTCTCCGGGGGGCTGTTTTGAATGTCTAATCGCATATTTTGGTTGTTTTAACAAACACCGAAATTCAATAAATCTCTCATATTGTGAGAATTGACAATTTTGTTATTGTACGTTGACCTTTGTAGGAAAGGAGCGATCCTCAGTAAATGACCTGAATATTTTTGCGAGTTGATTTAAAATACCCAGAGTCCAGATTGTGATCAGGTCCAAAACTTCCTGTCAGGCGGAGGAAGTCTGTCCAAACTTACATTTATATCTTCAATCAATATTATTCTTGATTTCCAACGCCTTATACTAAATCTATGTAAAGTGCTGAATATTACATTATAAATGCTGCACATATAAGTTTTTTGCTGTAAATTTAGGATGCATCGATAACAACTCTTATATGAAGAAAGTAGTCATTTTCGCCCGAGTATCATCAACAAACGATCGCCAAAATTATGAGCGACAGATTAACGATTTAACACATTTAGCGGATTCACTCAACTACCAAATTGAGGCAGTATTCGCTGAAAAAGTTTCAGGTGCAAAGAAGAACACTGAAAGGAAAGAATTAATGAATATGATAGAATATGTAAATATTAATCAGATTGACAAGGTCTTATGCACTGAATTAAGTCGGATTGGTAGAGATCCTCTCCAAATATTACAATCATTGGAAATTCTGAATCAAAATAAGATTTCTCTTTATATTCAAAACTTCAATATTGAGACTTTAACCGATGAAAAGGAGATTAATCCTATGAGCCAATTTTTGATTACGATATTAGCCGAAGTGGCACGCATGGAAAGAAAATCTATAGAAACTAGGCTACAGAGTGGTTATAAGAACTTCCGAGCCGCTGGAGGAGTTGTCGGGAGAAAGGTTGGCTTCCGAAAAAGCAATGAGGTTATGAAAGAACAGTATTGCGAAGAGATAAAAATGTTAAGGAGGGGTTACAGTTTCAGCCATATAAGCAAAATAAGTAATACTAATAAAAACACCCTTTCCAAATTGAAAAAATTATATGTGGGGTGAATATTTTAATCACAATTTTAATCTTTTGAGTTAATACAGGACATTTCCCATCCATTTTGATATCCTGTTTTAACTGATTTAGGGATTAAAATAGGAAGGTGATTATTTTAGGACAAAATATTCTTTTTGGCAGGGTGACTAATCAATTATTGCTATGAGTCTATCAATTTCCGAAAAAGTAATTATAACTGATTAAGGAAAACTGAATGTAAAACAGAGACAATTATTAAAACATGACAACATTGAAATTTACAGACGGAGAAGAATTTGAATTATCGGGACCACTTCGGAAGGAATATCGGACAGATGGCTGGTATATTTTAGGTGAAAATAAGTTGATACCTGTGAAGGACGAGCAGGAAGCAGATGAATATATTTCCAAACATTCTCAAGCCTCATCCAGTAAGGATCCGCACCAATAGTTAGGAACATTCAGTTCGAGAATATCAGATTTTGGGTGGTTATGACTGTATTAGGTGATGATGTTAGAAAACTATTTGGCGGAAGAACCTTCCTTTACTTTTTGTAAGAATAACCTCCATACGTAACCACGTGCATGACTTCCATCAGTCAAATAGGTTTCGGGAGTAACAAGATCGTGAGGATCAATGTTTTTAAGTTGTTCAATGAGAGGTTGCAGTTCAGGTTTTATTACAGCCCTAATTTCATCAAGGTATGATTCATATTTGGTAATGAATTCAAATGCATCCATTTTAAAAGATTGAAATGTTAACATGCTGTTTAGTAAGGGCTAATATATGAAAGTTTAAGTTTAAACACGCTATACCATAATATATATGAAAACGGAATTTGAAAAAAAATTGAAAGAACTGGGTATTTCTTACAAGTGTAATACGGATGGGGTTTACATCTTGAGTCAGAATAATGACACCAGCAGTATTCTTAAAGCTCATTTCATCATGTCAGAACCCGTTGATGAGGTAATACACGGAAGTCGTAATAACAACAAAATCCAAGCGATTGGTTCTTTCAAATTAATATTACAAACGAAGATTAATGACCAAGACATCTTCATTTTTGCATTCAAAAATACAAGTAATCATTGTGTTGAATATGTAATTATCCCCCTAAAAGAGTTAAAAAGGAGACTCAGTGAAGAAAATCAGATTTCAACTGATAATCAGGGAATAGAAATAGTCTTCTGGCTTCTGGCTGACAGATTTCTTTATGACTGTACAAATGTCGGGATAGAGTGGGAGTGGTATTATCTGAGTCGGAGTGTAAATGGTAGGATGGTCGATGGTTCAGTTTGGGATTATTCTGATTTCCTAAATAGTTGGGATAGATTGAAATGACATAGCATTATTTCAGCCAAAACTTCAAGAAAAGCTCTTAACTCTGGCGAATGTTGCCAATTCATACAGCTACAAGCGATCAGATCATGCAGCTAAAACAACTCAACTGGCAAGGAGGTTTGCAACTTGAGTTGTAGACTGTACTCAGATCCTCAAGTTCCGGGAGAATAATCTGAATGTAACTTTGTTGCCGATTGATTTTTAATAAAACCGGAGTACGGATCCCTTCAGTCAAGTATTTCTTAAATTATTTATGCGGGTTGACCTTACAATTTTCCCCGGGGAACATCCATCTCCATCCACATCTCCTTCCCTCCTTCCCCCCTTCCCGCCGTATCAAAACTCATAATACACTGAATATCAATTATATACAGAGGGGGATAATATCTGAAGTGAAAATATTTTTGATTTTTTTCTAGAATTTAGGTTCTCAATTGATATGTTAAATGTGAGAAAAAAATTTGGCAGAAAAAATTGATAATTCAGGAAAGATGTCTTTCAACTTGAAATATAAAGAGATTAAGATTGAATATATCTTTTATCTTTTTGAAACTTCAAACTCCGTGCAGATTCCTCTGTAAGACCAATAAATTCTGATTCTTCAAATGAAATCTCGTCGGGATAAAAATCAAAAAGTGTCTTCTCATCACCGTTACTGAGTTGTACTATTACATCAGGCATTGGATCCAGCATTCCTTCAGACATCGGTCTGGGGTAAGGGCCGATTTTACATTTAACAATTACGGGTTCTTTTGTTTTCATCAATTATTTAAATATGAGGCTACCCAAAGTTAATAATTAATAAGATAATGTCTTCAATATACATTTTTTTCATCTCTTTAGTCTTTCAACCTCCGCAGATCTCTGACGAGGTTCATTCCTCAAGAGATCTCTTTGAAAAAGATTTATAAACCGAAGTTAAATACATTACAAGAATTTTAAAACTTTAAGGAAGTATCCTATTTATTATTCCTCGGAGGCAAATATCAACAAGTATATTTCTTAAATCCGCATCATTTCTAACTCTTAGAATTAAGAAAGTTTATCAATCGAGCTATTTTTTTGACTCTAAATTTTGTTTTCAGGTTTTTTTTCGATATATTTTATTTTACAGCTAATTGGTATAAAAAAATAAAATCAGAAGAAAACTATGGAACAAATAATTAATGAATTAAAAGAAAAAGTCATTAGTGTCCACTTAAATATAATTGATTTTCAACAGTAAACAATTTAGTTCTTTGATATCTTGGTAATCTTGGTTTGTAAGTAGCTAATTTTGAGATATTTTGTTAAGGTGTGTTATGTTCAGAATTTGTAAAATTTTAAGGTTGAACTCATTTACCGTTGGCTTTAGCCAACGGATAAAGATACTACCCAAGTTTGGGCTTTAGCCCACAATTGAAGGACTAAAGTCCTTTATAGTGAGGCTGATATCCCGTTGGCTAAAGCCAACGGTAATTGAAAATAATCTTAAACTGATCAAAGACAAAGAGTGATCTCATTTCAAATCGATACCTGGCAAAAAAGCTCTGCAACCTAGATGCACTCATGATTTCAAAGAACGATATTTAATTTTAAGTGGACACTAATGAGAAAAAGTAATTAACAATCCTGATTGGGATATCATTGAAGAAGATGGTGTTTATTATGTCGTTGATAATAATTACATGGAATATTATCGTATTAATGTTGAAATACGTGAGAAGTTTCCACAGGCTGTCTTCCGAGGGCCTGAATTTGATGATTGTATATTGGGTATAGATCCATTCAAAAAAGTTGTTTATTATGATTGTCTGGGAATAGGTGCAAGATATTATCACATTTATTATGGCAATCCTGATTTTGAGAATTGTATTGAAAGCTTTCTCCATGACATAGATTTGATGGCCGAAATAAAAGGGGAGAATCTACCAGTTTATATTTTCCCCGCTGGGCATATTAAAGAATACTGGACAAGGTTTGTTGAAACAATGGAAGGTTTTTCAGACGGTAAATTCAAACTTTAATTCAATATACCAACCTGTCATATATGGTCGAAGCAAGAGGGTAATGAAACATGTCATCACCCTTTAAAAATTTAAAAGAATATTTAAAATCCATCCTTTATACACTCAGCTTCTGATGATAATGTCAGTTTTGAGGGATATAAGTCCAATGAAGGTAATTTAAAAACCATGATCTACAAAAATCAATCTTTAAATTAGTCCTGGACTACTTATTAAGTGCAAAAGCCAGACATCTTGACCAAATTTAGCCGGTCAGATTAACATTTTTATATTTATAAATGCGTCAGAGAATTATCTTCGGTTTTAAATAGTTAAAAGAAATCGGCGAAGATTGGTCAACCCCTCTGGCTTTTCCAGTAGATAATTATTTTATAGATATCACTTATTTTATATAAAATAGTCATATTTCTGTTCTCTTAGGTATGCATCGTGTAGATGACATTAAAAATTGACGGATAACATTTGATTCTTTTCCAATTACTAATAATCAGTAAATAATTATTAAATTTGTTTTAGGTGATGGAGTTCACCTCAAACCGCCCTACAAAAGCTGATAACTCCTACTTAGAACCTTTAAAATTATTTTAAAGTAAAAATCAGCTTAATGAAAAATTCAGTTCTCATAATAGTTATTTCAGGCTTAATGCCTGTTTGCACAGTCAATTTAACCATTAATATATTCATGTTATGGAAATAAAAGGCGAAGCCAGACTTCTACGTGTTTTTCTCAGTTCGACAGATAAGTTTAAGCACGAACCACTATATAAAGTGATTGTATTTGCAGCAAAACGATATGGATTGACCGGAGCAACTGTTCTTAAAGGCGTTATGGGTTTTGGAGCAAGCAGTGCTATTTATTCTCCAACATACTGGGAAATAGCTGAGAAAGTTCCAATGGTGGTTGAAATCGTGGACGAGGTTGAAAAAATTGAAAAATTCACAGATACTATTCTTCCTTATTTCGACAACATCAATAAAGGTTGTATGATCACAATTGAGAAGGCTAATATCATTCTTCATAAAAAAGGATCAGTAAAGAAAGTGCAAAATGGATAATATCTGGTTTGTTGCAGCAATATGGATGGGCATGGCTTTGGTTGCCAGCTTAATCTCTATACGTATTGGTATTTCTGTAGCATTGATAGAAATACTGGTTGGCGTAATAGCTGGTAATTTTCTTGGAATTCATCAGACCACACAATGGATCGACTTTCTTGCGATGCTGGGGAGTGGAGTTTTAACATTTTTGGCGGGTGCTGAAATTGATCCGGCATCGTTAAAAGCAAATTTTAAAGCAAGCCTTGCTATAGGTGTACTTTCTTTTGCCATTCCTTTTGTAAGCGTTTGGATGATTGCACAATTTGTATTTGGATGGGAATTGCACCAGGCACAAATTGCCGGAATTGCACTTTCAACAACTTCAGTCGCCGTTGTATATGCAGTTATGATTGAAAAAAAACTTAGTGATACTTCAATGGGCAAAATGATCCTGGCTGCCTGCTTTATTACAGACTTTGGTACCGTACTTGCCTTGGGAGTTCTCTTTGCCAACTTTAATGTTTGGATGATAGTATTTTTAGTTGTTATGTGTATAATGCTT
>Ga0315278_10000903_pt1 | contig 25691 bp, 19 predicted proteins | sample YL17G06_0_MG_FD_203880 | JGI IMG/M metagenome (GOLD analysis project Ga0315278, IMG submission 203880) | Sediment microbial communities from Yellowstone Lake, YNP, Wyoming, USA - YL17G06_0 | ecosystem: Environmental > Aquatic > Freshwater > Lake > Sediment | place: USA: Wyoming | collected... | reverse complement strand
GCAGCGCCGCAACACTGTGCGCCGGGAGCAGTTGGAGTGGCATCGTCCTGGAAGAACTCCACCAGGACTTCGGTGGTCGTCTGTTTCAGCGCTATTGTCGTGTTCTGGTCCACCCGCACGAGTGTCTCGGGCTGGACAAACAATGCCGCGCGGCTCAACGGCGCGGTGCGCATGCGATCGCCGGGACATACGGCTGTGTCGAGCTGCCTGATCCGCAGCCAGTCATGGCTGCCGGCTCGCTGCACATCGACGCTGCCTTGAATCGAAACCACTCGAGCCATGGCAGGTGCGCAGCTTGTCGCGGCATCCTGGGCTAGCGCATGCTTCCCGCCCGTCGTCAAGAGGCACGCGACAAGCAGCAGGGGAACCAGCTGTCCCCGGGCACTTGCATGCCCGTTGATCATGCCGTTCGTCCTCATCTTCCCCCCAAAGTCTTCGAATGAGGAAGGCCCGACGTTGTTATTGCGAACGACTCCAGTTTCAAGCTAGCCCTTTGCCGGAGTTAGCGCAACACACGGCTGATCCTGAGCGCAGAAACGCCATCCTTCTGTCATCCGTCTGACACATGAAGTGCCCGCCCGGCCTGAGCAGGCATGGACGGCAAGCCTCGTGACTAAAAGCGCTGCCAAATCAATCGACTACGAGCGCACCGTGCTGCAGCATGGCGCCTGATTCCAGGTACCGCAAATAGAACGCCGTCGGTCCATCGGCAGGAAACGCCCCTTGAATCGCCCGAAACCCGGATAGCGCTTCCCCGGTTTGCGCGCCGGCAATGAACTCGATCGCTTCCGCAAATCGTGCGCAAAGCTCGAGTTGTTCGCCGGTGGCCTGCGCTTTGGTATCCAGCAATTCATAGAGGCGTACGGCGTTGCTCTTGCCCCGCAACAGGAAATGACCCAGATCGCGCAACAGGAACTTGTCTGCGGCATCTCCAATGGCGGGATGCGACAGCAGAACCCGCGTGCCCAGCTTCTTGTTGAATTCCTGGATCCGCGCCGCGGTGTTGACCGCGTCGCCAACGGCGCGGTACTCGTAGTGCGCGTGGGCTCCAACGGTGGTCAGCGCCACTCGTCCCCAGTCCACGCCAAATCGCGTCATCAAACGGTTGCCCGCGAGGCGCTCATTGAACTTCTGGGCCGCGTCGCGCATTTCCAACAGGGCCTGCAGCACGTGCAGGTGCGTGTCCGCCGAGCGATGCGGCCAGATCGCCAGCATCGCATCGCCGACGATATCCGAGACGAAGCCGCCGTGATCCGCCACCCGCCCGAACAGCGTTTCGAAGTAGCCGTTCAGGAATTCCGTGAGTTTCTCGGGTGTCATTGTTTCTGCGAGCGGCGTGAAGTTTGCGGCATCGGTTGCCACGCAGGCGCATTCCAGCGACTCCTGTGAGCCGCCGATTTGCCCCGCATTGCGCTCGAGCATGCTCACGACTTCACCCGGAACAAAGTAGGTGAATGCATGACGCAGCTGCGCGCGTTGCTTGTGCACCGTCCAGTATTTCCACGAAAACGCGGTGAGCATGCCGGCCGGTGCGGCAACGAGCATCGGCATCACGACCGGCACCCATACATCAACATTGGCGAACAGATACAGCGCGGCTCCCGCGTACGCGCAGATCGCAACGACCATGATGGCGAGCGCCAGCCTGTTCCGCCATTGCGCGCAAACGAGATATGACAGCAGCCCGGCCAGGAATGTCAGAACCAGCCAGTGCTGCTGTGGCAGTTCGCGGATCGTCCGGTCCGTGAGCAGATTGGAGAACGCCGTGGCCGCGATCTCGACGCCACTGAGATCAGGGCTTTCGCCCGAGGAAAATGCAGTCGCAAAATGCTCGACCTGTTCGGTCTGCAGCGTTTCCGCAAATCCCACGAAAACTGCCCGACCGCGAAAACGGGAAGACATTGCTTCCGGCGAAAGCGCCAGCACCTGGTCGTAGCTGACGGCGGGCACGGTGCCTGCCGGCCCGTACAGGTTCAGGAGTCTCGTGCCGTCTCCCGTGTAAAGGGCAACCAGCGAGCGGAGCTGCCCGGTCGTGGTCGCGGCAGCGGACAGCGAGCCCGGCTTGTACACTTCTGCGCGGACCCGCCGAACAGCTTCCGGGTCGTTACGCAATAGCTCGCGGATCAGGAGCGAAGTTGCCTGCAGATGCCGGTTCGCCTCAAGTTCCTCCGCCGTCTTCGGTAACAACATCGCCGTCTCACCCGCATTCCGCGCCAGCAGCTCCGCAAGCAGCGGATACGCATCGATGACGTAAGCCTGCAAGGCGATCGCGGGAAGCGTCGGCGTGACCAGACCGGACTCCTTGAATGTCATGAATCGATCGGCTCTGCGCCCCGACTCGGCAATCAATGGGAACGGTGCCGACCCGAGCGCCGCATCGGCAAGCACCGGGCTGAGTTCTGAAAATGTCTCCTGACCGCCAATGACCTCGACCTTTTGCGCGATGAGCACACGGCCAGCCGAGGCGAGAGCCTTTGCCAGCACTTCGTCCTGCCAGGCATTGAGATCCCCACTGACTCCTGGCAGCGGCGGTCGCTGACGAAACAGAACATCAAACGCGATCAGCCCTGCCCCCGCTGCCGCGAGCTTGTCCACGAGCTGCGCGTGCACGCATCGCGGCCAGCGTGAAGGCATTGAAGGCAGGCTCTGATGCGTGGGCGGTGGAACGCCGACACGCAGATCCCTGCAGCGATGAAACTCTTCAGCGTCCCGCGGTAGAGAGATGTTGGAAGCCGCCTCCTGATTGATCAGGACCAGCACCACCTGATCGGGCGGTTCTGCCGGGCCGCGCAACTTGAACAGCCAGCCCAGCCCGACTTCCTGCTCCAGATTGCGGACCTGCGGAAATGCAAGCAGCGAGGCGCAAACCGCACCGACTGCGATGCCTGCCGCCACGGTGAACAACCTGGATTTCATCTTCACGCTTGTGTCAGGTGGATGACAGAAGGACGGAGCGCTTTCCCTCAGGATCACTCCCGCATCGAAACACTTCCACCAGGAGCGCAATCATGAACATCGAAATGTCCCCGCGAGTCAGGACCGTCGTCTCTGGCCTGGCCGCAATCGCAACGACCGCCTTGCTGATGACCACGGTGATTGAGTCCTTGAATCCTGCGGCACTGCAGCAGAGCTTTAGTGAGTCAGCCAAGCCCGTGACTGCAGCCGTTCTCGACACCCGAAATGACGCGCCGCTGATCCGCAGAGTCTGACGCATGTGCACTTCCAGCGCCCGGCCCCGATACGGCCGGGCGTTTTTTTGCGCCCGGCAGTTGCGGAACTATCCCATACGCCGTCTCCCTCGGCCATTCGAGGTCGCCCACTGTCAAGCGCATGACAGATCTGCGCAGGCCGCGTCGCTAGTCTCGTCACAACATCAATGGAGCTCGCTGTCTCCGTGGCACGACCTGGGGGGTCTCGATGAACAATGAAAGGCAACTGAGCGGCTTCGAGCGGTTCCTTTCCCTGTTCACCAAGGTGCAGGCAGGAGAAGGTCGCTGTATCGCCGTTCTGGGCCTCCAAGCCTTGCTGCTCATGGTGGCCTACTACCTGATCCGCCCGGTGCGTGAGGCGTTGATACTGACGGAAGGCAATGCCGAACTCAGGAGCTACGCCGTCGGCGTGCAGGCATTGCTCCTGATCATCATCATCCCCGCCTACGGCCTGCTGGTTCGCCGCGTGGCCACCGGCCGTGTATTTCAGTGTGTCAACGCCTTCTTCGCGCTGAACCTGGTCGTGTTTTTCCTGCTCGGACAGGCCGGTTGGCGGTTCGGCTTTCTGTTCTTCGTCTGGGGCAGCATATTCAGCGTGATGACAGTGACGCAGTTCTGGGCCTTCGCCACGGATCTGTTCAGTGTCAAGAGCGGTCAGCGGCTGTTCAGTGTCATCGCCGTCGGTGTATCCGGTGGCGCCTGGATCGGCTCGCGTCTCGCATCGGTTGGGTTCGAGACGTTTGGGCCTTACGGTCTCATGCTCGCGTCTGCCGCGGTTCTGCTCGGAGCCACCATCCTCAGTCAACCGGCGCGCGACTGCGTACCCACGGCTTCGCGTAGCGCGCAGGCGGTTGACGAGCAAGGGGCCGGACGCGAGCCGGGACAAGCCGTGCGATGGCTCGGTGGGTTCGCGGTCATCGGTCGCAGTCGTTACCTCGTCGGTATCGCCGCGCTGGTCGTGCTGCTCAACTGGATTGGTTCCACCGGCGACTACGTGCTGTCCAACTGGCTTGTCGAGGTCGCGCGTCAGCAGGCGCCTGAGGCCCAGGCAGCGTTTATCGGGCGGTTCATGGGCAACTATTGGTCTACGATCACCCTGGTAGGACTGCTCGTCCAGTTGCTGCTGGTCTCGCGAATCATCCACATGGCCGGACTCGCGCGCGCCCTGATGGTCACACCGATCGCATTTCTGGCCGGCTATCTGCTCATCGGAATCGTGCCGGTATTCGCGATGCTCGAGTCGGTGCTGGTCATGCACAAGAGCCTCGACTACTCGCTCCTGAACACGACCCGCTGCGCGCTGCTGCTCCCGACGAGTCGCGACGAGAAATATCAGGCCAAGACGGCCATCGACACGCTTTTCTTTCGGGTGGGCGACCTGCTCTCGACGCTCTCGGTCATCGTCGGCCTGAGACTGCTCAATGATGCGCGGCTGGAGTTCGTCTGGCTGATCATCATCCTCAGCGCCACGATGACACTGGTCGCGTGGCTGGTCGGGCGCGAGTACTCGCGTCGCTTCGGAGTGCCGCGTGAATCGTCAGGGCGCGGCGCCCTCCCCGCCACCGGACCGGGCGCGGTACTCGCTCAGTAGCAGGTCGCGGCGCTTCAGCAGCGCATCGATCTGCCGTCGCTGCAGCCAGGGGCCGAGTTCCTCACGCAGCATCTCGCGATTCAGGGTCTTCAGGCGTTCGGCGAGCGCCGGCGGCACCTGGATCTCCGCTTGGTACAGCAGCGCCAGCTTCTTCTGATACAACGCGAATGCCCGCGTGTGGTCGATCAGCACGAGCATCCAGTCCTTCGTGAAGAGCGCATTCTCCTGCGTGCGATCCGTGTTGCCGATCAGGAAGTCGAAAATGTTCATCAGGTTGTACTGCGGCGCCAATTCGCACCAGCCCGTGGGCTTCAACTTCTGCTCGAGCATCTTGCGCAGGTTGATCGAGTCGTCGACCCAGAACTGCAGAATTCCCCGATTGCCTTTGATGGTTCGTGGAACCGTTACCGGCACCATGTCGAGCCCGAGCAGGCGATCGAGCTTGTAAGCTGCCAGTTCGTACTCGAACCGGTCGGATTCGTTCAACGCCCGCGTGTGATCGGCAATGCCGAAATCCGTTGAGAGCTGCTTGAAGACGGCTCGTAACTCCACACCGTCCTTGCGCAAACTGACGCGGCGCGGATTGGTGATGCCGGTGTCGAGCTCCTCGATGCTGACCACTTCGGCCTGCTCGAGCCACTGCTCCAGAGCATCGTCATCGAGGCCCTTGGGACGCGGACCGACGGCGCGCGGAAGCACCTCAGGCTGCAGACGCTGTCCGGGTCGATCCGCGTAGGCGACGGTCCAGCGGCCTTCTTCGAAAATGAGCGCTGCCGGCGAACCCTCATAAACCGATCGCAGCATGCCTGTATCAAGCAGAACGACCCGCCCATCGAATCGGCTCAGCACCCTGCCGTTCGGCGAGACGGTATGCCCGGTGACCACTCGCGAAACTCCAAGCTTTGCAAGCGCCGCATCCACGTTGGTGGCTTCGGTGTACGGGTAGCACAGGGCCTGACCGCGAAACCACGTCGGGCCTTTGACTGTGAAGACCTCCGCATCCTGCATCGCGAGCAGTGTCTGCGATTGCTGCTCAGCCCCTCTGCCGGCAACGGTGTCCGGCCGCTCGAGAAAAGGCACGGGTCGGGCAAGGCCAAGCTCTTTCTCGATTGCCGCCCACGTCCGCAAGTAGTCGGCGAGCTCCGTATGCAGCGTCTGGTTGGTGGCTTCGAGACCCAGCCGTGCGACTATCTCGGGGAGCCCGGCATGCACGAACGCGGTGTCATTGATTGTGAGCAGCAAGGGCTTGGTCAGCAGCCACGCGCCGTACTGACCGGTTGAAGAAAACGCCTGTCGGTGTGCGAAATAGCCGGCCGGGAACGCAGTGTCGAATTCGGCACGTATCGCAGCGGGTTCCTGATCGTGAACGAGCCTCCATGCCTCGTCGCGAAGCTTGCCGTCTTCGAGCCCGGCAAATGCTGCGTATTCGGCCTCGCTCACATAGCGCAGGTCGCCAACGATGTTCATGACCTCGTGATTGCCGAGGACCAGGTGCACGGCTCCACCGGCATCCCTGGCTTCACGCTCCAGGCGCATGAGCAGGTCGAGGACCTTGCGCGAATCCGGTCCGCGGTCGAGCAGGTCGCCCAGGCTGACCAGATGCGTATCGCCGCCCCGCCAATGCAGCGACTCGTCGATGACCGCGGTTTCGCGCAGCACCGAGAGCAATTCCTGATACGCGCCATGTACGTCCGCAAACACGACCACGCGGCGCACATCGTTGAATCGAAATTCCGAGTCTGCCCCGACGGCCGGACCGGCCAGCAGCAGGGCGACGACGACAATCAGCCAGCGAAGCATGAGGCGTATCATCACGCTTTCTCGCCCGGCGCACCACAGAGAGCCCCCGAATGACGACGCTCGCAGGAAAAATAATGCTCCAGCGCAGCCCGCTGTTTCGCGGCCTGACGCCCCCGGCTCTGGAGCGCATCGCGGAGCTGGCCGGACAGCGCAGCTTTCGTAACGGCGAGATCGTATTCAGTCAAGGCGATCCAGGGGACGCCCTGTATGCCGTTGTCACCGGCAAGATTCGCATCAGCGCCGGGGCGGCTGACGGCCGCGAAATGTTTCTCAACATCATGGAGCCAGGGGACACATTCGGCGAGATCGCGCTTCTGGACGGCGGCACGAGAACGGCGTCAGCCACCGCCACCCTTCCTTCAGAACTGGTCACGATCCGGCGCGAACATTTCCTCGGATTGCTCGAACGCGAACCGCGGGTCGCACTCGAACTGCTCCGTCTCTGCGGTGAGCGCCTGCGCTGGACCAGCGGGCTCGTGGAGGATGCTGCGCTGCTCAAAGCGCCCGCGCGCCTGGCCAAGCGCCTGCTGAGTCTTGGCCGACTGCACGGCGAGCCATCCGGTAAAGGATTCACTTTGCGCATCTCACAGGAAGACCTCGCGAGCTTTCTCGGCGTGTCCCGGCAGGTCGTGAATCAGTATCTTCAGGGTTGGAAGGGCCGAGGCTGGGTGCAACTCGGGCGCGGGGTTGTCGCCGTGCGCGATGAAGTTGCGATCAGGAACGCAGCACAGGAGAACTGACCCGGTCTGACAATGGCGCCCCGGGCCGGAGTCGAACCGACGACCTGCCGCTTAGGAGGCGGCCGCTCTATCCACTGAGCTACCGGGGCGAAACCGGCGCAATGTTACCCGAGGACCGGCCATGACGGACCGGTCCCCGAGACACTCCAGACACGCACGCCGCGCGACTAGATGACCGGTGCCGCCGCCATGGCGTGAGTCGGCTCAACCGGCCTTGGCGCGGATACGGATGCCTCAACCGCAATAGTGGCCCGCTCGACCGTCCCGGCCGCGCTGGTCACCGCCTGGGTCGCCACCTTCTCAACCTTTCGGGTCGCCGAACGCACTGACCTTGCCGTGCTCTTGATCGCCGACCGTGCCTGGCGCTTGGCGCTCTTCACCGTCTTGCGGGTTGCCGCCGTTGCCTTACGGACGGTCTTGCGCGCCGTGCTTGCAGCTTTGCGCGCAACCTTGCGAATTGTCTTGCGCGCCGTCGCGCTCTTGCGGGCGCTCTTCCTGCGCGCTGCCGGACGACGCTTACTGCGGGTCGTGCTGCGCCGAGCGGCCTTTTTCGCCTTCTTTCTCGCTGCCATCTGCCCTCTCCCGATATTGTTGACACCAATCATACGCCGTGGAACGCGACGCGTGACCCTCAAGCTAGGACGCGTTCGCGTGGCTGTCAATCAAAGAAAATTGGTGGAGCGGAAGGGGATCGAACCCTCGACCTCTGCATTGCGAACGCAGCGCTCTCCCAGCTGAGCTACCGCCCCACGACGAGGGCCGGGATTGTAAAGACCCGGTGCCCTTGCAGCAAGCAAACTGGCCGGCGCGGGAGACTCCCGCAGGCGCATCGTGTAACGTTGCGGCAATCATGAGGATCCGCGACGCCACGGTGACCGACCTGGAATTCATCGCTGGCGCCAATCAGGCGCTGGCGCAGGAAACGGAGAAAATGGTGCTGGACCAGGTGCTGCTGCTGCCGGGTATCCGTGCTGTCCTCGAGGATCCGGCGCTCGGCCGCTATTACCTCGCGGAGGCCGATGGCAGGCCCGTCGGCCAGCTGATGACGACCTACGAGTGGAGCGACTGGCGCAATGGCGTGTTCCTGTGGATCCAGTCGGTTTATGTGCTGCCCGAGTACCGCGGCTCGGGCGCGTTCAGGTCCCTGTTCGGGCACCTGGCAGAGTTCGCGCGTGCCGATTCCCGCATTTGCGGGATCCGCCTGTACGTGGATCGCAGCAATGAGCGGGCCCAGGAGGTCTATGCCCGCTTCGGCATGCATCGCTCGAATTACGGCGTCATGGAATCGGTGTTTCGCGGCCCCGAATCCCATGGCTGAGGGAAACTGACATGCTGGCCATCGGTGAGCGCGCTCCGGACTTCGCATTGCCCGACCAGGACGGCCGCGAGCAGCGACTTTCGCGGCTCCTGAATGGCCAGGCGCTGATCCTCTATTTCTACCCGGCTGATTTTACGCCGGGCTGCACCAAGGAAGCCTGCGACCTGCGCGATCTGCACACGCAGATCCTGTCCGCCGGGTTACGAGTCGTCGGCGTCAGTCCGCAGCCGCCTGAAAGCCACCGCCGCTTCAGGGACCAGCACGGCCTGCCTTTCATGCTGCTCTCGGACGTCGACAAGATCGCAATCAAGGCCTTCGATGTCGACGGGCCGCTCGGCATCGGCGTCCGGCGTGCGACATTCCTGCTCGACCCGCAACGTCAGATCATCGATGCCGTGCTGGCCGACCTGCGCATCAGCCGTCACCAGGAATTCGTCGAGCGGGCGATCGCCGCTAGGGAAAATCGAAGCGCGTGACCGAGGCGCGGCTGAAGCGCGGCAGCGATACGACGTAGACAACTCCGTACTCAGTCTCCGCCATGGCCGGAATCTTTTCACCGGACAGTTTTTCCACGATTTCCGGCACGGTGTTGGAATGACCGACGATCAGCACGCGACCGCCCCGGTATTCGGCCCGCGCGCGATCGGCAACCAGCGAAATGTCGGCGGCCGGGACGACGATCACAGGCACACCCAGCCGGTTTGCCAGCGGCCGCACCGTTTCCTGCGTGCGGCGAAACTCGCTGACGAAGATGCCCTGGATGCGGAATTCCGCCGGCGCCTCGCCCAGGACATGCGCGAGCTCCTGTGCCCGACCCTCACCAGCCAACGATAGCGGCGGATCCTCCGCCGGCAACGCCGCCTTTTCGGCATGCCGCATCACGAGGATCGTGGTGGTTGATGCCGAGGCGAAAATCCAGATGGCGAGCGCGACGACAAGCGCCGCGGCCAGCGCAGCCAGCCAGACCGGGGCAAAGAGCGGGCGCCGCCGCAGATTCGCGTATTCCTTGTGCATGCGGCCGATGATACTCCGGCCTAAATGAGCCTGTGGCCCTGCTGCTCGATCGCTTCAAGCGTTGTCCGCACGTCGTCCCAGGTCGTCTGGTGGGACATGATGCAGAGCCTGAGCGAATAGGTGCCGCGCAGGCGCGTGGATGACAGCATGGCGGTGCCCGCCGCAATGACGGCCGCCTGCACCTGCTCGTTGATTTCATCGAGCCTGGTAGCTGGCAATTGCGAATCCCGTGGCCGGTAGCGAAAACAGAGTATGCCGAGCGATGGCGGGCTCAGCAGTTCGAGGCTCCCGGATTTCCGGACGTAGTCGCCGGCGCGATCGGTGAGCTCCATGCCTCGCGCGATCGCCCGGCGAAACGCCTCCATGCCGAAGGTCTGGATGGACATCCAGACTTTGAGTGCGCGGAATGAACGCGTGAGCTGCAGCCCGCGATCTGCGAAATTGACCTGCTCCAGGCCGAGACGCGTGTCCTGCAGATACTCAGGATGGACGCTGAAAGCCTGCTCAAGTTTTGCGACGTCCCGGACCATCACGCAGCCCGCCTCGAAGGGCTGGAACAGCCACTTGTGCGCATCCAGACTGATGGAGTCCGCCAGATGCATGCCATCCAGCAGCACCTTGCCCCGCTCACAAAGCATGGCGAAACCGCCATAGGCCGCATCCACGTGCAGCCAGATTTTCTCGCGGGCACAAAACGCGGCAATCTCCGGCAATGGGTCAATCGCACCGGTGTTGGTCGTGCCGACATTGGCGCAGACCGCGATGGGCGTGTAGCCACTCTCACGTGCTTCAGTGACGACGCGGCCGAGTTCGCCAGTCCGTAGCCTGAATCCATCGTCTGAGCCGATCTTGAAGATGCCATCGGGCCGCACGCCGATGATGCGGGCTGCACGCTCGAGCGCACTGTGGCTCTGATCGCTCATGAAAACCGCGGGACGCGCGGGCGCGCCGTGATGCTCGCGAGCGGCCACCAGCGCATCGAGGATCGCCGCCGACCCACCGGAGGTGAACAAGCCGCCGCCGGAAATCGGATAACCAATCCATTGCCGGAACCAGTCGATCACGACCAGCTCGAGCGCGCTCGGGCCCGCGGAGCCGAGCCAGGTGCCCTGGAAAGTGTTGAACCCGGCAGCGAGGTAGTCCGCGATCACGCCGGGCCAGGTCGGTGCCGAAGGCACGAAGGCGAAGAACCGCGGATGGTCGACGCGCGCGGCGACCGGCAGGACGTCGCGCACGGCGCGTTCGAGGACGGCAAGGGCATCCCGCCCCTGCTCCGGCGGCGGTTCGCGCAGCAATGGTTCGAGTTCGGCCCGCGATGCGCCGCGCCAGGGTGCCTCGTTCCGCAGGCCCACGATGCGGCCGACGATCAGATCCGTCGCACGCTGCGCGAGTTCCTGCATGTCTTCGGCGGACATGCTGAGACTGGGTGATTCAGCGTCGATTTTCTTGCTCATAAATTGGCGGAGAGGGTGAGATTCGAACTCACGTCTGCGCAACTCTGACACACACAAAAGCAAATTGGTCAGGGACCCGCTGGAGGCCGAGCAGGCGGGGTTTCCCCGTACAGAATCGCGAGGTGCAACTTGAGTGCAACTTGCTGGCCGCTTGGTTGCGTCGCGCCAGTCAGCTGCGTGGCGACGGCGCAGCCACGGTCAGCAGGATAGTGGCGCTGGTATCACCGGCCAGACTGCTCGCCGTGATCGTATAAGGGGCCAGCGTTCTCGCGACGCTGGGCGTACCCGTGATGAGGCCGCTCGTGCTATCGAGCACGACTCCAGGCGGCAGGGCCGGCGTCACCGCATAGTGCTCGACGGTTCCTGCGATTGTTGGCATCAAGGGCGTGAGGGGCGCTCCCACAGTACCCTCGGCCGAACTGCGGTATGAAAGATGGCTCGGCGGTTCGGTCACGCTGAGCACCAAGGGAAACGACGCACGGCCTCCGGCGCCGCTGGCATTCACCACAAAGGTCGCTGGCCCACTGGCCAGCGTCGGCGTACCGGAAATGACCCCGCTCAGCCCATCGAGCGACAAGCCCGGCGGCAAAGGGGGACTTACCATGTAGTGGCCCACCGTCCCGGACACTGCGGGCGTCAGTGCGATCGGCTCGCCGATTACTGCCGGAAAAGGGATCGACCCGTTGTAGGACAACACCGGCGTCGCCAGCGAAGCCTGCCTACCCTCGCCGCAGGCGACCAGTGCGCACAAGGTCATGAACGCCGCGGTGAGCCGCATCGGCCTAGGCCAGGCCAGGCTGGAGCCAGGCTCCGAGCCAACCCGGCTACGCGTGATTGATACGCGGCTCCATATTTGAGTTTCTCCGCGTTTTCAAAACGCCACCAGGAAATCCGGACGATTCCCGGCGGGAAAGGGTGAGTCGGACATGGGGGTCAGTGCGCCGCTCGAGGCGTCCCGGTAGTGCATACGGGTGCGCTACACGTTCAGCTCGCGGCGCCTGATTGCAGGTTGCCACCAAGTAGCCCCACACCCAACTCGGGCTCACGCCGATACGCTACTTGAACAGTTCAGCCGACGAAAGCACGGTGTCTGAGCCGAAACAACCCCCACGGCCGCACCTGCGCATGTGACTGGTTCCGCCCGCAATGAGCACGGTGCCATCGACCAGCAGCGTCGCCGTATGTCCGTCCCGTGCCGTGCTGAGCGAACCCGTCGCCACGAAGCCCCCACTCTCGGGAGCGAAAAGATTCGCCGTGGCGCTCGACACTCCACCAAGGCCGCCCGCGACGAGGACCGTGCCGTCGTTACGCAATGTCGCCGTGGTGCCTCTAAATCCCATCGCCAACAGTTCACCAACCACCGAGAAGGTCCCGGCCCCGGCCCCGGGGCTGAATAGCTCGGCCGTGTTGTCCGTTCCGGTGACCAGGACGGTACCGTCGAGCAGCAACGTCGCGTTATGCGCGGAGCGTCCCACGCTCATGCTGCCGGTCGCGGTGAACGTGCCGCTCACGGGATTGTAGAGTTCTGCGGAATCGACCACAAATCCGGCCGTTGCACCCCCGGCAATCAGCACGCGACCGTCGGGCAACAACGTCGCCGTGTGCGCGGTCCGCGAGACCGCCATGCTGCCGGTTTCGGTAAACATACCGGTGGACGGGTTGAAGAGCTCCGCGCTGGCCGTTCCGCCGCCGGCGATGAGTACCTGGCCGTTCTGCAACAGCGTCGCGGTCTGCCCAGTGTGTTGCGCAACCATGCTGCCGGTGGTCGCCGTGAACGTGCCGGCCACCGGATCATAGAGCTCCGCGGTCAAATCCCCGCCGCCGGCTACCAGAACCTTGCCGTAGTTCGGCAACGTCGAATTTTCGAGCAGCGTAGCGCTGTGCCCGAACCGCGCGATCGCCATGTTGCCGGTCGTCGCGGTGAACATCTGACTCGTCGGGTCATACAACTCCGCGGATGCCAACCTGGACGACCGGTCGGTGCCGCCGGCGATGAGCACCTGGCCGTTCTGCAGTAGCGTCGCCGTATGCGCGGTGCGTACAACGGTCATGCTCCCGGTCGTTGGCATGAATGCCGCCGCAGGCCGGGCCAAAGCGATGCGAACCGTGAAGGGCGTGGCCGGCGAACTCTGATTCAGTGCGTCCTTGACCGTCAGCGTGATGGGGAAGATGCCTGCCGTTGACGGTGTTCCACTGAGAATACCGTCAAGGCCGACGGCCAGGCCTCCCATTGGCGCGGTCGGTGGGGTCCAGACGAGCGGCGCGAGTCCGTCGCTTGCCATGAATTGGAAGCTGTACGGCAAGCCTACTGTCGCTGTGGGCGGCGAGTTGTAGATCGTGGGCGGCAGGGGTTCGCTGATGGTAATCGCATAGTCGACCGAGTTCGTTGCCGGGGTCGGCGTGCTGCTGTCGGCGACGGTCACCGTAAATGCGAACGGCGTCGAGCTGGCTGTCGTTGGCGTGCCGCTGAGCGTGCCGTCAGGACCGAGCGTGAGGCCCGGTGGCAAGGCGCCGGGCGTGACCGTCCAGCTGAGCGGCAAATAACCGCCCGTGGCGGTGAACGTGAAGCCATACGCCGTGCCGTGCACACCCACGTCCGGCGTTAGCCCCGGGTCGATCACGAGCGGTGCGGGCGCATCGATCGTGACGCTGAAGGGCCGCGAGCCGGTCCCGGGGGTCGGCGCGCTGTCGGTCGCCTTGACGGTGAAATTGAACGGGCCCACTACGGTTGGCGTGCCCGAAAGCGTGCCATCCGGGGCGAGCGTGAGTCCGCCCGGCAAGGCGCCGGCCGTGACCGTCCAACTGAACGGTGGCGAGCCGCCGCTCGCATTGAACGAGAAACCATAATCATTGCTCACAACGCCCGCCGGGGGCGGTGACGCGTCGACCACGACCGGTGGGGGTGGCGGTGGTGGTGGTGGGCCCGAGTCACTGCCGCCACCGCACCCGACCATGAACAGGGCCAGGAACGTCACAGATCCGATTGAGCGCAACATGATGATCCCCCTACAGCCGTTCGCCGATGGGGAGCAGTTGTAACTCAAAACACTTGGGCGTGCATGAACACTGCGTGAAGGTGGGTTCCTGTTTCGTGAAGATTCATGAACGACGTCGGGCATCGTGGCCGAGGACGCCGCACTTTGACTCCAGGTCCTGGACGCCAAGTGCTCCGACGTCTGCCAGGCGACCGTCGGCGACGATTCCTTAGACGATGCCGGGGATATGCGCGTCGAGCCGGAGCTCCTCGAAAATCGGGTCAGCGATCGCGCACGTTGTGGCAGACTCATCCGCTATCGACGATGCTTGGGGAACAGCCGTCCCCCCGAGCACGTGAGAAAGTGCGAGTAGTTCCCTGAGGCGATTCATGGATTCCCCCGCCATGACAATTGGTCTTCCTTAGTTGGCGGAGAGGATGAGATTCGAACTCACGAGTCCCGTGAAGGACTGCCGGTTTTCAAGTTCTGCCGAACACATTCTTGCGCAACTGCATCGCATACAAACACGTAATTGAAAGGGTTCCAGAAACCGACACTTCCCGGACTATTTCGGCTCTTTCGTCAATTTGCAACTTGAGTGCAACTTGCTGGCCGCTTGGTTGCGTCGCGCCAGTCAGCTGCGTGGCGACGGCGCAGCCACGGTCAGCAGGATAATGGCGCTGGTATCACCGGCCAGACTGCTCGCCGTGATTGTGTAGGGGGCCAATGCTCTCGCACCGCTGGGCGTGCCCGTGATGAGGCCGCTCGTGCCGTCAAGCACGACTCCAGGCAGCAGGGCTGGCGTCACCGCATAGTGCTCGACGGTTCCTGTGATGGTTGGCATCAAGGGCCTGAGGGGCGCTCCCACAGTACCCTCGGCCGGACTGGGGTATGAAAGATGGCTCGGCGGCTGGGTCACGCTGAGCACCAACGGAAACGACGCACGGCCTCCGGCGCCGCTGGCATTCACCACAAAGGTCGCTGGCCCGCTGGCCTTCGTCGGCGTACCGGAAATGACTCCGCTGAGCCCATCGAGCGAGAGGCCCGGCGGCAACGGGGGACTTACCGTGTAGTGGCGCATCGCCCTGGACACCGCGGGCGTCAGTGCGATTGACTCGCCGATCACCGCCGGAAAAGGGACGGCCCCGTTGTAGGACAACACCGGCGCCGCCAACGAAGCCTGCCCGCCCTCGCCGCAGGCGACCAGTGCGCACAAGGCCATGAACCCACCGGCGAGCCGCATTGCCCTAGCCCAGGCCAGGCTGGAGCCGGTCAAACACCACTTCCCCGAGCGCGTAGTCGTAGTGACCCGAGCGATGTGACGACATGCCAATTTCATGTTCTGTCTTCTCGGTGGATCAAAACGTCGCGACGAAATCCGCCGGCTGAGTCACGGCGAAGGGTAAGCCCGGCATGGGGGTCAGCTCGCCTGTTGCAGCGTTCAGCTTGAAGCCGGTCACTGTTCCAGCGCTGCGATTTGTCACATAGAGAAACTGATTTGCTGGATCGATGCTCACGGAATCCGCGGTGTCGCCAACGGCGACCGGAGATCCGGGGAGCGGGCTCAGCGCTCCGGTTTGCTTGTCAATGCTAAAACCGAACACGTTCGTCCCAGCTGTTGCGTACAGGTAAGCGCCTGTCTGGTCGGCGACAATGTAGCTGCATGAGGGCAAGCCATAGGGAAAACCGGGGAGAGCGGTCAACGCGCCATCGTTCGCGTCGCCGATGGCAGGGTGAATGCTGAAGCCCATGATGCTCGCGGTACCGCCACTCGCATTCGCAGCGTATAGGAGGCCCTTGTAGTTCGGGGTACCGTTACTTGTACCCGGAGGCCATGCGAAGGCATCACCGGCGCCGAACGCCAACGAGCTTACGTTGCCATTTGAGGGAAAGGGTGACCCTACAACTGGCCTAAGACCACCGGACGATCCGTCTATCCCAAATGCGGAGATATCGTTTGAGCCACTGTTCGCGACGTAGAGGAATGGGGTGGATGGGGTGCCAACGGCCATCGCCGACGGGCCGGTACCGGTGGCATAAGAAGCAGGTGACGCGGGGTGAGGGACACCCGTGCTTTGGTCGATCTGGTAGGCGGAGACGGTGTCCGATCCGGAGTTAGCGACATACAGAGACATATAGAACCCGCAAGTATTCGCACCATGGTGACTATTGGTACACCACGTCGTGGTAAACACCGCGACAGCACTGGGGCTCGTGCCCGCGGCAAACGGCGAGCCGGGAACTGTGGTCAGTGAGCCGTAGGCAAATGCCGATACGTCATTGCTGTCGCGATTGGTAACGTACAAGTACTTCTCATCGATCGTGCCGGCTATCGCGGAGGGCCCCCGACCAGCGGCCACTGGTGGGCCAACCGAAAGCAATGCTCCGCTGGTTGCGTCAATGGAATATGCCGAAATGCTGTCGGCCGCTGAATTCGCCACAAAGGCAAATTTTCCGCACACGATGTTGACATTGGAGACATCGGAGACATTGAGTGGCGTCATCGTGAAATATGGGTTCTGCACGATGCATTGCTGCGCAGGTGACTGCGGCTGTTGAGCGATAGAGACGCTGCTTCCAAAACCGTCTGCGTACAAGGCTGTTGGAAACACGTAATTTCCATCGGCGCTGATTCCAAAGTGTTGCGAGCCGAGCACAAGTTCGAGACCCTGACCCACCAGGCCCGATACCGTTCCGCCGACCGTATACGGGCCAGCGCAAGCCACTGCGACACTCGAGACAGCGGCGAACGCTGTGCCCGAACCGCCCGCAACCGTGCAGTACATATCCTGTGGTTGAGTACCTACCGTCACTGCGTAGGACCCACCGCTCGAAACTTTGGCGGCAAAGGTGAACGCGCCGTTGGCGCTAACCGTCAGATCGTCGCCCCCATTGTCCTGAAGGATGACCGACTGACCAATATCAAGGCCAGAAACAGTACCGCTGACGGCGTAAGTGGTTGGGGGTGGCGGTGGTGGTGGGCTCGAGTCACCGCCCCCGCCCCCGCACCCGACCATGAGCAAAGCGAGGTAAGTTGCAAATCCGATTGAGCGCAGCATGGTGATCCCCTTGTGGCAGTTTGCCGATGGGGATCATTTGTCGCTTAAAGCACTTGGACGTGCATGAACTCTGCGTGAAGGCAGGTTCCTTTTTCCCGGAAGATTCAGGAAAGGCGTCGCTGATCGTGGCGCGGGCTGCCTCGAACGCCTGGCGGAATGGCCCGGCGTAAACTCACTTCCCCCAGCCTTTCACGACCTGCAGGCTGACCTGCCGTCCAAGGACGGTGGCATTGGCGGCGTCGTAGCCCACAGTGCCCGAGAACTGGTCAAATCGGTTGACGAAGGGCGGGCGCTGGTCCAGAAGGTTGATGATTCCGAAATTCACCTGGCTATCGGCGAGCCAGCCCTGCCCACCATCGACCTGATAACCGACGTTGACATCGGCAGTCGTCCACGAATCGACACTTCGAGCGGGCACGGAGCCGGGATCCCGATACCCGCCGGTGTAGTTCAAGGTCGCTTGCACCGTCCAGCGTCGCAGCAACCAGGAAACGTGCGCAGCAAACCGGACCTGCAGCGGGTTGCCGACCGTGTCCACATAATCGAAGACTGGCGCCGTGGGCAAGAACTGCTGCTTCTGGTCAAAGAGATAGGTGCCGTTCAGGCCGTAAACCCACTGGCCTCTTGCAGTGTCGTTGGAATAATCCAGGGCGACATCCACGCCGCGTGTCTTGACGCTGCCCAGGTTGCGAACCCGGACGTCGAGAATTGCGGCGATGGGTGGGTTGCAATCCCCTCCATTCTGCTGCGGTCTATGGCAAAGGGCATCGATCTGCGCTTGCGTCGGATTGCGCGTGATAAAGGGGGCAAACTCATTCTCGCGAACGAGATAGTCACCGGAAAATCCAGGAGACTGGACCTTCCCCTGGTAATCGATATCGAAATACGTCAATGAAAGTGAAAAGCTCGGTGCCGCCGGCAAAGTCACATCCATACCGACCGTCCAGGCACTCGCTGTTTCCGGCTGCAGATCCGGAATTGGCCCAGCCACCACGAGGGCGTGTGTGTGGTCGGTCGGAGACCGCGGATCCACGACGTCGGATGTAAAGACGTCGCCGATCTGGTCGGGATTGGACCAGAAGAATGGCGGCGCCCGGAACGAGGTTCCCCAGGCACCGCGCAGCCGGAGGAGACGCGAGGCCTGCCAACTCAGGCCCACTTTCGGGCTAAAGGACGTACCCAGATCGCTATACCGGTCGTAGCGACCAGCGAGCGACAAGTCCAGGCGACCAACATTTGAGCCCTGCCGCCCGGCCAGGATCGGCGCCGCGAGCTCAAAAAATGCGGCCGCAACCTCTCTGCGACGGTTTTCTTTGCCGTCAATGATGTTGGTTCCGTTGGAATGCTCCTTGCGAAATTCGCCCCCGACAGCAAGCCGGATGGCGCCGGCGGTTCCGTCGACCAAAGGACCGTCCGCAATCACGTTTGCCGAAGTGGTGGTAAATGTATTCACGATATCGAGAACGGTACCTAAGCTGCGCAGCGTCGCAGCGTTCGTGTGCGAACCATCGCCAAATAGGTTGAGTGCCACCGTTGGGTCGGAGTTATCGAGCGCGCCATTGACAGCGTCCTGACCGAAGTAGCTGAAGTTGTTGACCTCGACAAATTCGTCCCTTGATCTTGAATAGTTGGCCGCGAGACTGGCCTGCCACCCTCCAGGCAGCACGCGCGTGACTCCCGCGGAGGCGAAAGACGTGTCAGTCGGCCCACTGTCTATGACCGGACCCAGGTCGGAGGTGAAATCGTAGGCCACGACCACAGGCCCGCCGAGGTGGTTGAATGCATTGTTCGCAGGAACCGTAAAGTTACCGGCGGGCTGCGGGAAGGTCGACCTGAACTCCCGCGACGAATAGCGGCCGTCGAACGATATCTCCCAATTGTCTGCCAGCCGATAGGAGGAGCTCACGAAGGTGCTGCGCATGGTCTGACTGGGCAGAATGTCGTTGTAGATGACATTGTTCGTATAGTTGACAGCGCCTGGGATGAGCTGCGCCGCCGTGAGCTGCGTACCGTCCTGCCCGTGCGGAATGGCGGCGATCGGGGCAAAAGTATCTGGATCAAGAATCGTGCCGGGGTTGCCGCCGACAAGACGCACGTCACTCCCGCCGAAACGCCTTAAGTCAGCGTTGACCGCGCAGTAAGCGCGCGCGCTGCACGTCAGGGCGGCGCTGTCGTTGTATTCAAAGCCCAGCAGCACATGACCACGCGACCAGGAATGACCCCAGAGTTGTGCGATTCCCCGCTCGTTCGCATCGCCGCCCGCGGTACTCGCGCGCAAGCGGGTTTCGAACCCATTGAAGTTCCTGCGCAGAATGATGTTCACCACGCCGCCAATGGCATCCGATCCATACAACGCTGTGGCCCCGTCAGGCAAGATCTCGATGCGTTCAACGGCGGAGGCGGGAATGGTCGATACGTCCGTGAACATCCCCTGGAGGCCACTCGCTCCCTGACGCTGTCCATTGATCAACGTCAACGTCGTACCGGCACCCAGGCCTCGCAATTGCACTTCGGCGCCGCGGTTGAGGTTGAAAAAGTGATTTCCTTCGACAACGGCGCCGTTGACCTGATTGAAATTCTGCGTCACGGTCGCCAGCACGTCTTCGATTTTGCCGTAGCCGCTGGCGTCGATCTGATCGCGGCCAATGACGGTCAACTTGGAGCCCGCGGCTTCCGTGTCGCGGATGAGACTTCCCGTTACGACGATTTCCTCGAGCCCGGTCGTGTCTGCAGTGTTCGGCGTAGGAGAATCTACGGACTCGGCTTGCGCCACAACCGCGCTGGACAAGCTCAGAATGAGTCCGAGCCCAGCAGTCCGGAAGCAATTGGCAGTCTCCCGCATTGGCGTGGTCTTACACCATTTCAGTGCGGGGTGGCCGAGATTCCACGCCGTGGCACATCCCCGTGTCGGCGCAGTAATTCGAGCTGGCTGCGCTGCGCTTCGACATAGTGCCGCACGTCGGCGGCGATCGCCTGGAATCGCGGATCGCCATGGAACGGCAACCACAGGGGATCGTAATTGATGGTGTACCACCAATTCCAGTAAGACCCCGATCGGACTGAATCCGCCAGCTCGGTGAGCGCCGCGTCCTGCTTTCCGTCGAGCAGCAGAATCAGGGCGCGCTGACGTCCGGCAGCGGCTCCAAAATACTTGGTGGCGTTGGCGTCGAGCCACGATGACGCGGCACGCCGCAGCGCCAGTGCCTGCTCGCCTTGGCCGGCAGCGGCCATCAACTGTGAAAGATAGACGGCCGCGCGGATACTACAGGGGTCCAAGTGAGCCGCTGGAGCGTCGCCCAAATAGTACTTCAGTCTGATGAACGCAATCGCCCGGCTCAATTCTCCCGTCTTCATCGCATAGTCGCGAATTGCTTCGCCCGCCAGCCAGTTTTGGCAGGGGTCGTCGTCGTCTGTCCAGCCCGCCTTATCGTATGCAGCGAGTCCCGCACGCCGCCAATCGCCTTCGTGCATCAAGAGCAGGCTGGCCGTGCGCGCATTGTGCGGCGTGCCGGTGGCCACATCGCGCGCCGCCGCCACGTCGCCCAGGTCGAGATACACCGCCACCGCTTGCTGCCGCAGCCGCGAATTGTCCGGATCGAGCGCGATGGCATGCTCGATAAACTGGATGGCCTCCGCCGGCTGGCCGTCGAAAAACCAACGGAATACCCCATAGCGCTGCAGCGCCGGAACGAAGTTCGGATCGAGCTCCAGCACCTGCAGGTTCTTTTGCTCGGAGGCTTTCACGCCACTTTCGAAGAGAGTGAGCACGGCATCAATTAAATGCGCACTCGCTGATAGTGGATCGACCCACAAGGCGCGCTTCAGTACGCTTCTGCCCTCCTCGGGTCGTTCTAGTGTCCAATAGAGAAACCCGGCGTAAGCCGCGAGTCCGCGGCCGTTGCTGGGATCAAGTGCGGCGCCCTGGCGAAAGTCGCGCTCGAGCGCAACGATCAACGGGCTATCCACTGTCACGCTCGCATCGTGTGGCTGCTCTCCCCACATCGCACGCGCAAAGTATGCGGCGCCCAACTTGGGATCCAATTCAAGCGCCCGATCGATCAAATGATGGTAGCGCCGCCCGGCCGGCGTCAAATCCTCCAGGCGTCCACTGACCGCTTGCATCCTCGCGTCATACAATGAAGCGTAGGCGGACGCGAAATTGGGATCCAGGGCAATTGCCCTTTCAAAATACGGCACCGCGGCCTCCGATTCGCTCACTGTGAACCGTCCCAACAGGGCGCGACCACGCAGGTAGGCGAGGTAGGCCTCAATATTGCTGCTGCGCTCAGAGTGGACCGGTGTGGGCTCGAAGCTGCCGAGCCGCGCCGAGAGCGCGTCAGCAACCTGGTCGGCAATCTCATCTTCGACATCAAAGATGTCGCGCAGGGTCCGATCGAAGTGGGCGGACCACACCTGTGTGCCTGCTGCGGTGTCGACGAGTTGCACCGCTACTCGTAGGCGGTCGGCATTGCGCTGTACGCTGCCATTGACCAGATAGCCGGCATTGAGGCGCCGGCCGATCTCGCTTGAATCGATGCTCTTGGTGGCAAGCGCGAACGAGGAATTGCGCGCGATGACCGATAGTCCACTGATGCGAGACAGACGGTTGAGGATCATCTCCGGCAGGCCCTGCGCCAGATAGGCGTCTGCGGGATCCGCGCTGATGTTGTCGAAGGGCAGTACGGCCACCGTGCGCTCGCGCGCGCCGATCGCCGCAGTTTCGCGTAGTGCATTATCGGTCGTCAACTTGGCGTCCACGGCGCGAGCTCTATCCGCCGTACGCACGCCCATGGCGATCGCGAAAATAACCGCCAATAGTACGGGTAACGCGAGCCACCACAGCCGGCTCGTCTTCGTGGGGACTGTGGTCGGCAACTCGATGGGTTGAGTAATCACCTCCGGCGCGGACAACGGAACCTCGACCGCCGGCGCCAGAGGTACGGCGGGAGACACGGCCGCAACCAGCTGGTACCCGCGACTTCGCACGCCGGCGATGTAGCGCGGCTCCTGCACGTCATCGCCCAGCGCCTCGCGCAACAAGTTGACCCGCTTGGTCAGGGTCTCCGGGCTCACAATCAGTCCGGGCCAGACCCGTGCCATGAGCAGGTCGTGGCTGAGGACGTTTGGCGCGACGCGAATCAGTGCTACCAGCAGCTGAAACGATAGATTGGGCAAGGCGATTTCAATGCCCGCACGCGTGACGCGCTGCTGGCCGATGTCGACCCGCAGGTCACCGACGAGATACACCTCGCTGTCAACGCCGTCCAAGTCGTTCGGACTGTGGCTCATGGCTCTGATTCGACCTGGTCAATTGTGGTCACGGTAGCTCGGTGCTGTCAGTTTAGATGCCTTCTCCGTTTCCGGGGCAGATTTGCCCCTGTGCTCCGCAATTACTCCATTACGCCAACGCGGGCGCCAGCAGATGTTCGCGATACAAGCCACCCAGCACCGATCTAGCGCGCCCTCCCCCTGAATCTTCCGGAAAAAAGGAACCTGCCTTCACGCAGAGTTCATGCACGCCCAGGCGCTTTGAGCGACAAAGCCAATGACCCGAAACATCGTTGACCAATTTATGGGGAGCTTTGCCATGAAGACCAAGCCTGCTCAAACTCGACAAGTTCCAAACGGTGACGCTACGAGGAAGAGCACTGCGAACGGTTTCTCGCCTTATGGGAGCATGATCGTGTCGGTCCGAACGATGGTTTGCTGTGGCATCGCACTATGTGCCGCTGCCCCGCTCCCCAGTCATGCACAGTCGGTTGGAACGGCGGCCTCATCACCGGCCATAGTCTACGTCGACTGCGCTGCGACCTATCGAGGCAACGGTAGTGCGGCGCGTCCCTACTGGCGAATCACCGATGCCCTCAAAAAGGTGCGTGCGCTGCGACGCTCGACCAACGCACGCCTCACCATCCGTGTTGCCGCCGGGGAGTGCAGCGGTAACTTTGAGACTCAGCCGACCGGGCAGGAAACACGACCACCGGAGCTGCTGCCCCTCGTGCTCAACGTACCCAACCTGACGCTCCACGGTGCGGGGGTCATGGAATATGCCGACGGCTACCCCGTTGCCCCGCGTGCCGGCACCGCGACGACGCTGACCGTGGACACCGAGCATCCGGGCGACCACCCCTATACGGTGATCTACGTCGGGCCAACCACGGACGGAGGTCGGGCTGACGGCACCGTCATCGAAGGTTTCGTGATCGACGGGTTCAATGCGTGGTACGGATTGTTCATCACCCGAACGCAACGACTCACCGTTCGCCACAATGTGGTGACAGACACATGGCTCGGCACCATCAGCGGCACCGATTGCAGCGGCCGGATCGTTGGCAATGTCGTGCACGGCGGCTCGCCGGGGATGCTGTTCGCCGCCGGCACATCTGAAAACCCATCAAGGCTCTTCATCAGCGGCAACAGCGCCACCGATAACGTCGAAGGCGTGGGTTTCTTTGGCGACTCTACGGTCACCGACCAACTTGATATGGGGGCGAATCCACTCGAGGAATTGCCGTACCCGATCAATCCCACGACCAGCCAGATGGGCAACCATATCGAGGTGGACTTCGAGGGCAATGACGTCTCGAGCAACTTCATCGGCCTGAACTTCACGCTACTTGGCGCCGCCAGGTACCCGTACGCCAAGACGGGCTACATCAGCGCCAACGTCCACGACAACCGCTTCATCGACAATGCTTACCCGTTCGTTGTCGATGAGGGTTTCGTCTACAGGGGCACCAGCAGCTACTGGACGGACCCGAACCCCGACCCCACAAACTTCCCCGAAGGGTTTTTTGGGTTTCTTGCCGGACCGTTCATCACCCACGGCCCCTTCGACGGGCCGTACAGCGGGGTCGTGACTGCGAGTTTCGAAGGCAACGTCTGGAGCAACCCGAACATCGCGCCGATTGCACCGGCCATGCTGACTTTCTCATACTTTGACGTTTACGATCCCGCGACCGGAGCGCCTAACCCAAGCCTGGTCCCCGTGTATACGTACATGCGCAATTCGCGACTGAACTTCGTGGACAAGGACGGCCTCTTCAGCCAACCGGGAGTCATCCGCGATGATCTCCGACTCTATGATCCGTTCGACGGCACGCTGCTAAACAATCAAACGCGCATCCGTCACTAATACTGCGGTGCCTCTGCTATCAATCCTGGCGATTGCGCGCTGTATCGAAGTCATACGGTCCTGGTGTTCATGGTGCGCAATCGCCAATGAGAGGCCCAAGGTCGCCGCCGCGTCGGAGATGAGTGCGCCGGCGGCCCCGGCAGCGCATCTTTGCATGGCGGAGAGGGTGAGATTCGAACTCACGAAAGTCTCGCGACTTTGCCGGTTTTCAAGACCGGTGCATTCAACCGCTCTGCCACCTCTCCGGCGGAATCCGGTGCGGCGGGGATTGTCGGCTGCGGCGCTCCCGCCCGCAAGTCACGCGAGGCGGGTTGGGGAACCCGATTCGCTATACTGTGTCTCAGTAGTTCAATTCCAGGCTGGAGGTTTGAGCGATGCAACGCGACCCGATCGTCCTGCAGCAGTCAGTAATCCGCGAATCAGCGCTGGCCACCAACAAGGTCCTGCGCAATACCTACCTGCTGCTCGCAGCAACCCTGGCTTTCAGTGCATCGATTGCGGGCCTCGCGATGGCCTTCAATCTCCCGTATCCGGGCGTGATGCTGACGCTGCTCGTCTATTTCGGCCTGCTGTTTGGTGTCCACAAGACGGCCAACAGCGCCATGGGTCTCGTATTCGTGTTCGCGCTGACGGGTTTCCTGGGTTACACGCTGGGCCCGATCATCAGCCTGTACCTGAAGGCCATACCCAATGGCCATTCAGTCGTGATGAATGCCTTTGGCATCACCGCCGTGACCTTCGTGGGCCTGTCGGCCTACGTCGTCAGGACCGGCCGGCGCTTCACGTTCATGGGCGGTTTCCTGGTCGTGGGGATCCTGACCGCCTTCCTGCTGGGCCTCGGCGCGATTTTCTTCCACATGCCTGCGTTGTCACTCGCGGTATCCGGCATGTTCGTGCTGCTGATGGCCGGAATGATCCTGTACCAGACCGGCGAGATCGTGAATGGCGGCGAGACCAACTACATCCTCGCGACCGTGACGCTTTACGTCACGATCTTCAACCTGTTTACGAGCCTGCTGCACCTGCTCGGTGCGGCGCGTGACGACTAGCTTCGAAGCCAGTGCGACCGGGGTTCACGCCGCCGTGATGCGCGTGAGTCCTCCCAGGTAGGGCTGCAGCACAGACGGCACCAGCACCGAGCCGTCCGCCTGCTGGTAGTTCTCGAGCACCGCGACCAGGGCGCGGCCGACCGCAACGCCCGACCCGTTCAGTGTGTGCACCGGCTCCGGCTTGCCGGTCTCGGGATTTCGCCAGCGCGCCTGCATGCGTCGCGCCTGGAATGCCCCGCAGTTGCTGCAGGATGAAATTTCGCGGTACTTCCCCTGCCCTGGCATCCAGACCTCGAGGTCATAGGTCTTCGCGCTGCTGAAGCCGATGTCTCCGGCACACAGTGCGA
>Ga0315278_10000902_pt1 | contig 25705 bp, 18 predicted proteins | sample YL17G06_0_MG_FD_203880 | JGI IMG/M metagenome (GOLD analysis project Ga0315278, IMG submission 203880) | Sediment microbial communities from Yellowstone Lake, YNP, Wyoming, USA - YL17G06_0 | ecosystem: Environmental > Aquatic > Freshwater > Lake > Sediment | place: USA: Wyoming | collected... | reverse complement strand
CTCATGACTGTAAAATCCTATAATCAAATATAAAACTATTTTTACAGTCACCCCCTCTCCTAACCCATGTACTCACCCCCTTTTGTTCCCCATCGGCCACCCCTGCAGTCTGGCTCGTCGCTAAACTAGCCCCCCGGGCTAGTTCTATACGCTCCGCCCTGTAAAGAGGGGGAATGTCCTGAATTACATTGCATTACGCCCCCTCTTTGCGTAGCAGAGAGGGGGCTGGGGGGTGAGTTCATGGGGTGCAGCAGAGAGAGCCTGCCCCGCTATAGCGGGGGCTTGGGGGGTGAGTTCATGGTGTCAATGAAGCAGAGATTTTTAGAAATCTACTGGAAATGGTTGAGTAAGTGTTCTGAAAAATACCTTTGCAACACCCAAATTCAAAAATCAAACCCCATTAACTGAGGGTTTCAGAACCTATTTATTAAAAGTGCGTAAAACAAGAAAAAGGAGGCTCTCTCAGGTGAGACAGCCTCCTTCAAAGGAAGTCATCAAAGTATTAAAAACCAAACTTATAACCTAAAGTAACCGTAAACATGTTCTGTATTGCACTTAAATTGACTGAAGCAGGAGGAAAGCTACTATCCAGTGTATACAAAAAGCTTATCTGGGAATATTTATAATTGGTGTATCCAAAGTCGATAGATATGTTTTGTTCCCTGTATCCTATTCCGCCGGATATTGATCTGTAATCAAGGTCTTCATTGTCCTCTCCGGGTTTAAATGCTTTGCCATAATAGCCATATCCTGTTCTCAGATACAATTTATTGAATCTGAATTCACCTCCCAGACGAAAGTTACTGGCAGAATGCAGACTATTCTTGATATTATCATTCTTTTCAGAATAATTGTAACCATCTCCGGTCTGAGAGAACTTTGCATTACTATAATCAACAAACTCGTAATCAGCGCTCAGAAGTGCAAACTTCTTTATCTGGATACCAAACCCTGCTAATACTCTGAAAGGGGTTGCAAGAGCGTAATTGAACCTCAGGGGGTCGTTGGAAAATTCGTAACGACTACCATCAGTGAAGCTTGAACTGATGCTTTCGAAAAAGTATTCATCTATATGATACCATACTGGCGAATGAAATGCAAGCCCGATACGGATAGTCTCGATGGGTTTTACAATTGCACCAAGCTTAAAGGAATAACCGGTTCCTTTATTTTCAAAATAATCGGTGTAAGTAAAATTTTTGAATCGTGAAGCCAGGTCTATATCTGTAGATTCGAGGTGTTCGAAGTAACTCGTATATCGCAGCGTACTGATTCCAAATGTGGCGCCAAAAATGATCTTATTTGAATAATTACCACCAATAGAGATAGCATGTTCACCGGTAAATCCCTCATATGAGACCAGGCGTTGTAAGTTCTGTCCGTAAACCGATGGAGGATTATCACCATAATTTGAAAAAACTGTTCCATAATCAAGATTTGAACCTGAAAGCGAATCAATTACATAGGCATCATAAGCTAACCTGGCGTCAGGAACATTATCACCAAGCTCATAATTATACCAGCCGTTGCTTATTCCCGCCCAGTAATCTGCCATTGAACTTGTTGTACTCACACCCTGAATCCTTATACTTTGATTCAGATTATTTGTTTTATTGAATGAATATCCAACATTCAGTGTGATAAGTCCTGTTTCATTCTTGTTTGATATTATATTACTTACAATACCAGCCTGGTTAAGATTAAAATTATATAAATAATCCGTGCTAATTCCATTGAATCCGGCTGATGTTTTGATGTATAAAAGCTGCGGAGTAACTGATAGTTCAGATGATCTGAACACACCGATCCCAGCCGGGTTTTGGCTTAAAGAAGACAAATCTCCTCCGAGAGCGGTGAATGCGCCACCCATTGACATAAACCTCGCAGTTCCTCCATAAAACAGCTGCGAATACCTCAATGCGTCCTCAACGTTTTGGGCGATAATCCCGGTAAACACAGATAATACTGCCAATATTATTAAACTTATCCTTTTCATCCGTAAATAATTTGTTTTTTTAAGGTCGGATGGAACTCGCATGTCATTATTTTCATGCAAGTTGGTGTTTTCTGAAAAACATGCTCGGTTCATAACATTTCTTTTGATGTACGACTATCCCTGCACTCCATTAATAGAATGAACTATTTTGAAAATATCAATATCGTTGTAAACTATCTCCTGCCTGATGAAGAACCTGATGAAGAACGAGATGAAGAACTTGAGGATGAACTTGAGGATGACCCCGATGAAGATCCTGAAGAAGTGGAACTTCTGGATACAGAACCGGAAGATCCGCCGCCTGATGATGAGTTGTTATATGAACCCGATGAATAACCTGATCCACTTCCTGAACTTCTTCTGGTTGGAACGGAGTATTGTACCGAATTGTTAGATGGCGAAACAGATCTTCTCTGCCCATTGTTGGCAGGGTAAGAGCTTCTCATATTATTTGATGGAGTTCGAACAGAACCGGCGTTATTATAGACCCTGCTGTTATTTACAGCACCACTGTTCCTGTTAACACTGGAATTAACTCCATCTGAGACTCTGCTATTATTATATGATGGTCTTGTACTCATTCGTGGATTACTATAACTGGGTGTATAGCTTCTGTTAGCACTATTATATTCAGGTCTCACATTTGCCGAACTTCTTTGTGTGGTTGTATTATTGCGTATATTTTCTCCTTTAACAGGATCCTGGCTCAATTTTCTGTCTGTTGGATTGACTGACTGTTGAGTATTGACATTAGATGAAACAGTTCTCCTCTGATCAGCTGAATTTGTCTGAGTTCCGGAAGGAGTTCTCCTGGAAACTCCGGAGTTTCCTCCTGTAGAAAGAGAAGGATCTCTTCTTGTCGAGCCTGAAGCTGCTGAATTACCGTTCCACCTGGATGAAAGAGTGCTTGGTCTTTCTCGTCTGCCATAAGGGACGGAATTATTTCCTTCGTAATAATAAGGGGGGTAATAACCGCCAGAATAACCTCCGCCATAATATGGGGGATAATAGCCGCCATAATATCCTCCATAACCATAGTAATAATCCGAGTAATAGGGATTATAATATGGATAATAAGGGTAGCCTCCATAACCATAACTAAAACCGAATGAAGGGTAACCAAAACCAAAACTAAGACCGAATGAAGGGTAACCATAGCTGGAATAGTAAGGATCTCTCCAGTAAGGATTAAAATAATTACCGTAAAACATATTTAACCGCCCTGAATATGAATAGTTATCATAATAATCATATCCCCCACCATAGTTGTTGTTGTTAGTAACAATCTGATCGTCATAATCAACTGCATCAGAAAACTGATCAGAAACAAGAGTATCGGCTGCATAAATGTTATCATAATACTCCTCAGCCTTTAAAGTTCCCTCCGCAATCTGCTCATTAGCAGACGGTTTAGCTTTAACCACCGGTTTATCTGAAGCTAAATAGTAAAGATCATCGTATTCCGCGCCGGTATAAAGGCTTGAAGTACAAGAGCCCAGGGTCAGCAGCACAAGGACTAATAAGTAAGATAATGCTTTCATTTTTGATTCCCCCATTAGTTTTCTTATTAACATGCAAATATTATACCAAAGAAAAAAAATTATTAACAAACTTTTTACGATTCAATAAATATAACATCTTTTCTCAATAAATAAAAAAATATTAAAGCCTCATTTAGGGGCTATCTTTTATCTTCTCCGGTTTGATTTTTCTTTTGAAGAGGATGAGTTCGAAGTGGCAGTTTTCGATTCACTCTTCGATGAAGTTCTTCTTCCTGAAGACTGTGTCTGCTGTTCTACCCTTCTGTTTGCCGGAATATTGGCAGGATATGTACTCTTCATATTCGGGCTGGTATTTGTCCTTACACTATTCTTACTGTTATTTACATTCTGATTCTGATTCCTGTTATTGTTGGAATTATTACTATTGTTAATGTTGCTATTATCGTTTCCTCTGTTCATATTATTGAAATTTGTCGGAGTATTACCGCTATTGCCGTTATCACCGTTTTTAACATTATTGCCTTTATTACTATTTCTTACCTCTGACGACCGTCTTGTCGGAACATTGTTATTTCCCTCGTTTACACTATTCCCGCTATTATTATTACCCTGTCCCCTGCTAACTGTTGGAGTTAAATTTCGTCTGGTTTCTCCCATATGTAAACCGTTATTTGATTTTTCTTTGTTCCTGTCTGATTCAGTCTGTGAAGAATTGGTTGTTGAGACTTCCCGTCTTGATACGTTTCCCGATGATGATTCAGAAACGTAGTCGGGTCTCCTCCCAGAGGAGTTATTCGCAGATGAATATCTTGATGAAGAATAATTGTAGAAGTTATTATATGTGTTGTGAACTGGTCTGTAATCATTGAAACCGTGGTTGTGATGGTGCCCGTATCCGCCATAATAATTGTTGCTCCATATGTTTCCAATTCTTATATTAATTACCACCGGGGAGTACCAGTTATTGTAGTAAAAAGGATTATAGCCATAGTAATATGCACCTCCGAAATAAGGGTCGTACCCTCCGTTATAGTATCCGTAATCATAGCTATAAACCGGGTAGTTTAAGGAATACCCTATTCCGAAACCGCCCACGCCATAAATGTTTAATCCCCAGGAATAAGGCTGGTAATTGTACCAGTATGTATCTGTAAAGACAGGAGCATAATAATTGAAAGCTGTATATGACCTGTGAAACCTGTTTATCCTGGATGAAAAGTAGTAGTCATAATCATCATAATAATTATTTACCACTATTCTGGCATCATCATTTCTGTAGTACTGCATATCCTCTATCTGAGCCTTTACCGTGGACCCGGTAAGCAGAAGGAGTGATAGAATTCCGATGTAGTATTTTGTTTTCATGATGAACCTCTCTTTCTTTTTTGAATATTAACAGAAGTTTTTATTTATTTTTACGAAATCTATTTCTTTAAAACAAATTAATCAAATACCATACCAAAAAAATGGCGAAGTTTTTAACTAACAGGGATGAGAATTACTCACAATGGTATAATGACCTGGTTATCAAAGCCGATTTGGCTGAAAATTCAGCAGTCAGAGGATGCATGGTAATCAAACCTTACGGGTATGCCATCTGGGAAAAAATACAGGCTGAACTCGACAGGCTATTTAAAGCGACAGGGCATGTTAACGCATATTTTCCATTATTCATTCCAAAATCATTCTTCAGTAAGGAGGCAGCACATGTCGAGGGATTCGCAAAAGAATGTGCTGTTGTGACTCATTATCGTCTCAAAAATGATGAGAACGGCAAAGGCATTATTGTTGATCCTACAGCTAAGCTTGAGGAGGAACTTATCATCCGCCCTACGTCAGAAACCATAATATGGCATTCTTACAAAAACTGGATTCAATCATACAGGGATCTGCCTATTCTGATAAATCAGTGGGCAAATGTTGTAAGATGGGAAATGCGGACACGACTCTTCCTCAGAACTACTGAATTTCTGTGGCAGGAGGGTCATACTGCTCATGCAACGCGAGAGGAGGCTATTGAAGAGACTGAAAAGATGATAAATGTTTATGCAAGCTTTGCAGAGAATTCAATGGCTCTTCCTGTGATTAAAGGTTATAAAAGTGAAAACGAACGATTTGCAGGAGCACTCGATACCTTCGCAATTGAAGCGTTGATGCAGGATGGTAAAGCTCTGCAGGCAGGTACCAGTCATTTTCTGGGACAAAACTTTGCAAAAGCTTTTGATGTTCAGTTTACAGATAAGTCCGGCAAACTTGATTATGTCTGGGCTACTTCATGGGGTGTGTCAACCAGACTCATGGGTGCAATCATTATGGGTCATGCCGACAATCACGGACTGGTACTGCCTCCAAAACTTGCTCCTATCCAGGTTGTTATAATCCCGATTTATAAAAACATAGAGCAACTCGCTACTTTATCAGAGACCGCAAAGAAAATCAAGTCAGGATTGGAAGTATTGGGCATATCCGTGAAATATGATGACAGGGATAATAATAAACCGGGATGGAAATTTGCTGATTATGAGCTAAAAGGAGTTCCTGTACGACTTGCTATCGGGCCACGCGACCTTGAAAACAAAACAGTTGAAGTTGCACGGAGGGATAACCTTACAAAAGAGACTATTTCGATTGAAAACGTATATGAGCACATCCCTAAACTCCTGGAAGATATTCAGATTAATATATTCAATAAGGCTCTGAATTTCAGAAAAGAAAATACTTTTTATATTGATAAATGGGATGATTTTCTGAAAATTCTTGATAATCAGGGCGGCTTTATTATGGCTCACTGGGATGGGACAGTGGAGACCGAGGAGAAAATAAAAGAAGAGACTAAAGCTACAATCAGATGTATACCCTTTGACAGCCCTGAAGAGGAGGGAAAATGTGTGTATTCAGGGAAAGCTTCAAGAAGGAGGGTACTCTTCGCAATATCTTATTAATGATGTGATTATAATTAACAGTAACATTCCATGGAATGTTACTGTTTTATTTATCCTTATTAATTATTATTTTTGCGGCCAATATTTCATTTTAATACATCTCCTATCATGTCCGATCAGAATGAAAAAAAATTGGCAATAATTGGAACTCTGAAAGAGAAATCCTTGCTAAAACAAAAGGTATATGATAATACACTTGAATCATTCTGCATCGTTAAGGATGTTCTTAAAAGTTTATCGAAAGAGGTAAACACAAGTTTAAGTGGTACGGATTCCAGGATAAGGCTGGAATATACCGACAGGAGTAATTTTGATGCGCAACTGAAGGTAGCCGGCGATATATTGCTATTCAGCATGCACTCAAACATCTTTCAGTTTGACAGGGAACACCCTGCATGGAAGACAGCATATATCCAGAAAAATAAGTACAATGCATATTCGGGGATAATCAATATTTACAACTTTCTAGCCGATTCATTCAGGTATTCCCGATTAGATGATCTGGGATATCTGATAGCCAGGATCTTTATTAACCATGAGAAACAATATTTTGTTGAAGGGAAAAGACAGATGGGAATGTTGTTTACGAATTATGGAAGTGAAGAGATAAGCTATCAATCATTACAATTGATTATCTCAACTGCAATTCAATATGCGCTGGAATTTGATCTTCTCGTACCACCATACGATACTGTAAAAATTGCCACAGTAGGTCAGGCAGAAGCAAAAATCCAGCATTCAAGGGTTATTACCGGTAAACGACTTGGGTTCCAGTTTAATTCTGATGATGTGTTGATCAGCAATTCTCATGAAACCTGATGTGCATATTCTCAATAAAATACAGAAGATCGTTAAGGCCTTTGATATTTTTGGCACTTCTGTTTTTTTGTAATTCAGCATATCCTCAAATCAGGTCAGAAAACGACACAATAAAAAGAATTCCTCCTTGCACATATATCCAGATCAGCGATAATGTCTCATTTTTTTTAAATGATACCCTGTTAAGACTTCCCTCTTCATTAATCCCTTCCAAGATGATAAGTGGAGATAATAACACTATGTTCTACGACTCTTTAAAAGTTAAAGTATCAAACAACCTTATAACCAGATCATTATTCGATTTTGTAATTATATCTCATCCCGCAATCGACAATAAGCAGATCACGGGTACAAGTGAGGCCACCTATATAAGTTTATCTGGTAAAAAAATCAGGAAAATTGAAGTACGAAGACTCAATGTCTTCGGGGCAAGTATTCATGATCCTGACTCAATCAATCCCAAAAAGATTGAAAATATTTTAAATAAAACACATATTAATACGAATGAAATTATTATTAGAAATAACCTTCTTTTTTCGGAAGGTGATACAATTTCATCTTTGATTCTCAGCGACAACGAAAGGATATTAAGACAACTCTCATTTATTGATGATGCAAGAATAATAGTTGTTCCGGTGTCTGATGATGAGGCTGATATTTTGGTTATCACAAAAGATGTTTATTCATTAGGTGCAGCATTTAGCTATAAAGGGCTCAAAAAAGGTTCTTTATCACTTTTTGAAAAGAATATTTTTGGTATTGGCCACGAATTTGGACTTGAATTTCCATATGATTCCAAAAAACCTAATTCACCGGGAATCGGATTCCACTATCTGATTACTAATATAGGGAAATCTTTCACTAACCTTAACCTATTTTATTTAGATGGACTTGGAGATAAAACCTATGGATTCAGCCTGAGTCGTAAGCTTGTCAGCTCAACCACAAAATATGCTGGAGGGATATCTGTCATACAAATGTATACGACTGAAGATCTTAACAACACACTTCCCGCTCCGCAGCCCCTTAAATACAATTTACAGGATTACTGGTTCTCCAGATCATTTTTAATTAACAAGGAGGCTGTATCAAGAGTCATAATCGGAGTCCGTTATACAAATAATAATGTATTTGACCGGCCATTTATCCTTCCCGATTCTTATAATTATCTTCAGAAATACAAGTTATACCTTGGATCTGCAGCCTTTTCAATCCAGAAATATTACAAAACAAGTCTTATCTACGGGTATGGTCGCACTGAAGATATCCCATATGGCGGATTATTAAGGGTTACCATTGGAAAAGAGTTTAATGAGCTTCATGATTTCAGAAAAAGAACATACCTGGGAGCTGAAATGGCATCGGGTAAGTCAATCAAAGCTATTGGTTATTTCTACACTTCTGCCGGGCTTGGTACTTTCTTAGATGGGAAACAGACTGAGCAGGGAATATTGTCATTGAGTATGAATTATTTTTCAAACCTTTTGACTGTAGGAAATATTATGATCAGGAACTTTGTTTATGTTGATTATACCAGAGGGTTTGACAGGAACACAGATGAGTTCCTGGTCTTTAACAGACATAATGGTTTTTCTGGCTTTAAAAATGATTCAATTAACGGAACTCAGAGATTATCTGTCAGTCTTGAATCGGTCCTGTTCAGCCCTGTTAATTTTTATGGCTTCAGATTTGCATTTTTCGGATTTACCGATTTTTCATTCCTTTCGGGTTCAAATGAGATAATTGGAAATGGGAATAAACTCTCAGCTATAGGGCTCGGCATCAGGATCAGAAACGACAACTTGTTGTTCAATACTTTACAGGTGAGGATTGGTTTCTTTCCAAATCCCCCATCATATTCAAGAATTAACAACATTATAGTATCGGGAGAACAACTTCTCAAACCAAATAATTTTGATTCCGGCCCCCCTTCAATAATTCCGTACCGGTAATGAACAAAATAATTTTTACTTTGTCCTATTCGTAATAATATTAACTTTAATTTAAAAATTATGGCTGTATTAGTTGGAAAAAAAGCACCTGGATTTTCTGCACCTGCAGTAATAAATGGTGGTGAAATTGTTGAAGGATTTTCTCTCGGGCAATTCCTTGGGAAAAAATATGTTGTATTCTTCTTTTACCCTGCTGATTTTACCTTTGTTTGTCCCACAGAGCTCCTGGCTTTTCAGGATAGAATTAAGGAATTTGAGGAAAAAAATGTGGCAGTTGTTGCATGCTCGGTTGATTCACATTTCTCTCACTGGAAATGGCTCCAGACCGAACTTAATCAAGGTGGTATCAAGGGTGTAAAATACCCTTTAGTATCTGATCTTTCGAAGACAATTTCAGAAAATTATGACGTTCTCGCCGGTAATTACGATTATTCTGAAGAGGGTGATGTTACCTTCAATGGTGATCCAAGGGCTTTCAGAGGACTGTTCCTGATAGACAATAATGGAATAGTCAGACATCAGACTGTAAATGATATGCCTCTTGGTAGAAGTGTTTCAGAAACCCTCAGGATGGTAGATGCCCTTCAGTTTTTCGAAGAAAATGGAGAGGTATGTCCTGCAGATTGGCACAAAGGGGACAAGGGCATGAAGGAGACCCAGGAAGGTGTGGCAGATTACCTTTCGAAAAAACAGGATTTATAGATTTTATCATAAAGTTCCCGCTAAAAGGATACCTTTTTCTATTTTTGCATATCTATACCACAGGATATGCTAAATGATTTTAAAAAGTTTATTGCTGAAAACAACCTGATTAAATCTGGTGAACGAATATTACTTGCTATAAGTGGTGGCATCGATTCTATGGTAATGACTCACCTGTTCATGCAACTGGATAACGAATTGGGTATTGCACACTGCAACTTTTCTTTGCGTTCCATGGAATCTGATAAAGATGAGGAGATGGTCCGGAAATTTGCTTCCAAACACAATATCTCATTCTATACCACCAGGTTCGAGACAAAAGCTTATGCAAAAAATTCCGGACTATCTGTTCAGATGGCTGCAAGGGAATTGAGGTATAAGTGGTTTGAGGAAATAAGAAATCAGAACAGGTATGATACAATTGCTCTTGCACATAATCTTAATGATAATATTGAGACTATAATAATGAACCTCATCAGAGGAACCGGAATTACCGGATTGACAGGGATGAGACCGGTCAATAACAGAATAATACGACCCTTGCTTTACGCAAAACGCGAGGAGATATCAGCATATTGCAACCGACACGGGATAATATATCGCGAAGACAAGTCAAATGCAGATACAAAATATATAAGAAATAAAATCAGACATCTTATTATACCGGTTCTTAAAGAAATTAATCCTTCAGTTGAATCTACCCTGAATGAGACAGCTGAAATATTTACAGGGATAAATGAGATAGTAACAGATTATATATCCGGGCTTAGGAAAAGTGTATCAGAATCTCATGAAGTACTGATCAAATTTAATATCAGTTTATTAAAGCCATATTTACATAATAAAGCTGTTATGTTCGAACTTTTTAAACCATTCAGCATAACCAGTATTCCTTTAAATGATCTGTTAAACGTTATTCAAGGAAAAACCGGAGGTCAGCTTTTTACCGGAACCCACAGGATCATTAAAAACCGGAAAGAAATAATTGTATCCAAAGTAGAGGCTACGGAAAAAGTATTCAGGGTAATTGAAAATTTTCAGGGGTTTAGTAATGTGCCAGGAATAGTGTCTGCCAGGGCTGTCAAGATCACAGCCAGATTTAAAATCCCTGCCGAGCCGTTCATTGCCTGCTTTGATTCTGATAAAATAATATTCCCCCTGATAATCAGAAAATGGAAAGCAGGGGATCATTTATACCCACTGGGAATGAAACAGAAGAAAAAACTGAGTGATTATTTTATCGACAATAAATATTCGAGAATTGATAAGGAAAATATACTTATCCTTGAATCCGATGGGAAAATTGTCTGGATCATCGGTGACAGAATTGACAACAGGTTCAGGATAACAAAATCAACAAAAAAAGCACTGATCATTAAGGCACAAGGCACAGAGCATAGGGCACAGGGCACACAGCAAGCATCAGTGTGAACGTTGATGAATTCCCCTGTCAATCAATATCAGGTCGGCCATGGCGATTGCCGTTGCTGCCTCAACGATTACAGGCATCCTTAAAGCGATACAGGTATCATGCCGTCCCTGTACTTTCAGTGTTGTCATCTTGCCCTCATTAAAATTAAATGTCTTTTGGTCGACGCCTGTTGATGAGGTAGGTTTGACAACGGTTTTGAAAAGAATTTCGTTTCCATTCGTTATCCCGCCGTTAATACCTCCGGCATTATTAGTAGCTGTCTTTCCGTGCCTGTTTATAAACGGGTCATTATGTTCTGACCCTTTCATTGCAGCAGCAGCAAATCCGGCACCAAATTCGATTCCTTTTATTGCAGGGATCGAAAAGATGATATGGCTTAAAGCAGATTCGAAAGAGTAAAAGAATGGTTCACCGATTGCCACCGGAGGATTTTTTACTCTGCATTCAATAATGCCTCCGATAGTGTCATTTGATGCTATCGCCTCATTAACAGCATTCTCAATATTTTCAGAACCTCCGGCAGAAACAAGCTTTGCTGATATTTCAGCTGATGCGGCTATCTTTTTTGCAATAACACCGGCAGCGACAAGACCCCAGGTTATCCTTCCTGAAAAATGACCGCTTCCACGCATATCTGAAAAACCTGAGTGCTTCACCTGTGAAACAAAATCGGCATGTCCGGGACGGGGAATATGCCTGAATTCGTCATAATCAGATGAGATTTTATCTTTGTTCCTCGTGGTTATGGTAATAGGAGCGCCAGTTGTTACTCCATCGGAAACTCCGCTCAGTATTTCAGGATGGTCAGGCTCCTGACGTTTGGTAGTTCCTTTGCTCCCACCCTGCCGCCTTTTTAGATCTGTTATAAAATCATCTGGTTTGACTGATAAACCCGGAGGGCAACCATCTATGATGACACCGATTGCCGGACCATGTGATTCTCCAAAGAGAGAAACTCTGAAAACAACTCCGAAGGAATTCATAATTTTATTTTTTATCTCTGAATCTTTTATAAAAATCTATTACCTCACCGACAGAAACCTTTTTAACAATTGCTTTACCGATACCTTCTGTAAAAACAAAATGAACATCGGTGCCGGTTTTCTTTTTATCGTGAAGGATAAGCTGATCAATCTGATCATCCGGAATGTTGTGCTTTTCGAGCAGACCAAATTTGTTAAGGAGATTAGTGATCCTCTCTTTCTCACACGTTCTGATGAGCCCTTTTTCAAATGAAAAATCTGTTGCGAGCTCCATACCTGAAGCAACAGCAAAGCCATGTTTCACAGATTTATGCATCTCAACTGCATGCCCGTAAGTATGCCCGAAATTAAGGATACGCCTAAGCCCGGTTTCCTTTTCATCTTCAGATACCACTGATGCTTTAAAACTAACTGATTTAGCTACAAGAACTGCAAGCAGGTCACAATTCCTGCCCAGTATTTCCACGTAATTTCGATCAATCAGATCAAATAATTCTTTATCTCCTATAACAGCTGTTTTAATCAGCTCAGCCAGACCCGATAAATACTCCTGATCAGGAAGGGTAAGCAGCATGGCCGGATCACAAATAACGAACTCCGGCTGCCTGATATTACCCAGTATATTTTTGGCACCCCCAAGGTTAACACCATTTTTCCCGCCTGTACTGGCATCAACTTGCGATAACAAGCTGGTTGAAACATATCCACACCTGATACCCCTCATATAAATTGAAGAAAGAAAACCGGCTAAATCACTAACAACTCCTCCTCCTATAGCCAGAATAAAACCTGTGCGATCGATACCTGTTTCAAGGAGTTTTTCAGCAAGATGTTCGATGACTTCCAGTTTTTTACTTCCTTCTCCAGGGGATATTGTAAACAGGGGAACCTTAGGAAATCTGTCACCATAAAGACGGCTGACATTATCATCAGTAATAATTACTACACCACTTTCCGGTAGTAGTTCACTAACAGATTCCCAATTCTCTCCTACCATTATTTCCGATCTGGATCCAGGGGTATTAATGATTATTTTTTCCACTTTAGTAAACTAATGTTTGTTAAAGTTAAATAATCCATGCCTAATGCAGCATGAATGTTCATGAAATTGAAACTTAAAATCATTTCTCGCTTAATTCTAGCCATCGCATCTCCTTGTCATCCAATATTTTCATTATTTCCCCGTGCCTTTTTGATTTCGAATATAGATCCTCTGGATCTAAGGAACCCTGACTCATTTCAGTTTCAATAATGGATTTTTCCGACTCAAGGTTTTGAATCTCAATTGTCAGGACTTCAAATACCCGCTTTTCTTTGAATGTTAGTCCCTGCTTTTTCTCTTTTTTACCTGAAGTATCTGAATTTTTCTCTGCATTTAAAGTTCTCGAAGCTTTAGCAGCGGATATTTGCCTTTCTGTCTCCTGCTGCTTTTCTCTAAGCTGACTGTAGTTTCCGGGAAAATCCTTGATAACACCTTCTCCTTTGTATTCAAAGATATGATCGACAACCTTATCCATAAAGTACCTGTCGTGCGATACTACTATTACACAACCCCTGAAACCTGCCAGGTATTCTTCGAGCACATTAAGCGTAAGAATATCGAGATCATTGGTAGGCTCATCGAGGATAAGAAAATTAGGATTGTTCATAAGAACAGTCAGCAGGTACAGACGTCTTTTCTCACCGCCGGATAATTTCCTGATCAAAGTATACTGTTTTTCAGGAGAGAACAAAAAATAGTTCATGAACTGGGTTATTGACAGAACATTACCGTCGCTGACCATTACTCTTTCCGCTATATTTTTTACAGCATCAATCACAGTCATTTCATCATCAAATTCAATACCCTGCTGTCTGTAATAACCAAAGACAATCGTTTCTCCCCGATCCACAGTTCCCTTGTCGGGTTCCGTTAATCCGGTTATTATATCCAGTAGTGTGGTTTTACCGGTTCCGTTACGACCGATAAGTCCGGCTTTTTCAAACCTATTGAAGAAGTATGTAAAGTCCTTAAGCAGAACATTATCTCCATATGATTTACTTACATTTTTTATCTCAAGGATCTTTTTCCCCATCCTTGAAATGTTGACATTAATGTTGATGCTTTTTTCTTCAGGCTTGTTTGCAGCCCTTTCCTTAACATCATAAAAAGACTCTATCCTAGATTTTGCCTTATGCCGGCGCGCTTTTGGCATTCGCCTCATCCATTCGAGTTCGGTCTTAAGAAGATTTTTTGCTTTCTCGGTATTCATCTTCGCCGAGTACTCCCTGCTTTGCTTTTTATCAAGGAAATATTCATAATTCCCCTCATATCTGTACAGTTCGTTATCAGCTAGCTCGTATATCACATTACAGACCCTGTCGAGAAAGTATCTGTCGTGAGTAACCATCAGAAGTGATTTTTTTGACCTGATAAGATACTCTTCGAGCCATTCGATCATATCCAGATCAAGATGGTTGGTTGGCTCATCAAGAATAATCATGTCAGCATCTTCCACAAGTACTTTTGCGAGAGCAACTCTTTTCTTCTGCCCACCTGAAAGAGTCCCGATAACTGCATTCAGGTCGGTAAGTTTAAGTTTGAAGAGAATCTGTTTTACAGCCACTTCATAATCCCAGGCTTTATGATCATCCATACGATGGATCATTACCTGGAGCATTTCAGGCGTACCTGAAATAAGACATTTTTCATATTCCCTTATAACTCTTACAAGCTGACTCTCTGTACAGAAAAGTTCATCAATTATATTGTTTGATTCATTTAGCAAAGGAGATTGCTGAAGATATGCAATCTGCAAATCACGCTTTATGCTGAGTGAACCTGCATCAGGACTTTCTCTACCGGCAAGTATATCGAGCAAAGATGATTTTCCTGCACCATTGACAGCAATAAGGGCAACCTTGTCATCCTTGTTGATGTTAAGACTTATGTTTTCGAAAAGAAGATGATCTCCGATTCGTCGGGCTATATTGTCAGCCTGGAGGTAACTTATCATAAATAATCAATATGGTGCAAAGATAAAAAGTGTTACCTTACCCTCGCTATTATATTTTCAACACGATGACAATTAAGGAAAGATATAGTCGGACTATCGGTTATTTCCTCATCAACCACCCTCTTGCGGAAACAGAACTGACTTACCAGGATCCTTTTGAACTGATCGTGGCTGTAATTCTGTCAGCACAATGTACTGACAAGAGAGTCAATATGATAACTCCCGTATTACTGGAAAAATATCCCGATGCTGAATCGATGGCGAAAGCTGAACCGGAGGAGATCTTTGAATATATCAAATCATGTTCCTATCCAAATAACAAGGCAAAACATCTTTCTGGTATGTCGAGGATGCTGGTAACTGATTTTGGCGGAATAGTACCTTCAGAGCCTCTGATATTGCAGCGTCTGCCAGGAGTGGGAAGAAAGACTGCTAATGTGGTAGCATCGGTGGTCTTCAGAAAACCTGTAATGGCAGTTGATACGCATGTTTTCAGAGTATCAAACAGGATAGGTCTGGTAAAAAATGCAAAGACACCTCTTAGTGTTGAGATCCAGCTTTCAAAACAAATCCCGCCTGAACTGATGCATCAGGCGCATCACTGGCTAATCCTTCATGGAAGATATGTTTGCAAAGCCAGAAATCCTCTTTGCAGCCATTGCGGGCTCACTGATTTCTGTAAATATTACAGGGAGAAAGTTAATAAGAAATAAAACGGAAACAGAAACGAGAAATTATAAAGCCACAAACCTGAATTTAATCATTATTTGCTATTTTTAAAATGTAATTGCAAACACCAGAACGATGAATTATAAAGCGAGATACGAAGAATTACTTAAGGCGAACATTCAACTGGAGAAGGACCTTGAATTTTTTCGTTCAGAAAGTAAGGGTGTTGTAACAGATATGAGCAAACAGAAAGAATCTGAGGATCAGATAAAAAGGGAAAAAGTATTTCTTGAACACCTTTATAATTCGACTCCTGCAGCTATTGCAATCACAAGCCCATCTGGTATAGTTTCTATGATCAACAGAGAGTTCACAAACCTCTTTGGCTTCACTTCAGAGGAGGCAGCCAATAGTAATATTAATGATCTTGTTGTTCCGGATGATCTTAAAGAAGAAGCTATAAGAATCGATAGCCTTATTTCAATGAATAAGAAGGAGTTAAGGCAAACACTAAGAAAAGATAAATACGGCAAAAACATACACGTTTCTCTTGTTGCAACAACAATCATCATCAATAATGAAATCGTTGCACATCTTTGTATTTACAGGGATATTACCGTCGAAAGGAAAAATCAGCTTCTTCAGGAGATATTATATAATATATCAACAGCTGCCCTGAAACAGTATGACATTCAAGAAATTTATCCAACAATAGTCCAGGAGTTAAGCAAGATATGGGATACAAACAATTTCTTTATTGCGCTGTATGATAAGACATCCGAAACTCTCTCACTGCCATTCTTCACTGACGAAAAAGACAACTTTCACGAGATCCCAATTGCAAAGACTATCACCGGTTGGGTAATTAAACAAAACAAGTCATTTCTGCTCAAAGTAAATGACCTGAAAATGCTTGAGGAGGCAGGGAAAATTGACCTTGTTGGTACGCCCTGTAAAGTCTGGATGGGAGTTCCATTAAAAGTTGAAAGTAACATAATCGGTGTGATGTGTCTTCAGGATTATCATGATGAAAATAAGTTTTCGCAAGATGATCTTTATGTACTGGATTTTATTGCTAATCAGATTGCAATAGCCATTCAGCGCAGAATGATGGTCGACAACCTCGTCCTTGCCCGCCAGAAAGCTGAAGAGGCCGCACTGTCGAAACAATTGTTCTTGTCAACAATGAGTCACGAAATAAGAACCCCTCTTAATGAAGTTATAGGGATAACCAACCTATTGATACAGGAAAATCCCCGTAATGATCAGATGGACTATATAAAAACCCTGAAATTTTCGGGTAACCATCTTCTTACTCTCGTTAATGATGTTCTCGATTACAATAAAATGGAATCAGGTAAAATTGTTTTCGAACAAATGCAATTTAACCTTAGCGATTTCCTCGACGAGATAATGAGATCATATTCTTTCCGGTCAAAAGCAAAACATCTCAATTTTGATATCAATAAGGCCAGCGATCTTCCGGTAGAGGTTATCGGCGACCCGATCAGACTAAATCAGATTCTCTCGAACCTGCTTTCAAATGCGCTGAAGTTCACTAATCAAGGCAGTATTATTGTCTCTATAAGAGAGTTGAAACGAACAGGCAATCAGTCGAAAATGGAATTCGCTGTTTCAGATACAGGAATAGGTATTCCAAAAGATATGCACTCTTTAATTTTTGAGAGTTTTACCCAGGCATCACCAGATACAGCAAGGTACTTCGGCGGTACAGGACTGGGATTAGCAATCTGTAAAAAACTGATTGAATTGCAGGGAGGAACCATCATTGTTGAAAGTGAACCTGGAAAAGGGTCAACATTCCGGTTTATCATCTCATTAGGTGTTTCGGAAAAGGGCGGTCAACCTCTCACTGCAGAATCGACTGAGAATTATACCGGACTTGAAGGTAAAAAGATCCTTGTTGCAGAAGACAATAAAATAAACTTTTTTGTCGCCAATAAATTCCTGGTTGGCTGGGGATTAACTGTCATTCAGGCTGAAAACGGACAATTAGCTCTTGACATGCTAGAAAGAGAAGATTTTGACCTCATCCTGATGGATTTACATATGCCAATTATGGATGGAATTGAAGCTACCAGGATCATCAGAAAATCAGAAAATCCCAAAATCAGGAACATTCCTATTGTTGCTCTTACAGCAGCAATTATGTCCGAAAGCCACGACAAAATAGATGACCTGAACATTAATGACTATGTTCTCAAACCATTTAAACCACACGACCTATTTGAAAAGATACTTAAGCACATAAGGTAAAAAGATGAAAGTAGAAAGGCGAAAGTTCAAAACATGTTAACTAAGAAAAACGCGGAACGCGGAACGCGAAACACTATTTAATGCATTCCCGGCTTATATAATCTACTACGCGTTTATTCCCAAGTCTTAATGATTTTCTGAAATCGTGACAGGCATCTTCCAGCCTTCCTGAATTAAGCAGGGATATACCCTTATTCAACCAGATATCAGAATTTCCTGGTTTTAGATCCAACGACATGCTGTAGTCTTTTATAGCCCAATCCCATGATTTTGAAACAAAATATGCGTTTGCTCTGTCAATATAGCAATCAGGGTCATTGGGATGAAGTTTCAGGTTCTTTGAAAAATATTCAAGAGCTTTAAGGTTGTCGTCTGATACTGTTTCAATCTTTCCGGCCAAACTTATAGCAGCTTTATTATCAGGATAAATTTCAAGGTATTTTTCAATATCAACCAGAGCCTTATCAGTTTCCCCGGTTTTACTGTAACAATCTGCTCTGAGCATTAATATTTCTGCATCCGCAATACCTGAACCGAGAAGTTGTGAATAAGTTACTGATGCACCAGCAGGGTTCAATGCACCGGTCTGGGCTTTAGCAAGAATCCTTAAATATTTTTCATTTTCAGGATTTAAGGCTATTAATCCTGAGATAGACTTTATAACTTCGGTATATTTTCCAGATGAAAGATTGATTAATGCTTCTGCATAAAGAATGTCATCATTACTCTGATAACTTTTTTTAAGTTCATTTAGAATAGTTTTAGATTCATCGATCTTTCCTGCAGAGTTATAATATTCAATTTCTGAAATACTTTTTTCAGTAATACTGTACCATTCCTTCTTCCAGAACTGACGCCACTCTGATCTGTTTTCAATTGGCCCGAAAGCCGGGTCAAGCATAATTTCTTTTTCTCCTTTTCTGTAGTAGGAATTGAGGTTCATTTCAAGATGATATAAAGCCGTAGCTGCATCACCTTTGAGGGCATAAATCCTTGAAAGTCCATATTCCCCTGAGAAAGGAGTTATCTTATTTGCTTCGTTAAAATCACTGATAGCCCCGGAATAATCTCTTTTAATAATATTTGCTTCAGCTCTTTCTTTATAAAGTCGGCTTTCTCTTGTTTCAGCAATAGCTCCCGTAAGCAGATTTATTGCAAGGTCTGGCTTCCCGGCTTCTGTAAGTGCCCTGGCTTTAAGAATGTAATCAACTGTCTGCTGTCCAAAAACAGTACCGGTTAATATCAAAATCCAAACCAGAGTTATTATCTTCTTCATTTTAGATAGTGCTTCAAAAACATTTTGTCTAATTGATCTTTAATTTTGCATTTTCTTCGGTAAAGACATGAACAAAGCCCGAAAGATGGAATAATTCAAGTCCTGAAATGCGTATTTCATAAACATCGCACTCATAGAAATAGATACCCGGGGAAACAATTTTTCCCTTATATGTCCCATCCCAGTTGATTTTAGGTTCTTCAGTTCTGAATAACAGCAAACCATTCCTGTTAAATAGCCTGAAATCAATCTTTTCAACAAGTCCCGATGTTTTCGCAACCAGTTTTTCATTTATGTCATCACCATTAGGAGTGAAAACATTGGGAATCTCATAAAAGTTGCAGGAATCAATACATATCATAACAGATTTCTCACCTTCATTGCCTTTTGAGTCAAATGATGAAACTGCATAACATCCTGAAATAATCTCACCCGGGTAATGTTTGTAGGAAAAGATATTCTTATCATCAACAGTGGCGAGAAAGGAGAGGTTTTCCTCAGATTTCATTTTATAATAGATCTTATAACCGGCAACATCTTCAAAACATGCCGGATCGACTATTGACCATGAAATTGTATTGTATAAACTATCGCATTGGCTGGTAACATTAACCAGAGGAGGACATGGGGGTTCATTATCAACAGGAGTCGTACAGATAATTTCTGACAGGTTAATCAGGTTCTTTGGCATATTATCAGCAAGATAACCTCCAACCGACCTCACATAATAGCAATATTGATTACCATTCACCAATCCGTTATCAATAAAAGTCAACTGGTTCGTCGAGCCCAGTGAATCGTAGGCCAATGTTGTTTCATTCAATCTGAAGAAGTCGTACCTGGTATTGATCCATGGAACATTGCGGTTAATAACAAATCGTGCTTTTCTGTCACCCGGGTTTATTGTGAGAAACACAGATGATGCGTACCCCGGCTCACCGATAAGAAATCTGTTGCCAGATTCATTATTCCATAATTCAATCTTGTATATATAACCTGTTGTTTGTGTATTGAATAGTGTGTCAATCAGGACGGTATCGTTCAGATCAACGGAGGGTATTGACTTAATCTGTTGATAGTTCGTCCCGCCAATGCCATCAGCTCTGAAAATAAGGAATTCATACGGCCCGTTTGCAGGAATAGTATCGAGTTTATCAGGCTTCTTCCACGAAAGGTAAATCGATCCCTTAACGGCATCGGTATTCCTTACGCTCACATTTTTAATTACAGGGACTCCGGATACAAGAGCTGAGGTAATCTCATTTGAGACTTTGCTTTCTGTTCCATTAGGATAAACAGCTACAATTCTATATGTATATTCCTCCCCGAACTGTAGTCCTTGTCCATTATCAGTATCGGAATATGAAGTTGTGGAACTGCCACCAATATATCCTACCTTGATAAAACCTGTGGATGAAGGAATGCCCGATGTGCATGAATCTGGTTTGAATGTAGAGGCTCCTTCCCTTCTGTAGATACTGAACCCGGCTATAACGTTGGTACCATAATCCGACCAGGTTAATCTGATCAGTTTTCCTTCTGGTACTGCATTAATGATAGAAGGAGACGGACCAAGAACTTTAATGTTCATATTGTCAATATCGGAGAGATTTACATCAGCATTGTAGTCATCCGATTTAAATATTACATTATAGGGTTGATTCCTTACTACCTCGTGGCAAGGTATCCATCTGAATCTCGCCGATGCATATCCCAGGACAGAATCAACCTTAATAAACTGAGCCGGACATGAAGTCAGGTTAAAGATACCTGATGTTGCCTTTAAGGTCATACTATCATTATTCGCATCGGTTGCATAAAAGAGGAAATCAACAGTATCGCCTACTTCAACGCAATAGTCAGACAATGGGCCGTTAACAGGGGGTTTATTTTTGGTGCTGAAAACCTCAATCTGCATGTCTCGAACCACAACTCCGATTTTTTTCCCATTTCGCCATTCCTGAATCTCCATCGCGACATTAAATATCCCTGTGTCTGCCGGAGTGTCCCAGATCAAATCCCCACTGATGGAATCAACCATGATTGATTTCGTTGCCGGAGGCAGGGTGTAGTTTTCGATAGGTTTGCCATCTTCGCGAGTGCATACTGTGAGCTTATAGGAAAGACTATCGCCGTCAGGATCGTATGCTGCCGGATTATGAATAAACACATAACCAAAAGCAGCTTTGTCATAAGGGGGGTTAAGCAGTACTGGTGTGCTGTTACGTCCCATTGCAGGATTAACTGTCAGAATTGTTGATATTGAAAAAACAACATTCACTGAATTTGGAATATTTTTTACTCCCTGGTTCCTATTCGGATCCTGCACTACAATCCTATAAACACCAGGGCCCGGATAGGTATGGTTGATAATATAAACATTCCTCCGGTAAAAGTTTGGAAGCGTTAACATGCTTATTCTTTGCGCAGTTGTTATGGTATTATCGCCCCATTCAACGTCGAGTGTAGGTCTGTCTGCGAAGCTTAAAGTATAGGTAAAAGTGGTTATAGTGATCTCATAAGTAAGATCCGACAACTGGACATATGTTATTTCTCCGGCGCGGTTGTGAGTAGCATTAAGGTTAACAAAATAAAATGATACTAGAACCAGTAAAAAATATTTCTTTATAATAAGATTTTTCACGTCTGAAATTATTTTATTTTAAAAGTCCGTTCAGTTATATCAGAAGTCAGCTTTAATCCTTCTTCAAAATCGTTTATCCTTACAATTATCATATTCGACTGGTCGCTATAGAGGCCTGTCATTATAAGGTTTTTCACAGTAATGGTTTTTGGTTTTTTCCCTGTACTATATTTCAGATTCATACTAATCTCATTATCAGTCAACTTCATATCCTGTAATTTCCCTGAAAGTTGTTTTTCATTTACTTTTATTATTATCTTTTCTCCGAGATACTTCTCCATAACATCCATTGATGAAGAATTATTACCTGAAAAATCACTATTTTGAATATCTCCACCACATAACTTGTAATCCCGAAGAAAATCATCAAAATACATCCTCACAAATACTTTAAAAGATTCCAATTCAGGGATGTAATCAATACTTGTAAGGGTAACATGTACCGGATGAAATAAAAACCATATTGAAAAAAACAGGGTTCTGAACATTATTCTTCAGTTTCTGGCCTGATATAATCCTCAAAAATCAGACCAATTATTGATCAATCTTTTATACTCACACGGTCTTTAAGATACAGGACCGAACCAACCTCAATAAATGAAAAGCCCGACCCTCCGGAAAAGTTACCAGCCAGCACAACTATAATATCATCGCTTTTAAGATTATGAGTTTTAATCAGGTTTTTTAAGGCAATATGGATAAACTCATCAAGTGATATTTTTCGCTCCTGGTAACTTGTATAAACACCATAGGATAGCGCCAATTCTCTCATAGTACTTTCTGAGTAGCATTGTGCAAGGATCAGTTTTATGCCCCTGTAAGAAGCCATGTCCCTGATAGTCCTTCCACCGGTAGTATCAGCAATAATACCCCTGGCTCCTATTCTGAAGGCAGTTTTGACAGCAACTTTTGCAAGATATGCCGATATTTCACCTGTAACATTCAGGTATGGTATATCAAGAAATCTTTCTTTGTTCTTCTCTACCTCGAGAGCCACTTTAGTCATTGTTTTTACAGCTTCAACAGGATATTTCCCATTAGCTGTTTCCCCACTAAGCATTATTGCATCGGTCTGAGAATAAATAGCACTGGCGATATCGCTTACTTCTGCCCTGGTCGGCCGGGGGTTGGTTATCATAGAATGTAGCATTTGAGTTGCAACAATAACCGGTTTCCTTCTTATTATGCATTTTGTAATTATCATCTTCTGGATACCCGGAATTTTTTCATAAGCTATCTCAATAGCAAGATCTCCCCTGGCAACCATAATGCCATATACGTTTTCAAGTATATCATCTAAGTTTTCAACACCTTCCTGGTTTTCAATCTTGGCAATTATTTTAATACTACTCTTGTATGTATCCAGAACAGCCTGAACATCGAGAACATCCTGTCGTGATCTCACAAATGAATGGGCAATAAAATCGACCTCATTCTTGGCAGCCATTTCAATAAAAATTTTATCCTTTTCAGTCAGGGAAGGCAGGCAAATCTTCACACCTGGAATGTTTACACTTTTCCTTGATCCGAGGATCCCATCATTCTCAATAATGCATTCGAGTGCATTTCCCATTTTTTTTACAACCGTTAGTTCCAGATCTCCATCATCAATCAGAATAACTGATCCAAGAGGAATATCTGAAGAAAAAGCCTCATAACTCACATATATTGCATCATCTGAACTCTTATTCCCGGGATCTCCGATAATATTGATCTTACTTCCTTTTTTAAGTTGAATAGGATAATCACAAATAGTAGTACGTATCTCAGGCCCCTTGGTATCGATGATTATTGCAATTTTATCGGAAACTTCACGCGTATTATTGATTATTTTAAGTGCACCCTCGATACTTAGATGCGCCGAGTTAATCCTTATGACATCCATCCCGGCTTCATAAAGCTCCTTAATGAATCCGGGTTCACAGTTTTTATCGGAAATAGTGGCAACAATTTTTGTTCTTTTCCTGTCCATAAATTATTTCTTCTTTGAATTATTCATTTCAATAAGTGCCTCAACAGCAAGCCTGTAACTATCAAGTCCAAAACCCGATATGCTACCGGCACAGTTTCTGCCTATAAGGCTGGTATGCCGGAAATCCTCACGAGCTGAAATATTTGTAATATGGACTTCAATAACAGTGCTTTTTATTGCTGCAATGGCATCGGTAATTGAAACGGAGGTATGAGTGTAACCACCTGCATTAAGTATTATTCCATCAGACGAAAAACCCGACTTCTGAATTTCATCAATAAGCTCACCTTCGATGTTAGACTGGAAATATTCAAATATGATATCAGGAAAACGGGATTTTAGTTCTGAAAAGTAATCTTCAAAAGAAGAATGTCCGTACTTTTCAGGTTCCCTCTTACCTAGAAGATTCAGATTCGGACCATTGATAATCTCTATTCTCATCATAATATAATTGTTTTTAATGGTATGATGTAACTCGCCCCGATAGGTCGTGGCTCGGTTCATCTGATATTGAATTTATTCCGGCAATAAATATTGAGCCCGGTATTACCATTAATATTACGGTAAAAGTAGGTAAAAAATATTTAAGGAGAGGAGCATCTCTGATCAGATACATGAAAAGAGATTTTATGGCATTATATGGGGTTAAATAAACGATGAAGAAATATTCAATCTGGGGTTTTAATCCTATTTTTATAACCGTAAAAACTTTTCTTAAAAAGGATTTAAAATGAGTCTCACCTGGAAACAATCATTCAGAAATTTTGAAACATATCTCAGGCTTGAGAAGTCCTTGTCGGAGAATAGTATTGAAGCCTATCTGAATGATGTTTTAAAACTTGAAAGATATTTTACAGAAACAGGAAGTGATGTTACACCTCCCATGGTAACTTATTCTGATCTGAAAGCATTTCTGGCGTGGTATGGTGCTGACAATAAAAATACTAGAACGCAATCAAGAGTACTTTCGGGAGTAAGGGCATTTTTCAGATTCCTGCTTATCGAAGGAGAAATTGAGGAGAACCCTGCTTCCCTAATCGAGTCTCCCAAAATAGGACTAAAGCTTCCTGAAGTGCTATCATTAATTGAGATTGATAAGATGATTGAAGAAATTGATCTGAGTAAAGCGGAAGGTCAAAGAAATAAAGCAATCATAGAAACACTTTACGGATGTGGCCTTCGTGTTTCTGAACTTGTTAATATGCGTCTCACTGATGTACATTATGGTGAAGGTTTTGTTGTGGTTACAGGAAAAGGTAATAAGCAGAGACTGGTTCCTGTCAGCGGCAAAGCACTTAAGGAGATGGATATATATAAAAAGGACAGAGACAGACTTCCTGTAATTCACGATAAAAATGTACTGTTTCTTAACCGCCGGGGATCCAGACTCACAAGAGCCATGATATTCACTATAATCAAGGATCTTGCAGCTAAAGCCGGAATAAGAAAAAACATCAGTCCTCATACGTTCAGACACTCTTTTGCAACTCATATGATTGAAGCGGGAGCAGATCTCAGAGCAGTTCAGGAAATGCTTGGACAT
>Ga0315278_10000900_pt1 | contig 25709 bp, 16 predicted proteins | sample YL17G06_0_MG_FD_203880 | JGI IMG/M metagenome (GOLD analysis project Ga0315278, IMG submission 203880) | Sediment microbial communities from Yellowstone Lake, YNP, Wyoming, USA - YL17G06_0 | ecosystem: Environmental > Aquatic > Freshwater > Lake > Sediment | place: USA: Wyoming | collected... | reverse complement strand
GCTGGAACAGCCCGGTGATGGAAGCGCCCGTGATGCTCCAGGGGACCACGTAGGCCGGACGCGCACCGGGATCGTGAGCCAGGCTGACCACAATGACGCCGATACCCTGACGCCACGGCCTCTTGCGCTCGCGCGGGTCGGGCGCGATCAGCAAGCCGCCGCCGCTGCGGACGTGCTCCACGGCCTGCACAAGCGAGGCCCGGTTGCGTTCGCGTGCCTCCTCGCGATCGACGCTACGTTCGGACTTCCACGCGATCCAACCGAGCGCGCGCGGAGTGACGCCCTGGCGCCCCGCGCTCTTCATCTTGACCTGCGCAGTGGCATAGACAGGGAACGAACACCGCCCGACGTTCGGACCGATCTTCGCGATGTGACTTGCTGCGACCATCTTGAGGTCCGGGCGGTCGAGGGCAGCCGCGAGTAGGAGCGGCGTGAGGGCGGACCCGTGCTTGCCGTAGAAGACGACGGAGGCGGAGAGGATGTCCCGTTGGCCTTTCTCAGGCATCTCGATCCGCCACGGGATCGGCGGGCCAGCCAGAACTTGTCGGGACGCAGCACACACGCCGAGCTCGCCGACGAGGCGGTCGAGGTCCTTGGCGATCGCGAGGATTGGCGTCAGTGGGACCGCGAGGTCGAGGAGTCGATAGAGTGTCCGGTAGCGGAAGCTCTTCGCAAGCGAGGCCACGTGAGCCGCATGCAGCGCCTCGACGCCGCCTTGGTCAAACGCCATCCGTAGGGACCTCAGCGTGTCGCGGACGGTTCCTCCCTCCGCGCGATTTCGGGTGTCAAGCGAGCGGTCCGACATGCCTGCATTCTATGGATGTCGCTCCTCTCAGGGAAGTCGGCGCTCCTCGTGCGGCGGAAGGCTTGGCCGAAGCCTAGCGTGACCGGCGTCAGAAGGGTGTGTACACCTCGGATCTCTTGGTACGCTCACCGGCATCTGGTCCCCGTGGTCCAAAGCCACGAACCGTCGGCGGTGACTGTCTGTCCACACTGGTGAAGCTGGACGACCTAGAGTCCGAGCGCCCCGAAGATCACCCAGGCGGCGCCGAGGGCAAGCGCGGTGTTGAAGACTGTGGCGGACAGGTAGACGGCCACGGGCCGCCAGCCCATGGCACCCAACTCCCTGACCGAGAGTTCGAGCCCGATCGAGAGGAAGGCGGCGGCGAACGCCCACTTCGACAACGCCTTGAGGACGGTGACGGCGTTCCCGCTCAAGACGCCGGTCGACGCGAGGATCGACACGAGCACGAAGCTAAGGATGGACTTGGGGAACCGCTGCCAGATCACGGCCGCGCTCGGCCGCTCCGACGGCTTGCGTTCGATCTTGAGTACGAAGTATGTGGCGAGGAGAAACGCGGCCACGCCGATGAGTGCGTTCTGCGACATCTTGACGACCGACGCAACTTGCTGAGCCGTCTCGCCGTAGAGTGTTCCAGCGCCGACGACAGCGGCCGTGGTATCGATGTTCCCGCCGAATCACGCGCCGGCCACGGTCTCCGAGAGGCCCATGGCGCGCGCGAGCCACGGCATGAGGATCATGAGCGGCAGCGCTGTCACGATGACGAGTGCCGTGACGTAGGTGACCTCTTTCTTCTTCGCCAAGACGGCGCCCGCCGCGGCGATGGCCGCGGACACACCGCAGATGGAGACCGCGCAAGCCATCACGGCCTTGAGCTGCGGCGGCAACTTGAACCGTGTCGCCAACCACCAGGTGAAGAAGAAGACCGACGTCACGAGCACGAGGGCCTGGAGAAGGCCGCCGGCTCCCTGTTTCATGATCACGTTGATGTTGAGCCCGGCTGCCATGAGGACGAGGCCCACCTTGAGGAAGAACTCGGTGCGGATTCCCGGCTGCACGAACGCGTGGGTCTTCGTGCCGCGCAAGAGCGCGTTGGCGATGAGGCCCAGGGCCACGGCAATGAGCGGGTACTCGAGGGGATTCTGTGCCACGCCTCGGCCGGCGAACCACTTCGCGATGGCCGTGTCAAACTCGGCGACGAGCAGAGTCAGAGCGCCGACGAGCGCCAGGCCGACGACGAGACCGATGACCCCACGTTTCGTCTTCTCCATGGGATTCCTACTTGAACCAACCGAACAGAGGCCAGGGGACCTTGGCGAGTCCGCCGAGCGCGACGAGGAGAACCACCAAGAGTCCGACGAGAACTGAGAGCCAGTCTTCACTCAGCTTGGGCAGCATTCGACGAGGATCACTCATCCCGATCACCTCACCCGGCGCGGATCTTCGCGAAACTGGAGCGGTGCGGCAACTGCGTTCGCGTCGTTGAAGAGGAAAGGGGCCGACCCGAAGGTCGGCCCCTCGCCAGGAGGCTACGCGTGGTGCTCGTTTCTAGCAGGTCTTGCGTGGCGTGACGCCCGCGCACGATGCCCCGGCTCTTGGTTCCAGCGGGGTGTAGGCCTCGGCTTTCGACAGCTCACCCGACAGGTACGCGGAGTAGGCGCCCATGTCGAAGTGGCCGTGCCCGGAGAAGCCGATGAGGAGAGTCTTCTTCTCGCCGGTCGCCGCGCACTCGCGGGCGATCTCGACCGCGGCGTGCACGGCGTGCGCCGTTTCCGGAGCGGGGATGATCCCTTCGGTCCGCGCGAACAGGACAGCGCTCGCGAATACGTCGAGCTGGTCGTAGGCGACAGGGTCGACGACGCCGTCCTCGACGAGGCGGCTCACGATCGGTGCCATGCCGTGGTAGCGCAAGCCGCCGGCGTGGATCGGTGGGGGCATGAAGTCATGACCCAGGGTGTGCATTCGCAACAGCGGCGTGGTCTCGGCGGTGTCGCCGAAGTCGTAGCGGAACTCGCCTCGTGTGAGGCTGGGGCAGACGGTGGGCTCGACGGCGACGAAGCGCGTGGCGCGACGCCCTTCACGTGCCGTACGGTAGAAGGGCAAGGCAATGCCACCGAAGTTCGACCCGCCGCCGACGCAGGCCACGACGACGTCGGGCGACTCCCCGGCCATCTCCATCTGGCGTTCGGCCTCGAGGCCGATGATCGTCTGATGCAGCAGAACGTGGTTGAGCACGCTGCCGAGCGCATACTTCGTCCCGACGCCCCCGCGCGCGGCCTCGACGGCCTCCGAGATGGCGAGGCCGAGGGATCCCGGCGTGTCCGGATTCTGGGCCAACGCGTCCCGCCCAGCCTTCGTCTCGCCGGACGGCGACGGGTGGACGGTCGCCCCGAAGACCGACATCATCGCCTTGCGGTACGGCTTCTGATCGTAGGAACTGCGTACCATGAACACGGTGCAGCCCATGCCGAACGTCTGACAGGCAAACGCGAGCGCGCTGCCCCATTGTCCTGCCCCCGTCTCCGTGGCCAAATTGCGCGTGCCCTCGATCTTGTTGTAGTACGCCTGGGGCACGGCCGTATTCGTCTTGTGCGAACCGGTCGGGCTTGCCCCCTCGTACTTGAGGTAGATGTGCGCCGGCGTGTTTAGGGCGCGTTCGAGATGGACGGCCCGAAGAAGCGGTGTCGGCCTCCAGCGGCGGTACACGTCGAGGACGGGCTCCGGGATGTCGATGAACCGATCCGTTGACATCTCCTGCTCGACGCACGTGCGCGCGAAGAGGCCGAGAAGCGCCTCGGGTTCGATCGGCTCGCGCGTCCCTGGGTGAAGTGGCGCGTCGAGCGGCGTGGGGAGATCGGGCAGGACGTTGTACCAACGTTTCGGCAGGTCGTTCTGGTCAAGCGTGAACATCGTTCGCATGGGGTTTCCTTTCGTCTGTGGGTTGGGATCTCAAGCTGCAACACAGGTGGAGAGTCGCCACCAACACTCGAACGGGGGAACAGAGAGAAGGAAAGAGGAGAAGCGCGAAGCGACGGCGCCGGCTCTACCAAAGCCCACTACAGCTCTAGCCGAGCCAAAGACACCTCCCTCGTCGCATAGCGTTTCCTCCTTGTGAGACGTCGGCCACTGTAGCAGCGCAGCCCCAACGTGTCAATGGAGGGATTGGGGCTGCACTGCTGGGCCGTTCTAAGAGCGCCACCCAAAATCGTCAACAGGTCTGCTTCTCCAACGTACTCCCCGGCTCGTGTTTCGCCAGGTGCGTTTGGCGCAAAGAGAAACAGGTTCTAGCACCTTGGCGGTCTTGGCGTCCTTTGCGTGATGCGGTCGATCGACGCCGCGACAGCCTCTTACGCCAAGAGCGCAAGAAACGGGACGGTCACTGTAGCGTCGCACGCGTTCGGTCCTAACGAGAGAACGCGCCGCACCATTGCGTGCGACGTTGGTGAATTGGGGTGACGTTGACGCGGTGTCGGAGACAAGCTCCGACGCTACAGTGGAGAGGTTCGCTTCGTACGGCGCTGACGGGCTGCGTCCCCGCCAAACCGGCGCATGGCCACGGCGGGCGACGCAGTGCAGATCCTCTTGGGCGCGATCCACCACGAAGTCCGGCAGGAGGTCTGAGGTGTCAACACCATTCCGAGACTGGACACGCTAGACCTTGTAGTCGTCGCGCGGCGGGCTCCAGGCGTCATAGGCTTCAGTCAGTTCGTCGAGCACGAGCGCGCTGTGCGGGACGTTGGGCGGAATGCAGGCGCCGTCGCCTTTGCGCAGGACGCGCGTCTCGCCGGCCAGCGTGAACTGCATCACGCCCTGCGTGACGATCGTGATCTGCTCGTTTGGATGTCGATGCTCGGGGACGATCGCCCTGGGCTGGAACACGAAGAAGGTCAACATGACTCCCTCGAGCCACGCGGCGCGACGCTCGATTCCGGGGAGCATCGGCGTGGATGGGAGTTCGCCGATCGAGAAGTAGGCCATCGACTCCTCCTTTGGATCGCTATTGTGGCATTGTCCGTAGTCGTCCCGCCGTGGTCCATGCACGGCCTCGAACACTGATGGCGCGACGCATCAGGCAGGGATCAAGGCCATGCCCTTGCCGGCGTCCGAGGGGGAAAAGTGAGCGGGGCCCTTTCGGGCCCCGCTATTCTTGACTGCCTCAGCCTAGGAGGTAGGTTGATTGCTCTCGTATGCCGATACTCTGCCCGCGTCGTGTGAAGAAGACGTGGTCGACGCCTGAAGTTCCGGTGTTCCTAGACGGCCAGTTTCGCGGTGGTGTGGACGACCCATCACCGCAGAGCGCGCAGAGGACGCAGAGAGAACAGGGTCACTGAACAACACCCCCGGCCTCATGATGAAGTCTGGAGAACGAAGCCCGAGGACTCTCGAAGACGGGGGTTGCCCTTCCTCCGCGCGCTCTGCGCGCTCTGCGGTAAGCACAGCCTGTGGTTCGTGGCTTGCGACCGCGGGGACGAGATGCCGGTGGTCGCACCAAGAGACCCGGAGTGTCAACACGTCTCCGACACCGGACAACCTATCCTAGCCTAGGCTAGACCGGGTTCTCTGCGGGTTCCTTGGGCGACGCTGCGGCGTCGTGGTCCGGCAGAAGGGTCTCGGCGTTTCGCACCGCGGGGAAGAGGTACCCGCCGAGGCCGACGGCGGCTCCGAGCACGCCGACGATGACGAGCATCAGCCCCATTCCCGCCCCCGGCCCGTTGCCGACAACGCGCCCTAGCGTCTGGGAGACTGGGTTTCCCGAGGCCATGAGCGGCTCGAAGACGCGGTCGGCGAGCGGGCCGGCGATGAGCATGGCGATTGGCGCGCTGATCTGCGCGATGAGGCGCCTCGTGGCGAAGACGCGTCCCTGCAAGGCGGGCGGCACTTTGGCCTGCCAGATGGCCTGGTTCGATCCGTTGATCAGGGGCAGGAAGAGCATTTCGGCGAACGCGCCGATCGACCACACGAGGACGCTCTGGGATAGGCCCAGGACGATCGTGCCGAATACGCTCGACAGCGCCATGCCCAACAGCACGCCGTGCACGCGCCGCTTGAACCCACCCCACGCGCTCAAGGCGACGCCTCCCACGACGCCGCCGATGCCGAAAGCCATCTGGACGGTTCCGAGGACGAGGCTGTCGTTCGTCGTTCGCGCCAGGATCATCGGAGCGAACACGGTGAACCCGAACGTGGCGATCAGGTTCGAGGCGAAGAACACGAGCTGAAGCCCGAGCAGGCTCCGACTCGCGAAGATGTACCGAAACCCGAAGATGGAGTCTTTCCATAGGCTGTTCTGGGCCGCCTCACGGTTCGTGCGGGCGGGCTCGGGGATCGAGACGACGAGCAGGGCAGCGATGGCGACGACGAAGGTCACGATGTCGATGGTGAAGATGCCGCGGATGCCGATCAGGAGGAGAAGACCGCCCGCGAGCATCGGGGCGATGATTCCGGAGGCCGCCTCGGCGAGACCGAGCATGGCGTTGGCCCGTGTGTAGTGCTTCTTCTCCATCATGAGCGAAATCGCAGCAGAGTAGGCCGGGAACTGGAATGACTCGAACGCGCCGGCGAAGAAGCCGGTGGCAAACAGGTGCCACAACTGCAGGTGACCGGTGAGGTGCAGGATGAGAAGCGCGACGGTCGACAGGCCTGCGGCGAGATCGCTCGCGATCATGACCAGCTTCCGCGGCACGCGGTCGACGATGGCTCCCGCCAGCGGGCTGAACAGGACGACGGGCGCAAAGGAGAAGAACCCGACGAGGGCGAGCGCCGTCGCCTGACCCGTGAGCTGGTATGCCCAGATGATCAGGGCGAACCGCGTCATCCCTGTCCCGATCATCGAGACGAGCTGCCCGAACCAGACGATCGAAAAGCCGAACAACCCCGCCGGCCCGCGTTGTGCCCCAACCATGGACCCTCCGTCCTTGCATTGGATCTGCGGAGAGGAGCCTCGTGGTGGCGCGTCTCCGCTCCGTCACCGTGTGACTAGTCCTGCATCCGCGCGACGAGGAGCGACACTGAGTGGATCCCATCGCTGCAGCACGGAAGGGACATGCCGGGGCCGACCCTCCACGGGGGATTGGCACCGAACAAGAACAGCCACATCGCGCTGGATGTCTGTCCAGGTCCAATCGTAGGGGAAGTCGGCCGGCTTCGCTGGGAACCCCTACACCTCAAACTGCCGCCCGTCCTCCCTCAAGCGGGCAGATTCCTAACCCGTTCGGGAAACGTTCCTTCTTCAGGTACGGGTCGATGAGGTCCTGATGAAGGACACGCTTGACGTCCGTGATTCTCACCTTGGCCATAGCATCTCCTTGTGGGGTATGTGGCAGAGCCGCAAAGGACGGGGGAGTATAGCGTCTGAGACGGTGACCGGCTATGAGGTTTTCCCAGCCATGTTTGCCCAGTCGACCGCGCCTCGTGGTAGGATGACCGTCGGGAGGTGACCGGCGTGAGAGAGTTCTCCTTCGTTATCGGCAACTGCCCCGGCGCGCTGGTGGAGATTGCGGAGGCACTCGGCGAAGAGCACGTCAACATCGAGGGGATTGCCGGCATGACCGTTCTCGAAGAAGGCGTCGTCGGGATCGTCCCTGACGACCCTGGAAAGGCCCGCAAGATCCTGCGTGACAAGGGCGTCAAGTTCGAGGAGCGCGAGGCGCTGGTCCTCGATTTGCCGCATCATCCGGGGGAGTTGGCGACCATCCTTGGCCGGCTGTCGGCTGAAGGGATCAACGTCCTATCGCTCTACGCGTCGTTCGGTAAGCACCAGATCGTGTTCACCGTCGACGACGTCGCTCGCGCGAAGGGCATCTTCCGGATGGCTTGAGGGGGGCGGGACCACGAGGGTCGCGCTAGCGACTGGACCCAGTGAGTCTGGGTCGTAGTTCACGTTCTAAGGAAGGAGACGCATGCTCTGGGTTACCCGTTCGCACGTCCACGTGGATCGAGTCGCTTGTCCGTGGCTCATTCGGCGATTCGTCGACAGTGGGGCGGAGTTCTTGTTCGTGGCAGCCAGGGAAGTGGAAGGCGTCGCCGCTCGGACCGGCGCCGTCCCGTTTGACGTTTCGGGTGCGGAACTCGGGCACCATGGCGATGGGTGTTCGTTCGACGCGATCATCGCCAAGTACGGGCTCAAGGATCTGGCGCTCCTGCGCCTGGCGAAGATCGTCAACGCCGCGGACACGGATCGTCCGGCTGCCGATCCGATCGCCGCGGGCCTCGAGGCGATCGCTTCCGGGTTCGGGCTGCGATTCCCCGACGATCCGGAGAACGTCGAGCGCCAGTTCGAGGTGTACGATGCCCTCTACGCTTGGTGCCAAGTAGAGATCGCGAGAGGCGCGCGTGACTAAGCGCTCCGTGCGCGCGGCGCTCGGCCACGCGGCCGAGTTCCTCGGGCTGCGGCGGAGCATCGTCGGCCTGCTCGGCATGGTCGTGCTCGTCGGGCTCGGCGAGCACATGGCCGAGCAGTTCCTCCCTCTCTACCTCATCGCCCTTGGCGGCGGATTCGTCTCCGTCGGCCTGCTCAACGGGATGGACAACCTGCTCGGCGCGCTTTACTCGTTTCCCGGCGGGTACGTCGCCGAACGCTTCGGAACCAAGCGGGCGCTTCTCGTCTTCAACGTCCTGTCGATGGTCGGTTTCGCGATCGTCATCCTGATTCCGTCGTGGCTTGCGGTGATGGGCGGCGCGGTCCTCTTCCTCTCTTGGACGGCCATCTCATTGCCCGCGACGATGGGCCTTGTCGCTCGCGTCCTGCCAAGAGACAAGCGAACGATGGGCGTATCGATGCACTCCCTCGTCCGCCGGGTCCCGATGGCGCTCGGGCCGATCATGGGAGGCGCGTTGATCGGCGCGCTCGGGGTCGAGGTCGGTGTCCGCGTCGCATTCATCGTCGCCCTGTTCTTCGCCGGGGTCTCGCTCATTCTGCAACAGGTCTTGATCGAGCCCGATCCGCCCCGCGCCGAGCGGGCGTCGCGACGCGCGGAGGGGCGCCCGTGGCGCATGTGGCGCCACATGAGTCGCGAGCTCAAACAGCTTCTGGTCGCCGACATCCTCGTCCGCTTCTGCGAGCAAATACCGTACGCCTTCGTTGTCGTGTGGGCCGTCGGCACCGCGCAGTCGCCCGGCCCCGTGACGGCCCTGCAGTTTGGCATCCTGCGCACGGTGGAGATGGCGACAGCCATTCTGATCTACATTCCGGTCGCCTACTTCGCCGATCGAAGCCAGAAGAAGCCGTTCGTCGTCGCGACGTTCGTCTTCTTCACGGCCTTTCCCGTCGTGCTCCTGTTCGCGAAGTCGTTCGGGATCCTGATCCTGGCATTTGTCCTCCGCGGCCTCAAAGAGTTCGGAGAGCCGACGCGCAAGGCGCTGATCATGGACCTTGCGCCAGAAGATCAGAAGGCCGCGACGTTTGGCCTGTACTACCTCGTCCGCGACACGATCGTCTCCCTGGCCGCGTTCGGCGGAGCGTTCCTGTGGGCGATCCATCCTGAGATCAACCTGATCACAGCCGCGGCCTTCGGAGTCCTTGGCACGGTTTGGTTCGCGCTGCGCGGGCGCGATCTCGGCCCGGCGAAAGCGTAGTGTCGTGCGCTCTTTGGGACTTCGCTCCCTTCTGCCTCGGCTCTCTGTGTCACGGGGATTCGCTCTCCTTCACGGCCTCGGTCGGGGGAGACCTTCGCTCAGAGCGAGGAATCGGCAAACCGGATCGGGCTTCGCGCTGACGAGCTTCTGTACCGAAGCAAGGCCGCGGGACGGAACCGCTGCAGTTTCCAGAAGAAGACGGACGTGTCACTCCGTTCTGAAGACTCCGCCGCGCATCCACTCGATCTGTCCGCCGACGACGGTCATCGAGACGCGAATGTCGGATAGGCCCGCAGCCTGCGTTGTGAGTGGATTGCCGGAGAGCACGACGAGGTCGGCCAGCTTCCCCGGCTCGAGTGTGCCGAGATCGTCGTCCAAGTGCAGGGCGCGCGCGGCCTCGATGGTCATTGCACGGAGGGCGTCCCAGACCGAGAGAATCTGTCCTTTGCCCAGAGGTTCGCACGGTTCCCACGAAGCGTAGGCGGGGCTTGCGTTCGTCGGCGAGACCAGGTTCGCGAGGCGAAACATCGGGTTGAGGCCGCCCGCATCGCACCACGGCCAGTCGCTGCCCGCCGCGACGTGAGCGCCAGACGCAGCGAGATCGCCCCAACGCCGGACGATGCCAGCATAGGCGATGGGCAACATGCCGTTGTACGTGTCGACGAAGCACGCGTTGATCGGCTCCACGACGGCCGTCGCTCCTAGGGAAGCGTAGAGCGGGAGGAGGTCGTCACGGACGAAGAGGTTGTGGAGGACGAGCGGCCGGAGAACCCGCGCCGCTTCGCCGGCCTGGGCGAGCGCGCGGAGCGCGGTCTCCACGCCGCCGTCGCCGATTGCATGAAGCGTGACGGGGAAGCCGGCGTCGGCTGCTTCGCGAATGACCGCAGCAAGCGCGTCCACCGAGAAAAGGGGCCGATCGTCTCCATACCAAAACGCGCCGGCCGGCGAGAGGAGCGGACGCAGCTCGTCGCCGAACGAAATGGCGGCCCTCTCACTGCCGCACGACGAGCGTTCGACGAACACCTTGATTCCGGCGATGGAGAGCCTTGGCGCGATCTCGGCGAACGAAGTCATACCCAGGTACCACGGACCGAGGACACTGCCGCACAGGTTGTTGTAGGCAAGGAAGAGACGCGTCCGTACGCTGACCTCGCCACGCTCGGCCATGCCCTTGTACCGTTCCAGGTCGCCCGGCTCAACGACCATCTCCGCTGCGGTCGTGATCCCGTAAGACAAAGCTAACGTCTGCGCTTCGGCCGGGGACAGACTGTCCCTCCCGCAGTCGCGTAGGAGATGAGCGTGCGCGTCGATGAAGCCTGGATAGACGGCTCGTCCGGCGAGATCGATCCGCTGGGTGTCAGGTCCGGCGAGCGCGAGGATCTCGTTGTTCGTTCCGACGGCGAGGATGCGATTCCCGGTCAGAGCGATCGCCTCATGAACGTCTCCGGGCGCGGCCATCGTGACGACCGCGCCGTTGCAGAGGACGAGGGTCGTCGAGCTGGACGCGTAGGCTGCGACGGCCGTCACCGCGGCCAGACAGATGACTGCTACGATCGGGCGTGTGCGCTCCGCCATAGCGCGGATCGTAGTCCAGGAGGCGTGCCGGACACAACGCGATCGGCCGCCCCCGGCGGGGAAGAACGGGGCCGGAACCGCAGCTTGGTTCCGGTCCTTGTCCCTCATTTCACGAGCCTCTCCGCCTCCCTTATGATCTCCTCCAAGGAGGGCTGGTGGATGAAGAGGCTAGTTGTGGTCGCTCTGGTGGTGGGCCTGGCTGCGGCCGTTCTGTGTCTCGGGGCTACTGAGTCACTGACCAATCACAGCGGGAAGACAGCGTCGGGCGTGGTGCTGACCTTCTCCGAATCGGTGCGCATCACAAGCTACGATCAGGCCGTCTTCCCGAATCAGGAGCCGACCGGCCGCGCCGAGACGTTCACCTTCAGCGGCGGAGAACTGCCGAACGGCGGACGATTCAAGGTGACGTGGACGCCGAGCAGCGCCGAGATCACGAGCAGCGAATGGATCGCGGCAACGACGCCTCCGGCAGCAGAAGTGGCTGTGCCGATGGGGTTCGCGGCGACCACTGCCACTCCCGTCGTCGCCGGCAGCATCCTCAATCCCGCGTACTTCGCTCACGCGGCATACGTGATGCAGGGTGTCAGTGACCGTGACAAGGTCTTCTCCCTGCCGCTGAGCGGCGTCCCGGAACTGGCCTTCCTGCCGACAGCTGCTGGCGTCGATCCGGCGAGCGTGACCTGGAGCCTTCAGACTAGCCACCCGGAAGGCATCGGCGCTGCGATCACCGATGACACCCTCTACATCTGGGGAAGCAACGCAACATGGGCCGGGTACGGTGCAGTCACGCTCAGTGCCGCTGTCGCCAATGCTTCCGGCTCCGTCACGATCCCCGTGACGGTCTTCCGCACCGACAAGACTCTCATCAATTCCGAAGGCAAGAAAGACTACTTCGTCCCCTGGTCACCTCAATTGGACATCAACCGTAGCCGCTCCGTCGAAGAGCACATGCGGAAGTACAACAAGGATGAGGGAGCTCTCGACCGAAGCATCCGGTGGTCTCGTTGGCGAGAGATGGGGCAGCTGAAGGATGTTCAGGTGATCAAGTGGTGCGACTCCTTCGTGTGGGGCGGGTGGAGTCAGACCAGTCAATTCGCTCTTGTCGACGCCCTTCTCGACGAAATAGCTCGCCTCGGGGCTAGAACAGTGCGCTTCGAGCTCACGTACTACCTTCCCACCGCGGCAAGCAACGATATCGTCCCAGTGTATATCTACGCCAACAACGGCCCTTCACTAACACCAGACGAAGTCGCCTACGTCGTGAATGAGGCTCACAGAAGGGGTCTCGGGATTCTGCTGACTGACTTCGTCTGGGTGAACTCGGGACCCCCACCCGGCGTGCCAAGGGAGCTTGGGGAAATAGCCCTGTCAGATCGGGAGCTCTTCTGGAGCAACTACAAGGTCCTCGTTCTCGACAGTCTTGCGGCGTGGTCGCAACTAGGGGTGGAGTACGCAGGGATCGACACGGTCACGTACACTCTGCCGAACACAGCGGACAACCGAATCTACACAAACTCGCAGCTTCAGGAATTGGGCGGCGCGGCTCGTGGTGTCTTCTCGGGCCCTCTCGTCTTCGTTACTGGGGGTCCGTGGCCTGGCTGGTTTCCGCCATGGAACAGCAATCTGGAAGCTCCCTTCTGGGCGGCTTGCGACATCCTGTGCTGCGGGATCTCCCTCAACGGACTTGATCCGCTGCCGCCATCAGATGGTACGGATCAGCGCCTGCTGGATCGCTGGTCGAGATGGATCAAGACCTACTTCCAGCCGTTCCAGGAGAGGTTCAACAAGCCATTCATCGCAAACGAGAACACCTGCTTCGCCTTGGAGGGAGCGGCCGTCTACGGCGCCTACTACAACTTCCAACCTCCTCAGCCGGGCGTCCCTATCGACATCGCCGAGATGGCCCGCTACTTCTCACTCCAGGGACAAGCGTTCAGCAACATGGTTGGCTACTATGGCCCTGGGTTGTGGACGTTTGTTCTGAACCCTGGGTACGACGGAGGCATTCGCGATGCCAACTTCGATCTGCACCTCAAGATCGACGATCTGATTCGCGAGATGTTTGGTGGCCCCGCAGATACGGAGACGATCCACATTGACGGGAGCGTCGACGATTGGTCCGCTGCCGCGTTCCTAGGAAGTGACTCAAGGGGCGACGTCGGCAAGGGCGGCGCCGACGACATTCTTGCGTTATACGGCGCGGAGAGTGACCTGTACTACTACATCCGCCTCGACTACGCGCAACCTCCAAATGGAACCCAGATCATTGACCTGGACACCGATGGCGACTGGATTCCGGAAGTAGCCGTTTCCTGCACCAACCGCTGGACGTCCAACCACCGCTGGACCGCGTCGCTAGAGACACCTGCCGGCGCCCCCCGCGAGTGCATTGGGGTTGTGGATGCTGTTGATGCCGGCCGCAGTCTTGAGATGCGCATTGCCAAGAGGTTCCTCCCGTCTGCTAGCGGACGCATCGCAATCCTCAGCGTGCAAGACTACGACGAGGCGAATGGAAACGTGTGGGCAATCGTCTCCGATGAGATGCACGGCGTGTTTGAAATCCCCCGACTGCCATAAAGGGCTACCTCGACACTTCACGAGCCTCCCTGCCTCCCCTATGATCTCGTCCAGGGAGGCCTGGGATATGAAGAGGCTCGCTGTTGTGTCGTTGTCGGGACTGCTGCTCGTCGCTTTGTCTTTGCTCGGCGCACCCGAGACGGCCGCGACCAAGCCGGTGGGATTCGCAACGACCACTGCCACTCCTACGGTGACGGGAGAGTTGCTCAATCCGGCGTACTTCGCTCACGCGGCGTACGTGATGCAGGGCGTGAGCGATCCTGCCAAGGTCTTTGCGCTGCCGCTGCTCGGAGTCCCCGGACTCAGCTTCTCACCCACCGCTTCCCGTATCGATCCGGCAAGCGTGACCTGGAGCCTCCAGATTAGCCACCCGGAAGGCATCGGCGCTGAGATCGCCGATGACACCCTCTACATCTGGGGCAACAACACCGCGTGGGCGGGATACGGCGCCGTGACGCTGACAGCCACCACTGGCGGAGGGACGGGTTCCGTTACGATCCCCGTGACCGTCTTCCGTGCTGACAAGACCCTTGTCAATTCCGAAGGCAACAAGGACTACTTCGTCCCCTGGTCGCCGCAGCTCGACATCAACCGGATCCTCTCCGTTGAAGAGCACATGAGGAAGTACAACAAGGACGAGGGCTCGCTCGATCGCACGATTCATTGGTCTCAGTACCGGCCGCTGACATTCATGAAGTCAGTGAACGCGGGGTGTCGATGGCTGAATGACCACTCGCTGCAGGGCTGGAACGCTGCGCTGCAGTATCGGATGGTCGACCTTGCCTTTAGCGAACTGCAGAGGCTGCATGTCGACTGGATCAAGATCGACCCACCCTTCTACATGTGGACGCTGGACAGCGACGAAGTGGTACGCGTCTACGATAACCCAATGCTCGGGCCGAGTTGGACGAATGCCGACATCCGATACGTGATCGACGAAGCTCACCGCCGGGGGATTCGTGTGATGGGCTCTCTCCAGCTTTGGCCACTGCGCAACGGCGCTTTCTACGGCCCTGGCCGGCAGGAGATGCGCCCGTCATCATGGACCGATTGGGTCGAGAGTTACTCGGCAGTCGTCCGAGAACTCGCGACGATCTGGCAAGCAGCGGGGGCAGACACCGCGTGCCCTGGAGTCGAGCTCTTCAACCTCAGCAAGGAGTTGACAGGCATTCGCTACATCACCGACGCGGAGTGGAATGCCTCGATGGTTCGTGTCGTTGGAGAGGTCCGGCGCTTGTACGACGGCCCGGTGACGTGGGCCCCGGCGGTGCTTCCCATGATCCTTCACGATGACGCAGCCTACGAGCGGGAGGTGACGCTCTTCCGCGAGCTGGACATCCTGGGTTTCAATGGCTACTTCTACCCACTTGCCACCGGGTCGAACCCGAGCCTCAATGAGGTCATCCAAGGATGGCAAGGCTGGGAAGCCCGGATCATACGCCCGATTGTGGACCGACTTCAGAAGCCCTACGTGTTCACAGAGATCGGGGGCGAGAGCAAGGACGGGCCGCTCAGGAGTGGACCAATGCAGCCGAGCACGAAGCCGGTGGACCTGCAGGAACAGGCGTTGCTCTACCAGGCGGCTGTTTCTGCTTTCTCCTCCGAGCCGGACTTCTTCGGAGCTTTCTGGTGGGAGTACTCCTTGAACGCCGCAGCGCCGACAGACTCGATCGGCGGGTACGACGACGGCGAGTGCACGTTCAGGCTGAAACCAGCCGAGCAGGTCGTGGAGCTGGCCTATGCCGGGCACATCACTGCTCCTGCAGCTAGGCTTGATGGACAGACTGATGAGTGGACGGCGGTTCGTCTCCTCGTCCAGGATCCCTCCGGAGACAGCCTGGAGTCCGGCGTCGACTTGATTGCGCTTTACGTGGCCCACGATGATTGGTATCAGTACATAGCTGTCCAATTGCATGGCGGACTGGGCGACAACACTTACCTACACGTGTATCTCGACGTCAACGACGACGGATCACCGGAGACGCCGTTGTCAATCGACAAGCGAGGCTCGTCTGGTGCCCTGCGGAGCAGTACCTCGTGGGCAGATCTCGCTGGCTTCGTCGACGTAGCTGCGAGCCCGGACCGATCATGGTTCGAGGTACGTATCCCTTGGGCTTTGGTGCCCCAGGACATTTCCAGGAACCTGCGGGCCGAGATATGGAGCGCGAGACTGAATGCGGTCGCAGACGCAATCACCTCCGCGGTTACTCTGGCCATCGTCCTGACCGAGAACGGCCGGTACACGAGCGCCTCAGGTGAAGTGATATCGGGCCGGCGTTCGATCCGCGGGGGCTACTCCGGTGGCGGAGGGTACACACCCTACCTCCGCACAGACCCTTCTGTCCTCCAGCTCATTGGTGGTCACACCTACCGCCTATCCTACGACTACCGCGTCCTTGAGGCGGACGCGAAAGGGTTCGAGACGCTCTTCTACTCGCCGAAAGGAGGTAGTGAGGGCAAGTGGCTGTCGTCGAAGACGGTGTATGGATCTTCAGGCAGCTCGGGTACCGCGACTCTCACGGCGACGCTTCTCGACTATCCTGACTACGAGGTCCGATGGAACGTCGTTGCCACGGGAGTCATCGTGATCGACAACATCGTGATCACGGATCTGACGACAGGACTGGCTGTTGCGTCTGAAGACGCCGAGGAGTGAGATGCCGTCAGGAGGATCGGGGAAGAAGAGACATGGTGTCGCTCTGGCGATGGGATTCATCGCGTTCACTCTGCTCTGTCTTGGCGCGACCGAGGTGGCAAACCCGGTGGGGTTCGCAACAACCAGCAATACACCGGCAGTTGTCAGCGATGTCCTCGACCCAGCGTACTTCGCTCACGCGGCATACGTGATGCAGGGTGTGTCGGACCGCGACAAGGTCTTCGCCCTGCCGCTGAAGGGAGTCCCAGAACTGGCCTTCCTGCCGATCACCACCGGCATCGACCCAGCGGACGTGACGTGGAGTCTCGAGATCAGCCATCCCGGAGGCATCGGCGCGGAGATCGCCGATGACACCCTCTACATCTGGGGCAGCAACGCGGCGTGGGCAGGATACGGAGCAGTGACGCTGACGGCGAGCACTGGCGGAAAGAAAGGCTCTGTCGCGATCCCAGTGACCGTCTTCCGCACCGACAAGACTCTCACCAACTCCGAAGGCACGAAGGACTACTTCGTCCCCTGGTCGGCACAACTCGACATCAACCGCGTCCTCTCCGTCAAAGAGCACATGCGGAAGTACGGCAAGGAGGACGGCATTCTCGACCGCTCCGTGCAATGGTCCAGGTGGGAGAAGCTGGAGTTCATGCACGCGGTCAACGCCGGCTGCAGCTGGCTGAATGAGCGGGTCTTTCCCGGCTGGACTCCCGACCTCCAGCGACGGACAGTGGACGCAACGTTCCACGAGCTTGCGGACCTCCACGTCGACTGGATCAAGATCGATCCTCCGTTCTTCATGTCGACTCTCGAAAGCACGGAGATCGAGGCGCGGTACGACTACCCTGGACCAAGCTGGTTGGACAGCGACATCCAGTACGTCGTAAACGAGGCGCATCGTCGCGGCATGCACGTTATGGGATCGATGCAGCTCTGGCCCCTGAAGGATGGAGACTTCTACGGTCCGGGGAGACAGGTGATGCGCCCAGCCAATTGGGGAGATTGGCTGGATAGCTACAGCGCCACTTTCGGGTACCTGGCAGACGTCTACGCACGTGCTGGTATTGACGCTGTGTGCCCAGGTGTTGAGTTATTCAACCTGAGTCGCGAGCTGACCGGCATCCCGTACATCACAGACGGGGAATGGAATGACTCCATGATCCGAGTGGTCAACGAGACGAGAACGACGTACGCTGGACCCATTACTTGGGCTCCTTGTGCTCTCCCGTGGGTGCTCCATGACGACACAGCCTACAGTCGCATGCTCCCGCTCCTCCAAGCGGTGGACATTCTGGGGGTGAACGCCTATCCATGGCCGCTCACTCCGGCGGAGGATCCGACGGTTGCTGACGCGGTGGCAGCCTGGGAGCGTGTGCGGCAAAGCGTTCTTGATCCTCTCATTGCCCTCCTAGGGAAGCCATACATCTTCACTGAAGTCAACGGGGACTCTCGGGCCGGTTTCCTGAGGAACGGTTGGGGAACTGATCCCAAGGCGGCTATCGATCTTGGTGAGCAAGTTGTTCTCTACCGCTCGGTCATTGAGTCGTTCTTCACCGATTCACGGTTCTTCGGAGCGTTCTGGTGGAGCTACCCGCTTATCGGCGCCTTGCCCCAAGGGAGTCCAGGCGGGCGGGAAGATCCTGGCAGTGCCTTTCGCCTCAAGCCTGCACAGGATGAGATCGAGAGAGCCTACGGCGATGGGAGTGTCGCTCAGCGGACTCTCGCAATCGACGGAAGTGCGTCCGACTGGCGAGATGAATGGCTCCTGGGGGTTGACGCGAAAGGCGATTGCAGCCAGACGGGCGGGCCGGACGTCAGAGCTCTCTACGCGGTACTAGATCAACGCTATCTCTACCTGAGGGTTGCTTTCTGGACCACGGTCCGCAGGGAGGATCTGGGGTATCCGCTCTTCTTCCTGGACCTTGACCAAGACGGCGTTCCAGAATACAAGATCTCGTTCACTGTAGGCACTACAGGGAGCGTTGTGTGCCTTCAGTTCCCCTTCAGAACCGGCAAGCCGAGTCTCGGCAACGGCGACGGCGCCTTCAACGGCACCGACATCGAACTGCGTGTGCCCACCCTGTTCCTAGATGGCCTAACGAGGAACGTGGTCGTCTCCTTCGCGCTTCACACAGTCCAGAACGGTCAGCTTGTCTGGGTTGACTCCTATGGCTACCCGAGCGGCAGCTTCTACGGGCCTGTCACGTGGGCGACGTCCGTAGGAGACTGAGGCGAAGTCGGTGCCCGCGTCTCCGCACGTCGTACTCAGGTCTTGCGTGAGGCATTGGACTCCACTACGGCTCGCACCCTCGCGACACGGAGAGCGCCTCGATGCCCTCCATCAACCGTTGTGGCAGAGTTCTAAGATCGTCCTCCACTCCCAGAATGGTCGGCGGAGAGCACGACGGCGTTGGCCAGCAAGTCCGGTTCGAGCGCGCCCGGGTCTTGTCTTGGGAGGCCTGTGCTGCGCGGGCACGGCGCCCACCGATCCGCCTTTCATGGACGCCGCAGCGGATTCCGAGCATCGCGGGGTTAGATCTTGAAACGCTGCTCGACGCTTCCTGTTGTTTCATTTCAAGATCTGACCCCGCGCCCGTGAGGAGCGCCCGTCAGTCGACTCCGTCCGAGCTGGCTGCGGCCCGCTCGGCGATAAACTCGTCGACAAGCTCCTCGAGGATGGGGAGAGGGACGGAACCGGAGGCGAGGACGGCGGCGTGGAACTGGGCGAGATCGAAGGCGGGGCCGAGCGCCTGGCGCGCTCGGTCGCGCAGTTCGAGGATCTTGACGAGGCCCACCGTGTACGCCACGGCCTGGCCCGGGATGGCGATGTACCGCTCGACCTCGTCGTGCACGGTGTCCTCCGCCAGTCCTGTGGTCTCCATCAGGTAGTTCACCGCCTGCTCGAAGGTCCATCGCCTCGCGTGGATCCCCGTGTCGACGACGAGACGCGCCGCGCGGAAGAGTTCCTCCTGGAGGCGGCCGAGATTGCCGTAGGGGTCATTTCTGTACGCGCCCAGTTCCCAGGCAAGCCGCTCCGCGTACAGCGCCCAGCCCTCGGAGAAGGCCGAGGACGCAACGCCGCCGAGAAACTCAGGCAGGTCGGCCTCCTGCGCCGTGGCGGCCTGGAGGAAGTGGCCGGGGATCGTCTCGTGGTACACGAGCGAGCGAAGCGAGTAGGCGGGGCGTACTTGGTCGACGGGTGCGTAGAACACGGCGGGTCGGGAGCCATCCTCCAGACCCTCAAGGAAGTAGGCAATACTGTTACCGGCCTCGACGACGAGGCTCTGCCTCGGCCACGTGAGGAAGTAGGGCCGAGCCATCGTCGTTGCGTCCTCAATGAGGCCCCGGCACGCAGCCAGCAGTTCGCGGCCCGACACCTCGCCCGACGCCGCGCGAAGTTGCGCAAAGAGATCAGCAAGCGACAACGTGGGGTCGAAGCCGGCGCTTGCGGCCGCGGCGCGAATCTCCGCCCGAATACGCTCGATCTCTTTGAGGCCCATGTCGTAGATCTCGTCCGCGGTGAGATCGGTCGTCGTGTAGGCCCCAAGCAGGTACGCGTAGTAGGCCTGGCCGTTTGACTGCTTCCAGGCGCCGGCATCGTCGGTCGCGCGTGCCGCCATGGCGCGCACGGACGACGCCAACTCAACGAAGGCAGGTTGCACAACCTCGACGAGGAGGCGCCGCGCCTCGGCCAGCAGCGTCTCCTGCGCGTCCGGCTCGACGTCGGACATCGCGCGGACCGCGTCGGCGAAGGTCGTGTACAGCGTCGCCTCTTCGGCCGGCGCTCCTCCGATCGCCTCGATCTCGTCGGCCGCCTTCTCGAGCAGGAAGCGTGGCGCGAGCGCCCCGATCGACTCGCTGTCGAGGAGCCGGGTGAGCAGTTCGTCGAAGCGTGCGGGGATCTGCGCCAGGCGGGCGAGGTAGTCCTCGGCATCCGCCCGTGTCTTGAGCGGGTGGATTGACGTCATGAACCAGACGAGGTGCTGCGGGGTGCTCGTCATGTAGGTGCTCACGAGGCACGCGTTGCGCTGGAACGGGCGGGCGGCGACGGCGTCACGCAGCCACCACTCGAGGATCTCGATCGCCCGTCGGTCGCGCTCGCTCTCCTGCGCCAGGTTGGAGTTCTCGATCCGCTCGAGGGCACGTTCGATCGGGCCGTACGAGGTGCCGGTCGTGTCGAGGACGAGCGAATCGAGCGTGTCGTTGCGAACCCCAAGCTTCTGGGACAGGCCGCGAGTCGTGATCGCTTCAGGCGACTGGCGGACGAGATCGGCGGCGACTCTGTTCAGGTACTCGACGAGCGACGGATTGGCGGCGCCGGCGGGGCCCCGATTCGCCATCGGGGGGCCGGAGGCCACGATGCCCGCAACGATGAGAATGGCCCATACGCACAGGGCAATGATGCGGCGCGCCACGGCACCTTCTTCCTTCGGCCGCGGGTCTTTGTCTTCCTTTCCTTTGGAGCCGCTGCCCGCGACGCGCTGCCAGTATGCCTCAACAGACCCCGACGGACGGGCGTACGTCTCCAACCGCCGGATGAACACTCTGCGCAGTCGGTCGCACCCGGAGTCTACCGACGAACGGTCACGGCGGTGCACCAGTCTTGGTGGCGCGGGCAGCGTCCGTGGACGACATCGTCGAACTCGTTTGCCAGGCGGCGCGTGAGTGCTCCCGGGACACCGTCTCCGACAGAGCGGTGATCCATCTCAATCACCGGGGCGAGTTCCATCGCGGTGCCGCAGAGGAAGACCTCGTCGGCCACGTAGAGCTCGGAGCGCTCGACCGTTCGCTCGAGGACGTCGAGGCCGAGGTCCTGCGCCAGCGTCAAGACGGTTCGCCGGGTGATCCCTTCGAGGATCCCGGCCGTGACGGGTGGCGTGACGAGTTGCCCGTCGCGCACGAGGAAGAGGTTCGATACGGTGCCCTCGGAGACGGCGCCGTCCTGAGTCAAGAGGATCGCCTCGTCGGCTCCGCCGAGAACCGCCTCGGACTTGGCGAGCGCAGCGTTGACGTAGCTTCCCGCGATCTTGCCGCGGGGTGGGATCGCGTTGTCGCTCGTTCGCCGCCAAGACGAGACGATCGCCCGGATGCCGTCCGCCGTGTTCGCGTAGCGCGACAGAGGCGTGGCGAACATCGATAGCTCGCAGGGACTGTCGTGAACGTGCGGGCCGAGTTCGGGCGCTGACTTGTAGAGGAGAGGGCGAATGTACGCGTCGCCGCGGATTCCCTCCTTGGTCAGGAGCTCGATCGCGCGCGCAGCGACCTCGTCGGGCGGCATCGGCAGATCCATGAACAGGATCCGCCCGTTGCGCCGGAGGCGGTCGACGTGGTCGGAGAGCCGGAAGACGAGCAGTTCCTCTCGCTCGGGAACCCAATACGCACGGATCCCCTCGAACACGGCGAGGCCATAGTTGACGACGGCGGCCAGGATGCTGACCTTCGCGTCCTCGATCGGCCCGATCTTCCCGCGGAACAGCGCGTAGCGGCTCTCGATGAGCATGAATCCTCCTCGGCTCTTCTAGACGACGAAACCCTTTGCCCGCGCCTCTCGCCAGTCGCCGGAGTCCGGCTGGACTTGCTTCAGCGCGAGACCAAGTTTCCGAATGCCCGCAGCGATGGCGTCCGGAGGGTGGCAGGCGAAACAGAGACGAATGCGATCCTCGCCGCCGCCCTCGGCGTAGAAGAGGGGGCCGACCATGAATCCGAGTCCGAGGTTGATCGACTCCTCGAGCAGGCGTCGGCTGTCGATGCCGCGGGGCAGGCGGGCCCAGATGAAGAGCCCCCCGTGGGGAACGTCGAACGAGATCTCCGGGCCGTAGCGACGCAGCGCGGCGGCCATCGCGTCACGACGCTCCTCGTAGATCGGACGGACGTGCTGGAGGTGTGCATCCAGCAGTCCACGCTTGCAGAACTCGTACAGGGTGGCTTGAGTCAGGCTGTTGGTGAACAGGTCGATGAGGTTCCGCAGACCGCTCAGCCGGCGCACGAGATCGGCGGGCGCCACGAGCCAGCCGACGCGCAGTCCGGGGAAGATGGCCTTGGAGAAGGTCGACACGTAGATAACGAGTCCGTTCTCATCGAGGGATCGCAACGATGGATAGCGCGGGCCGTCGTAGCGCAGCGCCGAGTACGCGTCGTCTTCGACGACCGGCAGGCCGTGACGCGCGGCCAGAGCGAGGAGACGGCGGCGCTTCTCGACCGTGAGCGAGCTTCCCGTCGGGTTGTGGTACGTGGGAATCACGTAGAGGAATTTGGGGCGCACGCGCTGGAGCGTGGTCTCCAGCTCTTCGAGGTCGATCCCGTCTGGGCCGCTGGGCACCGAGACGATGCGGGCTCCCGCGGCGCGGAAGGATCGAAGGGCTCCCGCATACGTGGGCGACTCTGCGAGCACGACATCTCCGGGATCGATGAACGCCTGCGCGATCAGGTGCAGGCCCTGGGTCGAGCCGGACAGGACGAGGACGTTCTCCGGCGCACTCTCGATGCGTTCGGCGATCCAGCTTCGCAGGGGCGGGTAGCCGTCGACGGGACACCATTGGAGAAGCCTCGGACCCTGTTGTCGCAGAACCTCCCCGGCGATCTGCTGCAAAGGCTCGCCCGGGTAGAACTCCGGAGAGGGGAGCCCGCCGGCGAACGACAGGAGATCGGTTCGGGACAGCATGCGCAGGACGTCGGCGTACTCGAGGTTCTGATCGCGCACTCGGTCGGTGAGGAGGAGGTCCCAATTGGGAGTCGCCCGCGCTTCGGTCGACGACTTGGCGCGGACGAGAGTCCCCATCCCGACGCGGCCCTCGATCCATCCCTCTCGCGTGAGTTGCTCGTAGGCGCGGACCACCGTGCTGCGACTGACTCCGAGGTCGCGGGCGAGATCCCGCGTGGTGGGCAAGTGGTCTGCGGCGTGGAAGTCGCCGCGCTCAAATCGACCGCGAAGGGAGTCCGCGATCTGGACGTGGAGAGGTCTCTTGTTGTCGGTGGCCCATTCGACTGCCAGCGTCATGCCCGTCGCCTCCCATTGGTTCGTGCCATTAGGAGGCTAGATGGTCCACGCTTGCTTGTCAAGTCGATTGGCTGGGACCAATGTGCGGGTTGGCGTGCTGGAATCGCCCTTAGGAACCCAACGGTTGCCCGATGGGTGACGTGGGGACCAATAGTGGGGCGACGAGATCGTCGCGCCACTCCGATTGCCACGTTCGATCGCACATCTCGGCCACGGCCGCGAGCGGGACGGGCGAGCCTGCATCGGCACCTGTCGAGCCTCCGGCCGCTGACCTGGTCGTGGACCCGCGCGTGGTGTTCGTTCTGGCTCATGAGTTTGCAGAGCGTGCTCCAGTTGACCGCGGGAGGGCCGCAGAGTAGTCTGGATCGCCGCTTCTGGCGAACGCTCGCCCGCGGCCGCTGGGTAAGGAGACGGATCGCATGCACCGGAGGGCGGCGCTCGAACGGCGATACAGCCTCGTCCTGATCGCGCTCCTCGCGGTCCTCACGTTGGGCGTGACCTACGCGACCATCGCGCGTCTCCACATCGCGGCGATGGTCGAAGAGCGGAGCCGGCTGACCGAGACGGCGCAGAGTCAGGCTCGGCTCATTGAGGCCATCGCGCGCTCGAACCTTGAGCCGAGCGCGGATCCCGCTGTGGCAGCGGCCGCAACGCTCGGCGTCGTCCGCGCGGCGCACGCGGAGTACGCGGGGCTCGGGCGGACGGGCGAGTTCACCCTGGCGCGCCGCGACGGCGACTCGATCGTCTTCCTCCTCATTCAGCGACACACTGAGCCGACGGAACACGCCCCGATTCCCTTCGAGTCTGACGTTGCGGAGCCCATGCACCGGGCGCTCAGTGGGGAGTCGGGAACCATGATCGGCCGCGACTACCGCGGCGTCACGGTGCTGGCGGCCTACGAGCCGGTGGCCGTGCTCGATCTCGGCATCGTCGCCAAGATCGACCTCGCCGAGATTCGGGGGGAGTACCGAGACGCCGCGCTCCTCACGTTGGGTCCCGCACTCGCGGCCATCGTCCTCGGCGCCTTCCTCTTCACCCGCCTCACGCGCCCGATCATCCAGCGGATCGGGGAGAGCGAGCAGCGGTACCGAGATGTCGTCGAACTGATGACGGACGGACTCGTGCTACAGGATGCGGACGGGACCATCGTCTACGCGAATGATCGCCTGTGCGAGATGACCGGGCGCGCGCGAGAGGCCCTGGTCGACCGTCCGCTGATCGAGCTCTTCGCGGTCGACAGCCGGGAAGAGGTCTCCCGTCGCGTCGAGTGCGGGCGGACAGGTGCCTTGGAGAGCTACGCGGCCGTCGTGCTGCGGGCCGACGGCACCGCCCTCCACGTGCTGGTCGCTCCACGGCCGATCTTCGATCGGCGCGGAGCCTACGAGGGGAGCTTCGCCGTCCTCTCGGAAGTGACGGCGTTGATGGAGGTGCAGAGTGCGCTTCGGAGCGAGAAGGAGCGCGCCCAGCAATACCTCGACATCGTCGGCGTCATGGTCGTCGTCCTCGACGCCCAAGGGCGGATCGATCTCATCAACCAGCGAGGGCTGGAGATCCTCGGGTACGAGGCGTCGAGCGATCTTGTAGGCCGCGAGTGGTTCTCGACCTGTGTTCCCGAGGAGGTTCGCGACGAGGTGCGGCGCGTGTTCACCCAGATCATGGCGGGCGATCTGCGCCCTGTGGGACGGTATGAGAACGTGGTCGTCACCCGCGACGGGCGTCGGCGCCTCATTCTCTGGCACAATGCTCTCCTGCGCGACGCGGAGGGTCGGATCGTCAGCACGTTGAGCTCGGGCGAGGACGTGACGGAGCGCCGCCGGGACGAGCAGGCTCTGTCGCGACGAGCGATGCAGTTGCAGATCGTCAGTGATGTGAGTCAGCGACTGTCTTCCATTCTGAACTTGGATGAACTTCTCCTCCACGTCGTGCGCGCGGCGCAGGAGGGTTTCGGCTTCTACCACGCGGACATCTTCCTCATCGAGGAAAGGCGCGAGTACGCGGTGTTCCGTGTCGGTAGCAACTCAGCGGGAACCGCTGCCTCGCGCGAGCTCGGACTTCGCTGCCGGGTTGGCGTGGACGGGATGGTCGGCTGGGTCGCGGCGACGGGCGAGCCGCTCCTCGCCGGCGATGTGTCGAAGGAGCCGCGCTTCCTCTTCGACAAGCTCGTTCCCGGCACCCAGTCCGAGCTTGTCCTTCCCATCAGCCACGAGGGGCGCGTCCTCGGCGTGCTCGATCTTCAGAGCGAGGAACTGAACGCCTTCGCTCCCGACGATCTGTCGGTGATGACCACCCTGTGCGGACAACTCGGAGCGGCGATCGAAAATGCTCGCCTCTACGAGGCGCTCAAGACGAGCGAGAGCAGGTACCGCCTACTCCTTCAGAATGCGAATGACGCCGTCTATGTCCACGCCGTTACGCCGGACTCGCCGGGTCGGTTCCTCGACGTGAACGACAAGGCGTGCGAGATGCTCGGGTACACGCGCGAGGAGTTCCTGACCATGGACATGCGTGCCATCATGGTGCCGGAACAGGTTGAGCGG
>Ga0315278_10000898_pt1 | contig 25736 bp, 17 predicted proteins | sample YL17G06_0_MG_FD_203880 | JGI IMG/M metagenome (GOLD analysis project Ga0315278, IMG submission 203880) | Sediment microbial communities from Yellowstone Lake, YNP, Wyoming, USA - YL17G06_0 | ecosystem: Environmental > Aquatic > Freshwater > Lake > Sediment | place: USA: Wyoming | collected... | reverse complement strand
TAGACCAAGGAGATATAAATATTCCATGTCCACATTTTCTTTTATCTTAAGCACAAATAAAAGCGTATTACAATAAGATGTTTCGGGGACATATGTAGAAATTAATGTTTTGCCAATAATCTTCCTTATCAGTATTTTTTCACCTTCGAACTTTTCCGGGTAGCGAGGTTCTGCAAGCCATGGCCCATAATTTATCCAATTATTTTCTTTCCAAAGTAAGATGTATCGGTCTATGTGTTTCCCATCATAGAATGGTAAAAAGCATTTTTCCATTTGCTTTTCAGAGGTGAAGGGTTTTTTATCGCGAATTTCTTTCGTTTGAGGTGGTTTTCCTTTCCCTACTTGATATGCTTTTATACCATAAAAAATTTCAGAAAAGTGTGATATTGAATTATATTGCATATCTATTCTGTTTATTATATTCATCACGGCATTATCACTTTGAACATTAAATGCATTCTGGGTAAACCACTCCTTCGTGGATATCAGAAATTCATTTTGAGGCTGAATTACTGCTTTTATTGGTATCCTTTTGTTAAATACTTTTACTGTGGCTTGAGAGAGGTGATAATTATTGGTTTTTTCATTTTTTTCGGTAAAAAACAAAGTTGTATCAACCGTAGCGTTGTTAAAAACATTTGATGGAAGAGCAACAATTTCTTGTACCTTTGTATTTTGAAGGATAAATGTCCGGAGGGATTGTGTGAAACCAAGGTTCAGATACGTATCCGGGATAATGTATCCAAGTAATCCGTGAATTTCAAGAAGATTAACTGCTTGCTCTACAAAAATCAGGTAACTTTCTCCACGCCAGACAAAAGTCTCAAATTTATTTTTTAAATATTCTAAAGTGCTCTCAACGAATATTGCGCCATACGGCGGATTGCCGATGACGACATCGAAACCATCTTGTTTGAAAATCTCCGAGAATTCCTCCTGCCAATCAAATACATTGATCCGGCGCACCGTCTCCTCATCCCGGAACAAACTCATTTGCCCCTGCTCATAAAAATCCGAACCGATCAACGAATTACCACTCTTAATATTACCGGAAAGATCAGGGAGCAACTTCTTATCCGAATACCTGATCAACATCCCCTTCAACTCACCGGACTCGCCCTCCAATAACTTCAATAATAACGAAAGTTTCGTTACCTCCACCGCCTGCCGGTCAATGTCCACCCCGAAAATATTATTCGCTAGAATTTGCCTCTTTTCATTGAAAGTCAACCGGTACTCGCCTTCACCAACGACATACACCCGGTTCTCCTTTTCGGCTTTTTTCAAGATCGATAGCTGTTTATCCGATTCGGAAAGTTTTTTGTCCAGGTGCCCGACGGTATAATAATTCAAATGATAGTCCAACAGCAATCGATACGCCCCCAACAAAAACGACCCGCTGCCGCACGCCGGGTCCAGGATTTTTAATAGAGCAATATCTTCCGGCTTTTTATCCTTGATCTTTTCCCCCACCGTATTCCGCACAATGTAATCCACGATGTATTTGGGCGTATAATAAACCCCGCCGGCTTTTTTCACCTCGGGTTTATCTTCCACCTTTGCCTGGTGAGACACGGTCAGGCGAATGGTTTTGCCCAGGAACTGCTCATAAATATTCCCCAGTATCTCCACATCGAACACGGAAAACTCATAGGGCGAATCCGGGTAATAGAGACTTTTGATAATATCCCTGAACACCCGGTCATCGATGGTCAACTTCGTGGAAATGGTATCTTTTTGGAAATCGAAAAGACCGGAATTGTATTTCCCGTCGGCCTGGTAAAAAAGTTTCACCAATCCCGGGTAAATGGCTGATTTGGCTTCCAGCAGTTCCTGGAGCTGGCCGTAGGTTTCGATCTGGCGGTCTTCGGCAATGCGTAAGAAAATAATCCTGTCGATAATGGCCTGGACCACGTAATTCAATTCGTAAATAGAGAGGTCTTTATTCCTCAGCGCGATATTCTTTGCCAGGTCTTCGCGCCATATTTCAATCAGCTTGAGGAATTCCTTATCTACTTCGGAAGTGCCTTTTTTCCCCTTGTTTTCCTCGATATATTTATCGAAACTTCCCTTTAAAATGGCCTCCCTGGAAAAGGTTTGCGAAATGAAGTCGATTTGCTCGTTGTACTCCTTGTAGGTGCAATAGAAAATCCGCGCGGTAAACGCCCCATCGTTTTTATCGGGTTTGATGCGGGTATCGTAAATGGCAAACTCCTCGAAATCGGTAAGTATGGAGAGCGGGAGTTTGGCGGTATAAGCATACCGTCTTAATTGAAAGGCGGGGGTGATATCGTGTTTAATATCGACGGCTGGTTTTTTGGCTTCGACGAAAAATTTCCGCTCACTGCCGATGCGAAAACAATAATCGGGAGCATTGACTTTACCTTTAATGGGGATTTTGTCTTCGCGGACAACTTCGCGGTATTGTTCGGAATAGCCTTGCGCATTGTAAATATCCCAGCCCAACAGATGGAAAAACTTATCGATAAAATCAGCCCGTGTTTTGGCCTCGTCGTAACTTTTCCCTTTGTATTGGACGATATTAAACTCGAATTGGCTAACCAGGTTGTTTAATTCATTCATGCGGTTTGTTTCAAGCATGTTTCATTATAATACAAGAGATTCCCTTTTACAACCCCCCCCCCCCCATGCTGGGGGTCCCGATTGTAGGACTGTACCAACGGAATCCACCAGGAGTTTTTTCCGGCTCCTTAAGCAGCGGGACGAACTAAAATTTGTAGGTTCCGAGCCGGATGTTGTTAGGAAGTTAAATCTCCCGGTACAGTCATACAAAACGGCCCCCCGCGCCGCGGGGAAAAAATGGGGGGTTGCCCTTTTTTTTTCTATTGAAATTTTTTTCAAAAACCTTTATACTATCTTTGGTAATTAAATTTGGAAAAAAGTAATAGAATAAATTATGACAAAGCAAACACAAACTGAGGTTTTATTGGTCGAAGATGACGAGGGTCACGCCAGGCTTTTGCGCAGGGCGTTTAGGGGGCAAGAAGACCGTTTCAACATCCATGTAGTCGCCAGTCTTAGGGCGGCCCGGCAGTACCTGGCCGAAAATTCACCCGGCATTATTTTGGCAGACCTGGTGCTGCCGGACGGCAGGGGTATGGACTTCCTATTACCGAGGGCGGATGATTTAACGTTTCCCGTTGTGGTGATGACCAGCTTCGGCGATGAAACTGTGGCGGTGGAAGCCATCAAATTGGGCGCCCTGGATTATGTGGTAAAGTCAAGCGAAACATTGGAAGCCATGCCGCGGATCATTCAACGCGCCCTGCGGGAATGGGAGCATATTCTCAAACAAAGACAGGTAGAAGAACAACTGAAAAAACTAAACGATCAACTCATCGAAGCCAATAAAAAACTGGAACGCCTGGCCAACCTTGACCCATTGACCGGCGTGGCCAACAGGCGCAATTTTATGGAAACCTTTGATAAGGAATGGAAACGGGGCTGCCGAAATAAACTTCCCCTGGCCCTGGTTATGATCGATGTGGACTTTTTTAAGGCCTTTAATGACCATTACGGCCACCAGGCCGGCGATGAATGCCTGAAAACAATTGCCTCGCTGCTGAATGAATCCCTGGGAAGGTCGGGTGATATGCTGGCCAGGTATGGGGGAGAAGAGTTTATGATTATCCTACCGGGGACCGATATAAAAGGGACGGCGGCGGTGGCCGAACGACTGCGGCGGAAAATCGAAGCGGCGGAAATCCCCCACGAACCTTCGACTATCAACGATTATGTGACCATCAGCCTTGGAACGGCTACGATGGTTCCCAGCGCCCGGAAAAACCCGGATTCGCTGATTGGCGCCGCGGACGAGGCGCTTTATAAGGCCAAACGAAACGGCCGAAACCGGGTGGAAGTTATTTAAGCAAAAAACCTCTCAAGCGCCGGCGTTACATCCACCAGGCTGTGGATGCTTTCTCTCAATTCATGGGCCCGGTTTCCCCACACCACCAGTGGAACAGGGTTGCGGGTGTGGGTCAGCGCGGCGCCGTCCTCGAGGTTGCCGTGGTCGCTGGTAATCAACAAGGTATCTCGCTCTTTATCCAGCAGGGAAATCAACCTGCCCAGCAAACGGTCCAACTGCCGAACCAACCGGACCCGTTCGGCAAACGTGTTGCGGTGTCCAAATACATCGGTTTGAAAATATTCGTAGAGCAGGAAATCGTATTTTTGCGACGCTTTAAATAAAATCTCCGCTGCTTTTCCCGGGCTGAAAAGGGGTAGGGTAGGCGGGGGTGACGGCGGCAGACCGGGTAACGCCGCTTCTTTCAAGAGACCATCTAGTTTCCCCGACTTTTGGGCTTCTTCCAGGTCATGGATCAGGGAAAGATTGGAATAATCCTGGTAGAGTGCATTTTCGCGGATGATATCGGTTTCATCGAAGGGCGTCAACCGGTTGGCAATGCTCATACAGGTGGTGACGGAGATTCTTTTTTTGAATAGGGGCGGGAACTTTTCGGAAAAAAGGAAACTGCCGTCTGCGTCGATATCGACATGGGGATAGGTGAATAGTTTGGCGTAAAAAGGATAGACGTTAATGTACCGGGCGTTAAGGTTTTTGTTTCTTAAACGGGAGAGGAGGTTTTTTTCTTTGATTATCCGGCGCATGGTTTTATCCGGGTAACTGCCTTTGTGTCCGTTTAGCATGGCCGGGATGTTTTCCCCGGTAAAAAGGGAAGTTTGACCGGTGGCGCTTTGGGGTAACCCATCCACCCCAAGTGTGGCATCGATGGCTTTTACCGGTGCGCCGTCGGGCAGGCGTTGTCCCGTGTTGTCGGTGGTATAAAAAGGAAGAAATGCAGACTGCGCAGCAAAAAAAGGGTTGCTGTCCACGCTTTCCCCGATGCCGACGCCGTCGAGAAAAATAAATAATAATCGTGTCATATTTTATTATAATTATACACGCGTGCCTTTTTGGCTATTTTCCCAGGGCGTTTAGATATTCCAGTATTTTTTGCTGGTATTCAGGGGTGAATTTGTCTTTGTTTTCAACCGGGTAAACCCCCTCCACCAGTCCCATACCTTCATAACTGGTAAGCGATTGATAGGCTGCTATATATTTCCTTTCAATCGTTTCCTGTTTTAGAATTTTAAAGGAACCGGCAAAGATATGATCTATCTTACTGTCCAATATCTCTCCCTGGAACCCCAGGGGCAAAATGTGAAACAGGCAGTAGATGTCCAGGCCCAATACTTCATACGCATACACATCGAAAATGTATTTATCCATTAAAAAATCTTCTTGAAGGGCGATAATTTCTATTTCTCCATGCTTATCCGCTTTAATGCCGTTAGTATATATCGAACTTAATTGATCTTCAGACGCCAGGTAAAAGTACCTCATTATAAACCTCCGTGGGTATTTATATCATAAATCGCAGTAAAATGAAATAGAAGTTTTTGCCCCACTTTCAGAAACACAAATACTTGCCGTTTTCCATAATTATTTCGGTCCGGTTGTTTTCAAAACCCAGGGTAATGGATTTAACCAGGATGCGCGGCTGGGTGGCGGGGATATAAATGCGGTCCAGGTGGATAACCTCTTGCGGTGAAGAGAAATCCTTTGGCCCCACTGCGCCGCCGAAATGGTCGCTGCGCCCGAAAGCCACGTGAAAACCCAGTTTCTCATCCAGCAGTATCTCGCCGATGGGCGCAAGTCCGAAATCCGACAACACACCGAAACCCAGTTCCGCCATATTGCCGTAGGCCGGTTCCCGTCTGAGATGTTCCTTTTCCGCTTCGGATGTTTTGCCGTTGCCTTCGATGCCGACGGCCCTATTTTCCTCGATGATGAACCGGATAATGTCGTTTCCTATTTGAACCGGTAAGACGCCCCGGGTCTGGGTTTTTTCGCCCAGTTCTCCTTCGTAAGGGACGATATAGGTTTCGCCGCTGGGCAGGTTCCCGGCAGTGCTTTTTTCCGGGAAACGGCCGGGGCTGAGGTGGGCTTTCCTGAACCGCAGATCAAAGAACATTTTATAAGAGTCGCCGTTTTCATCGGAAAAGATGACTTCCGCCCACAGGGCCGGGTCCAGTTTTTCTTTTAAGACAGTCACACGTCGGCTGACTTCGTTGTAATCGATGCGCAGGGCCGGGATCATTTTGGGGGTAAACCCGGGCATGGTGGCGGCGCGGAAGCCGTATATTTTGGCCGCGTTTTTCAAAGGCGCGGTAGTGGAATATTCGGTGGGCGCTAAGAACAATTGGAATTCTTTAAATATTTCTTCAAACAGCACGGGTTGCCCGGTTCCCGGCAGTTGGTCGGCGGTGGCCGGCAGGTTCTTTTGAACGAAGAATGCTTCGCTGGGTAAATCCGCATTATTGGAACCGACATCCCGGTAAGCGATGAGTGCGGCGCCTTCCAGGCCCATGGCAATGATGCTGTTTTCCAGGGTATGGAACCATTCTTCGGCAAGGGAACGCCGCTGTCGCCAGTCGGGGTTGTCGTTCTCGTTCGCCCGGGGGATATCCACCAGGATGCCCAGTTTTTTGTCGCCCGGGAAAGGGGGGAATACCGATTGAATTAACTTTATGAGTTCGTCGCCGCTTAATTTTGTCATAATCAACTCCTTTGAGGACCCACGGGATTTTTTTGTGTGGGTCATTCTTTTAAGATCTAAATGTACCATGTTATGATTAAAAATGCAACCCGCTTAGGGCGCTTAAAATATTCGAAAAAAGTGAAAAAAAATTTGCGAAAAAAATTATTTTCCTCTATAATAAGAATTAAAAAAAATAAAAACTATAGTGGAGAATAAGGAATATGAATCAAGACGTAAAAGTAAAAAGTAAAAGTGAGAGTTATGGGCATGTTTTCCGTGAACTAAAAGTGGGACCGGTCACCCTACCGAACCGTATTTTATTCCCTACCTGGCAGCTTAATTATGCCGAAACCGACGGTTCCGTGTCGGGTAAATTAATGAAATTTTTTACCGACCTGGCCGACGGGGGCTGCGGGTTAATCATGACGGGCTGCGCCGTCGTCGCCCCTGGGGGTATTCCATTTGACCGGGTGATGCACATCGACGCGGATAAATATATTCCCGGTTTGAAAAAACTTTTTGCCGCCCTCAAGGAACGCGGGGCCGCCGTGGGTTTGCAGATGGTTCATTATGGACGCCAGTCGTCCACCTCTGTGTCCGGGGATGTATTGATGGCGCCCAGCGCCATTCCCTGCCCGGTGATGTCGAAATATGACCCGCAATACAAGGTGCGGGAAATGACGGCCGAAGATATCGAATATATCCGCAATGCATTTATCGACGCGGCCGGGAGGGCGGCCGAGGCGGGCGCCGATGTGGTGGAAGTTCATGCTTGCCACGGCTACTTGTTAAATGAATTTCTTTCGCCTTACTCCAACAAACGGACCGACGCCTACGGCGGCAGCGTCGAAAACCGCGCCCGCCTCATCGTCGAAATTATCGAAGGCATTCGCGGACGGCTAAAAGACCGCATCGCCGTCAGCGTCAGGATCAGCGGCGATGAATTTGTCGAAGGCGGCTTAAAACCCGGGGATTTCAAAGAGATCGTTCCTATGTTTGAAAAAGCGGGGATCGATATGATCCATGTTTCCGCCGGCGTCTACGAATCCATGGAACGCATCGTACCGCCCAAATCGCTGGGGCTTACACCCCATGTGGATATTGCCGGCCGGATCAAACAATTTGCCGCTGTTCCTGTGTGTGCGGTTGGTTCCATTATGTCCCGCGGCCTCGAAGGGGCCGATGCGGTCCTGGCCGGCGGAAAAGCGGACCTTTGCGCCCTGGGCCGCGCACAAATGGCTGATCCCTACCTGGTCAAAAAATCCCTGGCGGGACAAGAAAACGAAATTGTCCAATGTAAACACTGCAATAGCTGCACTTTCTGGACTACCGGCGACCCCGAGGTTTATTGCGCCGTTAACACGGACTACAAAAAACCGGGCTTGTGAGAATCCATCGACGGATAGATATTTCCATATGATACCATGAAAAAAGGCGCAAAAATTTTCGAGGGTATAGCGAATATCGATATTCGCTTGAAACCCAAAGAGTACAGCCGTGAGGTTTTGAAAACGATTTGCGGTAACATGGGCTACCATTTCGGCTCCATTATATTATTGGATGAAAAAGGGCTGGGCAGCTTATTTTCTTCTTTTAATCTCCCTGAAAGCTACCCGGCCCTGGTACACAAAGTGGAAGCGCCGGTGCTTTCAAGCCCTTCGGGCGTCGCCGTCGATTCCGGGAAAATCGTGGTGGTTCAAGACATCATGGGGGAATTACGCCTTAAACCATGGCGCGACTTGTTAATGCAGTTCGATATCAAAACCATTGTCTGGGTCCCGCTTTTTAGTAAAGGTAAAGCGTTCGGTACTTATACTCTTTACGACGACCGCCAACGGGAAGTACCCGGGGAAGAAAAAGATATTCTCAATCAATTGAGTGCGCTGTTCTCAATGGCTATCATCGGCAACGAATATATCGATGAAACCCGGGAAAAAACCATTAAACTGGAAAAAGAAATCGCTGAGCGAAAGCAGGTGGAAAAGCAGTTGCGCATCGCTAAAGAGGCCGCCGAAGCGGCCAACCTGGCTAAAAACAATTTTCTTACCACCATGAGTCATGAATTGCGAACCCCGATGAATGCCATCATGGGGTTTACGGATATCATGCTCTCCGATGAATTGGACCCCGGGAAATTAAACGACCTTAAAATTATCTATGAATCGGCGGATACGCTGCTCAAGCTTATCGACGATATTCTCGATTTCGCCGAAATCGAATCCGGGGATATCGAATTGAAAAATATCGATTTTTCCATGGAAGACCTGTTGAATAGAATTTACGAGCGATTTATCGGGAAAACGGAGAAGAAAAATCTTTTTTTTAATATAGTAAGAGAAGCGTCCGCCCCGCGGCGGGTTTTCGGGGATGAATACAGGCTGGAGCAGATGATTGCCAATATTGTGGATAATGCCGTGAAATTTACTTCGTCAGGAGAAGTAACGGCGGTTTACAGTTACCATAACGGTACTGCCTTTATCCGCGTGTCCGATACGGGCATCGGTATACCCAAAGAAAAACAGGGGCTTGTTTTTTCTCTTTTCAGCCAGGAAGATATGTCGTCCACCCGGCCATATGGCGGCATCGGATTAGGTTTGACGATCGCTTCCAGGTTAGCGGAGAGAATGGGTGGGAAAATCGCTTGCCAAAGCTCCCCTGGGGTGGGGTCTATATTTACTATCGAATTACCTTTGTGTGAAGTACAATAATAAACGGTATGTAGTAGAGTCGTTAATCCATCCTGTAATTGGGCGATTCTTCGGTGATGATCACGTCGTGTACATGACTTTCTTTTAAAGAGGCGGAGGTGATTTTGATGAAAGCGGCTTTTTGTCTTAATTCATCGATGGTCCGGCAGCCCGTAAGCCCCATGCCGGCGCGAACGCCGCCCACCAGAAGGGGGATCAGGTTCATTACGCTGCCCCGGTACGGCACCCGGCCTTCGATGCCTTCGGGCACCAGTTTGGCTTCGGAAAATTCATCCTCCTGGAAATAACGGTCCTTACTGCCGGCTTTCATTGCCCCCAGCGACCCCATACCGCGGTAGGTTTTATAGGAACGGCCCTGGTAGATGATTAATTCCCCGGGGCTTTCATCGGTGCCGGCCAGCAGGGAACCCAGCATCACGGAATTGGCGCCCGCGGCCAGCGCTTTGCTTATATCGCCTGAAAACTTGATACCGCCGTCGGCAATCACGGGGACCCGGTTATTCACCGCTTCGCCGACTTCCAATACGGCGGTGATTTGCGGCATACCCGCGCCCGTCACCATCCGGGTGGTGCAGATGGAACCCGGCCCGATGCCCACTTTTACGGCATCCACTCCCAGGTCCAGCAGCGCCAGGGCGGCTTCACCCGTTGCGATATTGCCGGCAAGCAGCTCCAGGGAAGGGAATTCTTTGCGGATCGTTCTTATAATGTCCATCACTTTTTTCGAATGTCCGTGGGAGGTGTCCACCGCGATCACATCGACTTTTACTTTTACCAGCGCTTCCACCCTTTTCAGAGTATCTTCGCCGGTGCCCACGGCAGCGCCCACCAGCAGCCGGCCCATTTTATCCTTGGAAGCGTTGGGGTATTTTTGCGCTTTTACAATATCTTTTAATGTGATTAATCCTTTCAAATAATTGTTTTTGTCCACCACCGGCAATTTTTCGATTTTCTTCATATGCAGCAGCCGTTTCGCCTCATCCATCGAAATATTTTCCGACGCCGTGATCAATTTATCCGTGGTCATAAAGTCTTTAATTTCGCTTTCAAGGTCGTTGGTAAAGCGGATATCCCGGTTGGTCAGGATGCCCACCAGTTTCCCCTCGGCATCCACGATGGGCAGACCGGAAATGCCCTTCTCTTTGACCAGTTGAACGGCTTCGTACATTTTATTTTCCGGTTTCAAGGTGATAGGATCCACCAGGATGCCGGATTCGGAGCGTTTGACTTTTTTGACTTCTTCCGCCTGCTGCTGGATGGATAGATTCTTATGGATAATGGAGATGCCGCCCAACTGCGCCATGGCAATGGCCATGCGGGATTCGGAGACGGTATCCATGGCGGCGGATACCAGGGGGGTTTTTAAACGGATGTTCCGCGTGAATTGGGTGGATATGTCCACATCTTTCGGCAGTACTTCAGAGTAAGCCGGGACCAGCAGCACATCATCAAATGTTAATCCTTCCCGCTTAAAGAATTCTTTTCCCATGGCGATCACCTAATGTTTTCCCCGGTGTCGTTTTCCCGGTAATTTGGAAGTGGGTTTGGATAGTTTGATATGTTGCTTTTGCCTCAGGTCATCGATTTCTTCTTCCTGGATGGGGCGGAACAAGAAGAGAAATCGAATCACTTCTTCATCCACCCGCTGCCGGAGGGCGTCGAATAAAAAGAAGCTTTCTTTTTTATATTCCACCAACGGATCTTTCTGGGCATAACCCCTTAATCCGATGCCTTCTTTCAAATGATCGATGTTCAACAAGTTGTCTTTCCACTGGGAATCCATGATTTGCAGCATGATGATGCGTTCCAGTTCTCTTAATTGTCCGCTGCCTACTATTTTTTCTTTTTCGTCGTAAACATATTTAATATGGTTAAAGAGTTTATCCTTCAATTCAACGTAGGGGAGATCGTGATAGTCTTCCTTTATCACCGCGTTGGGATCGACGCCGAACTGGGCCAGCATTTCTTTTTTAAGGGCTTCGAAATCCCAGTCGTCGGGTCCTTTATTTTCATCGATATGAAAGGTGAAGATATCTTCGAAAAGGTCTTCGGTCAATTCGGCGATATATTCTTTAAAATCTTTGCCCATCAAAATATCCCGCCGCCACTGGTAGATATATTGTCTTTGTTTATTCATCACGTCGTCGTATTCCAGTAGGTGTTTGCGGATGCTGAAGTTCTGGCTTTCGATCTGTTTCTGTGCGTTTTCAATGGCCCGGGACACGAACCTGTTTTCGATAGGGACGCCGCCCTGCATGCCGGCGTTGACCAGCAGGTTCCTGACCCGGTCCGCGCCCAGTATTTTCATCAGGTCATCTTCCAGCGATATATAGAACCGCGATGAACCGGGATCGCCCTGGCGGCCCGACCGTCCCCTTAACTGGTTGTCGATTCGGCGCGCTTCATGTCGTTCGGTTCCCAGGATATGAAGTCCGCCCAGTCTTATCACTTCTTCATGTTCCTTTTGGGTAATCTCTTCCGCTTCCTTTTTGAGTTCATTATAGACCACTTCCGGGGCCGTTTCCGGCGTGAAATGCTTCTTTTTCAGGTTCTCTCTCAGGATAGCGTCCGGGTTGCCGCCCAGCAGGATGTCGGTGCCGCGGCCGGCCATATTGGTGGCAATCGTGACCGAGCCTAACCGGCCCGCCTGGGCAACGATTTCGGCTTCCATTTCGTGGTGTTTGGCGTTTAATACCACGTGTTTGATCCTTTCCTTTTGAAGTCTCCGGCTCAGCAGTTCGGAGTTCTCAATGGAAATAGTGCCTACCAGTACCGGTTGTTTTTTTTCGTTCAGTTCTTTGATCTCCGCTGCCACGGCGTCCCATTTTTCTTCCTTGCTGCCGTAGATCATGTCAGGGAATTCCAGTCGTATCAATGTCCTGTTGGTAGGGACTTCGATGACATCGAGTTTGTAAATGGAATGGAACTCCTGGGCTTCGGTGGCGGCGGTGCCCGTCATGCCGGAGAGTTTTTTGTACATGCGGAAGAGGTTTTGGAAGGTAATCGTGGCATGGGTCTGGTATTCTTGTTCGATGCGGACGTTTTCCTTGGCTTCCAGCGCCTGGTGGAGCCCGTCGGAAAAACGCCGGCCCGGCATCATGCGCCCGGTAAATTCATCCACGATTAGCACCTGGCTGTCTTTGACCAGGTAATCCACATCATTATGAAAAAGTAGGTGCGCTTTCAAGGATTGGTTGATTTGTTGAAGCGTATCCATATTTTTAAGATCGTATAAGTTTTCCACCTTAAAAAATTTCTCTGCCTCGGTGATACCATTTTCAGTCAGCACCACGGTTTTGGTTTTTTCATCCAGTTCGTAATTGACGTTGTCCCTTTTGATCTTTTTGACAAAATCGTTGACATGGTAATAGAAAGAGGTAGAACCTTCGGTGGGGCCCGATATGATCAGCGGGGTTCGCGCTTCGTCGATGAGGATGGAGTCCACTTCGTCCACGATGGCGAAATTGAATTCCCGTTGGATGACCAGGCTGTCGGCGTCGAATTTCATATTATCCCTGAGGTAATCGAACCCGAATTCGTTATTGGTGCCGTAGGTAATGTCGCAGTTATAAGCGCTTTGCCGTTCCCGGTCGTCCAGGCCGTGCTGGATAACGCCTACGGACAGGCCCAGGAATTTGTAGATTTTCCCCATCCATTCGGAGTCCCTTCCGGCCAGGTAATCGTTGACTGTAACGATATGCACGCCTTTACCCGAGAGTGCATTTAAGTAAGCGGCTAATGTCGCCACCAGTGTTTTACCTTCACCGGTTTTCATTTCGGCGATCCGTCCCTGGTGCAGCACTATGCCGCCGATCAACTGGACGTCGAAGTGCCGCATGTTCAGCACGCGCCTCCCTGCTTCGCGGACCACGGCAAAGGCCTCTACCAGGATATCATCCAGGGTTTCTCCCCGGTTCAACTGTTCTTTGAACCTGGCCGTATAACCCTGGAGTTCCTCGTCGGAAAGTTTCTCAATCCGGGGTTCCAGGGCGTTGATTTCCGTCACATAAGGAGTGTACTTCTTCAACTCCCTTTCATTGCTGGTACCGAATATTTTGTTTATTACGTATTTTAACATGGTGATTAGATTATATCAAAAATTTAAATTAAAACAAGAAGGGGGTGATTAAAATGAATAACCGATGCTAAGACCAACCCAGCCTGTTCCCAAATTGGCATTGAAGGAACAGGCGGTGCCAGTTCCCTACCAAATTGCGCCCTGCGTAATACTTTTTGGATAACCTCTTGCCAATGTCATCGGGTTCATTTTGCTAATTTAATCACTTGATTATTTTGAAAAGGCACATTATTCAACCATGTAGGCTTAACTTAGTGACATTCGGGACAGGCAAATTTAATGCCCTTGCGGCTATTTTTTTCCAGGGCTTGTTTTATTTTCCCTTTTATTGTATTATTGCAAAATGATACATCTTAAATTGTCACATTACTTAAAAGGGATACTTCGACATGACCCACGGCATAAGCGGGTCGCTTTTTTTTCAGGACTGCTCTTCGGACTGATACTGGTATCTATTTCGGTATTTATTTCAGCCGCCTGGGTAGTGAATGAATTCCAGGCGCCCCCGCTAAAGACGATAACGGACCGTCGGCCCCTGCCGGATTCAAATTCGGCTGCACTGAAAAAAGATGGCGAATTATTAAAAATCGAAAACTTTGTGCGGCGCGGCGATACGATTATTACGGCCCTGGCGCGGGCCGGCATCGATTACGAACCTGCCTATAAGTTGTTCCAGGCCGTCAAACCTATTTATGATCTTAAGAAAATTTCCGCGGGCAAAAAATATACTCTTTTTCTCTCCTCGAACGGGAAAGAGATCGAAAAATTCAAGTACGAAATCGATGTCAACCAGTACGTCGAGGTGTCCCGGGATGAACGCAATAACCTCTACAGTGGAAAAATCGTTACGATTCCTTTTGACGTGAAAAAAGAATTCATCAAAGGGAAAATTACTTATTCTCTTTTCGAGTCGATCATGAAGTGTGGGGAGAAACCCGAACTGGCGGATTTATTGGCTTCTCTTTACGAGTATGATGTGGATTTTAACCGGGATATCCAGGTGGGTGATTCCTTTGCCGTCATCGTGGAGAAAAGGTTTCTTTATGGGCAATTTTCCTCTTACGGCAATGTGCTGGCTTCGGAATTCGTCAACAGGGGAAAAACCATCCGGCTTTTACGTTATACAGACCCTGAAAGTTTTTCGGCTTATTATCACCCGGACGGTCGGTCGGTGCGGAAGATGTTTTTGCGCTGTCCGCTGCCGTTTATGCATGTGACTTCCAGGTACGGCAACCGGCGTCACCCGATATTGGGATTTTCCGCCGGGCACCACGGCGTGGATTTCGGCGCCCCGTCCGGTACGATAATCCGCGCTTCAGCCGCCGGGGTTATCCAGGATATCGGGTCCGATGCCACCAGGGGAAAGTATATCGGTATTCGCCATCCGAATTTTTATACCAGTCATTATTATCACCTCAGCGGGGTGGCAAAGGATATAAAAACGGGTCTCAAAGTGGACCAGGGTCAATTGATCGGTTATGTCGGCTCTACCGGTTTAAGCACCGGCCCGCATCTTCATTACGGCATGGAGAAAAGCGGCAGGTATTTTAATCCTTTGCAGCTTGAGTCGCCCGCTAAAGAACCGGTGAAACAGCAATATTTTGTAGATTTTAAGCATTATGCGGACCGGTATTTCCTGGTGCTTTCAGGCAGCAAGCTGGTAAATATTCCCCCGGCTGTACAGGATGTCCTGCTTGCCCTGCCTCTTTGAAATTTCGATTATAAACAAAAATTTTTGGAGGTCCAGGAACCTTTTTATAAAAAGGTTCCTGGCCGCCGGAGGCATATTTATTTCAGCAATTCATTGATTTTTGCTTCCAATTGGCTTTCGTCGCCTGCGCCCACCGTGATATCCCGGATATTTCCTTTTTTATCGATTAAAATCATGGTGGGGATGCCGGACACGCCGTACGCATCGAAAGCCTCTTTACCATTGGCAATCGCCACCGGGTAAGTGATTTTAATACGGTCTACGAATCCTTTTACCAGGGTCCTTTCTTCATCTATCGTTACTTTCTTTCCCTGGGTCTGGATATCATCGGTGTAAGTCCCGTAAATTTTGGTGAAACCGATAACTACCAGTCCTTTATTTTTCAGCAGGTCATACATTTTTACCAGGGTAGGAATCACTCTCCGGCAAGGGCCGCACCAGGTGGCCCAGAAATCGATGACCACGGCTTTACCCTTCAGGTTTGCCAGTTTCAATTGCTTAGAATTGAGCCAGTGTTCGGCATTAATCTCGGGGGCGGCGCTGTTTACCAGTTTTAATTGCTGTAATGTCGATTCCAGGGATTTTTTAGCGTTTTCAGCCTTTAAGCCGGCAATACCGGCCTTCAGTATTTCGGTGGCTTTTTGAATATTCCCCTTATCTTTTTCGATGGCGGCCATGTTTTCATACTGATAGCCTTTTAAGGTTTCAAATTCCGGGCCATCGCCCGCCCCCTGGATGAATTCCTGGGAAAAGTTCATTTTTTTGTTGTCATCCTTCGCGGAAAAGGCAAATTCGAAGATGACCCTGTAATAAACCGTGTCCTTTTTTATTTTGTTTTTGATTTCTTCGAATAGGACCAGGGCATCTTCTACTTTTTCCTGCTGAATTAATATCCATACTTTCCCGAATTTGGCGTCGGCAATCGATGGGGAGTTTTTCTTAATCAGTACTTCGAATTTTTGTAAGGCATCGTCGTATTTTTTCAGGTCTATCAATACTTTGCCGTTTAATAGTACCACGGCGTCGTCTGTCCCGGCTGCCTCGGCCTTCTTAAGAAGAGCTTCCAGGCTGGCGTTTCTCTCTTCCAGGAATTTTTTATAATCTTCCCGGCTGCGGATGTTTTTTGCTTTCTCTTCAAGGGTTTTCAATAATGTCTCATACTCTGTGGTCAAATTCTCATTGGCCGGAAATGCGATATTGAAAGCCAGGAAAAGTGTTAAGGTAAATAGTAAGATTTTTTTGATCATGTTTGGCTCCTTATGGTTTTTAAAGTACTATTATACGGATTTTTTTGTAAAATACAACCAAAAATGCCTTAAGGGCGCAAATTGGTAGGGAACAGGCACTGCCTGTTCCTTCAAATGCATTGTCGGAACAGGCAGTGCCTGTTCCCTACAGTTTTAATTCAAATACATCATTTGGAACTTGCAAAAAAAAATTTAATGAGGGAGAATAGGAGGGAAAACATCCGACTAACAGTCATTATAAAATAGGAGGAATCATGAAACAGTTTAGAGTATTAACAACGTTAATAGTAATGGTGGGCCTGGCGGCTCTGTTCACGTTCGCCGCGCCGTCTTCAGCCCAACAAGACAATCCAAAACCCAAACCTTTGATCCAGTTGGCCATTCTCCTGGACACCAGCAACAGCATGGACGGCCTGATCGACCAGGCCAAAACTCAATTATGGAAAATCGTCAATGAAATGGCCCTGGCAAAACAACAAGGGGCCAGCCCACGCCTGGAAGTGGCCCTTTACGAATACGGCAATGACGGCCTCCCCGCCGGCGAGAGCTTCATGCGCTTAATCGTTCCCCTGTCCGAAGACCTGGACCGTATTTCCGAAGAGCTGTTCAAGCTCAAAACCAACGGCGGCAGCGAATACTGCGGCACGGTCATCCAATCGGCGTCCGACTCGCTGAAATGGAGCAAGAATAACAACGACCTGAAAGCGATTTTCATCGCCGGTAACGAGCCTTTTACCCAGGGCCAGGTGGATTACAAGAATTCTTGCAAAAAAGCGATTACCAACGGCATTATCGTCAACACTATCTTTTGCGGCAATTTCCAGGAAGGCGTTAATACCCAGTGGAAAGACGGGGCCGACCTGGCGGATGGGAAATATATGAATATCGACTCCAATCAAATCATCGTTGAGGTCACTGCGCCGCAGGATAAAGAGATCATCGACCTGGGGAAAAAAATGAACGAAACCTATGTGGCTTACGGGGATACCGGCGCTGTCGCTAAAAAAAGACAGAGCGAACAGGACGCCAATGCGGCTTCGGTGAATGATGCGGTAATGGCCCAACGCGCCATGACCAAAGGTTCCGCACAGTACGCCAATGCATCATGGGACCTGGTAGACGCGGAAAAAGAAGGAAAGGTCGATGTTGAAAAACTGGATGAAAAATCCTTGCCGGAAGAAATGAAAAAAATGAGCAAGGAGGAACGTAAACAATATATTGAAAAGAAAAAGAAAGAAAGAGCGGATATCCAGGCGAAAATCAATCGTTTAAGGGAAGAGCGGGACAAATATGTGGCCGAGCAGCGCAAGAAAGAGGCCGGGGATAAGACCCTGGACCAGGCCATGATCGACGCCATCCGCACCCAGGCTGAGAAAAAGAAATTTAAATTTGAAAAATAAGAAAATGAAAAGGCCCACGGAATACACGGAAAACACAGAATGGTTGAAAATCCGAAATTCGAAATTCGAAATTCGAAACAAATCCAAATGACCAAAAAACAAATGACCAAAACAAAAACCAGTACCCACGGAAGGGGCCCGCTTTTGTTTGGAATTTTGAGCCTTTGTATTTTGAATTTGTTTCGGATTTCGTGCTTCGTGCTTCGTGCTTTCTTTTCTTTTTAATACAGGAGGATAAACATGGCACGTTTGAAAAAAATAAAAATAATCCTGGTATGTCTGCTGTTGGCAGCGTTTAGCCAGGCGGTTTACGGCGATGGTTTTATCGTGGTGCAGGATGGGAGAATCTTTCCACCGCCGCGGCCCCGGCCCATGCCGCCGCTTCCGTGGACCACCCCTTTCCCGTTGGAAGTGACCTTTCACAAGGTCAATGTAAACATCGACGGCCAGGCTGCGGTTACCGCCATCGACCAGGAGTTTTACAATCCTACCAATCGTCGTTTGGAAGGGTATTATCTCTTTCCTTTGCCGGTAAACGCGGTAATCAAAAAATTCAGTATGTTTATCGACGGCAAAGAAATGCCGGCGGAATTGCTGGACGCCCTGAAGGCCCGGCAAATCTACGAAGACATCGTGCGCCGGCAATTGGACCCCGCGCTGCTGGAATACGTGGGCCAGGGCGTTTTTAGGGCCCGCATATTCCCCATCGAACCCCTCTCGAAGAAAAGGATTAAAATTTCCTACAGTGAAATCCTGACCAAAGATAACCGGACCATCGAGTACCTGTACCCGTTGAATACGGAGAAATTCTCCTCCAAACCGCTAAAGAACGTCAGCATCGAAGTAGCCGTGAATTCGCCGGAAAATATTAAAAACATTTACTGCCCCACTCATAAGGTGGAAATTTCCCGCAAAGGAAACCAACGCGCCGTCATCGGTTACGAGGAAAACGAGGTTAAACCCGACCGCGATTTCAAACTTTACTACAGTACGGATAATGAGAAATTGGGATTCTCCCTTCTTTCGTATAAGAAAGGCAATGAAGACGGGTATTTCTTTTTGAGTCTCAGCCCGGGCTTTGAGGCCAAAGAGGATGAGATCGCCGAAAAAGATATCACTTTTGTACTGGATGTTTCCGGCAGCACGGCCGGCGAGAAAATGAAACAGGCGAAAAAAGCGCTGCTGTTTTGCATCGAAAACCTCAACAAGGGAGACCGTTTCGAAATCATCCGTTTTTCCACGGAAGCCGAAGCGTTGTTCCGGGGGTTTACCTCGGTCACGGAAGAGAACCTCAAGCGGGCGCGGCAGTTTATCGATAATTTGCAGGCCATCGGCGGCACTAATATCGATGAGGCGCTGGCCCTGGCCCTGGGCATGAAAAAACAGGTCGGCCGGCCTTATATGGTGATTTTTCTAACCGACGGCAAACCCACCATCGGCGAGACCGACGAGAACCGGCTGCTGAAAAAAATAGAGACTTATAATATCTCCAGTCTCCGTATCTTTACCTTCGGCATCGGCAACGATATCAACACGCACCTGCTGGATAAAATCACGGAAATGACCCGCGCAATTCGCAGTTACATTTCGCCGGAACAAGACATCGAAGTCGAGGTATCCAATTTTTACGCCAAAGTCCAATCCCCCATATTGACCGACATCGCGTTGAGCTATGGGAAAGGCGTCAACGTCTCGAAAACATACCCCGGTCATTTGCCCGATCTTTTCAAAGGATCGTCCATCACCCTCCTGGGCCGTTACCAGGGGCATGGGGACGCCGAGGTGGAACTCACCGGTAGGGTAACGGACAGGGAGAAAAAATTCGCATTCTCCGCGGCGGGTGGTTTCATGTCCGCTGGCGCTAAGGATAGTGAGAAGAATGATTTTATTCCTTCGTTATGGGCGGCCCGGCGGGTGGGATACCTGTTGGACCAGGTCCGGCTGCACGGCGAGGACAAGGAATTGGTGGAGGAGATCACGCAGTTGGCCAGGACTTACGGCATAATCACCCCGTATACCAGTTACTTGATCCTGGAAGATGAACGAGACAACGTGCGCCGGGGCGTGATCCGGGACGAGGCTCAAACATTGGGGCAGATTGCCCGGGTGGATGATCGTTTCGCAGGAAGGACCCGGAGCGAATATGAAAGTCTGCCGGAAAAATCAGGCGCCCCCAGCGTGCAGGCCAGTAAAGAGGTGCAGGCGTTGAATTACGCCGCTAGTTATGACCAGGCGAAGCAGGGCGGCAGTCGCCTCGATTATAAAGATTATGAGGGAAAAGCCCGGAACCTGGCGCAAGAGGTTAGGAATATCCAGGGCAGGGCCGTTTATAATACGGGGAAACTGTGGGTCGACTCGCAGGTTCAAACGCAGAAAAACCAGCAGGTTCAACGCATCCAATTTGCCGGTTCCGGGTATTTCGAGTTATTGAAAAAAGAACCCCTTTCCTCCCAATTCCTGGCCCTGGGAAAAAACATCCGGTTCGTGTTGAACAATACTATTTATGAAATTTATGAGTGATAAAACTCCAGGGACCCGCCCATCCGTGATGGTTCGAGAAAGGGTTCCTGGACCTCCCAAAGCTTTTGTTTATTATTTGATTTCCATTACATGAAGATTCCAACCTTCTTCGTCAGGGGCTTCCGCCGTTTGATAAAAAACCCCCTCGTGGATTGTAAACGGATAAGGAGTGATTGGGTTGTCCATTATCAGGGTTATTAATGCCCGTTTTAACAATTTCCCTTTAAGGTCCAATATCAGTACTTCCGTTTGCTTTCTCTCTTCTTTAAGGGTTACCACGTAAATCTTATCGCCGGTAACGAATAAATTTTGCATCGCCGGGTAGTACGAAGGGAAATTGATTGGTTTCAAAATTTCATAATAGTCCTTTGATGCCGGGTTCGTCTTTAAGAATTCGATAATATCTTGTTTATCTTTTTCAGTGACCGGTCTTCGATCAATATCGTGCTTTATGGTATACAGTTTGTTGATTTCGCTGTCCAGGACATCGATGATAAAGTCGTTTTCCCAGGCGACAAACACTTTATTATCGTATACCACATTTAATGGGGGATTTTCCAGAACGTTGAATCCCTTTCCCCGTTGGAAATTGTGTTCAACTTTATGAATTTCCTTTACTTTACTGAATTTGTCGTCATAGAGGTTCAATTTCCTCATGGCTTTCTGGCCTTCCTGGTCAAAGCCCATGCCGACGAAATTTTTACCGAAAGGTCGAAGGAACAAAATCAGTGGGGTCGGGAGTTTTTGTTCTTTTTTAAACGTGCCGTCTTTTGCAAACCAGGATACTTTCCCAAGGCTTTCGGCGAAGATATCCCCTGTCTGTACATTTATAAAAAGTGGCCCAAACCGGGGATCCAGGATAAATTCTTGCGGTCCTTCGCCCCTTTGGCCGATTTTTTTGATGAGCTTGAAATCCTTTAAGGAATAGATATAAATGAAGACGCCTTCCGTCACATACAACTGGGTTTGGTCTACCGATACCCCTTCCGGTTTCTGTAGGTCCGGCATGGGGATAGTTTTGGTTTGCGCGGGCAATATTGCCGCCAACATTGTTATCACAAGAAAAACCATTATTTTTTTAATCATATTAACACCTCGTTGCTTTTTATTTTACCCACTTTTAATACCACAGTTCGTAAAAAATAACAAGACCATAGCCATGGACGCAGCAATTGGGGCAGACACGGGGGCCTGCCCCTACGCCCCACACATAATGGGATCGATTGAAACGGCTTTTACGGCGATGCATAAACGACATCGCCAAATTGGCGCACCCATTCTTCAAATATGGGTACGCGCATTTTATATCGGTCCTCTTCTTTGATAATGAAACCGTGTTCCTTGAGGGCAAAAAGGGATTGTTTGTCCGAAGGCGCCTGTCCTTCTATGATTTGCCGAACCGTCGTTTTCATGGCTTCCTTCTCGCAGAATTGCCCCCAGAAAACTTCCGAAACTCCATTCTGGGACTGGTAAATATGCTTTTCCAGGGTTTGTTCCAGGTCCTTCATGGTCATGGTTTTGCGATGCTGCATGTTGGCGATGTTGACCATTTCCAGGCAAATACGTTGCACCAGGGTCGGATGGCCCTGGGTTAACCGGTAAATTTCACCCGGTATTCCCGGGGGATAGTCAAGGTTTGCCGCGGCAATGAGTTTCAAGGTTTCGTCTTTATTAAGGTAATCGACTTTGAGTCGTACGGCCTGGACAAAGTAGTTGCCCCAATGGGGATTTTGGAGTTCGGTGAATAATGCGGCGCCCACGAAGAGGAACACGATTTTATCCTGGTGCTGGGAAAACCCGCGCATGGCGTCCAGGAGGTTGGCGGCTGCTTCCGGGTCTTTTTGAAAAAGAATGTGGGCTTTTTCGTATTCGTCAAAGGCCAGGATGATTTTGCATTGTTGTTTTTGCGCCGATTCTTCCAGGTAGTTTTGCAGTTCTTTCCATTTTCCCAGCCAGTCCCGGGATTGAGTTGCGGGTGCGGGAGAGGTTTGGAGTTTAAGGGCGCGGTCGAATTCTTTTTTTATGTTTTCGAGCCATTCGAAGATGCTGCCAATGGGCTGCAAGTCTATGAACACGACTTTGAAACGGGCGCCCAGGATTTGCGGGAGGAATTTGAGTAAAGAGGTTTTGCCTACCCGGCGTTGACCGTTGATTAGGAACATGGGCATGGTGGGGGAGGAGAGGATTTTGTTTTGCAATTCTTCTTTCAGGTCCCGGCGTCCTAAAAAGATTGTCTGGTCGAATTCCGGGGTCAAGGGGTCGCCTGCCCGGTAGATGTTCCGGGTAATGGGTTCCATTGTTTTGGCGGTGAGTTTAAGCCTTTCCTGTTCTTCCTGGGCCATTTGCAGCCATTTGTTAAGGGCGTCGAAATAGTAGTGGTTCCAACGGGAGGATTCTTTCCTTTTGGTTATTTCCGCGAATTCGTTTAAGCGGCTAAGGTAGCGGCTGTAATATTGGAGTTTATACCCGATGCTGCTTTGCTGTTCTGCTGCCACCAATTCTTCCGCGGCATCGGCCAGTTTTTGATACCATTCCTCCGAAGGACGAAATTTGGGTCTATCTTCACTGATGAGGGGAGGTTTCTGTAATATATCGGCATTAAAATTATTTTGCAGCCATAGGCCTGCAGTAGCGGCATGGACCAGGTGCATGGCCAGTGTTTTTTGTAGGGGGCGGTATTGCAATAAGAAATCGATAAATTCAAAGGCTTGCTCCGGGTCACGATAAGATTGTGCGATTAATTTGGATTTTAATCCCCAAATCGGCAGCCAGATAACGCCGTCATTCCTGTAAGGGTTATTGGATAACGTATTGCTGAAAAGGCTTTTAATAAAATGAATGGGATAAAATGGTAATACTCTGAAATAGAAAAGAACCCAACCGATCAAGAATCCTATACCAGAGTTTAAACCTCGAGCTAACCCGCCAAATAACCCTCCAGCTAACCCTCCAGCGAACCCTCCAGCGAACCCTCCAGCGAACCCGAAAGCGAACCCGAAAGCTAACCCTCCAGCTAACCTGAAAGCTAACACTGCAGCTAACCCGAGAGCTAACCCGACAGCGAACCCGAAAGCATTGTAATAGGACAAGAATATAAATTTTGAAAACCAGCCGATGTGGGTTTCCCACCCTTCTTCAATCGTTTTATAGAATAGACCGGGATATCGGGCGGGAAGGTCCAACAAGGAGATGATTAAATTGACGGATAGTATGATTATAATCGATATCAATACGATCCAGGTATATGATCTAAAAAATTCTTTATAAAACTCTTTTCGATTTAATGAGTCTCCATATTTTTTGAAAAGAACAGGTTCAAAGATGAACCATTTGAAAAATTCACCCCTGTTTTTGGGTCTGCGAATTTGATCGTTATCCGTCATGGTCACTTTCCAAACAATTTTCCGATCCAATCCCCGATGGATTGAAAAGGAATCTTTATTTTATCAAGGCCGGAAGCCCTGACAGTACTTACCGTCCCGGTTTTAACCCCGTGGATTTGTTTTAGCAAGCTTTTTTTATTGTCTTCCTCGAACTCCTCCAACCACTTTTGCAATCGCTTCTCAAATTTTATATTTTGTTCATCTTCGGTCTGCCGCCGCAACTTCTTTACCAGGGCTTGTAAACGCGCGTAAGGCAATTCTTGATTATGAATGCGGTTTTCCAATATTTTGTATTGGCAGTGATACTGCTTTTCCAACTGCGCCCGGGATATTCCCAGGCGCCGTTCCATTTCAGCTTGAATCTGCATAGCTGTCAGCGCCGGGAGGTGTTCTAATTCGAGATTCAGCCAGGAGTTCCTATGCGATTCATTTTTAACAAAAAAGAGTAATTTATTGTGTGCTTCGGCGGTGGCGCATAAAAGCCTGACATTTTCCTTTTTCTTGATGAAATTCAAATCATCGATAAAGTTGGCGTCATAGCCGTCGTCTTTTTGGATATTCTCCAGCAGTGCATCGTAATTGTCCAGGAAAACGAGATAAAATGTTTCCCGGTTATCCAGGCCGTCGAACAGCCGGTCCAGTTTTGCCGGGACTTCCCCGTTTAAGCCCAATTGCCGGTGAATTTCCCTCAGCAAGCCGCCGAAATTTTCTACATACTCCTTTAAATTGACAGTTACAATGTGTATACCCGGCAGTTTGCATTCCCGGATATCTTCCAACAGCCGGGTTTTACCCGCGCCTCTTTGGCCGATTAAATCGATGGAATTACGGTCACGAATTAAAGTTTGAATAATGCTTTTCGTGTACTCCGGCCGCAAACAATGACTCAAATCAAGACGTTCAATTATATCCTTCCCGTGTATCATATTTCAGGATACCATAACGCGAAACGATTTGCAAGAAAAAAGGGTGGCCGCCAGGCCAGTAATTCGCATTTTGAATAATTTTTGGGCGACCACGGGGGGCGCCCCTACATAATTTATTGAATTCCTGAATGGTCATGAGTTTTCGATTTTGTAGGGGCAGGCCCCCGTGTCTGCCCCAATTGAAATTTCTTATTTCTAGGCCAAAATGAGAATTGCAAGGTGGACGCCCATAATTTTTTAAAATTAGGGCGATTTTGTTTCGGCTATTTTCTTCTCAATCGCCATTGAAATTCGATTTGATTTCCTGTATGATAGGAACTTCGATTAATCGAGCGTTTCACCTTTAAAAATTGCCTGGTGAACCGAAAAAGCAGGAGGCATAATGGTTAAAGCGGCAGGTTTTACAAGCCGTACGGCTGCTCGTAAAGCCCATACGGCTAATTTTATAGACCATGCGGCTGCCCGTAGAAGCTATGCGGCAGCTTTTTATTGCCATACGACAACTTATTCAAGCCATGCGGCAACATTATTATGCCGTACGGCTACTTGTGCATGCCATACGTCGGCTATTTCCGGTCATACGTCTGCTTGTATAAGACATACGGCAACAATTTTAAATTGTACGGCAACTCGTAATGGCCATGCGGCATCTTTTTCTTGCCATACGGCTGCCCGTAAGAAGCATACGGCGCTTTTTTTATGCCCTGCGGCGCTTCGTATAGGCCATACGGCAGATATGACAGGCCATTATCCAGGAAATTTCCTGCATTACCCGGGTAAGTCCCGGGACGAGGTGTAAAAATGGGATTTTCAAATAAGTTTTTTTCCAATTACTTGCACATAGCCGGGGAAATTTTCGAAAGTACGGGAAAATATCCCGATTTCCTGGCCATAATTGCTGAATACGGCTATCCCGCCGCCCGGATCGATCACGGCAAGGAATTGTTCAACCAATTCGCTAAATATCACTATGCCTACCTGGAGAAACGCCAGGACGCTCTCTCTAAATTGCAAACGTTAAGAACCCTTTATAAGAATATTTTTAAAGAATATATGGATTATGTGAAGCGTCTGCGGGTAGAACTGATTAACGACCCGGAAACGGCCGCGGCGCTGGCATTAAAAGGCGAACGCGACCGGGCGAAAGGCGGTTTCATCGATCAGTCCACCAACTTTTACAATATGGCCATGAAACCC
>Ga0315278_10000897_pt1 | contig 25786 bp, 38 predicted proteins | sample YL17G06_0_MG_FD_203880 | JGI IMG/M metagenome (GOLD analysis project Ga0315278, IMG submission 203880) | Sediment microbial communities from Yellowstone Lake, YNP, Wyoming, USA - YL17G06_0 | ecosystem: Environmental > Aquatic > Freshwater > Lake > Sediment | place: USA: Wyoming | collected... | reverse complement strand
CATGTCTCTGTTCTCATTTCTGCCCGTACTTCTCTAAGTTTTTGTTCACACCCATCCCGCCAGTCTTGTAAATCTTGAATAAACAATAACACCTTTTTTTTTCTCATGACACAGACTTTACTGGATTGTAACTTGTACAAAGTACATCTTCCCGATTCAGATAAAACTCGGGAACCCTGTCAAGCCCCTTTAGGCAAACAATTCCGATATTATCATTTGCACAAGTAGCACACCTAAATTCGTTTTCCCCCCTCGGAGGATTCTTAGGATAACTCTGAAAAGACCTATACCTAACAGGAGAAAATACTGGTTGCCTTTCATCCACATCGTCATAATCAAAATCGGGTATATATGTCTGCAAATCCAACTCGTCACAAACACCTGCAACGGCGACATTTTCATCAACCGACTTCTTCAGGGTTTCTTTCTCTACGTCACTCAAAGAATCAGAAATCTCTATTTCGATATCGTCCCATGTCAAAATCTTAGGGAGCATAAGAACAGCCCAATCTCCCTCACCCTGACTATCTGCCTTTTCGGAAATCTTTTTCTGGACCGTCTCAAAACTAACATCCATACGAGCCTTCATGGACCCATTCAAACACAGGACGATTGAGAGTAGCCAACCCTGCGGAGCAAGGTCTTCAATCGTTCCTGTATCCGTACCGGACCAGAAGCAACCCATATTGACATGACTATGAATCCAACACCTAATTTTTTCGGGATGAGGATGAGTCTCGACAAATTGAGCCAGAGCAGGCATGTCGAATGTAGCACTAGCCCCCGTAACTCTCTGCTTGATTACATGAAGGTCTTCAACCAACAGAGTCTTTCCAGATACGGAAACTTCTCCGAGCATCTGAACTTCCGAAGGCGAGGCAAGACGAGCAATATACAGCATCTTGTCACGAACCCTTTGAGGAAGAACGACCTTCCAACCTCCGGACCCAACGGGCATAATATTTTCTTTCATATTAAACCTCCATCCGGTGAAGAGTCAGGTCAGTCATACTTGCAATAACGTCATGCATTACTTCACCGTTTTTAAGATATCCACGAACAAGCCGAGTTACGATTGCCGCAACCATGAACCCAACATCGATGATTGACTTGGCAGTGCAGGGAAGAGGCGCAGCATCTTTGTCTTCAAAGAGATTTTTCTCATACCACCCATACTTCATATAATCATTGATTGGACGAACCGACAAAATCCTAATAAACTCACCACCAATACGGCAGTCAATGAAGAGACGAACATTCGTATTCATCTTGACGGCTTCCCAAATTTCTTTCCGACCATCCGTATCCCGATTAGCATTCCTACCCATACTATCAACAGCAGAGATAACTATTCCAGAAAGACCTGCCGCTTTTTCCGGAGTCCAGAATTCGTTCTTGACTTCGATATCGACTTCGCCAAGGTCATGACACACCTTGGCGATACTCTCTGCTTTTGGAACCCCGACTGAAGCAATCGCATGAAGCTGATTCGGTAGATTGTGATTTTCTACCTTATCTCCATCCCAAACTCTCATTTTATTTATACCCAGTTTAGCAAGAGCAAGAGCAACAAAAGAGCCAATGCCACCCGCTCCAATAATCTCAACCCCGACATTGCCATCTTTTTCAGGGTCAAAGAAATCAAGCTGCCTCAAAAAATTTGACTGGTTACTCATATCTTTACTTCCTTTCTCCCGCAACCACAGCCTGTTCTGGGATAGGGAGTGGTTTTCTCTTGACAGCTGTAACAAATAAATGTTCCAAATCACAGAATCTGTCCGCAGGATTGTAGACATTCAAAAAATTCCAGATAACATGAACAAGAAAACTCCAATTCCAATCAGCCATCAGTTGTCTCACACCCTCGCTCAAATTTCCCCAACAAATTGAAGAACCACCGCTTGTGATATGCGGACCCTGATAAGACTGATTCAACCCCCACTCATCGGCAGTGAGTTTAATCGAACTATGACCAATATCAATTGTGGCGGTATAAGTCCCAAGAGGCCACAGTTTCCCATCATGCCGAAGAGTCACTGCATCATAAGTAACAACGATATTATTTCCATACATCCGGACACCACGAACAAAAGGATATTTTACAATCCTGTCAATGTGGTCAGCATTCGTTTTTTTAAGAGCCTCTCTTCTATCCGAAAGAGACGCGTCAAGCAACCTACGATTCGTTTCGACTTGCGCCCCAAGAGTCACAACATTCTTAATATTAATCTCCATCTGTTTTTCGATATCCGAATTTTTTATCTGACTGAGGATAGAAGCGACACCTTTCGCAAAGTCCTCTTCGTAGTCCTTTTTATTCTTACCAAAAATTCCAGAGAGAGCATCGAACACTTTTTCTCTCTGCTCTTTTTCTTTTGGAGTATTTGCCGCATCAGTGATATCCGTCAGCTTAGAGTAAAGAAACTTCTGAACCTGATACGGCCCGATTGACTTTCTCATATTAGCCATAACCTGCTCATATTGAGAAACAGAATTATCAAGAGCTATCCTAACTTTTTGTCTGATATCATTACCACACGCAAGCATGACTTCAGTCATTTTTTCAACGACTGTAACATCAACCTTAACTTCATCCAAAAGGTCTTTTATTTTCTTCTCGGCTATTTTAGATTTTTCTTGCGTAAGTCCGATAAGTTTATTAAGACGACTGGTTTGCGGAGCCGGAGGAGCAACCCGCAAATTGTCTCCGTTCATTACGATATCTCCGGGCGCGGGCGCGTTATCGACAGCCCCCGGAGGAATTACACCTACCCTACTAACCCTTCTGCGAGCCATCTCAAGTCCATCTTGAAACTCTCTGAGTCGCCTTTCATTCTCCTGAAAAGCGGGGTCCACCCGAGCATGCCCCAACCCTCCATCCGGACCAACGGAAACAACCGTGAACCCATAACGAGAACAAATCCTCGTAAATCTATCTAAGTCCCCATCGAATATTGTAAAGTACATAGAATCCGTAGAGGGAATGGAGGAAATACCCCGCATTCCCTCACCAAGCGTGGTCAAAACATCATGAGCCGTGACAACACTACGGGGGTCTGCCCCGTTCCGAAGAACACTGACATTAATCCACGCACCCATAGGATTCTCCACTTTCAGACCCCGGCATTGATACGCTTGATAGCAACTACGGAGTCACCAGCCCGGACGAGGGCATCAATACCCCCAGCCTGCCGACCATTGATAAAGAAATGAAAATCAGGGGAAGAAATATGGTTTTCAGCCACAAGCTCCCCAATCGTCAGTTCTTCATCAGGACCAACGGAAACGGACTTTGGCGCACGACCAAGCTCAGCAACCCGAATCTGACCAACTGGAAGTGCATCCTCATACGCCTCTTCCGCAACCGCGCTACCGCCGTCTCTTACGAGACCGTCCTGTTCTGTCATGTTAGTCTCCTTTCACCCTATAGTATTATAGAATAACAAAATCTTTCAGTTTATTGTTTCAGAGAAATTTATCAAAGAGACAATACCCATGTGGATTTTCCTTGCCAGCAAAGATACATCCGTCGAGAACCCAGCTAAAGTTATTTCTTCAATGATGCTTTTTACTTCCTGCTCCACAGGAATACCCACATCCTCGCTCCATTTGTTTAGAACAACACTCATACCAGCCAAAACACAAACAATGGATTTTTCAACATCGGCATCAACCTGCGTCCGGACTTCTTCATACAAAGCATAGATATAACAAACTCTTCTATAAGCCGACCATTTATCAGTCATTTTTTCCTACCTTATCCCAAAACTTTACAAGTTCCCCAGAATCAGACATAGCTGCCTTAACAATACCTTTTATGCTGGCAAAGTCCTTCCCCTTAAATGCAGCAGCCAAACCATACGTCAGACCACCCTCACTACTACACCGCAAAAAAGAGTTCTCCGCAAACCAAACACTACAAACATCTTTACTGATAAGACCACCCACAACAAGCGGACAAGTACCACACCCCCCACCAAATGTAAGACAAAAATTGCACCAAGGATTATAAGACGGTTTTGAAAATAGCCTTCCTAACCCCATCATATGAGTTCTAAAAATACGAAGTTTTGTTATATTCCGCACAACCGTCCATCGAGCTATATCTAGCCAAGCAGAACGAAGCAATTCTGTTTTTTTATCCAAGGGAGACCGGACCTGCAAGGTCAATGCCGCCTCATAAGCATTAACAAACTGCAAACAACTATTCTCTGAAAAATCAGTACAATAATTCTCTGCTAATATTTCTACCAACTCAAGAGATTGTTTCATCGATTCAGATGGTCCTGTTTGGGGGTCCATTTAACACCTCCGAACATAAGTATTATAAAAAGCAGGATTTTTTCACATATTGCTGTGGTACTCAGAGGTATCCACAGAACTAACTCCGCTCGGTGATTTTCTAACTTTGAGCGTACTACTAATATCACAAAGCAAGTCCGAATCATGAGAAATTACATAAATAGACCTATCCTTTGCCCTCTCCGAAAGAAGGGACATCAACCTCTCTGTCCCGGACTCATCAAGATTTTCAAACACCTCGTCAAACACCTGAATATTCGTATCCACCCCATTCTGCCAAGCTACCAAATCATGCAGGGCTAGAAGCACAGCTACATCGACTCTGCGTTTTTCTCCACCAGACGCTTGTACATAAGACGTAGCCCCCTCCATCGTAACACTCGCAGATATCTTGTCCCGGACCCCACCACGCGCCGTCTCACTTTGACTCCTAAAAGATACTCCGATATCATTGTCTGCAAGTATACCAAGATACTTTTCCATGGCCTCGTTCAAGAACGGCATGATATTGTCTATTGCCAAAGATTTTATACCTTGGTCAGAAAACCCATGCTCCCAAAAAATAAGGACATCCCTGATACTATCGCAAAAGTCTCTCGACTCATCTATTGTCTGCAATTCTCCAGAGATAATCGACAACCGCGCTTCTAACTCAGCTTTGTCGCTCTCCAAAAGTTCCTTTTCTGCGGAATTCCTTCCTGCCTTGTTCTGATAATCAGAAGAAAACCTCTCCGCGTTTGTAAGGTAATTTGAAATTCCTAACCTCTCTACTTCTAGCTCTTGAACTCTTTCAAGACAATCCTTCTTTCTAGTAACAAAATCCTGTTTTTCCGTCTCAGCCTGATTCAATAGTGTCTGTATTGTCCATATTTGACCACGACTAGAATCCAAATCCTTAAGATTATTTTCTCTCTCTTGAACAAGACCCCCAATAATAATTTTAACTTGCTCAGAGTTTATATCCTGACCGCAGGTAGGACAGAATGACGATTCTTTTTTCGGCCTCTGAAATAAACCTATCCTAGAATCTATCCTAGAAATTATTTCTTCGATTGAACTACACTCAGACCCAAGTTTACCAATAGATACCCGCATATCAGCTATTTTATTCATGGCTTCCTGAATATTTAAATCTTCTTCAGAAACCATTCTCTTAGCCTCATATCCTTCAGCCACAATAATAGCCTCTGCTGTTCTTTTATCCTCTATGTTCTTACGAAGTTCCTGTATGGAAAATCCTTCCTGCAATTTTTTTAAATCCTCAGCTAGGTCTACCAGTTTCCTGTCTATAGCCCCAAGCCTTGACCACCCATCACACTGAGCAGCCGTTTTTACGCGTAACTCCACCTCCAAGTTTGTGACCAGTACATCGTAATTTTTTTTAAGTGACGAAACTCTAGCTCTAGCCTGCTCCAACCATCCAAGTGACAGCAAGCTTTCCATAACCTCTTTTTTTTCTGCATCCGTAGCTTCTATGAATCTATAGGGAAGTCCCTGCCCATGAACTACTGAATTCTGAAAAACCACAAAGGGGATACCCAACACATCCGATATTTTCTTGTCCGTATCTTTTGTATGAGGCTCGGAAAGCCTTGTCTCTTCACATGAGAACTCAACACTTCCAGAGCTTCCGGTTCGTATACGGACAATACAATACTCAACAGCACCTTTTTTAAAAAACACAGTAACTTTGCAACTATCGGCTCCATTCCGAATAACCGAAGACCCCGTAACTCCACGCAGAGTTTTCCCATATAACCCCCAAACTAAGGCTTCAAACAGAGACGATTTGCCCGCCCCGTTGCTGTCCGAAAACCCACCCTCTACCTCCCCAACCACCCCGTGCATCCCAGAAGAGTAAATAGGAAAATCAGCAGCCCCAATCGCCAAAAAGTCCCGAACTACAACCCGTAAGAACTCTATTTTCATAACTCCACCCTACTCATAATCTCCTCTATAGCCCCCTGTAGATTGTTATCTGACAAAGCCAGACCACGAACAATGGATTTTCCTACCTCTGTAATCGAGACAGGCTTACTCCGAGCATACTTCTCAACAAGTGTCTCCGGGCTATCTGCAAGACGTAGCTCAGACCTCTCACTCTCCGCACCTGCTTGCTCAGTATATTGGGAAAATCCACGAATCCCCTCCGGCAAAGCATAGTTCTTATCGCTTGTTCTGACCCGATAGTAATCCTCCCTGTCAAAGGAGTGAAATGTATCGTCCACCGTCAAAAACTGAGGATGAGCAAAGGCATGCCGCCTGACAAGTACCTCTTTTCCGGATACTTCCACATCATAGTAAGACCCACCCCCACAATCATCCCCAAAATTATGAGGAATAACAGCTCCCGGAATTAGGATAATCCCCCTATCTGACTGAGATAAAATAGGCTGATGAAGATGCCCCAGTATCGACAAAATAAAATTTTCCCTCAAAAACGACTGACTTACTCCCTTTGACATCCAAGGCTCTGCCTCAAACTCCCTAGACCCAACTACAAACCCATGACTTAACAATATTTTAGGAAAATCAACCTTAACCTGACCAAGTGCTTCTCTTATTCTTACCTCATGTTCCTCGTATATAACAGGGTCCGGAACAGCCACAACAGCCACCACCGTAGAACCCCGCCCCAACAGACAAGGCTCGTCTATAAAAAATCTCTTTGGAGCATTTTCTTCTACGAATGCAGCCAGTGCTGATTTTCCATCACGGGCCAAATCATGAGTTCCTGAACAGGCTATAAATTTAGTAGCTGGATGAAGCTTCTTCATAATCTCTTTGGAATAAACCAAAGACACCGTATCTATTTTCCCCCGCTCATGATAAAAATCCCCACCAAATAAAACAGCATCGTAAGTTCCATCTTGCGTCAAACTGATAATACTATCGACTCTCGATAGTATCTCAGCCCTTCTTGAATTTTCTCCTGAAGAATGCTCTGCAAACATCCGAAAAGGATGAATATGTGCGTCAGAAAAAACTAAAATTCTTAAATTACCATCCATATTATTGCCGCTTCTTCCGTAAGAACCAAGCCATCCCAAGAGACAAAACAGGAACCCAATCCTTCACCTCAGACTTCACCTTTGAGTACAGAGACGGCTGTTTTTCTTCCGTTGGAGCAGCCGCTTCCGGAATTACCTTTTCTGGAATCGGACGCGGCCTTGCCTTGGTCTTATCCTGAAACCCCTCCGTAACCACAGGTTGACGTTCCATAGCCTTATAGGTCACAGCTGGAGTAGTCTCCCTATGCCCCAACTTAGGAATCCAAAGAACGCCCGCCAGTACCACCGTCAATACCCCAAAACCAATGGACGGAACATTACTTTTAATCTTTCTCATTTCTCTCTCTCCCTCGGATTGTGTATCGGACAGTGCAATCCTTCGCAGTAGGCAGGGTCATGCGGAGTGAAAAATCCGTCCCCCCAATCAACAGGTTCCTCCACCTCGTTCATATCCTGACCCGCATCTATAAACTCTTCGTCTTCCTTCGCCCAATTCATGTCCTCGTAGGTAATAGCAAAGCCGGGGGAAGGAGTCGAACCTTCCTCTAGAATCTCCGGACCCGGCTTAAACTGCTCGGCTTTCTCACCTAACTTCTTTACATTTTTATCCTTCAACTTCATAATAATAGGTAACAATTCCTCAGGAGCGCGAAGAGATAGTGAAGGAATAAACCAAGCAGCTCCATGACCTCCGGGATTCTTTACCCAAGCATCATCCAAAAAATCAGAACCCCATCTCCATCCGACAACACGAAATGATGGAATATTACCAATAATTAAAACATAGATATGACTTACGTTGTCTTTATCTCGTATAATAAGACGACCATATAGCTTATTCGTTGTTCGGACTTGAATTATACCCAAAACATCACCAACTTCTCCAAAACTGTTCCAAATAGTCGGGTCAAACTCTATTTCATAAGCCTTACAAAAAACAAATTCCCCCGCCGTACCAAGGATATCATCGTTCAGTTCATCTTTTTCGGTCTGCCCAGAAAGCCAAAACCTTTTCCTATTTTTATTTCTTGAATCCTTAAACCTAGCCTGCGCAAGTAAAGTAATAAAAGAAACTTCATCATCACTAAGAATAATTTCACCCATCTTATTTTTAATGGTCATAGTTTCTCCTTTCCTTCCCTCAGTTTGAGTGCGGCCCGGATGACGGCGAGGGCAATGTAGAATATCATGCGACCTCCTTGAGCGTCTCAATGCGTTCCATTATCCACGCCTCGACCTTATCGAGAACGGCGGCAGAGGCGGCGGCATCGGCGGCATAGGCGGCATAGGCGGCATAGGCGGCATTGGCGGCGGCATTGGCGGCATCGGCGGCATAGGCGGCGGCATTGGCGGCATAGGCGGCGGCATAGGCGGCATTGGCGGCGGCATAGGCGGCATAGGCGGCGGCCTTGGCGGCATTGGCGGCATAGGCGGCATAGGCGGCAGAGGCGGCAGAGGCGGCATAGGCGGCACGATTTTCTTCCGTTGGGTTTTCCAGCCACGCCTTCGCCGCTTCTATCGCCCGCCGGGGCCGCTTGTCGTCCGGGTATCGCTTCTCGTATTCCCCGATAACCAACTCGGCGGAGTATATCGCCATCGCCACGCTGTCAGGCTTCTCCCATCGGTAAGCCTTGACAACCCTCATCTCCGACCAGCATTGCTTGTCGTCCTGTTTTAGATGCTTCCCGCGAACCTCGACGAGAGCGAGGATTTCGCAGTCCACGTACCGCATCGCGTCGATGGCCCGGACGCTGGCGTGGAAACCGGACGTGCACATCGAGAGTTTGCCCTTGTGCTTCGCCCACTTGCCGACCTTCCACGTCATGTCGCCCACGCCGGAGCGCAGGCCCGATTGCATTGACTTCCAGAGAGTTGTGGTTTTCATGTTCCCTCCTCAGCCTCGTACCTTCTCCGTTATGTAGAGAATATGGTCTGGGGGCAACCCCGAGTTTTCGAGCACGTTCCCCGCCGCGTCCATGATGCGGTTGGCGGCACTCATCTTGCCACAGAATAAGCAATCCCCTATCGTTCCCGATGTCGATTTGACGGCGCAATTCACCTGAGCGTCCAGCAATACCCGCATCGCCACCGCGAATGTATTTTTCATTTTTTTACCCACCTACTAAAAGTATCCCAAGGAAGTGTAGCAACTCCATCTTCGTCATTCGTCATAAGAATTGAAGAAGGAATCGGCATAGACCCAAAAATATCCATAAGAACAAGAGTATCAAGATGAGACACACTGACAAACCACTCAGAGAATGGGATTTTCCATACAACTATTGCAATCTTGTCTTCCGGACAATTACCCTTGGCTGTTTTAACCCACGCTCCTATAGTTCCAGAATCCCCCGACAACAAATTGGCAAACGATATCGACCCCTTCTGCCGAGTCTTAACCTCACAAAAAAACAACACATCGTTATCTGATTTTCCATCTTTCAGAAAAACCAAATCCCCTGTGAGTATAGGCATACCGTGCCACGCTCCGCTATGGGGGGTCCGGGAGACCGTACCTTCGCCATTTGGATATATCAACGCTTGGAATATATCCCTAACCTCCCGTTCCCCCCGTTTTCCCTTTTGTCGATTACTTCTACCGATTTTACTTCTATCAACCATCTTCTGATTCCTCCGCGACAACGTCTTCCATAGGAGCCTCGTTTAAAATCTTAAGAGCCACAACTATTTCTACTTTTTTCTCTTCCCACACCTTGGGAAAATCGGTAGAGGGGAATCGTACATCCCCGAACTGATACGACTTCGTTGTCGGCTTTGTAATGACTCCCTCGCTCAAAAGATAAGGCAGGAGTCCGCTCATCGAATGTATGCCCCGATTCAACATCAACTCAAAATGAACTTTTTTGAACGGAACTCCTATCTTTGATTTTATGACTTCAAAAGAACATTTAAACCCAACTACTTTTTCATCGACCTTTATTTTACCTCCCGGCCTAAGAGCCACCCGCATCCCGGAATAATACTTTGGAGCTTTTCCTCCGCTCGTCTCATCCGGGTCTCCAAACATCACTCCTATTTTTGTCCGTAATTGATTAATAAAAAGAACGGACATTCTTTGGTCCGCGATAAGATTCGTCAGTCTTCTAAGCCCTCTAGAAATAGACCTTGCCCTGAGAGCAACACCACCAGTTTCTGTCAAAGACTTTTTCATTTCGTCCATGGCGATGCTTGCTTCCAAACTGTCCTTGACATACAGAACAGGGCAATTCGCAAATGACGGACTTTCTCGGACTGCCGTACAAGCTTTTTCCAGATGCTCAAACCCATCTTCTAGTGAAGTTGAATTGTAAAGAAACAAATCATCAAGGTTTACACCTATTATTCTGGCCCATCTTTTATCAAAGGCCCGTTCAGCATCATCTAAAAAAGCTATACCACCGGATTTTTGGCACTCCCTAATACTTTGGTAAGCAATGAGTGATTTTCCAGTCTGCCACATCCCACCCAACTCAGAAATCCGTGACTCAGGCCACCCCCCACCCATAGCGAGGTCAAAAGAAATTACTCCGGTTGATATACACTGTACATTTTCACTGACCTCGCTCAAGTCAACGGTTGTCAGAGTTTTTCTAAGATTGTCTAAGTCACGGTCTCTTGTTGTCATTTTGTCATCTTGCTCCGCATCTCGTCCAGCTTATCCTTTCTGGAAACCGGAGTTGCAGCTTGAGCCTTTGGTGCTTCTTCTTCATCCCCCAAAGGAATCGACAAAACATCCTCAGACTCTGTTGAAGTATTCTCCACAACGTCCTCTTCGGAAGGCGGAAGATTAAAATCGTCCTCCGGTTTAGCTGCCGGAGGAAAATCGTCATCGTCTCCCCGTAACGCGGCTATGGCTTCCTCAACCGTTGGAATCTGAGAGAACTCGGAAAGATTATGAGCCTTAGCCATAACTCTCGGGTCAATCTTTGTAACCGTACCAGAAGCCATGACCGTGTACTTAGTATCCATTTTTCCTTCCCCAACCCTACGAATGATTATGTGCCTGCCCTTGTCCAGACTGTCGATATTCTCATCAACATCCGTAAAGAGACTGAAAATTGTCCCCATAACCATTGCCCCAACCTCCCAAATCTGAACACCGTTCTGCGGAGCCTCAACGTCGATAATATTCAGGTAGTACCTGTCCTTAGCCACCAATTCTTTGAAAAGGGTGTCTCCACTCGACTTGAGTTGCGCGACGAACTCACAAATGGGGCATTCCTCTTTGGAGTTTTGGGATTTACGGCAACGTATTCTCGCCTTGTCCGGACCCACTCCAAAGTGCTTCATGCACTTTTCGTAAAAGACCTTTCCTTCGTCCCCCGTCCAATGAGGCAGAATCCTAATGGTATTCTTCCCCACCTTGGCCTTCCAGAATCGAGCATCCGAGCGTTTGCTAGAATTCTCAATCCTTTTGGCTTCCTGCTCCAACATTTCTCTTCGTGTCGTAGTCATATTTTTCTCCTATAAATATTTAGATTTCCGAATCAGCCTGTACTTCCCCAGTACCTTTGCAGAACTTGCATGGATAGGTTCCCGTTACCCGAAGTCCTTGAACAATAAAATGGTCTTCAACTACCTTTTTTCCATGACATTTTGGGCATGTCGCTCCAAGATAAATAAATCCGAATCCCTGACACTCAGGACATTCGTCTTGAACTGAATCACCACCCCCAACCCCCCGCAAGCTCCAACCCAACCCCTCACAAAACGAACATATAATGCTGTCTTCCGGAATCATTTTATTCCTCCTTGGCTTTTCTTGCTTCCAGAAACTCTTTTTCCCTAACAGCCAAACCCCCAGATACAGACATTTCCTCCCGCAGGTTATAAGCCAAAGATATAAGCGTGTCCTTCCTTTGGGAAAATCCCTCTTTGATACCCTCAAGAATACGCAGCTTGGCTTGCGATTGGTACAAATCTTTAAGCAAATCCATCCGGGCAGGGTCTCTCTTAATAGTAGCTTCAACAATCTTGTCCGTAACTTTTTCTTCCCTATGCTCTTTTTCTATCCGGATAGAAGCATCCATATCGGATTCGTACTTCTCAACCTCCAGTTTTTTCCTGTCACAAATCATCTTTTGGTAAGCTGCCATCCTCGCCCAAAAGACAAATAACTGGGGCTGCTTAGATAAATGTTCGTTCATTTTCCGCTCGTCTGTGACCAAGTCGTCCATGTAATTTCCACGGTAGACCTGACCAGAGCCGAACCGAATGGTCATATCTCCATCCCTTTCAGGGACTGCTTGTGCTTGGGTCTCAACTTCAGACATTTGTTACCTCCTCTTTTTTATCTTCCGGAAACGCAAGAGACAACTGAGTCTCGGCTTGAAGTATTTTATCAATCGGGATATCCACTTTCAGTTTCTTTTCCCCCATAGCAACCAAGCGATTAAAAATAGCTTCCTGATAATACCGCAACTTCTCAAGGTCTTTCTTAATACATCCAAAATAATACAGTACAGGATTAATAGTAGAAGTAATCTCTACGAACTTCTTCCCTATAATCTTTCTCTTTTTCCTTGGGGGCCGTATAACAACCTTACTACTTTTAGTATCTCCCGCCGCTTCCTGATACTTTTTCCATTTGTTATACATCTTAGCGTTCAGAAGAAAGAAGATTTTTCCTACATTCTCTTCGCTCGGAAAACTACGTTTCGACAACCACCCATACACAGCAACAAACGTACAATCGAGGGTTTCGGCAAGACGTTCAATCTGCGACCACTTCTTACCCTTGACAGAAACAAACTTTTTTACGTCTGCAACCGCCTGCCTCTGCCAAACAGTCCCAATTTTTTTACCTTTAACCTTTTTCACCTATACCTCCTTAATTTATTCCGATGCCTGTCTCCAATTTTTACCGACTTGAAGGTCGATATTCATCGGGCATTTCATCCAAGAAAAAATAGACGGTAGCTCCGCCGTGACATCTTCAAGGATTTTCCTGATGGTCTCCACTTCGTTGATTGGGCAATCAACCAATAGCGAGTCATGAACCGTGGCTACCAACTTTGCTCTAAGATTGAATGACCTAATCATATCATAGACTAATCCCATTGTATACAAATTAATATCAGAACCACAAGACTGAATTGGAAAATTATAAGCGCGTTTTATTTTGTCTCCTCCAGTAAAGGAAGACAAATCCCTCCGCCTTCCAAAAAAAGATTTTACAACATAGCCAGACTCGACTATTTGTTCCTGCTGCCTATGCCAAGCCCGGACCCCCGGATACTTCCTAAAAAATCCGGCGTAGAACTGCTCGGCTCTTTCTATGGGAATTTTTTCTCTCTGCGCCAGAGTACTAGGCTGCATTCCGTAAAGCAACCCGAAATTAACCGCCTTAGCTGCCTGCCGCTGCTCTTTGGTAATAGTCTCTATCGGGACACCCAATATTTCTGCGGCAATCATTGCGTGTGGGTCTCCTCCGGCCCTAAAAATCCTCAACAACCCCTCATCATCCGACTCACAGGCCATAACCCGCATCTCAATATGCTTAAAATCCATCTGCACCAAAATCCCATCCTCACCAAAAGAAGATACAAAAATATCCCGAACATCTTTAGGAACATTTTGTAAATTCGGATTTCCAGACGTAAGCCTGCCACCTCGGGCGACAAGCATGTTATAGTTCGTATGAATTTTACCATCGGTCCCTACCAACTGGTCATAGTTCTCATAGTAAGTCTTTAGAACTTTTCGGGTCTGCTTATACTCCTGTATCATTTTTGCTTCAAGGCTACCCCCCTCCTCAAACCCTCCCAAAACTTCTTTAGTCATGGTAGGAGAACCAGTCTTCTTTGATTTTCCTAGCGGAGCAAACTTCAACTTGTCATAGAACAGTTTCCGTAAATCATGAACCGAAGTTATCTTAAAATCTTCCATACCCCTGATTGACGGAAGGGCAAGTATCTCTTTTTCCAACTCTTCAACTCTTATCTCCAACTCGGCTCGTCTCTTCCTGACCGTTTCTATATCCACAGCAAGTCCATAAGCTTCCATTTCCGCCAATGGATAAGAGGCCGGAAGAATGACTTCATAGAGCAAATAGGAAAATCCTTCAGCTTCTATCCGGGGAGCAAGTATCTCCGCTATCTTGTAAGTTACATATGCATCAGTAGCGTTGTACTCATAAAGTTTAGTTTTTTCCAACGCAGCCATATTGGACCTATCCACCTCGGCTTCGTACCCCCCAAAATCAGGAAGGTACTTCCAAACCATCTGCTTCAGAGCAACACTGGTCCCCGTCCCTTCATCCAATAAATACTGTGCAGAAGAAGGGTCAAACACTATATTTTTAATAATTATACCGTATCTAGCCTGCAACCACACCAATTCAAACTTGGCATTCTGGACTATTTTCCCAGCCTCGGATTCAAGCAGACGCTTTAATTCTCCAGCAACGGGCATAGTCTGACAATCTATGACCTTAGATACAATTCCATCGGACATAGAAATACTTATTATATCGGCCCCCGGCTCGTAGGGGTGTAAAGTCGTGGTCTCAATATCAACGGCAAATTTATTCACCCCGATAAAATAGTCAACCGTATCTTTTACTTCCGTTGGAGTCTTAGCGACACTCCACACTACCTTTTTTCTTTCCCGCGCCTGAACCAGCAAAGAGGGAAGCAGCCGCAAATCTTTCCTCCATGTGATTATATTATGTTCGTTTTCCGACCTTAGTAAAAAAGACGGATGCCATGTCGGTAAGAACTTGTTCCCATCTTTTTCGTACACGCTCCCTCTCATAGACACCCCCGCCCTCTTCAGAAAATGACGAGTCGGAAGAGTCCCAAGAAGAAGAAAAATCTTCCCCTTCATGCCGTCCCATTCCTCACTCCATTGTTTAGCACAGTGTTTTTTTGCTGCTGTACTCGGCTGTTCATCTCCGGTCCCGTCTTCTTTTCTGGGAGGCCGACATTTACAAATATTAGTAACCCAACAATCATCCCTATCTATTCCTAATGCCGCCAATTCCCGCCAAAGAAGTTGACCGGACCTTCCAACAAAAGGTAAAAGCATTCTCTCTTCTATCTCTCCGGGATTTATTCCAACGACGATGAGCTTTGCTTCTGCAATCGATTTTCCATCTGGCGGCACAAGAGTATTACCCTCGTAAGGACATCCAAAACATCCACCTTTAACTTTAAGCATCTTACTATTCAGTATTATAAATCCTTAAAATCTTTCACATTAAAATGGCACATCATCCGACCTTCCTGTCTCGTAAGCGACCTGAGACGGAACAGCTTCTTGAGGATGAGCGTCCACATCCTCGGTAAAAGTACTTATATCAAAATTCTTTCTGAACGGTACGATAATATGGCTTTGATTTTCCCTAACCTTGTCCAGATAAAACCTGCCCTTGTTCGCCCGAGCTTCCTCATCCGTCTGGCAAATAGCAGCCACAACATCGGCAACCTGCGCCTTGCCAAAGCTCTCTGCTATATCTTGAATGGTGATAATCGTCTTACTCAGGGCTTTTCTTGTCGTCTGAGACCCCGTCCAAATAGCCAGTTTAAACTCCTGTGCTATCCCCCTCAACCGTTCATAAATATTCATAAGAGCTTCATAACGTGTTTTTTCCCTATCCGCCCAACTCGGTTGCAGAATGTCTGCATAATCCAGCAATAGAACATCAGGAGTGAAGTCCCTGCCGAGCTGCGTTTGGATAATCACAGCCCGAAGTTCTTCGACCGTCAATCCCCTTGTTGGATATTCAATGACCAACACATCCGCAGGCTGCAATACTCTCCTAAGTCTCAACAGTTTCTGAGTCACCAGTTCACTCACCTCAGACAAGCTGTTTTTTGCCAACCTAGTCATGAAGGACTCATACCTTGAAATTACTTTTTCTCTGCTCAACTCCAGCGTCACATGCATGACGTTACACCGTCTTTTCAAAGCCCCACTTCCTGCTGTGACAAGAAAGAACGATTTTCCCCATCCCGTAGGAGCCAGCATCACTCCCAACTCCCCCCTTCCCAAACCCCCACCCAAAACGCTATCAAACTGCCTTAACCCCGTTGGGATTTTCTCAATCGCCTGATTCTGCCTTGACCTTCTCTGAACATCTCCAATCAAAAACTCCATTCTCTGCTTTACACCCCCCGACAAAATGCTAAAGAGAGAGTTTATTTCACGACCCACCCTGACCATATCCGTCTGTCCCTGCCGAGCCGAATCCAACGATACTTCCCCGAGCGAGGCAAGTTGATACCGCATAATGTATTTCATTATTTTATCTGTTACATATTGAGTTTCAGATATCGGGACACGATACGCTTTTTCCAATTCTTCCCAAAACATTATCGGAGGAACTGCCAAATCCCTCTCATTTTTCTGGATAAATACACCAACCTCTCGCTCAAGAATCTTTTTAGGACACGCATTCATGTACTGAATAAAATATTCTCTTGCAGTTTTATACAGCAGCCTATGAACTGGATTTTCAAAATGCTCCGGCCTGACCGACTCAGCAAATCTTGCAAGAACCTCTTTGTCTTGTAACAGATATCCCAAAACCTCCAGCTGATGGTCGCTTGGAATAACAGAGGTCTCCAGATTCAGATAAGTTGATTCCATGCCTTCTTCCTCTCAGCGGGTGTTTTTGCGAGGCTAGAAAACTTCTTTACTGATTCTAGTTCTCGTTTAGCGATTACAGCCCTAGCCCTAAGTAAATATTTTCTATGAACAGGATTTTTCCTGCAAAAAAGAACAATAGCTCTTGTATGCCGAAGCAGAAGAGCTTTCAGTTCTCTTATTTCTAAAGGAAGCGTGGTTGTATCACTATTAACAACCTCGCTCCATCGAGAATGCGTTATAAAAAAAGCAGGCGTAAACAAATCATTAAAGGCATAAAACGCAGAAAATAGATTCCAAACATCGTTCAGAAAATCTTCCCCATTCTGCTCTATAGTGCTGACCATAAGAGAAAACCCCTCATAGAAACAGTTCTTGAATTGAGTCTCATACTTTATCGGATAGTTCGCCTTTATGTATTCATCCGCAACCGTCTCGGACCCAAACATTTTATCAATACTTTGATACGCTTCCTGAAACATTCGTATCCCAGCATCACTAGACAACAAAATAAGATAAGGATACTTCCACAAAGACTGACCTTTAAAAATTCGTCGAGGCCACGCCAGCCCATCAAACATCACCGACAAAAAAACATTCTGGTCAATCTTTTCAAGCCGGAGCCTATCCAGAAGTTTCGTAAAAAGTTGTATATTTTTCTCCCCCTTTGGGTGTGACTGGTCGATAGAGATTATAACCGAGCGTTTTGTAGTATCAAAGATTTTAGACTCGTAGGCTGTCTTTAGTCTCAAAATGTCAAAAAAGGTGCTGCCCAATACCTGCTCCTTTCCCTTTATACTCCCCCCCCTTAAGGGGGGGAGTAGAAAATAGCCTATTCTGGATTATTTTGGGTTAAGTCTACAAACAAGGTTTCCTTCTCTGCATCCCATGTGCAAACGTAATGGGAGCCATCCATCGCAATGTGCCAAATCCTTGCCAAGGTCTTGAATCCTATAGCTCCATGTCTTCGATACGCCCCTGCAGGAGTTATTTTCAGTACCTCTGGAGGCTGCGCTGGGACGTTTGTATTTCTTATAGCCAACACCCCATCATCCGGATTATACGCCATCCGAACAATACCAGAGCCACTTGAAAAAAACGAGGCAGCGGGTATATTCAAGACCAAGTACCCACTCTTTGTCAAGGAAATTTTCGGGAGCTTCACATGAGTACCCCGATGCTTCACCATGTCCGTTTTACTCACCGTAGAAAACCCATCCGGGAATTCTTCAGTCATGTTCGACCCTCCTATTAAAACTTATGTCAGCAGAAAATACTTTAAAGCCTTCATCCCTATACAACTTCAGCCGATAAAGGGAATGGCCTTCCAAATATTTATCGCCCCGGTCTTCAAAGTCGTAAACCAAAACTTCATTCTTACCAGACGTTTTTTTCCTCATCCCCCGCCCAAGCCTCTGAAGCAAAAGCAAATGAGATTTTCCAGCCCCAGCAAGAATAAGTACTCCTATTTGAGGAGCATCTACCCCTTCATCAAATATCGGAGTCGCAATCACCGTCTTTACTTCCCCGCTTCTCAGCCCATGCAAAACCGAGTCTCTATATTCAGCCGGGTCATTCCCAGTAAGAAAGACAGTTCCTTCTGGTGATTTTCCTAAAATGGCCTGCCCATGCTTGATTGTATTAACCAGAACCAAAGTCGTATCCCCCTGCTCCTTGTGAAGCCTAGCCAATCCCGCAATTGTTTTATTCCGGTCCTCGTTCTCTTCTATTCCAATCTCGTAACTTCTCCTGTACAAACCCTGAATTCTAATACGAACCACGTTGCGAATCCTGATTATCCTCGGAGCTGCCGAGATTCCACGTTGTATGAGTTCTTTATTTGAAACAGTTTTTATCTCGGAACCAGTCAGCCCAATCAACCACAGGTTGCTAATTTCCTCCCGTAAAAGAGGAGTCGCAGAAAGACCTATCCGATAATAAGCCGTACAATTCTTAGCTATGGACTGCCACGTTTTAGATGACGTATGATGACATTCATCTAGTATCATAACATCGACACTATGCAAATATTCTTTGTACCTTTTTTCTGATTTTAAACGAGTACATAAAGTCTGAACCATGCCGACATTCACTCGGACATTCGGGTCAAACTCGTTTCCCTGTATAAGTCCAACAGACTCTCCAAGACGATTTTCCAACCGTTCCCTTGTCTGAGAGGACAAAGCCCCGCGATGAGTCACCCACAAGGTCTTCAGCCCAGAGAGAGAATGGATAATCGCAGCCCCACACTCCGTTTTGCCAGCGTTTGTAGGGGCAGTGATGATACAGTTTTCTTTTTCAATTGCCCGCCTCACACTTTCAATCTGGTAATCGCGCAACTCAATCCCAGCCGCTTCAGGCTCGCACACCAAACATTCCGGTTTCTTCCTGCCATCAGTGATTATCAGATAAGGCTTCAGCGATTCCGGCAGAACGTCAAGAAGCCCTGTAGGAAAACTCTTCGACCACTTATTATAAAACGAAAACCTACCGTCCCAAACCCCACGCTTGAAGCTCTTCATAAACCAAAAATTAGGGACAGTATAAGTCAGAGCAGACGCAATCCACCCCTCCTCCTTAGGACTGTCCGCCTTCAGCAGGTAGGTAAGAACCGTACCCTTAACCAGAGTAATCAAGTGAACTCCTCATGGATTTTCCTAACTCTACCCACCTGCAAATACTCCCCATAATCTTTCATCGCTACAGGGGGACGAACAGACGTTCTTACTATTCCCCGAAGCTGCACCTGTAACTTCCCAGCATCAGCAAGAGCATCACGGTCAAACGCTATCACCAAATGCTCAGGTCTGGTCTCTAGGATTTTCCTAATCTGGACTGGAGACGGAACCTTACCAAACACAGCAACACCGGTACAGGCTATTGCGTCAAAAACTCCCTCACATATCCAGATAGTTTTTTCTCTCAGCACAGTAAGCCTATCCAGATTCCACACCGCTTCTCGCTTTGTCAAAATCGTCTGACCAACGGTTGGGAAAATCCATTTCGGCTTTGTATTCTTGGTCAGTCCCCGAGCCGACCAAAACGCCACATCCGTACCAACCATATGAGGAAATACAACCCTATTTGGAAGAGACCGCAGCAACCCCGGCTTATAAATCCTAATATGCTCCGGAGTAAGCCCTCGGAATATCAAAAACCGCCTTGCTCTCTCGGCTTCTGGAGTCTTGGTAGAACCGACAGGCGTTAAGAACAAATCCATCGGTTCCGCAGGACCGGAGTTTCTTTTGGCAAACAATCCCGGTATTCCAAGCTTCACACTCAACTCCGGGATTATCCTAACCAGTTCACTTGTCTTCCCGCCCCGACCACAAAAATAACAATAGTATACTTTTTTATCTAAGTTCACAGACAAGTGAACATGAGAACCTCCGGGCTTGTCCCCACAGAACGGACACCGTATCAAAAGGTCTTCAGGCATGAAGTTCTTGCACGAACATTTTACGAATCACAGGAACGGCTTCATATGCCTTACGCTTAGAATCCTTGACCTTCCGTTTTTTAAGGTCTTTCCAAGCCTCTGAAATATTTCCCCCACCCAGCAATACATCCAAGACATACCGCTCCGTCCGTTTAAGTTTTCCACGGACCCGCGCAGAAACGATTGCCAAGTCATGAAGTTTTTCTCCGGAAGGACATGCACCAACATAGTCAAACTTATCAACAAAGACTCCAGAAGTCAGCCGCCCATCCCTAAAAACTTTGTATACAGAGCCAGCAGGAATTGATAGCTGAGAAGCCTGCATAAGTTTCCAGTTGATAAGAGTCCTTTTTGCGATAGTCGTGACTTCCATTGGAGTCAGATTCTTCTTTCTCTTCATAGCTTCCATAACGGCAACGTAAGCTTCGTTCACCAACTCCTGTCGGTCATATTTTATTTGCGCAAAGTACAACTGACTCCCAGCCACCTGCTCCACAATCCGAAGAACCGTTTCCTGTGTGAGTTTTTCCATTCTTTCCTTCCTTAATAATCAAATTTGTAAACAAAACTTTCTTTCTTCTCTTTCCCCCTCTTCGCAGCAGTCAACCACTCAGGCTCGGGGAACGCAGAGAAGTCAAAATCAACAGTCCCATCAGGATATATAATCATGAAGGGCTTCCGCAAAGAATCACGAAGAACCGCAACCGCATCCCACACACGGCTTTCTGAATACTCCGGGTCTGACGGGAAGAGCAGAACGATATCAGACTTTTTTATAACGTCAAGAAAAGATATTTCAGGAACGGGGTCATGCCCAACAACCCGTCTAGAAATTCCAACCACCGCAGGAACAACAGGAAAAGAGATAACGTCCAGAACATTGAAGTCCTGAAAGACTTCTGTAAGCTTATCAATCTGTTTCCCGGAGAGGTCCGCAGAAGCAGAGAGTATTCCAAACTTAAACATATGCCCAACCCCTCTCAAATCCGATTTTTTTACTTCTTGCCATCCGCGTTGCCAACCATGAGCGTTCATTTGTCTTTCCTTTCCTTCCATTGTTATTATAACATGTATTTGTCATTTGTCAATATCAAATGAAAGAAAAAAGTACATATAAATACATTACAATCATACACTTATGAAAAACTTTCATTTTTATATGGGTAGATTGGGCGGGATGGATGCTTGCGAACACCCACCCCGCCCCCGACAAGAAAGGAAAGGAAAGAAACATTGGGCATCTGTATTATGCCCAAGACATTTAACATTGTCAATCGCTTTTTTCTGTTTTTAGCATTCCATCAGCCACAGAATCAGGAACCCCCATCCGCTGAAGTGCCGACCTCAAATCCTTACAATCAGAATAATCGGTAAATGAAATTTTATCAGAATCGACATATTCACGGCTAACAAACCCGTTGATAATCCTCTCCAGTTCCGGCCTGATAGAACCCTGCTCCGACAAAGTGGTCAAACTGTAAACAGACCGTTTTGGAGCTTGGTCAGACGGAGCATCATCTGCCACAGAATCCTCAACACACAACTTCGTTGTAAGTTTACCTGTGTCTGTGTTCTTGGTCACAAATATTTTAACCCCAGCTACTGGAAAATGCTCCGGACGAACTGGGGCTTTGACAATAAAATACGGAAGGTTCTTTTCGTCAAGGACCATAATCGCATTGTCGGCCTCCTCTCCCACTTGAATTTTAACATTTTCATCTTCATAAAAAGGTTTCATTTGTTTTCTCCTATTTTGTCTTCTGTGAATTTGTTGAGTTTATCTTGCAGCACATTCCGTACATTCTCTATCTCTCTGTCGGGCATCAGTAAAGCCCACGGACCAATCATGTCTGCTAGAACTTTTCGGAAGTTAATTATCTGCTCAGCCGTCATGGCTTCATATTTTTCATTGCTCATTTTACACCCAGTTTAAAATTGGACTTTCAAGGCTTGCAAAATATACTTGCGCCGACTTCCCCCAATTGAACCACCCGTCCAAAGAAAAGGATTTTCCTACAACCGTCTGCAAAGCCGGGAACTGCTTTTTAAATGCCTGAATACAGATATGACCACATTTGGGAACGGCCTGACCAACGGGCGATACAATGACTGCCAGCATATTCAAATCCCTATTGACCCGCAACATCACCCGATTTCCGTCTAGCTCTTTTCTAAAATTACTATTAAAATAAAGACGACCATCTGCTTTGAAGTATATTCGGAATCGTACTTTCGTAGGAGCCACCATTTCAAAGTCTCCTTCTTGCCACACAAACCGATTATACTCCAAAGACTTATCCATCAAAATCTCTCAAGGTCAAGCGTGGGAAGACCCTGAACCTTATACCCACGCTTTGACCTATTGTACAAATTATTTTTAATCCAAATAATCGCCTTTCGTTTGTAAGTAAAAGTCTTTACGCCCTTAATCCCGTGGTCCTCCCGCGTCTGCCACTGCCAAACACGCCTGCCATAACGATATCTAATTACATAACTAAAGTCCTCCGCTTTTGAGAACTTCATGATGTAATACTTATTGTGAGGCGGAGTCGTATTCTCCAAAATAATTTTACCAAGGTCAAGTTCTGACATCAGCGTTTTTCCTTTCACCTATAAGTATTATAAAATTGGAGAAACCTTCAGCCCCTCAACATCGCAAGCTTTCTCCCAAATACTCCAATCAAATCTAGGATTCATCTCCCGCAAAGCTTTTCCAACCGCCACAGAAGCCGCCGTCCGGGCGGACGGGTCAGCTATCTCCCTAATCTCCGCAGCGATTTTCCTAAAGTGCTTTCTTCCTATTGTCATTTTCTTCTCCCTAAAAAAGTGCCAGATTGCACTAGCTGTCAGTGCTTCCTGTTCCGTTTCTCTAATCTCAATACCCCAAGGGAACAGAACGCTCCAGACAGGTCTTCCATCAGGTCCGATATCCCAATGGATTTTCCCAAACTTGAACCGGGACATTTTACTCCTTCGCGGCTCTACAGATACCCGCATCAATCAGCTGGACAGCCGTCCGCCCGTACCAACCCTGCAAGCTCCAACACAACCCTGTGCCAATAAGAAACTGCCAAGCCTCATGAAGTTCATCCTCATCAGGCTCATACCCGCAGAACCCCTCCGCAATAGAACAGGCCGTGTAAGAATCCATCCCTGCCTTTTTTGTCTTAGACATTTTTACTCCTTTTTAAGGCCGACTGAGCGGCCTCAATACAAACAGAAATCTGATTAAGACAGTCCAATAACTTTAAATCCAGCGGTTGTTTTGTGTTCCTAAGTTGCGCCGTATCAACCCCAAACTCATCTCCATCCCGCCAAGTCTGCGGAGAAAGAAAAGAATCCGACAACGCGCTGGAACCCTTAATGGTCGCATAGGCACAAAACCAATGCATCAGCGGCAACCCCGAAACAGACAAAGAAACTTTATAAATACGAACTGAAACGCCTCTGATATTAACTGTGCCAAATTCTTTTTTCGTAGCCATCAGTTATCTCCCCTCCAGAAAAATAGCCTCGGCAGCCACAAGCTCGGGTCCGACATCTCTGACATAAACATCTCCCATATCGTACCCACCATGAGTGAACGGAGACGAAACAGAACAGAACCAACGAGCGTAAGGATTTAAACTCTCCTCTTCAGGAGCCTGATAAGTCTTCAGAACCTTCCACTCCCAACCATCCTCGGACCGAAAGACCGCATAAGGAGCATCGACCTTCCGGGACTTCCCACAAAGATTCTTTTGTTTTCCCATCACTGTCTCCTTCCCGCAATCGGCAGGTCGCACGCCTTGATTTTCCAAATCATGCGATTCGATTTTAGTTCAGCTTCAGAGAAGTATCCCCACTCATCCTCAAATCCCTGAACCAACCCGAACCACATCCCCGGGTCCGACTCGACCTTCTCGACTCCGAACCAGTACCACCCGGAAAAAGACTCCCAGCCCTTGAGAACCCTCTTACCGTCAATCTCCAGATGATTTCCCTTTGTCTCAAGTTTAGGCATTTAGTCCCCCTTACTTCACCTTCACGATTCTCCCACCCTTGGCCTCGGCCTGAGCATACCAAGTATGGGGCTTCGGGTAGTGCGGACCCTCAAGAAAAATCGTCCCCTCGGTAGGAACATTTCCCCCGAATGGTCCCGGCTGGTAGTAATAGACAGACTTACCAGCAGCCACAGCCTCTTTCAGTGCCTTCTTGCTCTTGAAGTCAATCGTCGTGTACATTCTTTTTTCCTTCCTTTCAACCTTATTGTATAGCATAATTGTATGCTTGTCAAGTCTTTTCTTTTTGTATTCTCTTCAATGCTTTCAGATACTTACGCGTCCGGGCGATGTCCCTATCCGTAGGAGTAGGCATCCGGGCAAGGTCCGTATTGTCTTTCAGGTCAGCTATCTTGACTGCCGTAGCCCGAGGATTTTCCCTAACTCGGTCAATATACTTGTTATAACTTTCATCTGGTTTGCGAGACAGGGTCTTTACCAAACCGACTATCTCTTCAGAGAACATGGTCAGAAGATACCGCTCGGAAACACCATCCTCAATCGTATCATGAAGCAGGGCAACCGTTTTTAGCAACGCCCCGTCCACCGCAGTAGAAACCCGAATAACGTGCTGAATGTACGGCTCCCCTCTTTTGTCTTTCTGGTCCCGATGAACTGCAGCCGCAAACCGCAAGGCCGACTCGTACACTTTGAATGAATTTCCCATTATGCTGTCACCTCCTGAATCTCTTTTTTAACTCCCTTCAAGTATCCCTCCACCATGCGAACAGCCCGTAACTTACCCGACTGTCCGCCCCACTTGAACAGGTAGACTGCGTAATCGTACAGGGATTTCTCGCGGAAGAAATTTCCCCTGTCTGCCAGCGGATGCCGCAGTGTCTGGAACGTATCCTTGAGCATCTCAAGATTTCCCTTCGCAGCTTTTATCCGCTCGTCTTCTCTGATTTTCTTGAACTTCTTGACTTCCTGCTCGACCACTCGACGCAGGCCGGAATCTCCCGACTTGTAGATGCACTCGGACCCGACATAAAACTCTTTTCCGTCCGTGGACCTAACCCAGAACTGGTACAAAATACCCGTCCCGCAAAACTGGCAAGAACTCCCTAACTGACTCGCACCAATGTACTTGAACGGGGCTTTCCCCAGTCCCGCCTTCTCAAACACATGGATTCTTTCGTAGTTGTCTGTCATTTCTCTTTCCCTTCAACCTTATTGTATAGCATAATTGTATGATTGTCAAGTCTTTTCTTTTTGTATTTCCATCAGTTCTAGGATTTTCCTTTCGACCTGCTCGTCCAATTCACCTGAACAAATCTCATGAAATGCTCGGTAGCTAGGAGCCTCCTCGCCATGACTTCTTAGGTAAGCAGTTCGTTCTTTGTGAACGATAATCCTAGCCTTGATTTTAATATCACTCATCTTCGTCATTTTTTCTTCCTCCTGTC
>Ga0315278_10000896_pt1 | contig 25796 bp, 24 predicted proteins | sample YL17G06_0_MG_FD_203880 | JGI IMG/M metagenome (GOLD analysis project Ga0315278, IMG submission 203880) | Sediment microbial communities from Yellowstone Lake, YNP, Wyoming, USA - YL17G06_0 | ecosystem: Environmental > Aquatic > Freshwater > Lake > Sediment | place: USA: Wyoming | collected... | reverse complement strand
CGCGCGCCCAGCGCAGGCACTGGTCGATCTGCTCCTCGGCGAGGACGCCGCTCGTCCGGAGCATCTCGACCTCGCGGCGCATGTCGGTGTCGAGCAGGTACGGGCCGTCGGTGTTGATGGTGAATCGCACGCCGTGCCGCCAGAGCTTCTGGAGCACCTCCCGCATCTCGGCGGTCCCCGACACGGCGCGCGTGGCCAGGTTGGAGGTCGGGCAGATCTCGAGCGTCACGCCTCGCTCCCGGAGCAGGTGCATCACCTTCTCGTCCTGGGCGGCGCGCACGCCGTGGCCGATGCGATCCGGCTGGAGTTGCTCGACCACCGCCCGCACCCCCTCGGCTCCGGTCCCGGCCGTCTCGCCGGTGTGGACGGTGGTCTTCAGGCCCGCCTTCCGCGCGTGGGCGAAGAGGTCCCGGTACTTCCCGACCACCGCGGAATCGAGCTCGAGCGCGTGCTTCTCGGTGCCGGCGAGGTCGATCCCCACGACGCCCCGCTTCTGATAGCGGATGGCCTTCTCCACGATGATCTCGTTCAGGTGGGGGTCGAACTCACGGGCCAGGCAGAAGATGAGTCCGGCCTGCACGTCGTACTCGAGCACTGCCCTGTCCATCCCGCGGAGCGCGGCGTGGATGATGTGATCGAGGTCGCGCTCGCCGCCCTGGTTTCGCTTCATGGGGTTGAAGCGCAGCTCGATGTGGTTCACCCGGGACGAGCGGTACTCCTTCCCGATGATCTCGTGGACGCTCCGCTCCATGGCCTGGGGCGAGGACTGGATCTTCTCCGTCCACTGGTGGAGAACGGCCAGGTACTCGTCGAGCGACTTCACCTTGCCGGGGCGCGCCGAGACCAGTTCCCGGAATTCCCAGAAGTCGGCGACCGGGAGCTTCAGCCCCTGCTCGTGGGCGATGGACCAGAGGGTGTGCGGCGCCGACGCGCCTCCCACGTGGATGTGGAGGTCGGACAGATCCCGGGTCAATGGGTCCTTTCAGTGCTCGGCCTCGTCGGGCGAGGCGTCGGCCGGCGCGCCGAGCGAGAGGCCGCAGTCCGGGCACTCGGCGGCCTCGCCCGCTGGTGTGAACCTGTGGCCGCAGGCCGGGCACTCGATCTCGCCGCCGGCGTCGAGATCCACGCCCCGCAGGCCGCGCTCGGCAGCCTCGCGCGCCCCGGCCTCGCCGAGGAGGTGCGCCCAGTCGGCCTGCAGGACCAGCGCCGCCGCGGCGACCTCCGCCGCCGGCACGTAGAGATTCCACAGGGGGTGTTGCTTCTCCTGGGGCCGGCGCCCCGGGATCTGCTCCATCCCCGGGGAGAGCCCCTCCCCCTCCAGCAGCGCCATCATCTCCTTCACGGACGCGTAGCCGGACCGCGAGAGGAGCTTCAGTCCCTCGCCCTCGGCGGCGCAGGTCACGCAGGTCCCGGCAGGGTCGATCGGGGTGTTGCACTTGGGGCAGGCGACGACGTCCATGGCTTCCTCCTGGCGCGTCCGGATGATCGCGCGCTCCAACGCTCTCACGGCTATACTCCGCCGCCTCATGATCATCGACGGAAAACAGGTGGCAGCGAAGGTTCGGGCCGAGGTCGCCGTCCAGGTGAAGCTCCTGTCCCAGCAGGGTCTGACGCCCGGGCTCACGGTCGTGCGGGTGGGCGACGACCCCGCCTCCGCCGTCTACGTCCGCGGCAAGCGCAAGGCCTGCGAGGAGGTGGGCATGCGCTCGGTGGAGCACCACCTCCCGTCCTCGGTCGCCGAGGCCGATCTGCTCGCCCTGATCGCGCGATTGAACGCCGACCCCGACACCCACGGCATCCTGGTGCAGTTGCCGCTGCCGAAGCACGTCGACGAGGGCAAGTTGCTCGACGCCATCTCGCCCGCCAAGGACGCCGACGGTTTCCATCCCGTGAACGTGGGCGCCCTCTGGCTTGGCAAGCCGGCGCCTCGCCCCTGCACGCCGGCCGGCGTGATGCGGTTGCTCGACGAGACCGGCGTGGATCCGAAGGGAAAGCGGGCGCTCGTCATCGGCCGGTCCCACATCGTGGGCAAGCCCATGGCGGCCATGCTCCTCGACCGGCATGCCACGGTCACCCTGGCCCACTCCCGGACGGAGGACCTCGCCGGCGAGGTGGGGCGCGCCGACATCCTCGTGGCCGCCATCGGCAAGGCCGAGATGGTGAAGGGGGCCTGGGTGAAGCCGGGCGCGGTGGTCATCGACGTGGGGATGAACCGCAAGGCCGACGGCAAGCTCTGCGGTGACGTGGAGTTTGCCGAGGCCGAAAAGCGAGCCTCCGCCATCACCCCGGTCCCGGGCGGCGTCGGCCCCATGACCATCGCCATGCTCCTCGTGAACACGCTCGAGCTGGCACGCGGGGGGCTCCGGTGAGGGACGCCTTCGTCGCCGCGGCCCTCCTCGTCGCCGGCTGCGCCCGCGCCAGCAGCCCCGACTTCGTCCTCCGTCCCGCGCCCCTCGGCCCGGCCGAAAGCCCCTTCCCCGTCGCCGCCCGCGCGATCCACTTCGCCGACTTCGGCAACGACACCCGCCAGCAGGCGGCGGTGGCCGCGGCCATGACCACCTATTCCCGCTCCGTCCCGGTGGATCTCCTGCTCTCCCCGGGCGACAACCTCTACGAATGCGGCCCGGATCCAATGCTGCCCGGCGCCGCGGCCTGCGAGTTCGGGCCCGACCAGAACACGGTCGCGCCCGGCTACACCCCGCCAGCCGACGCGGCCTTCGAGCGGCTCTTCGAGAAGCCGCTCGCCGGCATCACGCGCGGCGACAGGCCCGTTCCGGTGCTGATCACGCTCGGCAACCACGACGTGGCGTCGATGGGGATCTGCGCCTCCGGCGGCGAGGCCAGGGACATCTCCCGTCGGCGCGCCTGCCTGGAGGTCGCGCACCGCTCGCCGCGCTGGTCGATGCCGGGGCGGCACTGGGTCGTCGACCAGGGGCCGGCCCGCTTCATCGGGATCGACTCGAACCTGCTCAAGCAGGACTACGGAGGATTCTCGGTCGACGACGAGGTGGCCTTCGTGGCCGAGGCGGCCCGCTCGTGCGGCCAGAAGCTCTGCTTCGTGGTCGCCCACCACCCCAGCTTCTCCGCCGGCGAGCACCGCGCCGACGCGACCCCCGAGTACCTGGCCCGCGTGACGCGCATCGAGGAGGCGGCCGGCCCCATCGCCGGCTGGCTCTCCGGGCACGAGCACCAGCTCGAACACCTCCGCGCACCGGCCGGCTACGACGTGCTTGTCTCCGGCAACGCCGCCGCCGGCCGCCCCGGCGAGCGCTTCGAGACCGTCTCGGCCCCCGGCGCCCGTCTCCTCTTCGCCTCCACGCGCTGGGGCTTCGGCGTGATCGAGGTCGGCGAGAACGGCAACTGGTCGTACCGGTTCGTCGACGACGCCGGGAAGTCCATCCAATGCTGCACGGCCTCTGCCCGGGGTCGATGCGAACCGGCGGCCTGTCCTCCTCAGATGCCTTGACCCTCGGGGGGCGGCCGCTAGAATCGCGGCGTCCCTCCCAACCCTGGCGGTCTCGATGGCGAAGCGCACCCCGCTTTACGAGGTTCACGTACAGTCCGGTGCCCGGATGGTCGAGTTCGCCGGATGGGACATGCCGGTGCAGTACAGCGGGCTCCTCGACGAGCACGAGGCGGTGCGCACCCGCGCCGGCCTCTTCGACGTCTCCCACATGGGAGAGGTCGTGTTCCGCGGCCCGAAGGCCCTGGAGGCGCTGAACCGCATCTTCACGAACGACCTCGCCAGGGTCGCCGACGGACAGGCCCAGTACGGCTGCCTCTGCCGCGAGAACGGAGGCATCGTCGACGACGTGGTCGTCTACCGTCGTTCCGCCGAGGACCTGCTCGTCTGCGTGAACGCCGGCAACCGCCAGAAGGACTTCGAGTGGCTTCGGGACCACGCCGGCGGCGCCCAGGTGGCGAACGAGTCCGACGACTGGGCCCAGATCGCCCTGCAGGGGCCGAAGGCCCAGGCCATCCTCCAGCCGCTCACCGCAGCCGACCTCTCGAAGCTGAAGGCCTTCCGCTTCACCGAAGGCGAAGTTGCCGGGGTGACGTGCACCATCGCCCGCACCGGCTACACCGGCGAGGACGGCTTCGAGTTCTTCTGCCGCCCGTCCGACGGGGTCAGGCTCTGGAAGGCGCTCGTCGAGGCCGGCAGGCCAGAGGGGCTCGTGCCCGCCGGCCTGGGGGCTCGCGACACGCTCCGCCTCGAGGTCGCCTACCGGCTCTACGGCAGCGACATGGACGACGCCACCACCCCGCTCGAGGCGGGCCTGGGCTGGGTGGTCAAGTTCGACAAGGGCGACTTCATCGGGCGCGACGCCATGCTGCGCCAGAAGGAGGGCGGGCTTCCGCGCAAGCTGGTGGGCTTCGTCCTCACCGACCCCGGCATCGCCCGGCACGGGTTCGACGTGCTCCACGACGGCAAGAAGGTGGGAACGGTGACCAGCGGGACCCGCTCCCCTACCCTCAAGACCTCCATCGGCCTCGCCTATGTCCCGCCCCCCCTCGCAGCCGAGGGCTCCACCTTCGAGGTGGACGTCCGCGGCCGCTCCGCCTCCGCACAAGTGGTGAAGACTCCGTTCTACACGAGGACATGACCATGACCTTCCCCGAGGATCTCCAGTACACCCCCGACCACGAGTGGACCCGCGTCCAGGGCAACCGCGTCACCGTGGGCATCACCGACTTCGCCCAGGACCAGCTCGGGGACGTGGTCTACGTCGAGCTCCCCGACGTCGGTGACGTCGTCAAGAAGGGCGAGGCCTTCGGGGTGGTCGAGTCGACCAAGGCCGTCTCCGACCTCTTCGCGCCGGTCTCCGGCAAGGTGGTCGAGGTGAATGGCCCCCTCGCCGACGCTCCCGAGACGGTCAACGAGGACCCTTACGAGGAGGGCTGGATGATCGTCGTCGAGACCACCTCCCCCCAGGAGCTCGCCGAGCTCATGGACGCCGCCACCTACCGGAAGTTCGTCGAGGAAGAGCAGGAGTAGACCTTGCGCTACCATCCCCACACTCCCGGGGACGTCCGGGAGATGCTGGACGTCTGCGGGGTGAAGTCCATCGACGAGCTGTTCCGGTCCATCCCGGAGAAGCTCAGGCTCGCGCGCCCGCTCGACGTTCCACCGGCCACCGATGAGGTCTCCCTCCTCTCCGAGTTCCAGAGGCTGGCGGCCCGGAACCGGACCGAGCACCCGCCCTTCGTGGGCGCCGGCGCCTACGCCCACCACGTGCCTCCGGCGGTGGACCAGCTGCTGCTCCGCGGCGAGTTCTTCACGGCCTACACGCCCTACCAGCCGGAGATCGCCCAGGGCACGCTGCAGGCGCTCTTCGAGTGGCAGACCTTCGTCACGCTGCTGACCGGCCTCGAGATCTCCAACGCCTCGATGTACGACGGGGCCACGGCGACGGCGGAGGCCGTCCTGCTCGCCACCCGCGCCACCTCTCGCGGCAAGGTCGTGGTCAGCGCCGCCCTTCACCCGGAGTATCGAAAGGTCCTGGCCACCTACCTGGCCTCCACCGGCGACGAGATCGTCACGATGCCCTACGGCCCGGACGGCCGGACCGACCTGGCCGCCCTCGAGGCGGCGGTGGACGACCGGACCGCCGCCGTGGTGATCGGCTACCCCAACTTCTTCGGCGTGGTGGACGCTCTCCCCGAGGCCGCGGCCATCGCCCACCGGGGCGGCGCGCTCGCCATCTCCTCGACCGCCGAGGCCGTGGCGCTCGGCCTCCTGAAGGCCCCGGGCGAGCTCGGCGTCGACGTGGCGGTGGGCACGATGCAGAGCTTCGGCAACGGCGTGAACTTCGGCGGTCCCGCCCCGGGGTTCCTGGCCATCCGCGAGGGGCTCATCCGCCAGATGCCGGGCCGCGTGGCCGGCGCCACGGTGGACCGCACCGGGCGGCGCGGCTTCGTCCTCACCCTCTCCACCCGCGAGCAGCACATCCGGCGCGACAAGGCCACGTCGAACATCTGCACCAACTCGGGGCTGGCGGCGCTGGCCGCCACCATCCACCTCTCGCTGCTCGGGAAGAACGGCCTCGCCCACCTGGCGCGGCTCAACTTCGCCCGCGGAAAGCAGCTGCGCGACGCAATGAAGCGGGCCGGGTTCGGCCTGCGCTTCACCGGCCCCACCTTCAACGAGGCGGCCTTCGAGGTGGGCGACGCCGGGGCGGTGGTCGAGCGGCTGGCCAGCCGCGGCATCGCGGCGGGCGTTCCCCTCTCCCGCTGGTACCCCGAGGATCCCAAGATGAAGGGCGCGCTCCTCAGCGTGGCCACCGAGGTCCACACCCCCGAGCTCATCGAGCTCTTCGCCCAGACGGTGAAGGGATAGCCATGGCCAATCCGACCGGCTGGAAGCCCAGCATGGAGAGGGGCGCCGAGGGGGGCGAGGCGCAGGAGCTCGGCGCCATGGGCGCCACCCGCGGCCTGGTGATGGAGGAGGCGCTGGTGTTCGAGCAGGGGTCGCCCGGGCGCGTGGGCGTCTCCTTGCCCCCGGTCCCGGCAGGCACCGACCCGGCGGCGGAGATCCCGGCCGAGATGCTCCGGCCCGAGATCCCCGGCATGCCGGAGATGGCCGAGCTCGAGGTGGTCCGCCACTTCACCCGGCTCTCCCAGTGGAACTGGGGAATCGACACCGGCTTTTACCCGCTCGGGTCCTGCACCATGAAGTACAACCCGAAGTCGAGCGAGGCCCTGGCGAGGCTGCCCGGCTTCGCCGGCGCCCACCCGCTGCTCCCCACCTCGATGAGCCAGGGGGCGCTGGAGCTGATCTTCAAGCTGGAGCTGGCCCTCTCCGAGATCGCCGGCTTCCCGGCCACGGTCATGTCGCCCGCCGCCGGCGCCCAGGGCGAGCTCTCCGGCCTGATGATGATCCGGGCCTACCACGTGTCCCGGGGCACCCCGCGGCGCAAGGTGCTCATCCCCGACACCGCCCACGGCACCAACCCCGCCTCGGCGGCGCTGAACGGCTACGCCACGGTGCAGCTCGAGAGCGGGCCCGACGGGCGGCTGCACCCGGAGACGGTGGCGGAGGCGATGGACGAGGACGTCGCCGCCATCATGATCACGAACCCCAACACGCTGGGCATCTTCGAGAGCCACATCGCCGAGATCGCGGCCATCGTCCACGCCAAGGGCGGACTGGTCTACGGCGACGGAGCGAACTTCAACGCGGTGCTGGGCATCGCCCGGCCCGGCGACATGGGCTTCGACGTCATGCAGTACAACCTGCACAAGACCTTCGCGACCCCGCACGGCGGAGGCGGCCCCGGCTCCGGGCCGGTGGGCGTGGCCGAGGCGCTCGTGCCCTTCATGCCGCTGCCGTTGGTCGTGAAGGAGGGCGAGAACTTCCGGCTCGTCACCGACCCGCGCGAGCGGCCCAGGACCATCGGCAAGCTCCGCGAGTTCTGGGGCAACATGGGCATGTTCGTCCGTGCCTGGGCGCTCATCCGGGAACTCGGGCCGGAGGGGCTGCGCCGCGTCGCCGAGCTGGCCGTGCTGAACGCCAACTACGTGCGGGCCAGGCTGCAGGGGCAGTTCAACCTGCCCTACGCGACCGACACGCTTCACGAGGTGGTCTTCGACGACCAGCTGCAGAAGGACGGCGGCGTCACCACGATGGACGTCGCCAAGCGGCTCATCGACCACGGGTCGCATCCACCCACCGTCTACTTCCCCCTCGTCGTGCACGGGGCGATCATGATCGAGCCCACCGAGACCGAGTCGAAGGAGACGCTCGACCAGTTCGTGGGGGCCATGCTCGCCATCGCCGAGGAGGCGAAGGCCAATCCCGAGGCCCTCAAGAGCGCACCCCGCAAGCCGATCCGGGCGCGCCTCGACGAGACTCGCGCCGCCCGCAAGCCCGTCCTGCGCTGGACGCCGGGGATGAAGGTCGATTAGCTTGGCCGAGCCACACACCCAAGGGGGACTCCGGATGAAGAGGTTTCTCAAGGCCCTGGCGTTCCTTTCGGCGGTCCTGCTCGCCCCCACCGCGCGCGCGCAGGTCGCCATCGACGTGAAGGCCGGCTACGCGCTGCCCACCGGGAACGTCGCATCGGCCAGCACCGAATCGAGCTACTGGAAAGGCGCCCTGTCGAACTTCGTCTCGGGCGCCATTCCGCTCGAGATCGCGGGCCGGTACCGCTTCACGCCGAAGTTCTCGGCCGGAATCTACTTCCAGTACGCCCCCGCGTTCACCGCGGCGTTCATCTGCCAGCCGGCCTTCTCCTGCTCCACTTCCAACGTCCGGGTCGGGGCCGAGGCGGTCTATGGGTTCCTGCCCGATTCGACCTTCAATCCCTGGGTGAGCGTGGGGTCCGGCTGGGAGTGGCTGAACCAGACCATCGTCGAGAATGGCAGGACGCACGCGAACGGGCTCAACGGCTGGGAGTGGGTCAACGTCCAGGTCGGCGCCGACTGGAACCTGTCGAAGATGTTCGCGGCCGGCCCCTACATGGGTTTCTTCGGCGGCCAGTACTCGTCGGCGACCGTCGACGGCAGCAACCTCACCATCGCCTCGGCCAACCGCCAGTTCCACGGCTGGATGCAGCTCGGCCTGAAGGGCACGGTCAACCTGTAACGAAGGTCACTGCCCCGGCCCGCGGAAGAAGCGGAAGCCGCCGCCGCCGCTCGAGACGTGGAAGCCGAAGGTGAATCGAATGTCGCCGTGCGCGTCGGCCAGCCCGTTCGGAGGGTTCACGAAAGGCTGGGCCCTCTCGAAGGCGTCGATCGCCGTCTGGTCGAGGAAGTCGAGACCGCTCGTCCGGGCCACCTTGATGGCGGTGACTCCGCCCTGGGGGTTGAGCGTGATCGCGAGGATGGTGGTGCGATCCTTCTGGAAGTAGCGGGAGCCGGTGGGGTCGCGAACGCTGGCCGCGCCCATCGGGTTCCAGTTCTCGGCCACGGTCTGCTTCACCCGGTTGAAGAACCCGGCGAACTTCCACTCGCGCGTGTTGAGGAACGTGGCGTCGCCCACGTCGACGCCTTCGACGTGGTCGGGAGCCGGGGCCGCGGTGAGCTTGTCGTAGAAGGCCGCCGACGGCGTGAGGATGGGCTTCCCCCCCGACGGGCCTGGACGCGCCGCTCCCTCGCCTCCCTCGCCTCCCTCCCCGAGTTCCTCGATGGGGGTCTTCTTCCGATCGGCTCCCGGCTCCTGCGGCCGCTCCTTGGCGTCGATGCGGCCGTCGGGCGAGACCGCCATCGCCAGCTTGTCCGGGGACGGCTTCGGGGCCGTGTCGGGGAGCTTGCCCCGGGTGCCCGCCTTGCGCGTGTCGCCGGCCGCGGTGCCGGGCGGACTCTCCTTCGACGCCTGCTCGCCACGCGCCCCCGGCGCCTGCTCCTTGACCTGGTTCTGGGAAGGCGTCGGCGCTGCCTTCCCGTAGTCGAGCTTGGTGAATCTGGAGATGCTCTCCTTCTCCACCGTGTTGTTGCTCTCGGCGAGGAAGCGGCTGTCCTTGGGCGGCTGGGCGTTCTTCGACGGCGCCACGTCCACGACCTGGCCGGGCAGCTGCTGGGGGGGCACGGCCGGCGCCTGGGCCTGGGCGGAAGGAGGAACGGGGGTGGCGCGCTTCTGAGGCGCCGGAGCCGGCCGGCTGCCATCGGTGACCTGGCGGTTCGCCGCCCATGCGTCCTGGGAAAGCGGCGCCAGGGCGACCGAGCGCGGCCCCTGGGCAGGGAGGGCCTTCAGTTTCGTCCAGTCGATCTCGACCAGCCAGAGGATCAGCGCGTTGATCGACAGCGAGAGGACGACGCCGGCGAGGAGCCGCCATCCGGTCCAGGATCGGTGCCGCCGACGGCGCAGGCTGGGGCCGAGGTGATTCATCTCCGAGAGTCGAATCTATAACAGACGACCGGGGGAATGCCCTCCCCGGATGTTCCGGAAATCTGGCATGTTGACCCATGCTCGGTCCGGGGCTAAGTAGCGCGCGCCGGTGTCCTCCGATCCCGACCATCCCGCAGCACCCGCGACCCCCGTTCTCCGGGGCCGGCGCGCAGCGCTCGCAGCGGCCGCGGGTGTCGCGGGGCTGTCGTTCGCTGCCTGGGCCGGCGCCTTCGCCTGGGGCAACGGCGAGGCCGGGCGCGCATTCCTGAAGGATCGGGCCCTGAAGGCGCTCCGCGCCCGGCTCGGGCCGGTGGAGGTGGGGACGGCCCGGCTCGACCTCCTCCTGCGGGCCCGGCTCGAACCGGTCACGATGGAGGGGTCGAACCCGGGAGGTACGCCGCTCCTGCGCGCCGAGACCGTGATCGTCAGGCCCCGTCTCGCCGCCCTTGTCGCCGGAAGGGTCGACCTCGCCTCGGTGGTCCTTCGCGGTGTCCACGTCGCTCCGGGGCCTGGCGGGGAGGAGTTGCGGCGCGCCGTGGACCGCGGCGGAGCGGGCGCGAGGCCTCCGGGCTCCACGGGCGTCGCCGCTCCCCTCCCGTCCGTACACCTCCGCCGGCTCTTCCTGGACCTGCCCGCGGCGACGGGAGACCCGGCGGAGGAGATCGGTCCCTTCGATGTCGACATCGAGGTCCGGCGCGGCACCGATGGCCTCGCCGGGACCGTCCGCCTGGGACTGCCGGGCGGGGGAACCCTGGACGTCGAACTCCTCCGGTTGCCCGGCGGGGCAGCACTACACGCCGAGGGGGCCGCCTCGCTGCCCGCCGACCTGCCCGCGGCCCTGGCGCGCCGCCTGCCCTTCTCGGTGGATTCTGGTTCGATCCGGATTCGCGCCACCGGGCGCGCAGCGGCCGACTTGAGTTCCTGGACCCTGGATGCGGAGGTGCGGGCGATCGACCTGTCGGTGGCCGGCCCTCGCGTCGGGCCGGCCCCGATCGGACCGATGGCCTGGCGCGCCTCCGGTCGCGTCGCCTGGGACGGCGCGGTGCGGCGGGTCGCGATCGAGGGCGGCACGATCACCCTGGGTGAATCCCGAGAGGTCGCGGCGGCGGTCGCAGGGGAAGCGTCGTTCCGCGCCGAGGCGCGCTTCTCGATCTCGGCCCGCGCCGACGCGGTGCGCTGGCAGGCGCTGATCGATGCCCTGCCGCCGGACCTCGCGCCCCCGCCATCGGCGCCAACGGTCTCGGGAACCCTCTCGGCGCGGGCCTCGATCTCCGGCCCGATGGCGCGCCGCGGCGACTGGGACGTACAGGTCGACCTCGACCTCGACGACCTGCGCCGGGCCTCCCGGGCCGCCGGGCCGACCTGGCTATCCTCCGGCTTCGAGTGGAAGCCCATCGACCCCGCGCCGGGAGAACCAGCGCGCCGCATCGCCGTCGGACCCGGCAACCCGGTCTTCGTCCCATATGCCGAGGTCCCCCAGGCGCTGGTTCGCGCCGTCACCGCCGGCGAGGACGCCGGCTTCTTCGGACACCGGGGCTTCGACTTCCGGGAGATCGCGAACGCGGTGGTCGAGCGGGGACGGGTGCGCGGCGCTTCCACCATCTCCCAGCAACTCTCGAAGAACCTCTTCCTCTCCCCGGAGCGCACGCTGGCGCGCAAGGTGCGCGAGGCGCTCGGCACCGTCGCGCTCGAGGCCACCCTGTCGAAGGCGCGACTGCTCGAGATCTACCTGAACATCGCCGAGTGGGGCCCTGGGGTCTACGGCGTGGGAGAAGCGGCGCGCTTCTGGTTCGGCAAGGACGCCCGCGACCTCACGCCCCGGGAGTCTGCCTTCCTGGCCACGGTCATCCCCAGCCCGCGCCGCTTTCACGCCCGACTGCACCGCTCCGGGATCACGCCGTGGTGGAACGCGCGCATCGACGACGTTCTCGGAAAGATGCGCATCCAGAACCAGCTCTCCGACGAGCAGCTGGCCGCGGCCCTGTCCGAGCCTCTCGCGCCTCTCTCGGGGGAGCACCCGCCGGGCCCCGGGGACGCCGGCGCGGGGAACTCCGGCCAGCCGGAACCGGACGAGGACGAGCCCGCTTCCGATCGTCCGAGCGATCCATCGCCACCGACGCCGCCCAGATGAGGACGATCATCCCACCGCTTGCGCTGGGGTCCGCTCGTGGCGCCTCGGGGCGCTGCGACGGGACTACTTGTCTCGGTAGGTGATGCGGCCGCGCGTGAGGTCGTACGGGCTGAGTTCCAGCTTCACGCGGTCGCCCGGGATGATGCGGATGTGGAACTTCTTCATCTTTCCGGAAGCATAGGCGAGCACCACGGGGCCGCTGTCGACCTTCACGCGGTACATGCCACCGGCCAGGGCCTCTTCCACGGAGCCCTGTACTTCAATTGTTGCTTCCTTCTCGCTCAATCTTTCTCCTGGGTTCGAAACCTTATAGCCGGAATGCGCGGCAGCGGCCTCTGAAAACCGACAAGCCAGCGCGCGCTCCGGGATCAGGCGCCGGAGGCCGTCAACTGGGCCACGATGATCCCCGCGACGCCGGCCAACCAGGCGACGACGAGCGTCGCTGCCACGTACGCCGCGGCGAGGCCCCATTGCCCACGCTGGGCAAGCGAGAGGGTCTCGTAATTGAACGTCGAGTACGTGGTGAAGCCCCCCAGGACGCCCACCGCGAGGAGCAGCCGGAGTTCCGGCCCGACCATCCCCATCTCGAGCCCCAGGTACATGACGACGCTGATGAGAAACGACCCGGTGGCATTGATGGCCAGCGTTCCCCAGGGGAAGCCAGTTCCCCAGGTAGCCGCCACCCAGGTTCCCATAAGATATCGGGCGCCGCTGCCGATGGCGCCGCCGGCGCAGACGAGGAGGAGCTTCGACATGGGCGGCGCGAAGCATAGGCTCCCGGCCGCGCCTCCGGCAAGATGTCGCTCCTGACGGATGGCGCGACGTGGGCCCCCTGCCCTCACCCGCCGAGGGCCCGCAGGAGCGCGCCGGCCCGCCGCGCGACCTCGTCCGTGCCCCCACCGAGTTCCCGGAGGTCGCCCCGAGCGACCTCGAGGCGCCGCCCTCGACCGGTGCCTGCGTCGGCGGGGACGGCAAGGAGCGCCTCGGCCCGCGCCAGGCGGACCTGCCGGTCGTCGGGGGCCAGCCGGGCCGCCGCCTCGGCGCAGAGCAGCGCCGTCCACGGCTCCCCGCGCCGCCGCTCCACCTGCGAGAGCAGCGCCCAGGCCAGCGCATCACGGGGGTTCGTCACCACCAGTCCTTCCAGGATCCCGCGCGCCACCTGCAGATCTCCCTCGGCGGCCTCTCGCGCCGCGAGCGACGCCACGGCCGCGCCCATCTCCTCGGTGAAGCCCTGCAGCTCGGCGAGAGTTCTGCCCGCCTTCAGATCTTCGATCGTGGGAATCACGTGCGCCTCCTATCGGATGTTCTGGATGGCCACCATGGTCGTCTCGTGCATGCCCTTCATGACGTTCGAGACCAGGGTGAACATCTGGTTCTGCTTCTCCACGAGCCGCTGGATCTCGAGCATCTCGAGCCGCTCGTCGGGCGAGCCGGCCTCGCCCGTGCCGGTCTTGGGATCGGTCTTGGGCTTCGTCGTCGTCTTGTCCTTCGCGGTGCCAGACGACCCGCTCTTCGGCTTCGCCGGCGTGGATCCACCACCCAGCATCGCGCCGAGCCCCTCGCCGAGCGCGAGCGCTGCTGGCGCGAGCATGGGGAGCCCGACGGCCGTTGCGAGGGCGGCGAGCACCGGGCCGCCCAGGACTTGAAGTGCATCCTTCAGGAACTCGTCCACGCCGCCGAAGACCGAGTCGGCGATGGCGAGAGGCGGGCAGATGACCTTGAGGAGGGTGCCGAAGAGGCCACCGCCGTCCTTCTTCGCCTCCGTCCCCCCCTCCCCGTACTTGGCCTTGTAGTCCTTCATCTTCTGCGTCAGCTCGCCGTCGAGCTTCTTCTGCACCGCCATCATGAAGCGGGCGAGCTTCTCCTCGACACTGAGGGACGGGTCGGTGAGGAACGACCACTCCCCGGTGATCTTCGGACCGGCCGCCGCCTTGTCCTTCGTCGTGGACGCGGTGGTGGCCGCCTTGGCGTACCCGGCACCGACGCCGGGCCGGGTGGCCGACGGCGAGACGAGCCACGACGAGGGAGCCGCGCCTCCGGTGCCGGTGATCCAGGGAAGCTGCATGGCGCCGATCGCGGACGACGCGAGGGGCAGGCCGTCGACGAGGCTCGTTCCCGTGGCCGGGCCGGTACGCTCCTTCTCGGGGACGTCGGCAGCCGGGATGAACAGGCGGTTGGATGCTGGGATGGCCTGCGCGCTGGACATGAACGGACCTCCTGGGGGACGTGGGACAGGCCGGTCCGTAGCGCCTCTCGTGCCAGCGGCGGGGCCTGGTTCGACGACCCCGTCCTGCCTGGAGGGGTCGCACCCGCGACCACCCGACCGCGCGGCGGCCGTTTGACCTCGCATCGGCCCGCTCCTAGATTGCGGCGGTGCGTTACCTCGGCATCGACCTCGGACGCGCCCGCATCGGGCTGGCGCTGGCCGACGACATCCTTCGAACTGCCCGCCCCCTCCGGGCGGTGCGGCGCAGCGACGAGGCGGCCGACCTGGCCGAGATCGGCAACGTGGCCCGCGAGTACGAGGTGACGAGAGCGGTGGTCGGGTTGCCGTTCAACATGGACGGGACCGAGGGGGCCTCGGCCCGCCTGGCGCGCGCCTTCGCGCCTCGCCTCGCCTCCGCCCTGGGCGTTCCGGTCGACCTCTTCGACGAGCGACTCTCGACCTTCGAGGCCGAGGACCGGCTTCGCGCGCGGGGCGTATCGGCCCGGGACATGAAGGGACAGGTCGACGCAGAGGCCGCCGCCGTGATCCTGCAGGAATGGCTCGACGGGAGGCCGGCTTGAAGACCGTCCGCCTGCTCGGGTTCCTGGTGTTCCTGTCCGTGCTCGCCGGCACGGCCTTCGTCTGGTCCACCTGGCGCGAGCTGCGGGGCTTCCGCGACACCCCCTTCGGAAGCGGCGCCGAGAAGATCGTCGAGATCGATCCAGGCACGAACGCCCACGGGGTCATCCGTCGCCTGGCCGAATCAGGCGTGCTCTCCGACGAGCAGATCGCCTGGCGATACATGCGCATGTGGAAGCGAGACAGGCGGACCCTCAAGGCCGGCGAGTACGCGTTCAGCGGCCCGTTGCTCCCCGACGACGTCCTCGAGCGCATCTACAAGGGCGAGGTGAAGACCTACAGGTTCACCGTGCCGGAGGGGCTTCGCGCCGACGAGATCGCACCCATCCTCGAGAAGGCCTCGCTCGGCAAGGCCGACGAGTACCTGGCCCTGATGCGCGATCCCGAGGTGGCGAAGGAGTTCGGCCTGCCCTTCCCCGCCCTCGAAGGCTTCCTCTTCCCGGACACCTACGCATTTCCCCACAGTGCAAGGCCGAAGGACATCCTGGGCGCGATGGTGGCCCGCTACCGGGACGCGTGGGAAAAGGCCCAGTCGAGCCGCAAGGCGGGGGTCACGCTCGACGAGGGGCAGGCCGTCGTCCTCGCCTCCATCGTCGAGAAGGAGACCGGCCGCGCCGACGAGCGGGCCCGGATCTCCTGCGTCTTCCACAACCGGCTGGCCAGGGGAATGAAGCTCCAGACCGATCCGACCGTGATGTACGCCACCATGCTCCGCAACGGCGGGCGCTGGTCGAACAACATCACGAAGAAGGACCTCAGGGCACCGCACCCGTACAACACCTACTCCGTCGCCGGACTCCCGCCCGGACCCATCGCCAACCCGGGCGAGGCGGCGCTCGCCGCCGCGCTCGCGCCGTCCGACTGCCGCGACCTCTACTTCGTGTCGAAGAACGACCGCAGCCACGTCTTCTGCCCGGACCTCAGGTGCCACCAGGCCGCGGTGCAGCAGTGGCAGGTGGAGTTCTTCCAGGCCCGGCGCGCCGCCCGCGAGAGCGCCGGAGCGCCGCCCGAGCCGCCGCCGCGCGGCTAACTCGCGCGATCAGGCCGCAGCCCTGGGGATCCGTGCGTCCACCCAGGCCTTCACGGCGGTCGAGCCCAGGATGAGCGCGCCGCCCGAGAGGGCCAGCGCCGAGGGGCGCTCCCCGTGCGCGATCCAGGCCCAGACCGGATTCAGCGCGGGCTCGACGAGCAGCAGCAGCGCCGCTTCGAGGGCCGGCAGCCTCCGGACGCCTCCGGTCAGGAAGAAGTAGGCGAGCGCCACCTGGAAGACGCCCAGGTAGGAGAGGACCACCCAGTCGCCGGCCGGCACGAGCGACAGGGAGCGCAGGAAGGGCAGGCAGAGGAGCGCGGCGAAGACGTTGCCGAGAACCGCCGCCGCCATCGGGGAACTCCGGGGGTGCTCCGACATCCAGCGCAGCCCCATGATGGCGAAGGCCCAGGTCACGCCGGAGAGGAGCGCGAGCACGTTTCCACCAAGCGGGTCGGGCGCCGTCCGGACGGCGGCGCCGGTGCCGGCGAAGACGAGCAGCAGGCCGGCCGCGACGGGGATCATCAGAACCAGGTCGCTGCGGCTCGCCCGCTCCCGCAGCAGCCACGGACCGAGGAGGAGCACGTAGAGGGGCGCGGTGGACTGGAGGAAGATGCTCGCTGCCGACGTGGTGAGCTTGTTGGCCGAGACGAAGAGCACGAGCGAGCCGGCGAAGGCGAGACCGACGGCGGCAGCGCGCAGGGTGTAGCCGCGCCGCGCCGCGGGCACGAAGGCGAGCAGCGCCAGGGCCGCGATGGCCGACCGCAACCCCGCCACCTCGAAGCCGGAGAGGGTCGTGGCCTTGATGGCCGCGCCGCCGGTGGAGAAGAGCAAGGCGGCGACGACGATCTCGAGGCGGGCGCGGCGGACCGGAAGCACGCGCGGAGAATCCCCCGGGAGCGCCGGATCGGCAACATCTCCCGCCTTCGGGGCTCGCACCTTTCCTCGCGCTCGATCCCTTCCATCCCCCCCGGGGCGGCTGCTATGTTCCCGCCCGTCGATGAACCCTTCGCCCGCCCACAACCACTCCCCTCGCGTCTGGGTCGCCGTCGCGGCCCTTGCCGCGCTCACGGCCATGGGCGGAGGTCTCTCCCTCGTCGCTCGAGGTGCCCGGGTCGCGGCGCAGCGGGCCGACGCGCCCACCGCCGCCCCGGCGCCCGAACTCCTGCCGGAGCCCGGGCCTCCTCCCGAGCGAACCCGGTCGCTCTCGCACCTCGTCGGCCGGAACCGGAATCCCACGCAGGTGCTGGCCGGTCTGGGCTTCGAGGGCGCCGAGCTCCACGCGGTCCTCGCCGCGTTCGATGGCGTCCTCGACTTCCGCCGCACCCGGCCGGGCGACCAGGTCCGGGTCGAGCGCTCCGCGCCGGAAGGCGCCCTTCGCTCGCTGTCCTGGCGCCAGGGACCCGCCGACGAGTTCCTCGTCGTGCCCTGCGCGACCGGGCTGTGCGCCGGAAGGCGGGTCGTGTCGGTGACGCGCCAGACGGTGCGCGTCTCCGTGAACATCCGCACCTCGGTCTCCGAGGCGATCCAGCTGGCAGGCCACGACGTCGGGCTGGTGGCGGCCTCGGCCGACGTGCTGGCCTGGGACGTGGACTTCTACCAGGACGTCCGCCCGGGCGACGCCCTGAAGGTCGTCGTCGAACGCTTCGAGGCCGACGGGCGGTTCCTGCGTCACGGCGAGGTCCTCGCCGCCGAGTACGAGGGCAAGGTGACCGGCCGCAAGCGGCTCTTCCGCTACACCGACCCGGCCGGCGACACCGGCTACTACGACGACGCCGGCACCAGCGCGCGGCGCGGCTTCCTCAAGGCCCCGGTTCCGTACATCCACCTCACCTCCCGCTTCGGAAGCCGCCGCCACCCGCTGCTCGGCTACGTGCGGGCGCACCAGGGCGTCGACTACGGCGCCCCGGAGGGCACGCCGGTCTGGGCGGTGGGGGACGGCGTCGTGACCTCGGCGGGCTGGACTGGGGGATGCGGGCTGGCCGTCCAGATCCGCCACAAGAACGGCTTCGACTCGATGTACTGCCACCTCTCCAAGGTGACCGTCGCGGCGGGATCGCGGGTCGGTCAGAAGCAGGTGGTGGGGCGCGTCGGGAGCACCGGCCTCTCCACCGGGACGCACCTGCACTACGCGGTGCGCCGCGGCGGCTCCTTCGTCAACCCGCTCCAGATCAAGCTGCCGCGCGGGGAGCCGGTGCGGGCCGAGTGGCGCGACGACTTCGTCGCGAAGATCGGCCCGTCGAGCGAGCAGCTCGACCGGGGGCCGATCGCGCTGCTCGACTGACCTTCCCTCCTGGGTCGGCGCCCTATCGCTTTCTCCGGCGCGCCTTCTCCGCGGCCAGGGTCTTGCCGAAGGCTTCCTTGCCCAGGAGCGACGAGACGACCCGGTCGGCGTCGTCCGGGTTCACCTCGAGGAAGGTGTGGGTCCGGCGGATCTCGACCTTGGTCAGTTCCACTCCGGGTGCGAGACGGGCCACCGTCTCCCGGACCTTGGCCTCGTCGGCCCCGTCGACCTCTCCGGCGCTGAGGAAGATCCGCGACCGGGCCGGGCGGCCGGGCGTCGCTTCCGGATCCGGCGCGTCAGCGGCCGGGCGGTGGGCATCGGCCGACACCGTGATCTCGATCGGCGCTCGCGCCGCCTCGCGGGGCCCGTCGCCGCCGCCGTCGCGCCGCGGCCGGCGCTCGCCGCGCTCCCGACCTCCGCGGTCGCGCCCCTCCGGGCGTGCCTCTGCCCGCCCCTCCCGCCTGGGCGCGACGCGCATCTCCTTGCGCTCGTGCTCCTCCTTCTTGTGCACCGCCTTCACGATGTCGGTGACCTTCTCGATCCGGTGGTGCGTGAAGAAGTACTTGAGGGCGAAGGCCACCAGGAGACCGCCATCCGGGCGGTTCCGGAGTTCCTGGGCCAGCGGGATGAAGGCCTCGAAGATCGAGGAGTTCATGCCCTCGCGCAGCTCGGTCACGTGCCGGTCGGTCCAGAGCCGGCGGGCCTCCTCCGGGGTCGGCATCTGCTTCTCCTCGAAGACGATTCCGAACTTCTTCTGGAGGACGCCCAGCGTGATCCCCTCGGCGCCGGTCGCGAGCGAGAGCGCCGTGCCCTTCTTGCCGATGCGGCCGGTGCGGCCGGCGCGGTGCAGGTAGACCGCCGGGTCCTCGGGCAGCGAGTAGTTCACGATGTGAGACAGGTCGGAGATGTCGATGCCCCGGGCGGCGATGTCGGTGGCCACCATGAAGCGCACCTCGCCGCGCTTCACCTTGGCCATGACCCGCTCCCGCTCCTTCTGCGGCAGCTCGCCGTTCAGCAGCTCGGCATCGTAGCCGTTGCGATTCAGCACGGCGGTCACCAGCGACGTGTCACTCCGGGTATTGCAGAAGACGATGGCCGACTCGGGTTCCTCGATCTCCACCATGTAGAGGAGGTTGCGCGGCTTCGGGTAGGCGTCGTTGGTGTGGTAGAGGACGTTGCGGATGTTGTCGACGCGGTACTCGTCGCCGGAGAGCAGGATGGTCTCCGGGTCGGTGAGGTACTCGCGGATGATCTGCTCGATGTCGGCCGGGACCGTGGCCGAGAAGAGCAGCTGCTGGCAGTCGTCGGGAAGATGGTCGAGGATCCGCGTCACCTCCTCGAAGAACCCCATGTTGAGCATCTCGTCGGCCTCGTCGAGGGTGCTCACCATGCAGCCGGACAGGTCGAGCGTGTGCCGGCGGATGTGGTCGTAGATGCGCCCCGGCGTGCCCACGATGATCTCGGCGCCGGCGTGGAGCGCCTCGAGCTGATCCCCCATCGACGCGCCGCCGTAGATGGTGGCCACCCGCAGCCCCTTCAGCTTCGAGAGGGCCTGCAGCTCCTCGGCGACCTGGATGGCCAGCTCGCGGGTGGGCGCCATGATGAGCGCGGAGGGCCTGCCGCGCCCTGCCGGGATGCGCTCGATGATGGGGATGCCGAAGGCGGCGGTCTTGCCCGTGCCGGTCTTCGAACGGACGATGACGTCCTTCCCGGCCAGGATGGGACGCAAGGTCGCCGTCTGCACCGGCGTGGGGCGTTCGTAGCCCCGCTCGGCGATGGCGCGACGGACGGGCTCGGAGAGCCCCATGTCGTCGAAGGATGCTTCGGAAAAATAGTCGGAACGGACCTCGGACGGTCCTCCGGCTGGAGCGGCGTCGCTCAATGTGCTGCCCTTTCTGTGAAGGGCGCATGGCGGCTCGCCAGACTGCGTGGGCCTCGCTCCACGGAGCGGGAACCACGCCTTCGCGCGAACCAGCCATGCGCCGGACGTGCCTTGCGTGCAAGGCGGACTTCTCATATCACAACCATCGGGAACCGCAGAGTTTCCCGAGTCTTCCTCCCCCGGAGCCCGCGCTGAAGCCCCCCAGGAAGTCCACAGCTCGCGAGCCGGAGGTGGTCGAGACCGAGGGGGTCGAGCCGGAGGCGCCGGAGGCGCTCGACGACGAGACCGAGGTCAGCCCGCCCGTCGAGTTGAAGGCGTCCGGGACCAGCCTCGCCCGCTCCGACCCGCTGCGGGCCTACATGGCCGAGGTGTCGCGCCACCCGCTGCTCTCGCGGGAGGAGGAACTGGAACTCGCGCAGCTCTACGCCCGGACCGGCGACCGGGACGCGGCCTGGAAGCTGGTCACGGCCAACCTTCGTCTGGTGGTGAAGATCGCCCGGGAGTACCACCGCGGGGTGTTCCAGCTCCTCGACCTGATCCAGGAGGGGAACGTCGGCCTCATGCAGGCGGTGAAGAAGTTCGACCCGCTGAAGGGCGTCAAGCTCTCCACCTACGCCGCCTGGTGGATCCGGGCCTACATCATCCGCTTCATCATGGACAACTGGCGCCAGGTGAAGCTCGGCACCACCCAGGCGCAGCGCAAGCTCTTCTTCAACCTGAACAAGGAGCGGGAGCGACTGCTCGCTCGCGGCATCGAGCCCTCCCCGCGCCTGCTCGCGAAGAACCTCCGGGTCGACGAGGGCGACGTGATGGAGATGAGCGCGCGAATGGCCGGCGACGACCTCTCGCTCGATCAGCCGCTGCGGGGCGCCGAGGGGGAGTCGTCCACGACGCATCTCGACCGGCTCGAGGACGGCGCGTCGCCGGCCGACGAGAGCCTGGCCGCCGAACAGATGCGGCGCCTCTTCCGCGAGAAGCTCGAGGCCTTCGGCAAGACCCTCACCGACGAGCGCGAGAAGGCCATCTTCGCCGACCGCCTGTTGCCCTCGGACGGCGCTCCGCCGGCGACCCTCTCCGACCTGGGAGCTCGCTTCGGCCTCACCCGGGAGCGGGCCCGCCAGATCGAGGCCAGGCTCACCGGTCGGCTGCGGGCGTTCATGCAGGCCGAGATCCCGGACTTCCACCTCCTGGGGCCGGACTGACGTGGAACGCGAGAGCAGCAAGGAGACGAGATGAAACGGAGTGCCTGGCTCGCCGTCGGCATCGCATCGGCCGCTGCTGCCTACCTGCTTCTCTACCCGGTTCCGATCGAGCCGGTCGCCTGGGAAGCACCGCCGCCACCCGCCCGCACCGGCGTGCTCGCCGGAAACGAGCGACTGCGCGCCGTGGAGCGGGTCGGGGGTTCCGCAGCACACAAGCCCGAGGCCACTGCCATCGACTCCCAGGGACGAGTCCTCGCCGGCGTGGACGACGGGCGGGTGGTGCGCATCGACCCCCGCACGGGCGAGGTCACGACCTTCGCCACCACCGGCGGCCGGCCGCTCGGCCTGGCCTTCGACGGCGACGGGGGCCTCTACGTGGCCAACGCGTCGAGGGGACTCCAGCGAGTGTCGCCCACTGGAGAGGTCACCACCGTCGCAGCCGGGCACGGCGGCGTGCCCTTCCGCTTCACCGACGACGTGACGGTCGGGCCCGGCGGCATCGTCTACTTCACAGACGCCTCCTCGCGCTTCGGCCCGGACCAGTTCCGCGAGGACATCCTCGAGCACGGGGGCCACGGGCGCCTCCTCTCCTTCGACCCGCGCTCCGGACGGACCGAGGCCCTCCTCTCCGGCCTTCAGTTCGCGAACGGCGTGGCGGTCTCGGGCGACGGCAGTTACCTCGTGGTCGCCGAGACTGGAGGCTACCGGCTCATCCGGCTCTGGCTCACCGGCCCGCGCCGGGGCACGCCGGAGCCCTTCGCCGAGAACCTCCCCGGATTCCCCGACAACGTGACCTGGTCGCCCGAGCGAAAGGCATTCTGGGTGGCGCTCTGGCCGCGCGTCGGCGCCGTCGACGCGCTGGCGCCCTACCCATTGTTGCGAAAGGTGGTTCGCCGCCTCCCGCGCTGGTTGCAGCCCGATCCCGCGCCGCACGCCTGGGCGGTGGCCGTCGACGAGCGCGGCCAGATCGTGGACAGCCTGGAATGGATCTCGAAATCGTCGTACTTCCCGGTCACGAGCGTCCGGGAGCGCGACGGGTGGCTCTGGCTCGGAAGCCTGGACCAGGACGGCGTCGGCCGGATCGCCGCGCCGCCGCTGCCGCCCCAGCCACCGCGCTGAGCACCTGTCAGCCCGGTTCGGGGACGTCCGGGGCGACTCGCCTGGAAGCGTCGCGCTTCCGTGCCGGTCCCGCGGTGCTCCGCCCCCAGGCCTTCGGGTACTGGAAGGCGGCACCGGCCACGGCGAGGATCACGGCGGCGGCCAGGATGGCGACCGGGTGGTCGTGGAGGGCCCGGCCGACGGTCGTCCCGCGCAGCGCGCCGGTCGCTCCCACCGCCACGGCCATCGCGCCCACCGCCGACGCGACCACCGAGGCGATCAACCGCGCGGCCCGGAAGCCCGCCACCGCGCCGAGGACTGCGCCGACCGCCAGCACCTCGAGCCGCCGATCGGTGGGCGCGAGGAGATCGGCCAGGAGCGCACCGGGCAAGGCGCCTGCGAGCGCCGGGAAGATCGGGGGCAGGAGCGCCGCGAACGCCCCGGCCGCGGCCGCGGACGACACCGCGAGCATCGAAGGAGAGAGCCCCAGCGCCGAGCCGACCGGGGCCCCCAGCCAGGAAGCCGCGGCCGCCGCCACGCCGGCCGCGCCGAGCGCCGCGACCGGCCGTCGCGCGCGGGCCCCGAAGAGGAGCACCACCAGGCCGGCCAGGATGGCCGCCGCCGGAATCGGCCAGGAAGCCGCCCCGACTTCTCCCGCGACGCCGGCGGCCCAGGTCCCCGCGCCGTGCGCCGCGCCCCCGAAGGCGTCGAGTGCGCCCTTCATCGGTGCCAGAGGCCAGCGGCGGCCACGACGGCCAGGAAGGCGAGCCCCAGCACCAGGGCCAGCACCGACGTGGGGCCGGGGCGCAGGCGGACGAGCGCCCGCTCGGCCGCCTGCCGTTCCGGTTCCGGACCGGACGAGGCCAGGGCACGCGCCTCGGTGCGCGCCTGCCGCCAGTCGCCGGCCGCGAGAAGTCCCTCGAGCCGCTCGTCGGCGGCGCCCCTGCGTTCCTTGCGAGCCACGGGGGAAATGTAGCAGACGTGTAGTACGTTTCCCACGCGCCATGCGCCGACGCACCTTCCTCCAGACGGCCGCCCTGGGCGCCGCTTCCCTCGCGCTGCCCCGTGCGGCGCGGGGCATGGGGGAGGCCTCCCGGATCGCCATCGGCCAGATCGAGCACGGAGGCCGCTGGAATCCCCGCCCGTCGGCGTTGCGGCGCCTCTCCTGGGAACTGGCCCAGCGCACCAGCATCGACGCGAGCGGCGACGGAGTCCCCGTTCGCCTCTCCGGCCCCGCCGTCCACACGCACCCCTTCCTGTACCTGGCCGGGGACGGCGCCATGCCCCCGCTCCCCGACGCCGATCTGGGCGTGCTCCGGCGCCACCTCCAGTACGGCGGGTTCCTGCTCGTGGACGCCGCCGACGGGTCGGACGGCAGCGGATTCGACACCTCGGTGCGGCGCGAGTTGCAGCGCCTCCTCCCGGCGTCGCCGGTCACGCGAATCCCCCGCGAGCACGTGCTCTACAAGAGCTTCTACCTCCTCGACCACCAGGGCGGTCGCGTCCTCGTCCACCCCTGGCTCGATGGGCAGTTCGTGAACGGCCGCCTCGCCGTCGTCTACTCGCAGAACGACCTGGGGGGCGCCTGGGCCCGCGGCCAGCTCGGGGACTGGGAGTACGACTGCTCGCCGGGCGGAGAGCCCCAGCGCGAGTCCGCCTTCCGGCTGGGAGTGAACCTGGCCATGTACGCGCTGTGCACCGACTACAAGGACGACGCCGTCCACCTGCCGTTCATCCTGCGGCGCCGGAGCTAGCGGCTGGGCCCGGTCCACGAAGCCTGGCGGCTCGCCTTCCTCTCGCCCTGGCCGCGCTGGGTGCTGGCCGCGGCCACGCTCGCCGCGGCGGCGTCCCTGCTGCTCGCCTGGCGGGGGCTGCGGGGCGAGTCGAGCCGGGGGCGCCGCGCCGCTCTCCTCTCGCTGCGCGCCGTCGCGGCTCTCGCCGCCCTCTTCCTGCTCGCCGAACCCGCGCTGCGCATCGTCCAGACCGCGCGCGTCCAGAGCCGGGTGGCGGTCCTCGTCGACCGCTCCCGGTCGATGAACTTCCCGGTCGAGCCGGGCGGGGAGACCCGAGCCCAGGCCGGCGCCCGCTTCCTCGGCGCCAGCCGGGCGGGGCTCGACGCGCTCGCAGCCGACGCCGCCGTGGAGGGCTGGGGCTTCGCCCGCGACGCCTGGCCGGCCGACCTGGCCTCCCTTTCCCGGCCCGAGCCGGGGACCGGCGGTGCCACAGACATCCTGGGCGCGCTCCGCGGTGCCGCGGGCGGGTCTGGCGCGCCGGGGCGACGCCTGGCCGGCGTGCTCCTCGTCAGCGATGGCGCCGACAACGGCGCGCTTGCCTCCGGCCTCGCCGGGAAGGCCCGCGCCGACCTCCTCGCGGTGGGCGTGCCGGTCAACGTCGTTGCGGTCGGCACCGACGCCCCCCGCGACCTCGCGGTGGAGCGGGTCGCCGTGGACGACTTCGCCTTCGTCCGCAGCACCATCACGGTCGAGGCCACGCTGCGCGCTCGGGGTTTCGGTCGCGAGAGCGTGAAGGTCGTGCTCCGCCGCGAGGGACAGGTGGTGGCGCAGGCCACGCTGAAGCTCGAGCCGGGGAAGGAGGTCTACCAGGTCCCCCTCTCCTTCGCCCCGGACACCACCGGCACCTTCGTCCTCACGGTGGCGACGCCCGTGCTCCCCGGCGAGGCGGTGGCCGAGAACAACTCCCGCTCCTTCGTGCTGCGCGTCATCCGCGACCGAGTGCGGGTGCTGCTCGTGGCCGGCCGACCGAGCTGGGACGAGCGCTTCCTGCGCGGACTGCTCAAGCAGGACCCGAACGTCGACCTGGTCAGCTTCTTCATCCTCCGCACCGCCGGCGACAACCCCGGGCCGCAGGACCAGCTCTCCCTCATCCCGTTCCCGGTGGCGGAGATCTTCGGCGAGCAGCTGCGCACCTTCGACGCGGTGATCTTCCTCGACTTCGCCTTCCAGCCCTACCGCTCGCTCGACATCGAGCGCTTCCTGCCCAACCTGCGCGAGTACGTCCGCGGCGGCGGCGCCTTCGCCATGGTGGGGGGCGACCAGTCCTTCGCCCAGGGTCATTACGCCGGCACGCCGATCGCCGACATCCTGGCCGTGAACCCGGCCGAGGGGCTGGGCGAGACCTCGGAGCCCTTCCGCCCCCGCCTCACCGCCGAGGGGCGCCGCCACCCGGTCACGTCTCTCGTCCCCGGGGAGGCCGCCAACGAGGCGGCCTGGAGCGCGCTGCCGCAGCTTCCCGGCCTGAATTTCACCGCCCCCCTCGGCGCCGCCGAGGGCGCCCGGGTTCTGCTCGAGGCCCCATCCCTGCTCGTGGACGGCCGCCCCGCACCGGTGGTGGCGGTGCGCGAGGTGGGCGCCGGACGTTCACTCGCCGTGACGACCGACGCGTCCTGGACCTGGGGGTTCGTGGCCGCCGGCGACGGCCAGGGCGGCCGGGCCCACCAGCGCTTCTGGAACGGGGCGCTGCGCTGGCTGGTGCGCGATCCGT
>Ga0315278_10000895_pt1 | contig 25801 bp, 17 predicted proteins | sample YL17G06_0_MG_FD_203880 | JGI IMG/M metagenome (GOLD analysis project Ga0315278, IMG submission 203880) | Sediment microbial communities from Yellowstone Lake, YNP, Wyoming, USA - YL17G06_0 | ecosystem: Environmental > Aquatic > Freshwater > Lake > Sediment | place: USA: Wyoming | collected... | reverse complement strand
TGATGTCGGTTGGCAAGAAGCAATTTACTCGCTCCCCGATGATTTAATGACTAAAGAGGAGAAAGATATGTGGGTGGCGATGAACCAAGGAACCATCGAAGCGTTTCCCACCCAGAGCGGCTATTTCCTTCCATGGCATGGTGGTCAGACGGCATATCTCTCGCGCAGTGTCGGTCATGATGCAGATTTCACAACGGCTCATTTCGCCTATGATTTTTACATGCCGGGGACAACAGTGTGTCCGAATGGAGGGCAGTCAACATTGGGGACAACCGGCATAAATTTCGATATTTATGCTTCTCGGGTAGCAACGGTATGGGGATGGAATGATTCTGTGGCTGATTGTAACCATAGTAATGTAAATTTCATTGTGCTGCGTAATGTAGATGATCCTTCTATTTTTCAACTATACATGCATCTTGCGCAGGGTAGCATTCCATCAGAATTGATGACTGTGGGTGCGCCTGTGTCAAGAGGGCAATATATTGGCAGGGTCGATAATACCGGAAACAGTACCGGTTCGCATTTACATTTTCAGATTGAACACCAGCCTTATTGGCCAGCAGATAATCCTTATTGGAGCACAGCCCTTGACACGACATTTGATGATGTGGATATAAATGGGGGCAGACCGCGTGTTAGCCCACTTGATCCACCCTATTGCAAGGATATTGATGTTTGCGATGTGTTCAGACAAACTTATATCTCTAATAATTACTTCAAGGATGATTCAATACCACCGACAGGTGAATTAAGTGGTGTCACAACTGGTGAAACGGTAACCAGTGAATCGCTGACCTTAAGCGGATGGGGCTCAGATAACCAGTCTGGATTAGATTATGGACAGCTGATCGCATATATTAATGGTGCTTGGCATGATTTAGGTGCCCCATTTAATCCTGATTTTACATATACGTGGAATTTATGTGATCCAAACTTAAGAGTTGAGGACGGTGCTGTTAGTGTAGCGCTGCTATTGTATGACATTGCCGGTAACACTGCACCTCGAGTAGGATTACGCCATTTTACAAAAAACGTTACATGTTCCAGTCCTCCCCCGGTGTGCATTCCGGGAGTGGATCAAGTCACTTTATTTGAAGATCCGTATTTTCAAGGTGGATGTGTAAAATTCAATATGGGGAATTACCACACTGGTGACTCACTTGATCCATTAGGTAATAATGATGCTGATTCGATACTCGTAGGGAAGAATGCCATAGCTACTTTATATTCTGAAGAGGATTTTGCCGGACACTCTCAATCTATTATCACAGATACTGCTTATATGAAATACCAGTGGGTGTACGAAAATATTCTTTCCTCAATGAGGGTTTCGGCGGTCAGTACCCTTCCACAAGCACCGATTCCTGTAGGTCCAATGGAAGCTACGGCTTTCCGTGAAGGAGATGTAATCCCTCTTTCTTGGTTAAATGGGGGAGGAACAATTGATTATCAGGTGGAGATTTATTTAGATGCGGTATTATATAAGACCATACCCTGGCAATCTGATCCTATCATGTATGTCGAGTCATTAGGCCAGGGGAATTACAGCTGGCGGGTGCAGGGAAGGAATGCTGGCGGATTAAGTAATTGGAGCCAGAAGTCGACATTTTCAATCGAATCTATAGTATTTCCTCCCGAGACGAAAACAGTTCCATATAGTGATACGATGGAAACGAGTCAGGCGGAATGGACGAGGAACGGACTATGGAGCTATCTGAGCGACCCGTCAATGGCGCATAGTGGCACTCACGCCTGGTGGTATCAAAATAATTATGGCGACTACAATAATGGTCTCCCAAATTTTGGATCATTAACCTCACCACCAATATCCATTTCAACCGCCGGATATTATTTGCGTTTCTATTATCGCTATCAAACAGAAACTCAGGGTTTAAATTGGGATCAGCGGTGGGTGCAGATATCTGTGGATGGTGAACCGTTCACGAATCTCTTTCAACTCAACGATGACCCTCAGATGCCTGAAACTTCCAGTTGGTTGAGGATTAAAGCATTCCACTTATCAGAATACGCCGGTCACATCATCCGGATTCGGTTTCAATTCACAACATTCGACGCAGTTGGAAACAATTATTCTGGCTTGGGTATTGATGATATCAGCATCACGGCAACTTCACCTCCTAATTGTGATGATAATCGGGAGGATGATACTCCTGCCCAAGCATATTTACTCACATACGATCCAAACATCAAAATACCGGGCGCAATATGCCCCAATGGTGATTACGATTATTACAAATTTTATGGAGAAGCTGGTGATCGAATCGTTGTTGACATTGATGCAATGAGTGGTGACTCTCTCCTTGATTCTTACCTGTTTTTATTGGATAGTGATGAGGAATCAATTTTAGCTGAGAATGACGATGAAGTATATGCTCAAAAACGTGATCCCTTACTAAGTTATCAATTAAAGAAAGCAGGATTATATTATTTAAAGCTGCGTGCCTGGAAACATCCATTAGTTGGTGGGAATGACTATTTTTACCTTTTACGATTGTACGAAGATCATACTAATCCGGTTGCATCGATTGTGTGGCCGGCTTCAAATAGTTACCTTCCGGATGCGGTCATGGAAGTTAGCGCGAAAATCTCAGATATGACGAATGGCATTAATCGAGTCGAATTTTATTGGCATTCCACAAATTGGTATACAGGCGCATGGGAATATTTAGGAATCGACAACAACGGAACGGATGGTTGGACTATTAATTTTGATCCAGTCGGGGAAGCTGAGGGGAATACTGCAGCATTTTACATCAAGGTGTATGATTTGGCGGGAAACTTTACAGGGGATGGAGCGTGGAATTTGGGGATTGATAAAACAGCTCCAATCACGAATATGAAACCATTAGATGTTACTCAACCGAGTAATGCATTTTTGTTGGAATGGACATCATCAGATAATCTATCGGGCCTTGATTATGTTGAGGTTCAGGAAAAAATAAATAATGGGAGTTGGATGACATTGCCTCCCATTGATGAAGTGTACGAAAATTACTGGATTATTGGGATACCGGGGAACGAATATTCATATCGCATGCATGGGATTGATCATTCAGGGAATAGCGAAAACTATCCTTCCACAGCTGAGACAAGCACATCTATTCCTGATGCAGGTGTGCTATGTTTTGCTCCAGATATCTATGATACGTCTGGTAATGACAATTCACCAGCAAATGCGAATGTGATATACGCGGACGGAGCCAGTCAGATCCATAATTATTGCAATCCTCTATCTCCATATTATCAGGACGATGAGGATTGGGTAATGTTGAATGTCGTCACTGACGAGCACTATCTTGTCCATAGCCTAGAGAACAGCCCACAGACAGCAACGGTTATCAGTTTATATGGTCAAGATGGGACAACTCTGCTAGCCGAGTCTGTTCCTAAAATATTTGGAACAAATACGTACCTTCTTTGGACATCGGACCATGATGGCACGGTCTATATACGCTTTCGTCATGTGGATGGACGTGTAATCGGTAATGATGTTGCCAGCACAGCTTTTGTAAGAACAGGTGTATTGACATTTTTACCAATGATTCAGCACTGAAAAATACATTTCCTATATGTTTGGTTACAAACCCCCGATTTAACGTTGAATATTTATAATTTTTCTTGAGGGAGAAGGGTTTCATACCGTTTGATTTTAAGTCTAGCGAGTCAAGGCAGTTTATGATACATTAATGCATCCCATGTCTGCCCTCGCCATCACCTTATTACTCACCTCAGCAACCCTGCATGCCCTGTGGAACCTGCTCCTCAAACAGTCTGGGGAAAAATATATTGCGATGGCCTGGCAGGTCATTATCAGTAGTATCATATCGATTTTCGCCCTATTTTTTATTGGACTGCCACCCCGATCGATGCTGCTTTTAGTAGTAATCAGCACGATATTGGAAGCCATCTATTTCGCCATTCTCACTTACGCATATAATGACCACGATTTTTCACTTGTCTACCCGGTGGCGCGTGGAGCTGCACCTGCCCTGGTGGTTATTTGGACAGCTTTATTCCTGGGTGAAATTCCAAGTACTGGAGGCTTTCTTGGAATCGTGATGATTGTCATCGGATTAGTGATTATCGGTGCCACCAGCCTGTTCCAAGATCATGCTGGCAAACCGCAGTTCCGAGGGATAGCCATCGCATTGTCGGTTGCACTGGTCATATCAGTTTATACCCTGGTTGACGGATATGCGGTTAAACACGGTCCTGCCTTGTCGTATGGTTTAAGCTTGTTCATTCTGATGCCCTTACTAACCACACCCTTGATCGTCCGTCATTATGGTCGCGAGCATTTTTTTGAAGCATTTCGAAATCAACCAGCTCGACTCATCCTGGTTGGTTTTCTGGGTGTAGTTGCATATTTATTAGCCCTTTTCGCCTACTCGATAGCCCCTGTGAATTATTCGGAAGCCATCCGCGAGGTCAGCGTGGTGATGGGTGCATTTGCGGGATGGCATTTTTTAGGGGAGAAGATGGGAAAAATCCGGATCCTCGGTTCAGGGGTGATCTTCGCTGGGATCGTCATGATTGCAATATTTGGTTAGACAAGAGAAATCAAGCAACTCCCCATCCCGCTAAGGGTGGTTGGGGAGTTTAATTTCCATCAATTAGAGAAGCCTCGGATGCCTTTGCTGCAGAAAGGTCACTGCCTCAGGACCAGAACTGCTTCGCGTGAGCAGGTGACCTGATCTTTGTCACCGATATTTGGCAGCGCGAGGAATGGATTATTGAAAGTATCCATATAGAAGCGGTTGCTGCCAACCAATACCTGGATGCGGACGACTGATCCGAGAAAGGTGATATTCTCGACACTACAATCCATGATGTTGGCTTTCTTCTCCTGGGCAATAAAATTGAGGCGCTCGGGGCGGATCGCAATGGTCACCTTGTCACCTTTTTGCTTGTCATCCAATCCCTCAGCTGCCTGCAGTTGGACTCCATCAATCCTGAGAAGGTGTGTTGCTGGGTCAACCACTTCGGCGGTGGTGGTATTCAATGTGCCGACGAAACCGGCAACGAAAGTGGTCGTGGGGAAATTGTAAATCTCAAAGGGTGACCCTACCTGTTCGATCTTGCCGTCATACATGACTACAATGCGGTCCGAAATTGAAAGAGCTTCTTCCTGATCGTGGGTGACATAGATGGCAGTGATGCCAAGCTTGCGTTGGATGGCGCGGATTTCCGCCCGCAGCGATACCCGAATCTTCGCATCCAGCGCTGAGAGAGGTTCATCAAGCAGAAGCACCTGGGGGTGAATGGCCAGGGCGCGCGCCAATGCCACGCGCTGCTGTTGTCCACCAGAAAGTTGGTAAGGGTAGCTGTCCCCTTTTTGCTCTAAGTGAATCAGGGTGAGCATCTCAGCCACACGCTCTTTAATGGCTTCTTTATTTTCCCTTCGTATCTTTAAACCAAATCCAATATTCTGTGCAACGGTCATATTCGGAAAAAGGGCATATGCCTGAAATACCATGCCTACATTGCGCTGGTTTGGAGCTTTGTTAGTAATATCTTCACCTTCCAGGGTGACCTTGCCCGTCGATGGGACCTCAAAGCCTGCTATCATGCGTAGGGTAGTCGTCTTGCCACAACCGGATGGTCCAAGGAATGAGACGAATTCGCCTTTTTCCACTTCTAGATTGAATTCTTTTACTACCATATTATTGGCAAATTGTTTGGAGATATTGTTAAGAGATAAATGTGTCATGGATTGTCACTCATGGATGATTTAGTGTCCGCCACCGACCTGTGCCTGACCACTTCCTCGACCGACTAATGTAATAATCCCCATGCACGCCCAGGTGAGAGCAAAGCTGAGGACGGCAAGCGCGGCTGGCTCGTAAGCCCTGTTTTGGATTAATACAGCCATGTACGGGGCAAAAGCTGGCTTGGCGAGATATTGAGCCAGGATATATTCACCCATCACGATTGCAAAGGCTAGAAAGGCGCCATTTAAAATTGCCACGCGAATATTTGGAAGTATGATACGGAACAGAATCGTAAACCAACCTGCACCAAGGCTCTGAGCTGCTTCAGTTAACGTACGCACATCGATGGAGCGAAGCCCAATGTCAACCGCCCGATATAAATATGGCATCGCTAAAATTGTATATGCTGAAACGAGAAGCAGTGGACTGTTAACAATCAAGAGAGGCGGATGGCTGTAGGTGCGAACTAGGCCAAATACATATACAATCGCCGGGACAACAAATGGAATCAGGGTGATAAACTCAACCGCCGTCCGGGCTTTCGGTACCTTCAATCGTACCCAGAAGGCTGTGGGAACAAAGAGCACGATCCCAACGATAATTGTAAGAGAAGCCCAGAGAAGAGAGGCAGTGAAACTCCTGATAAACTTCGGATCATTGAAGACATTAATATAGGATTGAAAACTTAAGACCCCAAGCTTGGCTTTCAGTGAGAAGATAAAGGTTGCAAGTAAAGGCAGGAAGAAATATAGAACCCCCAGGATTATAAAAAACCACGCCCAAACTTTACCGCGGCTTTTCATCGCAACCACCGTTCAGTTCTTCTTTGAAGGATTGTATATCCTGCAATCGCTAAAGCCATAATGACCACCATCCCTAGGGCTAACGCATATCCAACACCTTGATTTCCCAATACATCTCCCCGCAGCTCTGAACCAATCACAATCGTCACCAGATTGATTTGACCACCGGTGAGTGCCTGAGCGGTAGCAAAGGCACCAAAGGCGTTTCCAAACAGCAGGATTGTTGTGCCCATCAGGGAGGGCAACAATATCGGGAAAGCCACATGCCTCCAGTACTGTGTGGAACTTGCTCCTAGATTCTCAGATGCCTCCTGCCATTCGCGCCGCAAGCCATCAATCGCCGGGGCGATGATCAACACCATCAGGGGGAATTGGAAGTACATATATACCAGGCTTAACCCCCAAAAGGTGTACAACGTGAAGCCATGGAAATATGGATTGAATCCAAACAATTTCATCCAACCGATGAGCAAACCTGTTGGACTTAAAAGTGCAATAAAAGCAAAGGCCAGTGGTACGCCAGCGAAGTTGGATGCCACGCCGCAAAAAGTTAGCAAACTCACGCGTATAAATCTTGGCATATTACCCCGAATCGCTGAATAGGCAAGCAGAAAACCAAACAAAGCACCGCCCAGCGATGTGATCAGGCTGATCTTAATACTGATCCAGTAGGCTCCAATTATGTAAGGACTTTTAAAGAGGGCTAAAATATTTTGAAGGGTAAACTTCCCTGTTTCTGAATCTTGAAAGCTGCGGATGACGATTGTTGATGATGGATAGAGAAGGAAAAGGAAGGTAAACAGGAAAAAGGGCATAACCCCGAGCCATGCCCAGGAAAATTTTGGTCGTGCGGGACGCGCCACAGGCGCGTCCCGCATTAAAACATCAGTCGTAGACACTACTTTTTATGGGGCTGGGGTTGGGATGTCGACACCCACGGTCGTCATCCAACCTTCGGTGATCAGTTTCTTAGCCGCAGATAGCTGATCGGGGCTGGGTGCAACCGCTGAGGCAAATGCACTGGAGGCGGGTAACTTTGCTGCCAGATCTGCTGGTATTAATCCACGTGCTTCCAGATCGGCCTGTTGAACACCATGAGCATAGCCCTTCATCCAGGCCAGCTGGCCTTCATCTGAATGGAGGATTTCCATCCATACTTTGGCGCAATTGGGGTGAGGCGCGTAAGCACTGATTGCCTGGATGTACATGCTTGCAATAGTCGGTGAAGGATAAGAAACCTCAAGGTCTGGATTTCCGGCAAAGGTGTCTTTATCTCCGAAAGCCAGGTAATCCCATGCCAAAACAATGGGTGTCGCTCCTTGGGCAATCGTACCTGCCTTGGCTATCACTGGCACGAAATTACCAGCTGCGTTTAATTGGTTGAAGAAATCAAGTCCTGGTTGCGCATTATCGAGGGAACCACCATTGGCTAGTGCAGCCGCAAATACCGACTGGATGGCCTGGTTAGAGGTGCGGGGATCACCCGTCAGGGCTACCTGACCCTTGTATTCCGGCTTTAAGAGATCTGACCAATTGGTTGGAGGATTCTGGACGGCTGCCTTGTTAGTTTCCATGGCCAAGACACCATAATAACCACCGGTCCAATTTCCAGCAGGATCCTTAGCGGGAATGCCTAAAAGGGTATCGGGGATCTTATCCCAGGTTGATACTTTATAGGGCTGGTACAATCCCTTGTCGATACCGGTCTTGCCATATGCATAACCGACATCAACGATATCAGGAGCTTGAGGACCTGTGTTGCCTTTATTGGCTTCGATGGCGGCCAGCTCATCTGCAGAGCCAGCGTTTTCGTCCAATGAATTAATCTTGACACCGGATGTATCTTCAAACAACTTAAAGATCTCACCGTAGTTTGCCCAATTTGCCGGTGTGGCGATGATTGTTACCATGCCTTCCGTCTTGCAGGCATCGATGAGTGATTGAGGGATATCTTTAACGCTTGTACCTGAGGTGCTTGGAGCGACAACTGGGGCTGTCGTGGCTGCGGGGGCTACAGGTGCAACTGTGGTTGCTGTGGCACAGCCCGAAAGTATAAAAGTAACAATCAACACAAGGGTGATTATTTTGAAAGCGACTTTACTGGTTTGCATTTTCTTATTCTCTCCTTAGAAATGGATGTGAAATAGATCAATATATATCGGTTGATAAGTATTTTTTGATATATTTATTCGTTCCACCTCCCATATCCATAACGGATTCATATTTTTACTCCTCGAAAGTCCATGGCTAAATATTTAGCAACTCATGCTTGGGGATGAGGCAATAATTTGAATATCATTAGTAAACCACAATTATTTTACAATCGTTATGGCATTTATCGATTATAAACCAAATTATCCTTTTCTTCTACACCAAACCTCTATTCATGGATTTACTCGACTGGGATCTCCTGGTACACCTTTTCAATCTGTATCCCTTGTTTCCTACGGTAGTAGCTGAAGCCGAAGTAAATAGCCCCTGCGAGCACATACATAATCAACATGAAGATCATTGAGCTGACGTTCGACCAGCCGATGGCATATGTGCCGACCGCAGGTAAAGCTTCCGGGAGGACGTTCGGATCCCAGAACCAAACTACCAGGAGCCAATCGAGGAAACCAAGGAAGATCAGCCCCGCCAGAGTGACCAGCGGCATGGCTTTACTTTTCGAGATCCCCTTGACAACCTGCACCAGGATCCATATCAGGATACCTGCATTTACGATTGTCAGAAGGCTCAAAAGGATCACCACAAACCAAGTTAGCGAGTCTGCAGCTAATGCTCCCAACCCGCTAAGGATTGTCCAGGCATCCTTGAAGGAAATGTATATGAGATAAATTGAGAATATACCGTATAGGGCGGTAACGATCCCCCCAAACCAGGCGGGAACTTTATATTTGGCGATCGGCGAGCCATCAAAAACATCCTTTGCTCTCCACGGCATGACTATACCGGCGATCGTAGAACCGAGGAAAGTGATCGCAATCACGACCGTGGCATCCAACGTTAATGTATTGAAGCCGCCGACCTTGTAGGCATAAAGTGCCGAGACGACCATGGCTGGAATTACCATGAGCAAGAGCGCATAAATAGGTGTCTTCGTACGTGGCTCGATCTTGGAGACCCATTCGGGCAGCATACGGTCGATGGCTGCGGCGAAGATCACCCGCGTAGAGCTCAGGAAAAGCGTCCCGGACCAGCCGAACCACCACAGGCTCATCAGTAATACTACGATGAACATGAGCGCCGGACTCTTAACCAGGAAGGTAGCAAACAACGCCGGGTAAGGCCAGATGGGCAGCGGTGGTGGGGTAGTTGTGTAACCGAAGCCCCAGTTCCAGAAAGCGCCATTCGAGTTATTGTAGAACTCCCAACCAATGGTTTTGCCTATAAGAAGGAAGAAGATCACCGCTCCTACCGTGGTCACAACGATTGCCCAAAACATACCAGAGAAGTTGCGCTTATAATCCGATGCGCCACGTACCTCACCATACAGGGTGGATCCCCAATTAGGCCACAAATTGAAGAAGGTCAGCATCGGGATCAGTACAATACTGGTGCCAAGTGCCAGTGGGAAGAGCGGACCAGCAACCGTACCGGCGTCTACGCCGGCTTGCATCGTTGCCGCATACACATCCCCGGTTGTTGCACCAAATTGGGGCGCCAGGGCGTTGTAATTCGCGATGAAGGTCGCATTATTGCCGAACAGTAGCAGGAGGAAAACAATTGCCAACCCAATGGACCCCCCAATAAAGCAGAACTTCTGTATCCGGGCGTACCACTTCATGCCAATGGCAATATAGAAGAATACAATGATACACACAGATAGCATGCCGACGAATTGGCCATCAGGTGTTAAGAACCACAACGCCTGTTCCTTGAGGCCTGCAATTGCCAGCAGAGGCGTATACACCTCATAAGTCAGCATCTGACCGTAAAGGGGTGTCCACAGCCACAGGATGAACCACCAACCGGTGACAGCCAGCACGAAACCAACACCTCGGTTCAGGATGCGGCTTTGCCAGACGTAGTCGCCACCGGCGCGAGGCATAGCAGAAATTAAACTGGCATAGACGATTACTTCGAACACGGTAAAGATGGCTCCGATTACCACGCCAGTGATTAAACTGCCCTGAAGATAATAACAATAAGAGAAGATAAAAAGCCCAAGGGTGATCAGGTTGATCGAGAAAGTGGCGTAGATGAACGCATCAAACACAGACCAGGCCCTTACCAGTCCACTTGCTTTGCGAACGAATAAAGAAACGTCACTCATTGGAAACTCCTTTGTAAGTTTTTCTGTATCCCCAGAGTATTACCAGGGGAGTCTATGATAAAAAACTACGGACCAAACCTTCTTCTTATTTACTAAATTATTTCAATTTCAATAATGTGCCTCCTTTCCCAAATCCCTGCAATTCCTCCAACCTTACCCCGTTGTGATTAGATAATTACCCACTTTTTGAGGTTTGAGTTCGATCACTGCACCACTCAGCATACCCTGCTCGTACATGCTGCCCGGATTGATGCATAATGTCTTCTTGTATTTACGTGTTCCCTTTCCCTCGTGAATATGCCCATGCAAGCCAAGCAAAGGTTGATATTTATCGATAACGGTCATAACCGCCCGGCTTCCAACCGGGACCATGGAACGACCTGCATATGCGGGACGCAGATCTTTCGTTAATTCCGGTGCTTCGTCCAAACCGCTTCCATAGGGCGGGGCGTGCAGGTTGAAGACCGCCTGAGAGGGATTCCTCAACTTGCTGATCACCGCCTCAAGCCGAGTCAATAAGGCTTCCTCTGGCTCCTCGCGATGGGTATTCCACGGTGTGGGGTTAGACCAACCCGAATTGGCCATTTCGTGATACTCATTCAATTCGATCACCTGACCTTCCAGGCTTCGAACACATTTGGACGCAGCAATCACTGCATCGATCTCGAAGATATCATCATTACCCGGACAGACAATACAACGGATGCCTGTTCCGCTTAATTTCGCATCCGCATAATCCATCCAGCGCTGAATAGTTTTAATCACCTGTTCCAGGAAAAGCTCGTCAATTTTGCCCGGTGTGGAGGAAATTGCCTGAATCTCATCCGGATCAGTCACATAAGGATAATAGCCGCGGTTCTGAATGGTCTGAACCATCTTGTCAACTTCTTCTTTTCCATGCAGCATGGTCACTTGCTCCAGCAGGGTCACCTTGAATTCGTCACCACCTTGGGCAATGATTGGGATGATAGCCTTGCCGGTCATATCACCCCCCAGGACCAGGGTATCCACCTCGTAAAACTTGGGTGCTGCCAGGAACTTCTTCCAACAGATCTCCGAACCATGCACATCTGTCGCAAAATATAATTTCATTGAGCAATCCTCTTCTGCTTGATTATTATGCCTGCGTTTTGCCTCATTGACCTACAATCCCTGTGGCAATTCCAGCTTTCCTGGGACCAGTTCCGGGAATTGTGTCCTGATGCGCTGCTCGACTTCTTCAGTGAAGTTTGCTGTACTTTCATGTATCAGGATCTCACGCACCCGCTGTATAGCTCGGGCGTGTGTATCAAGCGATCCTTTCTTTTCCCAAGTCTCACGTGCCTCACGGTCTGCCAAGCGGGTGAGCAGTGCTTCGCTCTTCATCCGTTTTATGGTATGCGGATTCATCATAAACGACCCACCCGGTTTTACCTGCGCTATAACCTCCAGTGCAAGTTCCTCTTCGCTGAAAAATATACCGCGTTTCAGGCGTTTGAGCATCAGAGCGATCTCATCATCGATCACCGCCTTGGCAAAGTCGAATGCCTTCAAGGCGTCCAGCAGCCCCCCCATATTAAACATGTCTATGCCACCCAGGACACCCGCAACTGTGGACATACCTGTCTCATATCCAGACTGGGCGTCATTCATTTTGGAATTAGACAATCCGATATATCCACCGCAAGGGACATTATAGAAGCGTGCCATCTGGGCAAATGCCATATGCAGCATGCCACACTCAATACCACCGGAAGCATAGGCACCAGTGCGCATATCAGCCACGGTCGGTAAGGTTGCGTATATCGTTGGCGTACCTTCCCGCACCATTTGCATCAATACCGAGATGGCTAGGAACTCAGCATTGCCCTGAGCCAGTGTTCCCGTCATCGACATCGGTGAGGTCAGACCTGCGTTAGGTACGATGCTTGGGTAGACAGGCAATCCTTGCTCACAGAAGAAGATGATTGCTTCGGTGGAAAGCTGATCCATCGTCAGCGGTGAGACGACCGGGCAGTAGTGATGGGTCACAAACGGATGAGCGTGGTAGTTATCCTTGCTTCCTGCAACGGCATACAACAAGCGCATAATCGCCAGGATATCCTGCATGTCATTGGTGGTACTACGGATAGGTTTGAGACAATACTTTAGAGATGGATATAGGCGCGCTAGCGTAAATTGACCGACTGGCGCATCATCCGCCAGCGTGGAAATCGAGAAGACGTCATAAGCAGATAATTCGTTGATGAGATGCGCAATGCGTGCAATATCATCTGAACGCGCTCGACGGGCATGTCCCGTAACCGGATCAATGATATTTGGAGCGGAACTACCTGTGACGATAACCGGTCCGTCCTGTGGCAAGATACGGTCATACTTCGGATTACGGCCAAAAAAGGTGAATGTCGTTGGTAGCATAGCCCGGTATTTCTCAACCACCATGGACGGGAACCGGACGATTTGCGTCCCCGCATCCACCTGACAGCCATGTTTTTCGAAGATGGAGCGTGCCTTTTCGTTCCGCACCAGCAAGCCGACATTCTCAAGAATCTCAAGAGAAGCTGAATGCGCACGATGTATCTGTTCCTGCGTAAGAAGGGTGGCGAAGTTGATCAATGAATTCTCCTAATGAAGAAGGTGTTCGGCCAAAACAGAACACTCAACTGAGAGATGTGTTGCCAATTCCTTGATCTCTGAAATGGGGAACATTTTTAGTCCAGGGCGGGTTACCTTTAGGGTAGCAGCAGCTGTTGCAAAGCAGACAGATTGTTCAAGCTCCCATCCCATTAAAAATCCATAGATATATCCAGCCGAGAAGGTAGCACCTGCTCCACAGCCATCGACAGCTCGAACTTGCGGGGCGTGAACCCGGATAACTTGCGTACCACTCACCGACAGGCAGCCTTCGTCTGCCATGGTGATTAAAACCGTCTTTACACCGATTCTCAACAAACTTAATGCTACTTCCAAAGGTGGAACCTCCCCACATTGGGCAGCATCGGTCACCGCCTGGCAAATGGTTGCCCGCCCTGCATAGCGTTTCAATAACTCTGGATTGGCGTGCCCGTACTCAAAATTCAGGAAGACAGGAATTGCCAAACGAATGGCTTCATCCATCGCACGAAGTATGTGATCGCCATCGTACCAATCCACATACAATATGCGAGCCCCTTCAAGGATGGAAAGGTCAGCTGTGTCAAGACTATCCAAAACATTCGGCGGTCGCTGCCAGAAATATGTCCGGGCACCCGTTTCATCCGAGACATCAACCTCCCAGGGAGTCTTGATATCCCCAGAGAAGCGTACTTCTCCCTGCACGTCCCATTCTTCAAGTTGGTGGGCAAGCTGGTGACCGCGCGAATCATCTCCAAGGACAGTACCAATCATTGCTGTTGGCAAATCCCACTGTCGCAACAAGCAGGCAACGATGGCAGCATCATCAAAGATAAACTCGCTGACGTCTTTGACGAGTGCTCCAGTATTATGCATAGGAAGTTGCTCGACCACCATGATAGCAACTGGTGTTAGCATGCCAAAGCCAACGTAGACGGGTTGGTGGTTACTCATTTTCTGATAAAGTACCTCATCTCATCTACAAACTAATGAATGAAGACTTCGAACAGTTTATTAAGCGATTACTTCCTCGTTTGCTCTTAATCAGGTTGCCTAGAAACTAATAAGGTGTTAAGAAAGGCAATCCGGCTATATTCTTGGAATATATAATTTTACATTATATTCTAAAATATATTACACTCGAAGACGTTCACCCTTTGGATCAAATAAGACTGTTGTGGTTACCTCACCGCGAAAGCGTCCTTCAATTAGCTCTATTTCAAAGGTGGTTCCAGGCTTTGCTAACTCCACAGGTAAGTATGCATATAGAATATTCTTCTTCAATGTGTATCCGTAACCACCACTACGCACGCGTGTGATAACCTTACCATCGTGGTAGACGGCTTCACCACCGTAAATCTGGGTGAATTCGGTGCTGTCCAGTACCAGGGTACATAGTTTACGGTTTATTCCAGTCTGTTTCTGCTTAACTAACACTTCCTTGCCTATAAAATTCTCTTTATTTAGATCCACGCAGAAACCCAGGCCGCATTCGTAAGGTGTTTCAAGCTGAGTGACATCAGCAGTGTAATACCGATATCCCTTTTCTAGGCGCAAAGAATCGAGCACCTTATATCCGCCAACCTCTATACCAAACTGCTTACCTTCCTCTAAAAGTGCATCCCATACAAGGGTCGCACGTTCTATTGGGATATACAACTCCCATCCCAGTTCACCAACATAGCTAACCCGCTGAGCCCAAATACTAACACCGTTGACTTGGATGGTCTTTGCGTGGAGATATGGCATGGTCACATTAGAGATATCATCACTTGTTAGCTGTTGCAGAACCAAACGAGCTTTTGGTCCCCATAAGGCCAGGCAAGCCCAATCCTGGGTGATATCGCGGACTGATACCAGACCATCATCTTCCTGCTGATGCATCCTGAGCCAGGCAAGATCATTCCCAATGAAAGCTGAACCAGTAATTACCATGAAACGGTCCTCTGCAAGACGTGAGATAGTCAGGTCAGCTTCCACACCCCCACGTGAGTTAAGGAACTGTGTATAAATTGCAGATCCAACCGGTTTATTAATATCATTGTCTGATACGCGCTGTAACAATGCTAACGCGCCTGGACCATTCACCTCGATCTTACCGAAAGAGGATAGGTCGAATAGGGTAACGCGTTCACGTGTAGCCAGATGTTCTTTTCCAACGCGCTCAAAATATGGTGGGCGATTCCAACCCCACTTACGTTGGTCAGCACCCATCCTGCGCCAGGGTTGTTCAGGATCAAAATAGTTGACGCGTTCCCAACCGAATTTCTCTCCAAAAACCGCCCCCATTTCCTGCAGGCGATAGTGGACCGGGCTGACGCGATGCGGGCGAGCCCACTCATTCTCATCATTTGGGAAACGCATCCGATAATAGTATTTAACACCTTCACGAGTCCGCTCTGCCGCGTATTCCGGATTGGCATAATAGTTACCGAAACGGGTAGCACGGTAGGCGTACACATCAAGGGTCGGCTCTCCACCAACAATCCATTCAGCCATGAGTTTACCGATACCCCCGGCTCCACCATATCCATTAAGCGACATCCCTGCTGCGATCCACATGCCACGTGCACCGGCCATCGGTCCGAGCATAGGTTGGCAATCCGGAGTATATGCGCCTGGATGACAGACCAGGGTGATGATACCTGCCTGATCCAAAAATGGGATACGTCGGATGGCACCTTCCAGCAATTGTTCGAATCTATCATAATCCGCAGGTAAGGTAGTCCCACCATGATCCCACGGCACACCATCGATCCAACGTGCCACCGGGTCTGGCTCGTAGCCACCGATTACCAACCCACCTGCCTCCTGGCGCATGTAAACCAGGTTATCGGGATCACGTAAACAGGGAGTACTGGGAGAAAACTCATGTCCACTGACGGCTTTTAAGGCTATGTGTTGGTGATCCACCGGAGTGGTCGGTAAATGCAAACCGGCCATCGCTGCCACCTGGGGTGCCCACATTCCGGCAGCGTTAATCACAATTTCCGTGCGGATGCGACCTTGATCCGTAAGCACGTATTTTATTTCACCCTTGGGGGAGAGTTCAAACCCAGTTACGCGCGTAGATGCTTTTACCTCCACACCCATCTCCTTGGATAAACGCGCCATCGTAGTTGTCGTGGTATATGGGTCCAGCTGCCCGTCACGGGGTAGATATATCGCACCGAATAGATTTTCCCTGCTCAGCTGGGGCATGATGGTCACGGCTTCCTCCGGTGAGATGATCTCCACATCCATGCCAATCGCCTTGGCACGACTCACACTGCGGCGTAGCTCCATCAGCTGATCCTCGGAGGAGGCTACCCGCAGGCTCCCAACATGATCGAAGAGACGTAACCCGCTGTATAGTTCGATGCTGTACTTGCGAAACTGCATCAAGGTTTGCGAGGTGGCAAACTGTGTTACCAACCCGGCTGCATGAGATGACTCCCCACTTGCAATCTCACCTTTCTCGCATAAGACCAGGTCTGTCCAACCAAGCTTTGCCAGGTGATAAGCGATGTTTGCCCCAACGATACCCCCGCCAACGATGACGACACGTGCCTGATCTTTCATCTAACTGTTCCACCTTTCTATAATTTAAGATTGCACATTTTCAAGCCAGGTGGGGAATTCTTGTGAATCCATTTTTTCAACTGCCCTTCCCCATCGTTCAACCGCCCACCCCCAGAAATCATACTCAATCTTTGAAATCTTTGCCTGGATTGCGGCCCAAAGTGCCCAGCCAACATCCGACATGATCATATTCAATTTCATTCGCGAAATCATGTCCACCTTCAGGCTGCCAAAATAGGTTTCACATACCTCAGCGATATGGGTTTGTTCAAATTGTAATTCCTGGCAGGTATTTCCTAACTCAAAGCATGGATCATTATTTCCACTATACTCATAATCAATTATATTCAAGGATTTTCCATTATAAATATAATTCTCAGCCAATAAATCATTATTACATGGCACTGAAGGTAAAGGATGTACACCCATAGCCAGCTCGATTTGCTGGATGGTGGGCAATCTCTCTGGATAGCCATTAGGTATATGAATATCCTTTTTTTTGATAATATCAAGGTAATACTCGGTCAGACGAAACATATTAAAATCGGTTAGAAAACGTGGACCACTATGCAAACGCTTGATGGCCTCGGCTATTTTTGTTGGCATGCCCGGAGCATTTAAAGTTGCGATAGACATGGTAGTACCCTCGAGAAATTCCAATACCATTACCTGTAATTCAGGTAAATAGTAATGAACTTGTGGACCCACGCCTGTCTCAGCAGCTGCGCGGGTATTAAAATATTCATTTTGCCGATCTACTGCCAATAGCTCAGTGCTCTCACCTGGAACGCGCACGAAAAAAGGTTTTCCCTCAACAAACACTTTATAATTCGTGTTGGTTAATCCACCTGACACTGGCTCAATAGAAATACTTCTTCCCTTCCAATTTTCAATTCTAGTAATTACTTCATCGATGATACGCATAATGGATTAATTAATTTAAGTTACATTTAGTAAAATGGTGGTCAGTGCTGATGCACTGACCATCTATATGATTATGATGTAAGGATCTATTCAGGCGGGATCTCCTTGAATGCAAATTCCACATTGATGCCCTTCCGCTTCTGTACAGCCTTGGCCCAATAGTACATGACCAGGGAAATCAGGATGACTCCTAAGGCGATCAGTTGGGCACGCAATTCGTATAAACCACCGCGAATGTCCCCTTTGAGCAGTGTGTCAAGCCCAGTCCAGATTCCAAGAACAAAGTAGTCTGGTTTTAATAGGAACGCGGCAACCATAGACATGGCGAAGCCCGCGCCGAGAACCCCAAGTGCTGACACCAAAGGCATGCTTCCGCCTCTTACCCAACCACCCAGTTTGTCTCGCAGACTGTATACAACCCATCCTGCAATTAATAAAGCCACAAGCCGGGTGATCCAGACTAGGATGGGAATGCTGGCGAATACCGTTGCCATGCTCCATGTCGTTCCCACAAAAGTCACCAATCCGATCAGCATCAGGAGAATACCAAGCAAACCGTTGATACTGAAACGACTTCCTGGTGAGGCATCGTATAGCGCCTTGGCTCGGGAAGGTAGGAACGCCCCTGAGAGGGCGGTTGCTGCAAACACGTAACCACAACCAAAGGTCACTCCAAGGGTGAACAAAATGAACTCTCCATACCTGAAACTGTATAATGCAAAGATTGGGATACTCAAGAGGAAGTAAACCAGGTGAGCGTTGGCTGGAGTATGAAAACGTTCGTTCACCTTACTTACCCAAGCCGGTAATAACCGATCAAGGCTCATCGCTACCATAATGCGCGTTACCCCGATGTAGCAGTTGCAAACAATCTGGAAGGAATTAAGAGTGAAACCGATACCGATCAGCAGAATCAACAATGGATTTCTTGTTATGGCCACTGCCAACATACTCGGAGCCAGGATAATCGTATCGGCGATCTTAGCAGCAGGGTCAACGTACCAATAACCATATGATGCGACCACCTGACCTTCTGTCCCAGCTGCATGTTGTAAGGCTACTCCCAGCAAGGCAAGCAGAAGACCCGCAGCTACCAGAGCACCGACCATGATGAAGGCCTGATTTTTAAATGAACGCGCCTCTTTAATCTCACCGTTCTGTTGAGCACTGTAGGTAGCCCATTGCAGGCTCTGCCATGCCACAGGTGCGATCAACAAGGTCAGCAACCAACTAAAATTCGGTGATGTGTTCACCCCAGCGGCTTGCGCTGATGCAAGTGCAGTCTGATAAAAGGTGGATGATTCTCCTACGGCAGCAGCAAACTGATTTAGCTTTTCGGCAAAGACTGAGGCCGGACTGGTAAATAGTATCAGCAATGTGGCTGCAAATCCAAGCAGAATACCCCACCACAACACATGCTGGAAGCGGACATAGTTCTTGAAACCGGTCACAAGAAGGAGTGCCCCGAGGAAACCGTTCAAGAGGCTAATGATGAACAAACCCACCGGTGTAGTAGCCCACAGACCCGCAGAAATCAATGCGGGATTGGTCAACACATGTCCGAGACCCAATAGCAACGGTGCCAATCCAAGCACAGCCACCAACCAGCCGGAGAGAGCCGTCCAGACGAGGATCCAGATCACGAATCCACTCATCACGATCGTATAACCCCAACCTCCCCCTAAGACTCGGCTCTGGAAGACATAGTCACCACCAGATCGCGGCAATGCCGTCGATAACCAGACTGCTGCGAATGCGATTGGAATTTCAATTAATGTGCAGATAAGAATTCCGAGGGGTATGTTGCCACCGGGGAAAGCAGTTGGGGAGACGAGGAAAACCCAGGGGAAGATTATCCCCATCGTCAATATGTTATAAACAAACGCAGAATATGGAGACATAACGCGCACAAGACCGGATGCCTTACGAGTGAAGACTTCTGGCTTATTGATTGCAGCTTCAGACATAGCGATCCTCCTTTGGGTATAACAATTGGTCAAATATTTTTGATTGATTAATTGATAAAAGCTACACTTATCTAAACCAATTCCGTCATCATTGTTGACTTATAATATCCTTCCTCCTTTCTATTCTATCCGAGTATTATTTAACCACTCGTCATTTGATACCCTTCTACCTTGCCATTGACGAAGGTCACCAGACAACCACGTAAGATCCCCTCACCGTATTCACTCCCGGGATTGATACAGGTCGTGAGCCCAATCTTGGCTACGGACTGGGATTCGTGGATGTGCCCATGCAGTCCCAACATTGGCTGGTATTTCTCGATTACCTTCCGAACGGATTTGCTTCCGGCACCGTATAAGACTGTTTGCCCACCTTGGATAATTGGTTCTGGCGGATCCTTACTCCAGTCCAACATCGGGCAGGTATCAAGAGATGAATCGACCGGCGGATCGTGGAAATTGAAAATCGTGTGGCTGAGATCCGGAACTTTGGCCACCATTTCTTCGATCATTTCGCCCAGTTTTTCATCCGAAATTTCACGCGGGGTTTTCCACGGGGTTGGGGTACTGTAACCTACCGAAATCATAGAATGATCATCGTCCACCTGTATCACTTCGTTCTCACAGGCAAAAAAAGACTGTGTATTCTCTCGTTTAATTGCTGTTAACACTTCGGGAGCATCATCGTTACCACCCGTTACATAACATTTTTTCCCCGTTCCGGCCAGGCGTTCTTCAGCCAGATCCACCCAATCACTCAATCGCTGGCGGGCTACATCATGGAATAATTCATTGACCGCATTTTCATCAGCCGAGAGGACAAGGAACTCAGCTTCGTCCATGATTTTATGGTAAAAGCCCAATGTGCCCAGTCGGGTGAATAGATTATCCAGCTCATTCTGTGTACTGATCTCTTCGACCCTACCTTGCAATGTGGCTCGATAGTGATTGTTGTTCTCTTTGATGATGGGAATGAGCAGCTTGCCGGTAATATCACCGCCCATCACTAGAATATCCACATCATAGAATTTCCCCGCGTTGATAAATTTCCGGTAGGTACGTTCAGAGCCATGCAAGTCGGTAGAAAAAAACAAACGGGTTGCCTTCTTATGTTCCTTCTTGGTAAATAATGGCATTCGGACCTCCACTATAATAAATTAACCCAATCTAACTGAGTATTTTCAACCTTTCACATGATTTGCTGAAGCAATAACAATATCCACTGAGTGGGCAGCAAGAGACTCGAGTTTGGAAGGATCAATTTGAGCATCCGTGATCAATTTATCAACCTCATCGATTGTGGCGATTTGAAAATTTGAAACCACGCCCCATTTCGTGTGGTCAGCAACAATAAATATTTCCCCTTTGGTACGCTCAATCATCAATTTAATGACCTCGGCTTCTGCATTCGAGGGAACAGTACAACCATGGATTAAGCTGATTCCATCTACTCCCAGGATTGTCTTATCGGCATAGACCTGTCGCAGGTTATCGATAGCAAACCGCCCTGCCACAGAGTTTGAATGAGGTTGAAACTCTCCACCAATCATATACTTTTCAAATCTTGCATCCCCAACTTCAAGCAAAGCAATAAGATTATTCGTGAATATGGTAATTCCAGCATCACCACGAATTTGGCGGATCACTTGAGCGGTGGTCGTACCGCTGTTGATAAATACAATTTCCCCATCTTCAATAAGCGATGCTGCCTTTTCACCAATCTGGCGTTTTTCTTCTGGATTAGTAGATGCCCGTTGTATGTATTCGGGCTCAAGTGTCATCTTCTGGCTGAGCATAGCTCCCCCATGGGTTCGTTCCAAAACGCCCTCCCGTTCCAACCTTTCCAGATCTCGTCGCACTGTAGCATCAGAGGTATCCAGCATTATATACAATTCGTCCATCCGAACGATTTTATGGATTTCCAGGTACTCCTGGATTCGCTTTCGCCGCTGAGCTGGAATGAGAGATTTGCTCATTAGATTTTTATCTATTTAAATCAAATGCTTGGTGATGGGATTCGAATAATACCATATTAGATTATAAGAGAATCTGCAGAAATTTGCAAGATTTTGCTTTTTTTATTATAATTGTTATTATATTTTCCCAAAATGTACCAGTTAATCACATTTGGTCAAATAGTTGTTGGTCACTGAAATACCAGCATAGGAGCAGGGTATGTTAAGCAGTTCTATTGGGATGGGTGAGCAGGATCGTGCTGAACGCGAGAAGTTTGAAAACGAGCTAAAACGCATCCTTAAAGCCAGTAGTGATTCTGGCATTATCATGCGGGTTATCGGGTCCCTCGCTTTTCAGATGCACTGCCCAAAATTTGGATATTTGCAAGCTGCGATGGGACGCGCATATACCGATATCGATTTTGCGGCATATCACAAACAAACCAAGGAAATTCAGATTTTAATGTCCGGTTTGGGTTATAAGGAAAATCGGGAGGTGTTTATCGTTTCAGAAGGCGATCGCGCCATCTATGAGAGGGCGGAAATTGGTATTCACCTTGATGTATTTTATGAAAAGCTCGCCTTCAGTCATGTGATCTATTGGAATAATCGCCTGGAAGTCGATAATCCGAGTATTCCTTTAGCAGAGATGCTGCTTGAAAAAATGCAAATTGTGCAGATAAACGAAAAAGATATTATTGACACAATTATGATACTGCTCGAGCATCCTCTAGGTGATAAAGACTATGAGACCATTAATATCAAGTACGTTGCCGGGCTATGCAGCAATGACTGGGGACTTTGGCGGACAACAACAATGAACCTGGACAAAGTACACAAAATTGCCGACGGATACACACAGCTCACAGCCGAACAAAAAGAAAAAATAGATTCCCAGGTAAAAAAAGCATTGGCAAGTATTGAGCGAGAACCAAAATCTCTTGCCTGGCGATTACGAGCCAGGGTTGGTGACCGAGTGAAATGGTATCGAGATGTGGATGAGGTTGAATAATAGGAGGATGATATGAAAAAACTAGTCCGCGATTTGATGCGTCCGGGGCTACTTACTTGCAGTTCAGAAGCCACATTAGGTCAGGTGGCATCATTACTCACCCAATACCATATACACGCCCTGGTTGTTGTGGATCACGAAAATCATCCCGAGGGCATAATTTCCGATTATGATCTTCTCGCAGGTGAATGGCTTTCAGCAGAACCGCAGGGATTGGCTACGATGCGCCGGGTAACTGCTGGTGAACTCATGTCTTCCCCGATAGAAACAGTCGAAGCGGATACACCAATAAAAACTGCTGCCCACATCCTTGTCGAAAAAGATATCCACCGCCTCCTTGTTACAGAAAAAGGTATACCTTTGGGAGTCATCTCAACCTCTGATTTCGTTTCCAGCATTGCTAGAGAGGAAAAACCTCGCCGAGAGACAGTGGCTGATGTAATGTCGGATTCTATACTAGTCTGCCGCGATAAAACCCCAATTATGTCTGCCGCGCGTACCATGACCCAAGCTGGCTGGCGTTCGGTACTCGTAGTGGATGCAAAAGGTAGACCGGAGGGTGTAGTAACCGGTAAAGACTTATTGATCTTTGTGGCGAATGGTGTGGATGAAACACAAACTGTGAGAGATATTATGCAACCAGCATTGACCATTGATATCCATGCCTCGCTGGGAGAAGCTGCGAACCTGATGATACAGAATCACAACCATCGCCTTGTGGTAATTGACAAAGATGACCCACCAGCTTTCCCTCTAGGGATTATTTCATCTTATGATATTGTGGCACAGATGGCCAAGCCTGATTCAATCTGGCAGAAATAGGGACATTTCAGGTTGTACGCGAAATTACTCGAATCACGAATTTGTATTTCTTCTTCATTAGATTATGGAGAATTCTAAACATGGCCCTTTCACTGGAGGATGCCATTGCCCGTGTGCCACTTTGGGCTGGTGCTGATGACAGTAAAGTCACTCCTCTCGCTGGTGGTATCACAAACAATAATTACCGGATTGACCTAGGCGGGGAGTCGTATGTGCTCCGTATCATTGGGGAGGGTACAGAGCTTTTGGGGATCAATCGGGAATACGAATGTATAGCGAACCGCGAAGCTGGAAAGTTGGGAATCGCACCTGAGGTATATTTCTTTATTCAGCCCGAGGGTTACCTTGTAACCCGCTTCATCAACGGGAGACAAATCCTACCCGAGGAGATACGCCAGCCAGAAAATATTCGCCGGGTGATGGAATCAATTAAAAAGATTCACAACATGCAGGATATCCCTGGCAGCTTTGATGTCTTTCGGGTCATCCGCGATTACGTAAAAACAGCGCGGCGATATCAGGTTTCAATCCCAAAAGACTTTGATTTGCTGGTCGAGTGCCTGCAGGAAGCCGAGATATCTCTCTCCCTCCATCCTTATACTCCTTGCCCATGCCATAATGATTTACTCAATGCAAATTTCCTCACCAATGGCCAACTCTATATTCTCGACTGGGAATATGCTGGTATGGGAGATGCCTTTTTTGACCTGGCGAATTTCTCCGACCACCATGATCTCTCAGAACAGCAAGACCGTTGGATGCTGGAGTGCTATTTTGACAGGGAGATAAAGTACACACATTGGGCGCATTTAATGATCATGAAAATCATGTCCGATCTGCGTGAAGCTGCCTGGGGCTTCGTACAGATTGGTATCTCAAAACTCGATTTCGATTTCCAAGATTATGCAGATAAGTTCTTCGGTCGTGTCTTGGATAACATATACAATCCACTTTGGAATGAATACCTAAAGGAGGTAAGAAAAAATGTCTAATCTTCCTACTCATGCTCAAGTTGTCATCATCGGTGGTGGCGTTGGTGGGTGTAGCATTGCTTATCATCTAACGCTCATGGGGTGGAAAGATGTCGTAATCCTTGAGCGTCATGAGCTGACCAGTGGTTCGACCTGGCATTCAGCTGGATTGGTCGGACAAATGCGCTCCGACGCCAACCTCACCCGGATGATGCACTATAGCACTGAACTTTATCCCAAACTGAAACAAGAAACCGAGCAAGATACTGGTTGGCGTGAGGTTGGTGGTCTCCGTCTGGCATCTTCTCCAGAAAGGATGGAGGACATCAAACGGTTGGTTGGATTGGCGAAGTCCTTCGGCGTCCCAATGGATCTAATTTCTCCCAAGGAAGCATTTGACCTCTTCCCTATAATGAACATGGACGGGGTTGTCGGTGCTGCATATACCCCAAACGATGGCGTGATTGACCCAACTGGGCTAACTATCGCTCTCGCCAAAGGAGCCAAACTTCGAGGGGCGCAGATTTTCACGGATACAAACTTGGAGAAGATTAACCTGAAGAACGGCCGTGTCCATGAGGTTGTCACCAACCTGGGCAGAATTGAGACAGAGATTGTGGTTAACGCTGCAGGGCAATGGGGCGGTGAGGTCGGTAAGATGGTCGGCCTTAGCCTTCCAGTTGTACCCATGGCACACTTGTACATCATCACCAAACCAATCAATGGAGTGGGGCACGATTTCCCAACATTACGTGACCCTGATCTATTAGTTTACTGGCGTGAGGAGGTCGGTGGTCTGGTCACAGGTGGGTATGAGCGCAATCCAGCGCCTTTTGGATTGAATGGAATTCCACGGGATTTTAAATACCAACTTCTACCTCCCGATTGGGAACGTTTTACTCCACTGATGGAAAATTCCATCAAGCGCGTTCCTGTGGTTGAAACGGCAGAGGTAATCCAGCTCCTAAATGGACCAGAAGGCTTCACCCCAGACGGTGAGTTTCTGTTAGGACCTACCTCTGTTAAAGGATTTTGGGTGGCTTGTGCCTTTTGTGCGCATGGATTAGCTGGTGCAGGGGGGATCGGGAAGACGATGGCAGAATGGATTGTCGATGGACATCCAGAGTGGGATGTATGGCGCTTGGATGTGCGTCGGTTCGGTTCAAACTACAATAGCCAGGAT
>Ga0315278_10000894_pt1 | contig 25803 bp, 22 predicted proteins | sample YL17G06_0_MG_FD_203880 | JGI IMG/M metagenome (GOLD analysis project Ga0315278, IMG submission 203880) | Sediment microbial communities from Yellowstone Lake, YNP, Wyoming, USA - YL17G06_0 | ecosystem: Environmental > Aquatic > Freshwater > Lake > Sediment | place: USA: Wyoming | collected... | reverse complement strand
CTGTCAACGCTTCAGCCACTGTGTTACCACAGCAGCCGCATGACTCGGGGCCAATGTGATTTGCTATTTCTTCATTGTAAGGAACTTTCATCCTCTACCTCATGCCGATTTTTATCGGCGCTTTCTACCTGTCCCCATTTTGTACCCCTTTTGCGCACGAAAAAGGGAATGATGAATGATGAAGAAAAGCTGGAAGGTGAGAAGGTAAGAGGGTGAGAAGGTGAGAAAAAACAAGGAAGAGCGGAAGAGCGGAAAAAGATAGAAGAAGTAAAAACAGGGATCTGGGAGCAGGGGGCAAAAATAGAGAAGGTGAGAAGGTGAGAAATAACAAGGAAAGGCGGGGGGGAAAATAGAATGATGAATGATGAATTCTAATAGATTCCTAAAGCTAGTTTAAGGTTTTCTTTTACTAAAACAAAGTCTTCTTTAGAAAGGGTTCCTAATTTTTTATCGATCATATCCTTTTTGATTGTTTGAAAAATTCCTGTAACAACCGACGGGAATTTAAGCCCGGCTTCTTCCCATTGTATTATCCTGGTATCCCCTGTAAGGGATCTGTAAATATTGCTGGTTATTGCGGCTATAATTGTTTCTTGTCTGTTTTTGTGGTATCTATCACTACTTACAATCAAAGCAGGTCTTTTTTTTACACCTTCTCCATTAGAAAAGACAACTTTCGTAAGAACAATCTCCCCGCATTTATAATCGATCATAAGCAGCATCCGTTTCATTATCCCACAACTCTTTAAGGACAGGGTTTATCGAAGTCGTAAGCTTTAACAGGTCTTTATCTTCATTCTCCTGGCGAATCCGTTCTCGAATACTATCAAGAATGTAATCCCTAACGCTATTTCCATGAAGGGTTGCATATCTTTTAATTTTTTTATGTTCCTCCGGGCTAACTTCGATGCTTAATCTTTCTCTGATTCTTTCTTGCTGGATCATGTTTATATTCCTCGTATTGGAAAGATAGTACATTTTCACAAAAATGTCAATACTCCAGGATCATGAAAAGAAAAAAGGGATCAGGGGGCGGGGGTCGTGGAAAAAAGGAAGAGCGGAAGCGCGGAAGAGAAGAAGAGCGGAAAAAACCTGGGAGGACGGGGGACCTGGCCAATAAGCGGGCAAACACCGTAGGGGCAGACCTGCGTGTCTGCCCTTTTCTATCGATATGCTTCCATGGTCTTTGGCGATGTCTGAAATCGTTAAAGAGAGAGGTTCGATGTAATGACGCTTGAGAATGCCCCCCGGATGAGTCGGCCGTCTAGTATTTATATTCTTAATACCCATAGCCTTTATGCTCAAAATTTTTTATCATGGAAGGATTGTAACGCTTCGGGTTACAGTTGTCAATAAGTTTTCCTTTCCACCTTGAAAGTTTTTTCTATTTATGCTATTTACATGTATTAGTTTACTTTTTAAAGCCCCTTCGGGGATGCCTAAAATATTAAAAAGGTGAGACCATGAGTGAAATAACTATTTTGCACCTGTCCGACATCCATTTTAAAAAGAAAAAAGATGACGACAATGATGTGTTTCGTCAAACGGTACAGGAAAGATTGATCGAGGCTGTAACCAACCATACCAAAAAACAGGGGAACCCGGATTTTGTGGTGATTACCGGGGACATCGCCTTTTCAGGAAAGAAAGAGGAGTATGACGAGGCGCAGGGGTTCCTGGGACAACTCAAAGAAAAATTACCGGGAGAAACCGAATTCCTGGTGGTCCCGGGCAACCACGACGTGGACCGGGATGAAGTGGACCCCTGCTTTCCCATCTATGAAAACATCATTAAGGATGATAAAATCGATGATTTCCTGGGAAGCCGAAAGCACCGCCTGCATACCATTCATGTTAAATTCAAATGTTTCAAGGAATTCGTAAAAGAATTGGCCCCGGGACTTTACCCTGGAGAAGAAGATTATTTCTGGTTTAAAGATTACAAATCCCATGGGGTTTCCTTTTTGGGGCTGAACAGTTGTTGGGCCTCCGGCGACGATAATGAGAATTTGAAGATAGCCCTGGGCTACCCCCAGTTAATGAAGGCACTGAAGCAGTCCGGCGAAAAAAATAAAATTCTTTTAATGCACCATCCCCTCATCAATTGGCTGGATGAAAAAGATACCCGCAAATGCGAAGGAGAGATCCTCAGCAATTGCCGGTTGGTTCTTCATGGCCATTCCCACCTGGACGATGCAAAGATTTATAAAGACCCATCTTTTTCCTGCATTCACCTGGGGGCCAATGCCGCATATACCAAAGATAAAGAAGACTATATCGGCTTCCAATTTATCGAAGCGGGATTCCTGACCGGCGGGGTGACCCTGAAGGTATGGCCTTATCGTCTCGATTCCAGGACCCGCATCCGGTTCGTACCGGATAATTACCGCTGGGAAAAGCAAGGAGGCAAACCCTATTTCCAATTGGAGAGCATGGAGCCGGTGGAGCCGGTGGAACCGGAACCATCCGGTAAGAAGCCCCCATTACCCCTGGAAATCCCCGCGGATTATATAAATTGGATCAAAAAATTCCATTCCGTCCTGCCGGTGGAGCAACTGGCCAGGAAAGCCGAGGCGGTAACAATTAGCCTCCCGGAGATTTACATTGCCCTTGAAGTCGCCAACCCCTTCTATAAACCCATGGATGAAAAAATGCTAAAAAGGAAGGATAAGGAGAAAGAAGGAGATGCTTCGAAAGTTCCGCCCACCATCGATATCGAAGAATTACTGGGAAAGTGGAATTGCTTACTGCTGCGCGGTAATGCCGGGTCCGGGAAGACCACAGTAATTAAATACCTGGCTTACAGTCTCAGCCAGGGCGCCGGACCCGTTCCCCTCCAGGGCTGCCTGCCGGTCATCATATTGCTTAAAGACCTCTGGCCGGTATACAAAAATGCGCTGCGGGAGGGGCCGGAAAATATAACCTTTGAAGCTTTGCTGCCCGGATACCTTAAGAAGATTCAGTGTCCGCTAACCATAGAAACCATTAAAGCCTACCTGGCGCAAGACCGGGCGTTTTTCCTGCTGGATGGACTGGATGAAGTCCCGGAAGAGAACCGGGACCACCTGGTGGACCTGCTGCATCATTTTCAACATGCTTACCGGGCGAACCGCTTTTTAATCACCGGACGGCCCCACGGCGTCGAAGGACAGGCCGGTTTTTGTTTCGGCAAATATCTCCGCGATATCGAACCACTGGGCGAAGAAAAAGCAGAGACGTTTATTACCCGGTGGTTCCGGGCCGTATCCGGCCAGGCCCGGGGGATGGCCGACGTCACCGCCGCGGATATGATATCGGAAATCCGCCTGCACGAGCACGCCGCCCTGTTTACCGGCAATCCGCTCCTATTGACCGCCCTTTGCGTGTTTTACATGGTGGGCGGCAAACGCATCCCGGACCAGCGGGCCGATCTTTATGACCGCATCGTGGCCAATCTTCTTTACCGCCGCTTCCATGACCCGGCGGACAGGGAAAAAGAGAACAAGGTACGTGAATATCTCATGGAACTGGCTTTTGCCATGCAGACCCGCAACTTAAAGAACATCGAAGCCTGCGACGCAAAGGATATTTTAAAGGAACACTGCCCGGGGCCGGTAGACGAAACAATTCCCGGTTGTAAAAAGCGCATCGAGGAATTATTTAACAACATCGAGCCGGTTTGCGGTTTATTGAACCGGCTTAGCGGCGGGGAAATCGAGTTTGCCCATCTGTCTTTCCAGGAGTTCCTGGCAGCCAAACATATGCTGGACCGGGACATGGATTATAAACCCTACCTGGAAAACGGTTGGTGGAAGGAAACCATCCTGCTTTACCTGGGTCTGATGAACCTGGAGCTGAAAAAGCGCAGCAACGATATCGTATGCGAAATAGTGGGAAAGCATCCCCAACCGCGCATTCAATTGTTGGGCGCGAAAGCCTTACGGGACTTTCAGGCTTCCAGGCGGGAAAAAGCCGCGGTTGATCTTGCCGGAAAGAAGTTGCCGGCCATAATCGAGTCGGATGCTTCGGCCTCTTTGGAGGAGCGGTTCGAAGCCGGGGAAATCCTCGGCCAATTGGGCGATCCGCGCTTCGATATGTTGAATCCAGCCATGGTTCTTGTAGAAGCCGGGGAGTTTACCAGGGGATCGGAAGAAGACAAAGATGAGAAACCGGTTCGACAAATTTACCTGGATGAATTCATGATGGGGAAATATCCCGTCACCAATCAAGAATTCAGGGCATTTATGGATGATAAGGGCCATGAAACAAAAGAGTTCTGGACGCCGGAGGGCTGGCAGTGGCGGCAAGAGAACAACATTTCCGAACCGGGATCAAGGCATGATCGCAAATGGAATGGCCCCAATTTCCCGGTGGTGGAAGTGAGTTGGTATGAAGCCGCCGCTTATGCGGCCTGGTTGAGTGAGAAAACAAGCCATAAGTATCAGCTTCCCACGGAAGCCCAGTGGGAGAAAGCCGCGCGCGGCAGCCGCGGCTTTCAATACCCCTGGGGCAATAAGCTCGATAAAAATAAATGTAATTCATATGAAAGTGAGTTGCTTCGCACCAGCCCGGTGGGCATTTTCCCTTCGGGAAAAAGCCCCTATGGATGTATGGACATGGCCGGTAATGTTTTGGAGTGGTGTTCCGATTGGTATGACGAAAACTACTATAAGAAAAGTCCCAAAGAGAATCCAGGAGGACCTGCAGACGGCTCGTTCCGGGTGCTGCGCGGCGGCGGTTGGCTCTACGTCGCCCCGGATTGCCGGGCGGCTTCCCGCTTCCACTTCCTCCCCGCCTTCCGCGTCGTCTTTGTCGGCTTTCGCCTTTCGAGGTCGTTATAACTTTCCCCTTTACCCCTTTACCCCTTTCGCGCTTTTGCGCACGAAAAAGGGAATGATGAATGATGAAGAAAAGCTGGAAGGTGAGAAGGTAAGAGGGTGAGAAGGTGAGAAAAAACAAGGAAAAGCGGAAGAGCGGAAAAAGATAGAAGAAGTAAAAACAGGGATCTGGGAGCAGGGCCAGATTGAAGCGTCTCTATGCCGCATATTTCAAAAGTTCAGGATAGACCCCCCGTTTAATAGCAGCGTTTGCTAATTTAAGCAATTCTTTATTGATTTCGGATGAAAGATATTCCTCTCCGCAATTATAGCAGACCTGCGCGTCTGCCCTTTTCTCGGATTTTTCCGCCTGTCCCTTTCTATTTTCGCGTTTTTCGTATGTTTCGCGGGTAAATCAAAGGCAATTTCAGTTTTCCTGTTCCTATTTGCCGGGATGGTTATAAAAAAAACGAATTGCCGGGGTGTTTTCTACAAAAGACTCGGCTAATGGTGGTCGATTACACGCTATTGAACAAAAAATCACACCCCGCCAGGCGGCTGATATTTTTCCGGCGTGAATGATACCTCCAGCCTCGTCGGAAACGATCTTGAGTGATGAAAAATGGAATAATCCACGTCGGAGAGGACTTTTCCCCCAAAAAAGTCCACCCGACCGCTTTTTATCGGATGTTTCCTCCAAAAAAATCTCTCCAGTCGTTTTTTGCCGATCATTTTGCCAAAAAGGCAGGCAAATTTTTTCCCCCCATTCATTGTAGGGGCTTGATTTATCAAGCCCGGCACAGGGGGTTCATCTTCCGGGTTTGATGAATCAAACCCCTACCAAAAGGCGGGGCGCCAAGAGTTTTTTAATAATAAACCCATTGGTGAACTTTTGTGCCTTTGTGGCTATTTTTACGGCAACCAGGTTGCCTGGCGCGAATGCCGCTTCCTTTGAAATTTTATTCTTCCCAATCCTCGTAAACCAAACCCTCAACTCTAATGTCCTTTTCTCCCTGGGCTGCCAGTTTTAGCATGAACAAGGTATTCTTTTGCATAATATCCTCAGCCAGTTTCATTATAAATCTCCTTCTTCATCCTCTCTATTTTGCCATACTTAGAATTATTTACAAACAAAAAAAGAACCACCGACATTTCTTCAAATCCCCCCAATGACCAATGACTATTGACCAATGACAATTCTTTAAAGCCCCACCATTATGATGGCTTTATCGCCCACGGGCATTTCTTGATAATAGAGCTTTTCTTCCCATTCCGCGGGACCGGGATCAAAAATCACCAGGTAACCTTGTTTTAATCCCAACCGGTCCAGATAACGTCCCAATTGTTTTTTGCCATCCTCGATGGTATATTTATCCCGTAAAATTTTTAATTCCAGGGCAAATTCCTGCTTTTTGAATTTTACCAGTAAATCGATACGGCCATTGCCTAAAGCCATTTCCCGGTTAATCTCACCCCCCGAATTGACGACCCGCTGTAAAAATGCCATCAGCAGCAAATGATGGGCCGATTCCTTGTATTCATACCGGTCCAGCCAGGCGCCGCTGTTCCGCCGGTAAAATTCCTGGAACTCCTTCAACAGCTTTTCCATATCCAATGAACCGTCCGGTTTCAAGAACCAGGGAGTTTGGATCTCTTTGGGAATCGATTCCTGTAAGGGCGACGCTATTATCCGTGGAATAATCTCCGCGTATACCGGGTTGGCGAATTCCAGCGGCGATGATAGAGAAACAATCCCCAGGTCCCGGATATAAAGGATGTCATCGTCGAATATATCGACAGGCAGGTTATCCCCATTAATAATCGCCTGGACGATCTTATTGACCCTCTCTTCCTTTAATTTGTCTACCAGGCTGTCCAGGTGCGTATCACGCCGCAAAATCAATTGCGTTTTTGCTTCTTTCAGGATATCAAGGGTTATGGCTTTGGAATAATCATCGGCCAGTATTTTAGAAACGACCTGGCGGGCCAGGGCATTGGTCAGCCAGGGCTGACCGCCGGCTAACCGAAATATCTCATCTTTTACTTCACCCGGGAAAACCTGGCCGGTTTCTGCCGTATGTTGTTCCAGGAGTTCAACCACTTCTTGCTTTGTAAAATTATTCAATACCAGCGATTCCGCTTTCACATTAAATGGCGAAGCCGTGCCCATGGATTGCTCATTTCCCCGGATTTTGGCTTTATATTCTCTTACATCCCGCAGCCCGATCAGAACCACGGAAGACGGGAAATGTTTCGGCCTGTTCTGGTACCCGGACCTCAATTGCCGAAGTACTGAAATCAACACATCATCCAATAAGGCATCGATCTCATCGATTAAAAGAACAATGGGTTTAACCTGGTTCGTGGCCCAGTTTTGAAGATAATCTTTTATCCCTTCGTAATGTTTTCCCGCCGGCGATTCCGGCCTGAACTCGTCCGGCAACTGGAGAAGCGAAAACTGGTAAATACTGTTGATCAGCTTATCGTTTGCCTCCTTAACCGGGATACTCATGTAGCCGGCTTCTTCAAACGAAACCACCAATGCGATGTATTTACTTTCGGCGTTGAGTTTCAGGGCCAGCGCATGAAGATAAGTGGTTTTCCCTGTTTGCCTGGGCGCATGAAGAGTGAAATAGAGCTCTTGTTCGATTAATTCTTCGACCTCTTGCATTCTTTTTAGAGGATTTACCATATAATGTTTATCCGGGAAACACAAACCCGCGGTATTAAAGGTTTTTTTTCTTGTTATTGCTTCTTTCACGGTCATGCGTTAATCATAAAGCAAATCCAAAAAATTGTCAACCGATTACGCTATTTGTGGTATAATGAAACCTGGAAATAATGTTTCGCTTTGAAAGAGGTTAAAAAATGGCAAAAGCAAAAGTGGCAATCTTAAGAACGAAACCGGAAACGGTCCTGGAAGACTACCGGAAACTGTGCCGATTGGCCGGCATGGAAACGGCAATGGATAAATCCACGACTACCATCTTAAAAGACAATATTACCTGGCACAACGTGTTCCCCGGCGTCAATACCACCCCCTGGCAACTGGAAGGCACAATCCTGGCGCTGAAAGACGCGGGACACAATGACCTGGCCGCGGTTCATAACCATACGGTGGTCACCATCCCGGAAAAAGGCGAAGAAGACCTTAAATTTAAACCTATTTATGAAAAATTCGCGGTCCCGGTCCTCTATAACTTCAAAAACGAAGATATGAAATGGATCCAATACCAACCGAAATTCAAAACCCTGGCCCTCCATAAGATATTCCCCAACGGCATCCGCATCCCGGATTACTTCATCGGGAAAAACATCGTACATATGCCCACCATAAAAACCCACTCTTACACGACTTATACCGGGGCGCTAAAAAATGCCTTCGGCGGCTTATTGAACTTTCACCGCCACTATACCCACACCTGGATCCATGAAACGCTGGTAGACCTGCTGGCCATCGGCCGGGAAATCCATTCGGGCATGTTTGCCACCATGGACGGAACCACGGCCGGCTCCGGCCCGGGCCCCCGCACCGTGACCCCCCACGACAAAAACATTATCCTGGCTTCCGCCGACCAGGTGGCCATCGATGCGACGGCCGCCAAATTGATGGGTTTCGATTGGCGAAAACTTCCCTGCATCGCCCTCTCCCATGAACATAAACTGGGCGTCGGCGACCCGACGGAAATCGAACTGGTGGGCGACGTGGACGCGGCCAACGAAAACTGGAACTTCGAGGTGGGCGTAAACCTGGCCACGGGCGCGGGCCGCCTCTTCTGGCACGATTCGCCTTTGAAATACCTCCAGAAACTTTTCTTCCATACCCCCCTGGTAAACTTATTTATTTTCGCCTCGGAAACCTACCACGATAAACTGTGGTACAAAATCAAAGGAACGAAAATCGTCGATAAATGGCTGGCTGAATCGGAATGGGGAAAACTCTTCGCGGACTGCCCGAAATAAGGTAATTCAATGATGAATGATGAATTAAAAATAAAACCATGAAATATAAAAAGACGCTTAAAATTCTTATTATAATATCGCTGGCGGCAACAGTGCTGTATATTTTGATCGGCCTTAAAAAGAAAACACAATCGGAGTTTAGCGGCGAACTAAAAGTCGACGGCGAAACCATGGTGCACAACACCTACGACAAGGAACACCGGAAAGCCATGGAACTGAAATGCACGGAAGCCATCAATGAATCGGAAGATAAAACCGATATGAAAAACATCGAGGGCGTGATCTATAAAAAAGGCCGCATGAATAAAGATATCAGCGTTTCCGGGAAAAGCGGCTATGTGGCTAATAATTCCCAGAACTTTTTTATCGAAGGCGACGCCAAAGTGGCTTCCGAAGACTTCTCCCTTAAAGGCCCCTCTTTCCTTTTAGAAGGCCAGGCGGAAATGAGCACGGAAAAAAAAGTGGACTACAAAGCCAAAGACCTCCAGGGAATCGCCGCCAACGGGATAAAGTATTACTTGAAACTGAATATCTTGAAACTGTTCAATACCCGCGGCCGTTACAAACGGGATAACCGGGATTTCGATTTCACCACGGATGTGCTGTGGGTGCTGGATAAAGATAAAATGATCGTGATGGAGAACAATACGGTTATCCGGGAGGCGAATTCTATCTTGAGAAGCGGCTGGATGTCCCTCAAATTCACGGGAAACTTCGTGCATATCTCGGAAGCCACCTCTCAAAAAGGCAGTTACTTCTACCTGGAAGACAGGGACAAACAGGAGATCAAGGAGATTAAATCGGATAATATTTCCAGCTACTACAATGACGCGGGGAAATTATACAGGGTCCTGGTAATGCAAAAGGGTGAGATTTTACTTAAAAGCAAAACCGACCATATGATGATCAACTCGGATAAGATCGAGATGTTTTTCGACCCGGAATCGGGCAAAGCAACCCGGATCGATATTCCTGCCCCCGGCCAGGTGGAAAACACGGGCAAAACAAAATTCCGGGTCGCCGCGGATACGATAAGCGCAACTTATAACAAGAAAGGAGAACTGTCCACCTGCGAAGGCAAAGGAAAGACTATTTTCATTATCGACGAATATCACGGCACGGGGGAAAGGCTTTTTTACGATATCGCTAGAGACTCTATGACCATGAGCGGCCCCAATGCCCAGGTCGTCAACGGGGAAAACAATACCTTCAATTCCTCCAAATTTAATGTGGATACGAGGCAGAAAATTTTATCATCCTCCGATGGGGTGAAATCGACGATCCTTTTAAAGAAAAAAAACGTGCTCTTCTCAGAAGCGCCCATGTTTCTAAACGCGAAAGAATTCAGGCTACTGGAAAAGAAAAATAAATTCAGGTATGATACCCGCGTCCAGTTAATGCAGGACGAAATCTCATTAACGGCCGACACCCTGGAAATTACCGATGAAAACCAGATCGAAGCCAGTGGAAAGGTTTCCTTATCCTTCAAGAATAGAGAGGGCGACTCAGGCGCAAAGGATATTGCCATCAAGGCCGATAATATTGTTTTTAACGCCAGGGAACGCAATATCGAGATCACAGGCAATGGGGCGATAAAAAGCGGCGAGACCCTCTTAAAGGCAAACCGCCTGGTAGTTCAATTCAGCGACGCCAATGAAATCACCGACATTTCGGGTGAAGGGAATATCGAATTTTTGAAAGAGGATTTATCCGGTACATCCGGCAAGGTGCAATGGTTGTTCGCTAAAGAAATGATGATTCTTAAAGATTCGCCCCGGGTCGCAAAGAAAACCGGCGGGGCCACCTCGGGAAAAGAATTAGAGATCGATTTGAAAACCAATACGATAAAAATCCTTTCCAGCGCCTCCGAACGTTCGGAAACAATCATTCAGTAGGGGTTTGATTTATCAAACCCTTTATTGCTAAAAATTTATTAATAAAAATTTACAGGGATTGGGTTTGATAAATCAAACCCCTACCTCTCTTTTTCTACAATCCAAGGTTTCCGCTAATTTTATGCATGGCGTTAAGGCAGGTTTGGAGGAACTCGTCCAGTTCCACGCCCAGTTTGACGCATTCCTGCATCTGTTGCCTGTTGGCGCCTTTGGCAAAGGCGGTTTCTTTAAAACGTTTTTTCATGCGTTTCAAATCGACGTTTTCCAGTTTCTTACTGGGGTGCATCAGTGCGCAGGCAGTGATGAAGCCGGAGGTAGGGTCCGTAACATAGAGGGCGATATCCATCCTGGATTTCAGTTCCGCTTTGGAATCATGGCCTTTAATGGCGTGAAGGATATCTTCATCGAGGTTGTATTCCTTCAGCATGGCCACGGTTTTGAAGGCATGGTTCGGGGGATCGTTGACGGTTGAATCGTAATCCAGGTCATGCAGGAGACCGGTCAGTCCCCATTTTTCCACGTCCTCGCCGAACTTAGCGGCAAATTCCCGCATACAAGCTTCGACAGCCAGGGAATGCTTGACCAGGTTCTCTCCGCTTAAATTGTTCTTAACCAATTCGAATGCTTCTTGTCGGTCCATTTTTTTAACCTGTGTTTTGGGGGAGTATTACATCTTGCGAAACGCATGACCACATGGCGGAGAGGGTGGGATTCGAACCCACGGTCCCGGTCACCCAGGACAACTGCTTAGCAGGCAGCCCGATTCAGCCTCTCTCGCACCTCTCCGCACATTTGCGCGTCATGCGTCTACACTTTTGTTCGGGAACTATTTTGCCGAGGAGGGGACTCGAACCCCTACAGGTGTTACCCCACAAGCACCTCAAGCTTGCGTGTCTACCAATTCCACCACCTCGGCGTACGTGCATAATCCTACGTTAATCGGTTTACTGTTTTTCGGCGGCCGGGGGTGTTGTGGGCGTTTTTTCCGTCGCCGGCGCTTTGGTTTCTACTTTCTGTTCCTGTTTAACATCATCCGTGCTCAGCACGGTTCTTGAACTTCCTCTTTTGGCCGCCATTATCCATAAGGTTAGCGAAGTCACCATAAAAAGAATCGCCAGCGTCGTGGTCATCTTGGACAAAAATGAGGCCGCGCCCCTGGGACCAAAAGTGGATTGACTCCCAACGCCGCCGAAGGCCCCGGCCAGGTCGGCGCTCTTCCCGCTCTGCAGCAATACTATTACTACCAACAGTACGCAAACAACTATATGTAAAAACAACACCATTCCTTCCACAATTGCCTCCTATCTTATGGATGAATTTAATAACTTAACTGAATCCGCAATTATAACAGAAAATGCATCAACTTTCAAGGGATATAGTCTTTCATTAGCGATTATTCCTCGGGCAATGCTTCGATGCCGGGTAATTTCAGCCCTGCCAGGAACTCCAGGGCGGCGCCGCCCCCGGTGGAAAGGTGGGTGAAGTGGTCCGCGACGCCGGCTTTATTAATGGCCGCCGTGGTATCGCCGCCGCCGGCGATGGTAATGGCAGAACCGGAAGCCACTGCCCGGGCGATTTCAATGGTCCCGGCGGAAAAGGTCTCCAACTCGAATACGCCTAATGGGCCGTTCCAGACGATCAATTGGGCGTCTTTCAACTCCTGGGTATAGAGCTGGATGGTTTCGAACCCGATATCCAGCCCCATCATTTCATCGGGTATTTCTTCGCTCCGTTTGATCATGCGGATAGTCACCTCCGGCTCGATGGCATAGGCGGCAATGTGATCCACGGGCAGCAGCAGCTTGATCTCTTTTTTCGCCGCTATTTCCATTATCTCTTTGCAGAGCGGCAATACATTATCATCTACCTCCGAGCGCCCGACATTAGCCCCCTTTGCTTTCAGGAAACTGTAAGCCATGGCCCCGCCGATGAGGATTTTGCGGGCCTTTTGCATCAGGTTCCGGATAAGGGGGATTTTATCCGAGACTTTGGCCCCGCCCATGATGAGGGTGTAATTTTGGGGTGGATTTTCCAGGGCCAGGCTGAGGGCCTCAACTTCTTTATTTAACAGGAAACCCGCGACAGATAGGGGTACGAATTGGGTAATGGCCTGGATGGAAGCATGGGCGCGGTGGGAAGCGCCAAAGGCATCGTTGACGTATATGTCGATGTCTTTTGCCAGTTCCCGGGCAAAATCCGGGTCGTTGGCGGTTTCGCCCGGATGGAAGCGGAGGTTCTGTAATAAAAGTATATCGCCTTCGTTTAACCGGGATTTGGCGGCGTCGATCTCTTTGCCGGTGATTTCGCCGGGGAATTGGACCTCCCGGCCCAGTAGTTTGGTTAACCGCCGGGCCACGGGCAGCAGGGTTAAATCGTTTTTTTTCTTTCCCCCGGGTCTGCCCAGGTGGGAAGCGCAGACGATTTTGGCCCCCTTTTCCATCAAGCGCTGTAGGGTCGGCAGCGCCGTTTTGATCCGGGTGTCGTCGATTATCTCCCGGGCATCGGTCAACGGCACATTGAAATCGACCCTGACAAAGACATGTTTGCCTTTTACATCAATGTTTTCAAATGTTTTTTTTTTCATTTTTTTTAGTTTTCGCTGCAGATTTTCAAAATCAAATCCTTGAGCCTGCAGGAATATCCCCATTCATTATCGTACCATGCCAGCACTTTGACCATGCTGTCGCTGATGACGGTGATGAATTCGCCGTCGATAATGGCGGAGTGGCTGTTGCCGATGATGTCGGTGGACACCAACGGATCGGTGGAATAGTCCAGGATGCCATTCATCCGGTTTTCCGCGGCCTCTTTGAACAGCCGGTTGAGTTCTTCCAGGGAAGCGGGCTTTTCCAGTTGAACCACCAGGTCCACCAGGGAGCCGTTGGGGGTGGGAACCCGGATGGAACTCCCGGTAATTTTTCCTTTCAATTGGGGGATGACCAGGCCGATGGCTTTGGCGGCGCCGGTGGTGGTGGGAATGATGTTTATGGCCGCGGCCCGGGCGCGCCGTAAATCTTTGTGCGGCAGGTCCAGGATATTCTGGTCATTGGTATAGGCGTGGATGGTGGTCATGTTTCCCTGGAGGATCCCGAAATTGTCGTGGAGGATCCTGGCCACCGGCGCGACGCAGTTGGTGGTACAGGACGCATTGGAAATAATGTGATGGCTGGAATGATTGTAATCATGATCGTTCACTCCCAGCACGATGGTGATATCCGGGTCCGTGGCCGGCGCGGAAATGATTACTTTCCGGGCGCCTGCTTTCATATGTTTGGCCAGGTCCTCGCGCTTTTTGAATGCGCCGGTGGACTCGATTACAAAGTCGATTCCCAACGCCTTCCACGGCAGCTCGGCCGGGTCTTTTTGGGCAAAGACTTTGATCTCTTTCCCATTGACCAGGATGCTGTTTTCTTTTGCTTCGACTTTGCCGTCGAACCTGCCGAATAGGCTGTCATATTTTAACAATTGCGCGAGCGTGGCCGAGGACGTCAGGTCGTTGACCGCCACTATTTCAAAAGATGTTTGATCCTTACTGGCCCTGAAGAAATTTCTACCGATTCTTCCAAAGCCGTTAATTGCAACTTTATAACTCATTCATTTCCTCCTAAAATTAGTAGAGCTTAAAAACTATCATAAGATGACGATATTATCAAGTAGGTTCGTTGATTTTTTTTTATTCGGTTTTTTTCAGGCCTTCCGCCCATTCGCTCATCCGCAAATTCGCCTATTCGCCCCCCGGATATTGTCTTTTACTGCTTTTTATGTTAATAAATAATATGGCAAAAAAACATTTCGGATTAATTTTAGCCGGCGGCCAGGGCACGCGGTTCTGGCCCTGGAGTACGGAAGATAAACCCAAGCAATTCCTGCCCATCGTCGGGAATGAACCTTTGATTACCCAGACCTTTAACCGGTTAAGGGAAACGAAAACCTTGCCGCCGGAAAATATTTTCATCGTGGCGGATAAGAAATACCTGGGATTGGTAAGGGAAGCCATCCCGGGATTCAAGGAAGCCAATTTTATTGCCGAACCTTCGCCGAAAAATACGGCCCCTTGCTTGATATTGTCCAACATTGTGCTTTCCGGCTTCGAAGCCGACGCCAATGTGGCGGTGGTCCCGGCGGATCATTATATCCCGGACGCGGATATTTTTGCGGCCCAACTGGAAGACGCGCTGAACTTCGCGGACAATAAATATATTATCACTTCCGGCATCAAGCCCACGGCGCCGCACACGGGGTACGGGTACATCAAATTTAAGGCCGACTCATCTGCCCCAGCGGGAGATACGGAATTCTTCGCCGTGGAGGCCTTTCGAGAGAAACCTTCTGTTGAAGTGGCCGGGCAGTACCTGGCGGAGGGAAATTATTACTGGAATTCCGGGATGTTCTTCTACAATTTGAAATTTTTTAAACGTCTTCTGGAAACGTATTCTCCTTATTACTACGAACAATACCTGGAGCTGGAAAAGGCCTTTCAAAACAGGCGAGAGTTTGAAGATGCCTACAATGCGGTCAAGCCGGAATCCATCGATTATGCTTTGATGGAGAAAGTAAAAGAGGCGAGGATGTTCAAAGCCGCGTTCCAGTGGAGCGATGTGGGCGCATGGTCCAGCGTTTATGAATTGAATCCCAAGGATGGGCAGGGTAATGCGGCAATGAAAAAAAATAATGTTTTCATCGATTCGGAGAACTCGCTGGTTTTTTCCACGGAAGAGAAACCCATTGCCGTGATCGGGTTGAGAGACATTGCCGTGATCGATACGGGAAACGGCATCCTGGTGGCGGATTTAAATCATTTGCAGAAGGTCAAAGAGGTGACGAGGAAGTTAAAGAATGATGAATGATGAGGGGAAAATTACAAATTACAAACCGCAAACCACAAACAAATTCCAAAAAGAGAATGATTTAGTGCTGGTTGGGAAATGAGATTGGTTGAAAAATTCAGTAAAGGGGAATATAATACCATCATGAATATGAAAGAAGAAATGATCGATAAAAGGAGCGCCAGCTTCAGTACTCTAACCAGCGACACTTCCCCACATATCCAGGAAATATTGACTGCGGGGTATCGCCGTATGTCTCCTCAGCAGAAATTAAAGCAAGTTAATGAATTGACAAAAGCGGTTCAGCAATTAGCCCTTGCCCGTATTCGTCAGCAGTATGGAACTCTCTCAGAGCGAGAGCAGCGCCTCCGGTTGGCATCGTTATGGCTGGATCGCAAAACGATGATCCGGGTTTTCAATTGGGACCCTTCTGTAGAAGGGTATTAAGGATTTAAATGGTTCTTGCGGAGCCTGTTCAAATTACGTATCAAATTGCTCAAGAGTTAGATCGATTAAGGGAAACAATCCGGGAAAAAGGATTGTCCAGGTCTGCTCGATTGCCCAGATTATTTTTTCCTCTCTTTTTGTTTTTCCTCACCTTCTCACCCTCTTACCTTCTTACCTTCTTTTTTCCCTCCTCTCTTCCTTCTTTTCTTCATCATTCATCATTCCATCTTTTCTTCCGCGCTTCCGCGCTTCCTCGCTTCCGCTCTTCTTAAAAGGTGGGCCTGCGGCCCAGGTCGATTAAACGGGTGAACACTCTGTGAGTGATTACGCTGAGATCTGGTAAATTACCGGTTTATAGCGGGGTTTAGGAATGGGCTTTTTCTCACATTTAGCCGCTTCGAGCCATACTTCTTTAGCAATTTCCACTTCCGTTAATGCATCTTGCCGGGATTTACCGAAAGCTGAGCAGTGTTTTAAGTCAGGTATATCGGCAATATAGCCCTGGTCGTCTTCACTGTAAAATATGTTTATGTGATAATCTTTCATTGGGAAACCTCCAGCTTTATATCATATTCTTCTATTAACTCTAAAAATTGAAACCGAAAGCTTCGACTAAATGGACGAATTCTGTAAATTTTATATTCTTGGAACCTGAGAGGACTTTCAATAGAATTTTCTCTGCTTTCATGGTACACCCTGTATGCAGGAAACATCCTGGTTATCTTTCATCATGGGACCATTTTATAAGAAATCAATGATAATTTCAAGTGGCAAGCAAATTTTCCAATCAATACTCTCTCTTCATCATTCATTATTCCATCTTTTCTTCCGCTCTTCCGCTCTTCCATCTTTTCGTCATCATTCATCATTCTAATTTTTTTAAAACCCCCAGGTTTCTTTTATATATATCCAAATTGGGGTGTCCATTTGGAAAGTTGAATTGAAGAATGGCCACGGCTTTTTCTGCATAGGCAAGGGCGGAGGCATGGTTGTTCATATCATGATAAATAGTAGACAAATTATTGTACGACGTGGCTAAGTCGGGATGATTTTTAGCCAATACCGCTTCCCGGATTTCCAATGCTTTCAATTGAAATTCCAGCGCCCGGTCCAGTTGACCCATTGCCTGGTATATGGTAGAAACATTATTGTACGACGTGGCTAAATCGGGATGATTTTTAGCCAATACGGCTTCATAGATTTCATTGGCTTTCAATTGAAATACCAACGCCCGGTCCAGTTGACCTATATCCTGATAGACCATTGATAAATTATTCGCCAGCCCTGCCAGGGCATCATCCTCTTCTCCTAACTCCATGGCCAACGCCCGGACCACCGACTCGCCATAAATGATATATTCTTTTTTCAGAATCGGATTATCTCCGGGTTCTAAATGCAGTTTATTTGCCAACGAGATGATTAGCGTTTTACACTTCTTCGCATTCGGTTTCGCCCGATACCGCACCACTTCCTGCATCACGGGATGCAAATACAGCCGCGCTTCCTCATCCCGCTTTAACCAGCCTTTCTCCACTAACGACGTAATTACATTATTGTCCGCCAGTTCAAGCCATCCTCGAACCCATTCCATGGGGATATACACCGCCGGCAACACGGACATATTTACCAATATTGACAACTCCTTTTTGGTGACGCCGGATATATCGAAAACCTTCACCAGATGATCGAAAAACCGTTTCTTTTCCTTTTCATTATGCCAGATAGTGGCCACTTTTTCACCGCCGACACCGGCCACTTCATTCAAATTGAATCCCTTCTTTTTCAAGGTCTCATAAAGCGACTGTATTTTCATAGCCGCATGATGCGCGGTTTTGGCCAATAACTCCACGGTCAAGGTGTGATAGCCACACAACTCCACGATCCTCTCAACGGTTTCATCATTCTCATCATTACGTTTCCCTTTGTAAAACTCATTAAATAACACCCGGCACTCCGCCGGACTTAAATAATCCAGGCACTGAACCTCATACCCTTCAATAAAACTGCGCGAATTGACCAATACTTTCACCTGCTCCGGCAGCGCCGCCAGGCTATCCAGGTCCGCATCGTCGGGATTCTCAATGTTATCCACCACCAATAAAAAAGACTCCCGCGTTTGCCGCAGCCGGGCCATTATTTTATCGAACCGCTCATCGATGGTATCCTTTTCATCGGCCCGGATAAACGTAGATTTATCGCCGCCCAACGCATACACAAACGATTCCTTCAGAGTGGAAATCCAATCGATCCAGGCGGCGTAATCATATTCATTATAATGGGTGTGGAAAAAAGATTTACATACTTCGGTTTTGCCGATGCCGCCCAGGCCGTTGACCAATACCACCCGATCGGACTTCTTTAACATCTCCGCCAATGCAGCCAGGTCTTTTTCACGACCAATCAACTTGATCTTCCGGGATGGCAATGCCCCACTGCGTGGGGTCTCATTTGCAGGGCTGGCCCCACTGCGTGGGGTTTTATTAGCAGGGCTGGGCCTGCTTCCCATATCTTTTACCCTTTCCGGCTCCTCAGGCGACGGGTTCATTATATGATATATCTCTTGCGCAAATTGCATTAATACCCGCAACTGCTCAGCTTCCTTTAATTCCATTAAAAATCTATCATCCAGGGGGAACCCCTGGATACCGCTTAACCAGGAAACCTGTTTCCATGGGCAGGGCTTTACAAAAAGCGGTAAGACCTTTAACCCTTGCTTCTCTCTCCTCTGCAAAATAGGCGGAACCTCTTCCCCACGGATAAACGGGGAAGTTAAAAACCCGGCGCTCACCATTAAAACAGCCACATCCGCTTCTTCGATGGCCGTTTGAATTTCCGGGAACCAATCTGAACCGGTTTGAATCCGGCTGTCTACCCATAGATCGCAGAATCCTTCCAACTCCAAAACCCTGAGCTGCTTCACCAACAAATCCTTAAACTCCACATCCTCATGACTGTAACTGATAAAAATCTTTTTCATGGTCTTTTCTTTCTTTTCATCATTCATCATTCATCATTCAAATCCTTTAACTAACTATACCCGGAAGCGGATTGAAAATCAAGAGAATAAAGCCCACAGCCCACGGAAGACACTGAAGACACAAGCTAGTAAAAGAAAAGAAAAAAGTTTTGGACGCCTAAAACGGCAGTGTTCACCCAAAACATTCCTTGTTAAGTAATTCCGGGCAGACACTTAACAAGCCATCTCATATACATATCGAGAAACCGGTATTGGTTCTGTTCTGGCAGGAGCTTGTTTACCTTCGGCAATTTCGTCGACTTTTTTCAAAATTTTTGAATTATAATACCGGTAACCACACTGATCACATATGCCGACAGGCACATTTTCCAGCATAACAAACCCTTTTTTATGCTTAAAGACTTCTTTTTCTACGACCCGCTCTCTAACGGTGCCCTCGCAGTATTCACAACTATATCCATACATTTTAATTCACTCCTTCCAGTACAACGGCATAGACGGTTATGATCAAGAAAATTCCTGTTTCCTTGAATCTCCCTACTACTCCTATTGTAGTGGATTCATCAAATGTGCTTCCGTATATGACATATTTACTACCCCTGGGATCTCCTTTCTGCTTTTCTTTTACTATACCACTCAAAACAGCGTTTTCTACATCGATTATTGTAAGGTTATCCTCTGCCATTTCTTCATAGGCATGCATTGTCATATCATAATTTCCTTTTCTTATTGCATCACGTATCTTTTCAATTACACGTTGAGGCACTTATATCCTCCTATAGTCCTGGCAGACAAATTTTACTACAAAGTAAAAAAATAAGCAATGCCAGGCAAAAGATTTCCCTCCGTCATAAGCAGGCTTCCGGTAAGAAATCCCCCGTAGGGGTTTGATTTATCAAACCCTAACCGGTTAAAATGTCATCCATAAAGGCTTTCCGATGAGTATGACCCTTATCGGCGGGTGGATAATTGTCAATTGTCGATTGTCAATTGTTAATGGTTAATGGTTAATAAAAAAGTAAATATAAAGTTGTAGTAATGCCAGGGCGTAAAGGGCGGCCAGGATATCGTCCGCCATGATCCCCATTCCCCCGGGGATTTTCTCAAGCCTTCTAATCGGAAACGGTTTTAAAATATCGAAGAACCGGAACAAGAAGAAACCGGCAATATACAAAGAGATTTGGTGGGGAACCAACAGCAAAGCGACCATCTGCCCCGCCACTTCATCGATGACGCACGAGCCCGGGTCTTTTTTATTAAAATGCTTTTCCGCTTCGCCGGAAGCGGGTATGCCCACGACAAATACCAACGCAATAACAATCAACTGGATGTACAACGGCGCCCGCCAATAGGGCCCGATAAAATAAACCAGCAGCATCGTCGCCAGGGACGCGCAAGTTCCCGGCGCCAACGGGCTGCGACCAATACCGAAAAATGTGGCAATCAATAGCCGGATATTTCTCATATACGTTCTCCATGAACCATTTCATGCTGGAAACCCGTAATTTTGATTTTAAACATGTGATAATCATCCTCGAACGGTTCATTCACCTGGGTAAAACCATCGGTCTCCGGCGCCTGCGATGTGATGCGGCCAATGGTGGAATGCCCATCCCAGGGACTGGGCCCATGGGGCAAAAAATCCTGCACTGTACCGATAATCTTTTCATTATATTTTTCCATGTTTTGATCGGAAATATCCATCAGCATTTCCTTCCGCGCTTTGATCACGGCTTGCGTATTTTTCTTTTTATATTTAAAGGCTTCGGTGTTCTCTTCATCCGAATATCCGAAAACCCCGAACCGCTCGATTTTCGATATTTCGGCAAAATCCAACAGTTCCTCGAACTCCGCCCGGGTCTCGCCGGGGAAACCTACGATAAATGAAGAGCGTATCACGGCATCCTTATATTTTTCCCGGATTTTCTTCAGCAATTCCAGGTTCCGGGCGCCGCCGCCGCCCCGGTTCATTCGTTTCAGCAAGGTTTCCGATACATGCTGAAAGGGGAGATCGAAATAGGGGATAATGCCGGGATATGAAAAACCGGCGATGATCTCGTCCGTCATCTCTTCGGGCATCAGGTAGAGCACCCTGACGGCGTTAAATTCCAGGGAAGATATCTCTTTCAGTAGTTCCGGCAGTTGGGATTTCGGGCCCCTGTCTTTACCGAAATAGGTTGAGTTCTGGGAGATCAGGTTGATTTCCTGGAACTCCATTTCTTTATACGATTTCGCTTCTTTGATAATAGAAGCGATGGTCCGCGACCGGAACGGGCCCCGTATTTGCGGGATGACGCAAAAACTGCACTGCATGTTGCAGCCTTCGGAGATTTTGATAAACGTGCTGTTGGGGGAAGTGGTTATAATCCGGTTATGCGTTTCATCGTAGAGGAAGAGGTTTTTGTTTTTGTATCCTGTTTTTTTCTCGCCGGCAATCAAACGGGCCAGTTGGTCCAGGTCATTGACGCCCCAGATTATATCGGCTTTTTTAAAATTGGCTTTCAGTTCTTCATAGTACCGTTGGGTCAGGCAGCCGAAAATCGCCACTTGTTTGGTTTCGCCGGTTTCTTTCTTTTCCAGGGCCGCCAGTATCTCCTGGATGCCTTCTTCTTTGGCTTCGCGGATAAACCCGCAGGTATTGATGATAATCCAATCGGAATCTTCGTATGACGATACGATCCGGATATTATATTTTTCCAGCATCCCACCCAGGACTTCGGTATCTACGACGTTTTTGAAACATCCCAGGCTGACGAAAGAAGCAGTTATTTTTTGTTTATCCATTCACGCATTGTACCAGATTATGCAGTGTACTGCAACCGGCGGCGTATTTTTTCAAACTTGAAAAAACAAGCCCACGAATGACACGAATTAACACGAAAAAAATAACCGTACAATAATAATATCTTTTTTCATTCCACTCGATACGGACAATAGGCATAGACGCCATTGGGGTCGTTGAATTGGGAAAGCATTTGCATTTGCAGGTTCACCAGCCGCAGCAGATTGTTGACCGGGTTCAGTGGTTGATTTCCCAGGCCCCCCACAGCGGTGGAACCGGTTTCAGCCGTTACCTTTGAGAATAGGTTCGATATCAACCGGTCATAAGCGCCCGGTTTTTTACGGATATATTTTACGCCGAAATTGTCGCCCAATTTAGCCAGCTTCGCAGCGGATTTCAGCGCGTCTTCCAGTCCGCCCAGGCGGTCCACCAGGCCCAGTTCCAGGGCGTCCTTCCCGCTCCAGATACGGCCCTGCGCGATTTCATGAATTTTTTCCGGCGTTGTTTTACGGGCCTCGGCCGCCATGGTAATAAAATCTTTGTAGCCCTTATCGACAACAGCCTGGATAATTTCAGCCACTTCCGGGGAAATCGCGCGGTCAAAGCGAAGCGCGCCGGCCAATTTATTGGTTCCAACCCCGTCTACCCGGGTTCCCAGGTACTTTGCCATGGTTTTCTGGTAAGTAGGGAAAATTCCGAAAATACCGATAGAACCCGTAAGCGTAGCCGGGTAAGCCCAGACTTCGTCCGAGGCCATGGCAATCCAATAGCCTCCCGAAGCAGCCACGCTGCTCATAGAGACCACCACGGGTTTCCCCTCTTTGCGGGCCAATTCCAGTTCCGCGCGGATCACTTCCGAAGCAAAGGAACTGCCGCCGCCGCTGTCCACCCGCAGCAGGATCGCTTTGATATTTTTATCCTGGCGGGCTTCCCGGATCAATGCGGCGGTAGAATCGCCGCCGATGTTCCCGGGCGGCTGCCGGTCGTTGAGAATATTCCCTTTGGCCACGATGACTCCGACGGCGTTTTTATGAACATTGTCACCCCAACGTTCGTCTTCCCTGTCCAGGGCTTCCAGGTAATCCATGTATCCCACTTGATAATAAGTGTGGGTGTTTTTATCTTCGCCCACTAATTTTATCAACCGGTCCCGGACCTGGTCGCGGCTGACTGCGTAATCGATCAGTCCGGCTTTCAACGCCGCCTGGGCCATGTCGCCCTCAAATTCTTTCACCCGGGTAGGGAATTGCTCCACAAAATTTCTAATGTTTTCTACTTTAACGCCGCGGCCGGCAGCCACATCTTGCAGGTAGGTCTCCCATAAATTCTCCAGGTACTTAAGGTCGGCCTCTTTGGCTTCGTCCGACATGTTGTTACGGAGGAACGGTTCCACGGCGGATTTATATTTGCCCACGCGGAAAACATTCACGTCCACTTCCAATTTATCCAGGCCTTCTTTGAAGAACATCCCGTAGCTGCTGTAGCCTTCCAGGAGCAGTAGGCCCATGTGGTGCATGTATATTTCATCGGCATAAGCGGCCAGGTAATAGGAACCGCGGATGTAGTTATCGGCGGCGGCGATCACTTTTTTGCCCGTTTTTTTGAAACGGATGACGGCGTCTTTAATTTCTTGTAGTTTAACCAGGCCGGCGCCGGTCAGCCCGTTAAGGTCCAGCAGCAGCACTTTAACGCGACTGTCGCCGCCGGCCATATCCACGGCATCCACCAGGTCTTTAAGCAAGGTTTCGGGGCCGGTATCCAGGCCTATTATTTTCCCTGCCGCATTGGTCAGGCCGCCGACGCTCAATTGTTCGACAATCGCGCCGTAGGGTTTCACCACCAGGACCGTGGAACCCGGGACATCCGGGCGGGGACTCCACAGCAAGCCCAATACAAAGGCCAGGAGCACAAAAAACACGACGTTCAAAACCACCAGGCGGAATAGGTTAATTCCTTGCCACAGGGGGTGAAGCAGCTCAAAAAAACCTTTTTTATTATCGCTCATCAAATTTTCTCCTTTATTAAACGATTTCCAATTTAATACAGATCATAAATCAATTTACGTAAAAAATCAATTGTCACTTTTGCCTCCGGCGGGTCAGAACCCTTTTGCAAAAGGGTTCCAACACCTCCCAAAACTTTTGATAATGAAAAGCTTTTGGAAGTCCAGAAACCTTTTCTCGAAAAGGTTTCTGGTCGTCGAAGACAATATTTGACGGGGTATCCAGGGATACTGAAAATCTTTCCTTTATTTTGGAAATAGTGTATAATCCTTGCTATGAGGATAAAGATTAATTTATTGTCGCAGCCGTTTATTTCCATACCCATTGACTACAACTACAATATTTATATTACCCTGCGGCGGATACTTTTCGATTATTTGAGCGCCGCCAAGCCGAAATTATTTAATCGCTACAAGAAGACCTCCCCCGATTTTACTTTCTCGCAGTTGATGATACCTGAGAGGAAGGTAGAACTGGGTTTTATCGAAATTACCGGCTCTTACATGTCTTTTTATGTTTCCTCCGGCGATGACACCTTTATCGAATACCTGGCAAAGGCTGTCAATCACGTGGGGGAATTCCCGGTTCATAATAAAATATTCAAATTAAAGAAGATAGAAGTCATAGAACCGCCTGAGTTTTTACCCGAGATGAAATTTCGCATGTTGTCGCCCCTTTTGCTGGTAAGGTTGAAGGGTGACAAAGTGGTGTTTGTGCGGCCCGAGGACAGCGACCTGGATGACATTTTCAGTTCGCGGTTGGCGGCGAGATACAGCGCCTTATTCAAGGGCAATTACACAGGCAAGGATATAAAGATTCAATTGGACCGGGGATATGTGGAGCGTAAGAAGAGTCTTACGCGGTTGTTGACCATTCGCAATATTAATTACAAGACCATATTTGCGCCTTTTACTTTAAGGGGAGCAGTGGATTTGATAGAGTTCGCGTACCACAACGGCATCGGCGAGAAGACCCAATTCGGTCTCGGCATGATCGAAGCCTTAGAGGAAGACAAAATTTAAAAACTACATAAGGAGATATTAACCCATGAACATTCTCGAAGCCATTGGCAACACATCGATCGTTCAACTTCGCAAGGTAGTTCCACCCAATTGTGCGAGCATCTTCGTGAAGCTTGAGTGGGAGAACCCGACCGGCAGCGTCAAGGACCGGATGGCGCAGGCAGTAATTTCGCGGGCGGAGGAGGACGGTCGATTGAAGGCCGGAGACGCGGTCATCGAGTACACGGGCGGCAGTACAGGGGCGTCGCTGGCATTGGTTTGCGCCGCTAAAGGCTACCGCATCCGGATCGTCAGCTCCGATGCCTTCAGCCAGCAGAAACTGGATCACATGGCGGCGCTGGGCGCGGAACTGACACTCGTCCAGAGCGAGGGGGGGCTCACCACCAAGAAACTGATCCTGGACATGGTGGAGACCGCACGTTTGTTGAGCCTGGAGCCCCACACCTACTGGACCAACCAGCTCAGCAACCATGACAGCATCGCGGGTTACTATTCGTTGGGCGAGGAAATCTGGGCTCAAACGAATGGGGAGATCGACGCCTTCGTACACTGCGTGGGTACGGCGGCTTCTTTGCGTGGGGTCGCCGCTGTGCTGAAGCGATACAAACCGGGTATCAAGATCGTCGCCGTCGAACCGGCGGAATCTTCGGTATTGCTGGGAGGTCAGGCGGGCCCCCACAAGATCGAAGGGGTTGGGATCGGCTACATTCCTCCTCTCTGGGAGCCGACGCTGGTGGATGAGATTCTACCGGTCAGAACCGACGACGCGAAGGAGATGGCGAGGCGCATCGCGCGGGAGGAGGCCCTCTTCGCCGGGACGTCTTCCGGGGCAAACGTCGTCGCCGCGATTCAAACAGCGCAGCGACTGGGACCGGACGCCAGGGTGGTCACGCTGATGGTGGACTCCGGTTTGAAGTACTTGAGCACCGATGTGTTCAGGCGCAGATAAAACACCGTCTCGATCACAACTAGTACCGTGTCCCATAAGTTTTGCCGTTTCCAGCGGTAATTTTAAATATTCCGCCCTCAAGGAAAGGATTTCTCTTGTTGCCCCAGGCTATTGGATAAATCGACAAAAAGTTTTTCCAGTGC
>Ga0315278_10000893_pt1 | contig 25845 bp, 23 predicted proteins | sample YL17G06_0_MG_FD_203880 | JGI IMG/M metagenome (GOLD analysis project Ga0315278, IMG submission 203880) | Sediment microbial communities from Yellowstone Lake, YNP, Wyoming, USA - YL17G06_0 | ecosystem: Environmental > Aquatic > Freshwater > Lake > Sediment | place: USA: Wyoming | collected... | reverse complement strand
AGCTACCTTTCCGAAATAGAAAGTGGTAAAGCAAATCCCGGCCCGGGATTTTTCCTTGATCTTTCCGATGTTTACAATGTCAGCATCGAATACGTATTCCATGGAGAGGGCGAGATGTTCTATGACCCAAAAACAAGACTCCCCAGGGCTGAATTTAAAGATATCGATGACATCGATTCCCCGGAGAAACTCTTCTGGTTAATGAACCATTCTTCCATGTTCAAGAATTCGTTGTTGGGTTATGCCGCCAGGTTTTACCTGGAAAATGAAACCATCATAAAAAAAAGCTTGCGGGGAGACAAAACTTAAAAAAATAAGACGGGGATAGGAAATTTCCCCCCAGGGGAAATAGGAAAGGTCAGTCACCCTTGCTTTAGACCACCATCTATCATATAATACAAAAACGAGGTGATAAATGAATTCGAGATTGTTTTTCTTTCTAGTCTTGTTGGTTCCAATCATGGGCGGTCTCACCTTTGCAGCCGTTAAAACCGTACCACTCTCCGAGATGTTATTAATCCCGAATCCATCGATGCCGACGCCAACCACCTGTAGATGCCTCTTCTCAGAGAAAGAGCACATATTTTGGGGACATACTACTGAAAAAGGAATCCCGGTAGGATTTACCAAATACGAGATTAACAACCTTGACAAAAGAACCTTTCTATATTAAAATATACTATAAGTAATACAAAAAAGTTTTGAAAAGAAAAAACGGAGGAAAAAAATGAACAAAAAGAAGATCGTGATTAATTCACACTAATCAGCTCCGAAATCAAAAAACTAGCGGATATCCTTGATGCGGGCATTAATGCAAATTATACTCCCTATTGCAATGGACTCGGTGCGAATACGAAGGTGCTTCTGTTAAACTATAACATCCCGAACGAATCCTTATCTTATTTATGTCAATTTATACCGGAACTAAGTAAAAAGCATGGAGAGTCGATTAATATATTTGATATGGCGCTTTTCGATAAATCGATAGAGTTTCAAGAGAAGAGAATTGAAAGCATGAAAAAGCACTGTATCAACTGTAATATAGTTGGCATTTGTAATGGCGGTTGTATTTTGAATGGTTTAAATTCATGTAATGAAAAAAATGAAGGAGCTTGCAGCTTCTGGGAAATAATTTGGTCTCTTTATGTAAATGAATACCTTAAGGAGGAACATGATGCCTGGTAAAAAAAATTTTGTACTGCTGACTTTAATGCTGGCAATAAATGTCGCTTTGTCGGCTGTAACTGAAAAGGACAGCAATGTAATCACTCTAAAGTTTCAATTCAAAATTCCGGCGGTTTCTGAAAAACAAAATGTTTATGTTTTGCCTAAGGATAAATTGAAGTTTACAGATAAGGGCGACATTTTAGCATTATCAAGAAAGTATTGCAGTATTTACCGGTTTGATTCACAAATGCAGTATACCGGGTCATTCTTAAAAACTGGAGAAGGCCCCCAGGAACTGACTTATCCTCAATACGTTACTCCACTCTCAAATAACCGCCTCCTGATATTAAACGACGATAAATTCATTTTCTATGAATTGAAAAAAGATCAACTACCGGAAATTGAAAGGATAACGGTCCCTTATTTGAATATCGGAGATATTGAAGAGTACAATCAAGAGAAGCTTTTTGTTGTAACCGCTTATCCCCTGGCCCAGGGATTAAAGGGTAGTGACGCCGGGAAATTGATACATATCTATGATATAAAAAATAAAAAAAATCTAGTGGACTATTTCGAGGCGCCAGGCGAAATCAGTCGCAGGAACTCAAACGAATTGAGGAGTGAATATGGCGGTGGAGATATATATTACTCTGAGAACCTTTTATTTCTTGTCTACAATCAACCGGGAGATATGTATATTTTCAACCCGGCCGGCGCCCTACTGAAAAAAATATCCACCAGGTTTCCCTTTGTAAAATATAATACCGCGGATGTGAAACGGGTCGAGCAGGACGGCAATATATCTATCCGCATGAATTATTCCAGGACTTGCCAGATGAACCTCTTGCTGAAAAATAAAAACGTTTTCCTGGTTACCAGGATAAATCATGGAAAAGACGACGAACCTATCTACCGGTTTTATTTAAGCCCCCTGGATTATAAAGAAGGAAAATTTATTAAGCATTTAAAAGTGGAAACAGCCGGAGTAGATATTTCGAAATCGGAGTTTAAGTGCTTTAATGATAAAACCCTCATTTTTCTTGATGAGGATTTCATATACAGCTTCAGCATGGACTAAAGCGTAGAGTAACTCTTGCTTACGGCTGTCGGTTATCCCCCCAGTTTAAAGGATACCTTTCCTTTATATTTTGAACCGTCCTTCGTATTTCGCTTATTTCCTTTTTTTCGTTGTCCGTAAATACATCCAAAACGCTTTCCAGCTTTTGGATTGTGTTCCTCGCATCTTCCTTCAACCGTTTTTCCAGAAGTTGTTTCATCCGCTGTTTAAATTCGGATGTGTAATTTTTTTCAGCGATGGCTTCAATTGCTTGATACCCATCTTTCAATAAGGTATTGTAATAAGTAGCCGCGAGATAAAAATTTTCCAACGCTGTCTTCATTTTTTGTTCTTTCACATCCATTAAGCCCAGATAATAATAGCATTCGGGATAAGTGTTCGAAATTTCTTTCGCTTTTTCAAAATAACCGCGGGATTCCGCGTATCGATCCGATTGGTAATAAAACAACCCGGCCAGGAGATTTAACCGGAAAGAATCCGGGATTATCGATTCGGCAGTTTTTATATTTGTTTCCACCTTGGGGAAATTTTTAAGATTAAAATAATTCAGGGCTATGTAGTAGAATGCATCTCCTTTTTCAAATACCCCTTTTTTAGCCACGATATCCATCACAATGTTCGACTCATCATATCTCCCGAGATCGTGCAGACAGACTCCCTTTTTAAACAATGCGGTGAAATGATCCTGACTGGTTTTAAACGCCTCTTCATAATACTCCAGGGCCGTTTGTACCAATCCGATATCATAGTAAACATTGCCGATCCCAACCAACGCCGGGGGAATGCCCCGATAGATATCCAAAACTTTTAAATAATCCCGCCTGGCGTTCTCGAGATCCATTGTCTGATAAGCAAGGTCACCACGAACCAGGAGTAATTCGAAAAAATCAGGATACTTCTCTATGGTGCTATTCATGTCATTAAACTGGCTGTTTGCGAAATATCTCAGGTTTGATGATGGATATTGCCTTAAAAAAATATCTGCTTCCTTTTGCCTGGCCAATGTTTCCAATCTCAACCCGGAGTATTTTAAATAAAGAAAATATTTATAATCGGTATCCGTGGCATTTTTTACCTCCCGGATACTTGCATCGGTTATTTCGGGGGAGGACGGATCTTTTTCTCCCAATAGATATTTTGCGATGCTGGCGAAAGGGTTTTTAGGAGGAATCGATCGGTTGAGCTCCTCAGCCCAAAAAAGGGTTTCACTTCGCGATTTGGAATTATCGATAAAATACAACGGTTCGCGGAGGGCTATCAGGAAGTAAGAAAAAAAAAGTTTTTCCTTGATTTCTGTGGAGTCTTTTTTGAGAGCCAGGGCTTTTTTATAGAAATTTACAGCATTATACCAGCCCATGTAGTGCATTTTAGCGAATTCCCGATCGCCTTGTTCTTTTAACACTTTGAATTCCGATCCTGTTTCGGGGATAGTATTTAATACGGGAGCAAGATTTCTACCACCGCCGCAGTGGCTAAGCATGGCGCAAATGATTAAAAGTCCTATATATTTAAATTTCATCAACGTTTTCCTCCTTCTTTTTTCCAAATTTTGATTGTATTATAATAACTCGTTTGCGTCAATAAGAAAAGGATTTTTGATTTGGAACAAATTTTTTCCTGCCCGCTTATTCTACCCCCTTCGCTCTCTACAATAAAATATTTTCAGATATAATATAGCAGGTGCAAAAATCATGAAAAACGCTGAATATACTGTCAAAAAAAGCCAAAACGAAAGACTGGTAGCCATCGGCCAACGAATAAAAAATGTACGGAATACGTTACGCTTATCACAGCGGGAAATGGCCGCCGGCCTTAATACTTCCGCCAGCTACCTTTCCGAAATAGAAAGTGGTAAAGCAAATCCCGGCCCGGGATTTTTCCTTGATCTTTCCGATGTTTACAATGTCAGCATCGAATACGTATTCCATGGAGAGGGCGAGATGTTCTATGACCCAAAAACAAGACTCCCCAGGGCTGAATTTAAAGATATCGATGACATCGATTCCCCGGAGAAACTCTTCTGGTTAATGAACCATTCTTCCATGTTCAAGAATTCGTTGTTGGGTTATGCCGCCAGGTTTTACCTGGAAAATGAAACCATCATAAAAAAAAGCTTGCGGGGAGACAAAACTTAAAAGAATAAGACGGGGATAGGAAATTTCCCCCCAGGGAGAAAACAAAAGGTAATTCCTCTCAAAAAAAAAATTTTTTTTCTTGACATGACGTTCGCCATATGGTATCATTTTGTCTTAAATCGGCGAACAAATGAAAATAAATAACGATTATGTCGGTATGTCCTGTAAAAAGCGAATGGCCAGCGATGCAACCCTACCGTTAATTACCGGGCAGAAAGGCAATAATCAGTCGTATAGCCATTTTCGGTCCGGTTCGCGTATCCGCGTATTTCGGACAAGGAAAAGAACAAACAACTTACCAAAGGAGGTAAAACATGATATACAAAAAAAGTAGTTTACAAGATTATTTTTTCAATTCACAAGTGGCAATGACCAACGCCAAGAATAATGAAAAAATTTACCCGTTGATCTCAGCTTATAATATGAACACTGAAAAAATCGATCAGGGCCTCGCGAAGCTGACCCTACTGATGAAACTGGACAAAGCCAAAACAATAGCGCACGGCAAACAATTGGAAGCCAGGGCTGCCCTGTATAAATTGCTGGCCGAAGTACACCCCGTCTATATGGAACATGTCAATTTCACCAAATTGAGATGCCTGAAAAGCCCCGCGCGATTGGGTCGAATGATGCTGCTGGTTCCCAGGGAAAGGTCCTTAAACGGCTGGCTAAGACAGTCGGATACCTTTTACGACAACCTGCTGCTGGATACAGAAATGGTAACTGAGTTAGAAACCAATGCCATCACCGTGGATAAACTGACTGCCGCTCAAGCAAAAATTGCCGAAGTCCAACAAGCCAACAGCGCCTACAACGATACCAAAGGTATTGCGCAGGATGCATTAGAGGCTCGAGACGCCTTACTGGCAGAGTTTGATCTATGGCTAAAGGAATTCATATATGTTTGCAAGGTGGCGCTGCGAAATCATAAGCAGCTTCTTGAATCATTGAAAATCCAGGTGCTTTCCAAAGGCTATGTAAGACAAAAATCCGAGCCACTGTCCGCGGATAACACGCTTGAAGTAAATGCAAAAACATTAGCTAAAAAAGCAAAAGCAGCGGAAGCCGAAAAGAGTATGATTGCAGCGGCGGAAGCGGCGGAAGAGAATGAAGACGGGGCAATGGCAACTGTGCTGCCGGGTAATAACGGCGCTGACGGCAGCGGGTCCGAGTCCGAAGTACAACAGGTTGTAAAATAATAAGCGTAAATCTTCAACCGTCAAGCGGGCAGCCGTAAGTTTTTACGGCTGCCCGTCTTATCATCCGGCACATAAATGAGATCAAGACGTATTTCAAATGAATTTCGATTCACTGTTAAGGTTTCACCGGAAAGGAAAAACACTTTCATTTCAACTATTTTATCCATGAATCCGGATGAAATAGTCACGCCTCGAAATGAAACGGTCACGATTCGCAATAAAAATATCATGTCCCGCAATACAAAGGTCATGCTCCGCAGTGCAACGGTCATGCTCCGCAATGCAACGGTCACGCTCCGCAGTGCAAAGGTCATGCTCCGCAATGCAACGGTCACGCTCCGCAGTGCAAAGGTCATGCTCCGCAGTGCAAAAGTCATGCTCCGCAATGCAATGGTCACGCTCCGCAATGCAATGGTCTCGCTCCGCAATGCAAAGGTCACGCTCCGCAATGTAATGGTCTCGCTCCGCAATGATTTATACATAATATGCAATTTTAAGGTTTGCAATCGAGGCCCGCTTTTTACATGTAAACAACAAACGGATTTCAATTGATAAATCGCGGAAAGGAGTAATAAACATGAAGATGTTGATAAAAAATTTTAGAATCGCTGTGGGTAAGAGATTAAGCCAGGTAAGGAAGGAAAGCGATTTGACACGCAGTAAGATGGCTGAGAGGTTAGGGATTAACAAAACCAACTATTATAAGAATGAGATCGGCTATTCGTTACTCGGGATTGCTACAATGTATCGATTGCATATAGACTTTGATATATCGATGGATTGGTTACTCTTCGATTCTCAGCCAATGCACAATAAAGAGAAACAACCGGCTGTTGAATCCGGGGCAAAAGGCCGGTTATTGGAAGAGATACAACCGGATGTAAAGGAGTTGCTGGCTGCCATGGAACAAGATCACGTACTGCTGCATGAAGTCATATTATACTTCTACAAATACAAACAGAACCGGGAAAACCGCGAAACAACCCCTCCACCTCTTGCTTCTTCACCCATTTAGAGATTAAATAAGCTGAACGGATGAACGGAGGAACAAAATGCGCGAGGCCAACTATACCAATATCGGGGTACAACTGAAAAAAATCCGGGACCAACTCGGTTGGTCGTTGGACATCATGAATAAGGCTACCGGGATTTCCCGTAGTTACCTTTCCGACTTTGAGAGGGGCGTTAAATTGCCCACCGCTAAATACTTGAAATATTTGCATGATATCCATCATGTCAGTTTAAATTTCATTTTTGGCAGCGATGACAGGCTGCACAATCCCCTGGGAGAGAAAAACCCCAAACCCGATTTTGGAAAACACAGCGAAGAGATCGATGACATCCTTTCATTTCTATCCAGGGTACCCCATGCCCTATTCGCTTTCCTGGCTTTCTTTGCCGAATATAAAATCAATAATAAGCAATTGATAAAGCAGTATCTCCTGGATAAAGAGGAAGAAAGAAAAGCCTGACGGTGTTCAGAAGGTAAATCTCCCGGTACGGTTCTACAACTCGGGTGCACGCGCGCCGTGCTGCGTGCCTACAAAACGGCCCCCCGCGCCGCGGGGCCAAGTCTTCCCGGCATTTTCTTCATATTTAAATCGGTTTGACAGATACCTTTTTATATAAGAAAAGATACTCACGGGGATTGAATTTTTTGTAAAATCATTTATAATATGGGGAACTTTCGACAATATATCTCTTATGCAATGGAGTAAAAAATGAAAAAACTAATATCCTTATTATTACCGATTATATCGCTGATAGCCCTTGCAACCACTTTATCCGGTGAAGGGCTTTCTACGTATGAGAAATTACTAAATACCGCCAGGGAAAAAGGTTCCGCCAGGATTATTATCCTACTGGATGTAAAGAACCTGGAAGCCCTGACGGAAAAATCAACCCAATATAAGGTCATCGAACCGGGCCTGAGCTTTCCCGCCGCGGGCGTCCAGGCCGACCTGGACCTGCAGCAAGCCGTCGATACGGCCGCGTATTCCGTGCTTTACCAATTAAACGGCAAAGACTACCGTTTGAATCACACCTACAGTACCCTGCCCTACCTTGCTTTAGAGGTCTCGCCGGAAACGCTGGCTTTCTTACCCACCCTTCCCCAGGTCCTGTATATCTATGAAGACCGGCCCCGGCCATTAGCGGATTACCCGTTGGCAGAAAAGAAACCCCTGGAAAATCGCGCTGCCGCCGTTAGTAATGATCGACTTGATCGTCCCATGCTGGCCACCAGCGTCGCCCTCATCGGCGCGAAAACCGCCTGGTCCATGGGCTACACCGGCGCTGGGTGGTATGTGGCCATATTGGATACCGGCATCCGGCGCACCCACGAATTTTTTGCAGGGAAAACCATCCAGGAAGCATGCTTTTCGTCAGGGTACGATTGCCCCAACGGGAATACCGAAATGATTGGGCCCGGCGCCGCGGCGCACTATGAAAGCACGTATTACGGTTATGATCACGGCACCCATGTTTCCGGGATCGCCGCCGGGAAAACCAATTCGCTTAAAGGGGTAGCCAAAGATAGTAAAATCCTCGCCGTCCAGGTATTTTCACGCTTTTCAGCGTCGGAATGCGGCGGCGAATCAGACTGCGTCATGAGTTATGACTCGGACCAGACCAAAGGCCTGGAACACGTCTACTCCCTGCGCAGCGCCTACAGCATCGCCGCCGTGAACATGAGTCTCGGGGGCGGAGAGTACAATTTACCTTGCACCACCGGTCAACCCCAGCTAGCAGCCATGAATAACCTCAAATCTGTTCGCATTGCAACGGCCGTCGCTACCGGCAACGATGGGTACTGCGACGCTGTCAGTTCACCTGCCTGTATCCCGGCGGCCGTGGCCGTTGGGGCGTCGACCGATTCCGATATAGAGGCCGGTTTCAATAACTGGAGTGAGACGCTCCAGGAATTATTTGCGCCCGGGGTAAACATCTATTCCTCCACCGGCGAATCCGATTCCAGTTATGACTCCTGGAGCGGAACCTCCATGGCGACGCCCCATGTAACCGGCGCCTGGGCCTTATTAAGACAGGCCAGTTCCTCCAGCAGCGTGGATGAGATATTAGCGGCCCTGCAGAAAACCGGCCCGGCCATCGATACCCTGTGCGGAAGCGGCGGTTCCTGCCCACGTATCGAGGTAGACGACGCCATCGATCGCCTGTTGGGCAACACAGATTCCATCACCGTTACCGCCCCCAACGGTGGGGAGAAATGGGGCATCGGCTCCACTTACGCAGTGACCTGGACCTCCTCCGGCGCCATCGCTAATGTGAAAATCGAATATTCCATCGACAGCGGCGCCAGGTGGACCACCATCGCGGCTTCTACTAATAATACCGGCAGCTATAACTGGACAATACCCGACAAACCCTCCACCAGGTGCAAAGTAAGAATCGGCGAGGCCGTGGACGGTAGACCTTCAGACACCTGTAATAGCACCTTTTCAATCGTAACCGTAACGAATCCCACCCTAACCGTAACCTCTCCCAACGGGGGAGAAAAGTGGGACGCGGGAACCGTCCATAACATCACCTGGACTTCCACCGGTACTGTCGGGAATGTAAAAATAGAGTATTCCTCCAACAACGGCAGTAGTTGGAACACCGTATTCGATTCCACCCCCAACGACGGCAGCTATTCCTGGACCTTGCCCACTCTTAATTCCACCACCTGTAAGGTGCGCATCGGCGAGGCGTCCGACGGTTCACCCACGGATGCCTCCAATGCCGTGTTTTCCATTATTATCCCCCTTCCGCCGGAAATATCATTGAACCGGACCCAGTTTTATTACGGGGCCATCGCCGGCGGCGCAGTCACCGGGGCGCAGGCCCTGCGCATCGACAATACAGGCGGGGGTGCGCTGCAATGGACGGCGTTGGCAAATAATTCATGGATTATCACTTCGCCCGCTTCCGGGACCGACTCCGGCGAATCGGCGCTTTCCGCCGCGCCCGGCGCTTTAGCAGTAGGGAGCTATACCGGTTCCGTTACCGTGGCCGCCTCCGGCGCCGTCAATACCCCGCAAACCGTAAACGCCCAATTGACTATAAAAGAGGCCGCGCAAGACGAAGCCCCTTTCGGCAGTTTCGACTCCCCCAGCGACGGTTCCACCGTTCGCGGCAGTTTTGCCTTAACCGGTTGGGCGTTGGATGATGTGGGGGTCGCCGGCGTCAAAATATACCGGCAGGACAACGAGAATCTTATTTATATCGGCGACGCCCTACTTGTGGAAGGCGCCCGGCCCGATGTAGAGGCTTTATATCCCACTATGCCCATGAGTTACCGGGCCGGTTGGGGGTATATGCTGTTGAGCTATTTCCTACCCGACGGCGGGAACGGCGTCTATGTACTGACCGCCATTGCCACGGACCTATCCGGAAAACAAACCACCCTGGGCTCCAAAACCGTTACCGTAGACAATGCCAATGCCGTCAAACCCTTCGGCGCCATCGATAACCCCGCGCCGGGCGGCGAAGCTTCCGGGAGTAAGTTCCGCAATTCCGGGTGGGCGTTGACGCCCTTGCCCAATATGATACCCATCGATGGCTCCACCATGTCCGTGTATATCGACGGCGTTAACAAAGGACGCCCCACTTACAACATATACCGGGCCGATATTGCCGGCCTTTTCCCCGGCTATCTTAACAGCAACGGCGCCCATGCATATTTCATTTTCGATATGACTACTTTAGAAAACGGCATCCATACCATCGCCTGGACGGCCACGGATAATGCCGGCAACGCCGAAGGCATCGGCAGCCGGTATTTCATCGTGCAGAACTCCGGGTCCGGCGACCAGGAACCGGGGGCAGGGGAAAAAGGAAGCGAGGAAGCGAGGAAGAGCGGAAGAGCGGAAAAAGAAAAGTCCCGTAGGGGCTCCGCTGCATTTTCCCCGTGTTCGCCCGTTTTTGATTCGCGTTCGCCCGTCTTTGATTCATATGCGCCCGTCAACGACCGGTCCGGCGCGGTGGGTGTTATCAAAGGATATCGCGAAGATGCCGCTCCGCAAATGATTTATCCCGATGCAACCGGGATCATAACCATTGAAATCAAAGAACTGGAACGGGTTGAAATCCATTTCCCGGCTTCGCCGGTGAACAACGTTTCTCCACTTCCCATCGGCTCCACGCTGGACAGGGAAAAAGGAATTTTTTATTGGAATCCCGGCCCCGGTTTTATTGGAAATTATGAATTTGTATTTACCGATACTTCAGGAAACCACTCAAAGCGTGTGAAGATAAAGATTTTGCCTGGACAATAAATAATGCCTCCGGCGGCCAGAAACCCTTTTGAAAAAGGGTTTCTGGACTTCCTAAAACTTTTGATTTGTTAACTCAACTCTTTGATAATATCCAGTATGCGACTGTGGACGGCGGGAATCGAGGCAAAAATACCACGGTTGTTGGCCAGGGTTTTACCAACGCTGAAATCCAGTTTTTCCCCCAGGATATCCGTCACCACCCCGCCGGCCTCTTCGACAATGATGCTCCCGGCCGCATGGTCCCAGATTTTTTCCCGGTAATCCGGGGTTTTAGGATGGGGAATGCGCAAGTAAATTTCAGCCTGGCCCGCCGCCAACACACCGTATTTTACCTGGCTGTCCATCCGCACCGGGTCCTGCTCCAATTTCAAAACCCGGGCAATGAGCAACTGCATATCCATGTTGCTGTGCGACGAAACATAACTCTCCACGAATCTCATTTTTTCAGGGACCGTAATGGTGGACACCCCCACCTTTTTTCGCGTATTGTTTTCGCTATCCAGAACGTATGCGCCGCCGCCTTTCCCGGCAAAAAGCAAACACCCCCGGTTCCCCATTTTCAAGTTGGGGCAGCCCAGGATTCCCAATTGAACCTTCCCGTTGACAATCAATGCCAGGGCAATGGCAAACTGCTCGCCCCTTAGAAAACCCTTGGTGCCGTCGATGGGGTCCAGGGCCCAGAAAATATCGTCCGTGGGCTCGCACGTTCCCAGATCGATGCCCTGGAAAAGATTATCTTTATCCAGGATAAATTTCGCTTTTTCATCGTTGGCAATATAATAAAGAACCTTTTCAAGTATCGCCCGGTTTTCCGGTTTTCCCAGGATGTCTGAATTTTCCTCGGCTACGATTGGAATGGCCGGGAAATGCTCTTTTAGAATCTTACAAATGATCGCCTGGGCGGCGAAATCGGCTATGGTTACGGGGCTCTTATCCGCCTTGGTAATAGCATCGGCCCCCGTCAATTCCTTTTGCACCGTCCTGCTGATGCGCATGGCATCGATTACGGCGTTTTGACCGGTCTCCATTTCTTTTTCAAACATGATCGCTCCTTTGGGAAACTATATTATAAAGCAAACGAGCGATATGTCAACCGTCAAACCGATTTTCCCCCCGCGTCTATTTTTCTTTCGGCTTCTCGGAATCTTGCAATGAGTCCGCGATGAGATACCGATAATTCTCTTTATATTCAAAGAAAAAGGATAACACCGCGTGTCTTACCATCGGAATATTTTCCATGTGAAAGAAAAGGTCTTTTAATTCCTCATTAAGGGGGTTAAGACCTGAATTTTCTCTCCTTCGTACCGGTTCGGTATAAAACATATCTCCTTCATTGAACAAAAGCCAATACAGGGAAATATTAAATTCTTTTTTCAGGAGATACAGCACATATACCGTCGGATAAATTCTTCCCCTTTCCGTACTGGACAGGTCGGCGCGACCCACGTCAAGGAATTCGGCCAGTTGGCCCTGGTTGTAGCGCAGATGTTTCCGCAATTTTCTCAACCGTTCGCCAATTTCTTTTTTTGCTTTTTGTTTTTCATTCATATCGAATCTCCTGTTAAAATTAAGTTTAACCCATCGGGAAACGCCGATAAATAATCATCTTCCGGGGCATCTCGCTTTTCTATTAAATCTGCATCCACTATCGGTTACAGGCAAAGCGTCTCCGCTTTAAAAATCTTACCATATTCACGGCCTTATGTCAATTTTTAGTATCTGGTAATTTCATTTTTTCATGGCGCAGCATGTGGTCTTGTTTCCTGGTAGGTAGTGTATGTCCCCGGCACTATTTGTTGTTCCGCTTGTTTAGACCTGGGCATGACTTACAAATTCATTACAAAAACGCCTGCCTGGATCACTTCCGGCGGTAATTGGGGCATAAATTCCCGGAGGTTCCGGGCGAGGCGGGGGGCTTCGGATTCATCCAGGGCATAGAATGCGACCGTGTCCCGGGCGCAAACAACATTGTCGGGGATACGCCACTGGCCGATTTTTATCCAGCTTTTGGGTAAATCGCTGTCGATGCCCACCAACCGAAAAAATTGATCGTAAACCACCGCTATTCGTGCGCCGGACTGTTGGGCGACGCGGGCTATGTTTTCCGCGGTAAAGGTTTTATTCAACAGGAGATCGCCGATATCTTTGCTGGCCAGTCCCCATACGTCCAGGCAATCGATGTCGGCCAGGAAACAGACTGCGCCGATGTCGTTGACCGCCGCGGGTTGACCGGGATAATATTTCTTCAAGAAAAGCCCCATCCGGTACTGCTGGCCGTAGATATTGGCTGTGGCCCGGGCCACTTTAAGGTCTGTCCGCACCCCCCGCTCGGCCAGGGGTAATATTAAAACAAATAGCAGCAGGACGCCGACAATTTTTCCTGCATTCTTTTGCGGTTCTTGCGGAGACAGCGGCAGAAAGTCAGCGGCGGCAATCAAAACGGTGAATATCCCAAGGGCCACCAGGTAGGCGTCATAACGGATCCAGGGATAGCGGTTCAGGAAATACCCGCTTTCGGAAAAAAACGCCTGGCAGGCCAGCGTTATGATGAAGATCATGGCCATGGCGTTGGCCGGCAGCCACCAGCGGTTATATTTTTTATAGATATACCACAAAAGGGCCAGCACGCAGATCAACAAAATCAGGAGATGCACATTGTAAATAATCTGGCGCAGCCCGGCATAGAGAAACTCCAGGATTTTCCCGATGTGGGTAATATCCGGCCGGGTGCCTTTTAAGAGAACGGAATTGGGCAGGAAACACCAGCCGCTGCTAACGGATATAATGCCGTAGACCACCACGGGCAAAAGACCGGCCCCGGCGTTTATTATGAAAATAATCCATTTTTTTCTTGCCAGCAGTAAAAGGGAAACGGCAAAAAGGATAAAAAGGCCTTCATAACGGACCATCGATACCAGCGGCGCCAGGAGGAAAAGGATATTGCGCATGGATTTTGCGGGTTTTTCATGGGCCGGCGTATCCGTATCATCGCCGATGACTTTTGCCGCAGTGTAAATATAGGCCAGGTTAACCAGGATTTGCAGGACGTGTTCGAGGCCGCCGAATACCAGGTAGGGCAAAGGAATAAAAAGAATAAAGGCCGCCGCGATAAGCGTTTGTATCCAGGGGGGGAATCGATGGCCCCGAAAGATATGGAAAATGAATACCAGCAGCAGGGTGGCGAAAAAAAAGTTCATCAGCAGGGGCATGGTTTCGTTCACGCCGAAGATGAGATAGAGGGCTGAAAGGAGCAGGGTCCACAGTAATGACGACGAAGTCGAAGAAAAATGGCCGCCGGTCACGCCCCATACGCCGTGTTGGGAAAAGTTTTTTGCCATGGACATATGGATGTAGGCGTCATCCAATGCATAGACAGCGTGTCCCTGGGTTTTTGAGAGGGAATCATTTAGAACCAGGATTAAGATTAGCCATAATAGTGCGATGCCAATTATTAAAGGGCCGTATTGTTTTAGTTTTAAAGTCATAATTTCACCTGGTTAATGATACCATATTTGGCAATAAATTCGAAACAAAAACAAGCCCACGAATTACACGAATTACCACGAATTAACCTTTCGTCCACAGATTACACGGATTTACACAGATTGTTTTTTCCGCTCTTCCGCTCTTCCTCGCTTCCTCACTTCCTGTTTTTTCTTCATCATTCATCTTTCCGAATTCTATCGCTCTTAACAACTGCCCACGGAACACACAGAAAACACGGAAGTTAGCCGCGAAGAACGCGAAGTCACGCGAAGAAAAAACCCGCCCACGAATTGCACGAATTTACACGAAAAAAGATGAGCCACGGACAGGATACGAACATGGACGTTCGCGGAGGGAGAAGAAGAGAAGAAAAACAAAAACCTATTGAATATTCAGAAGTTTTAAGTTATATTATAAGCATGAGAAATACAGAATTTTTCCCTGTCTTAATCAATACCGTCGAAACCCGGAGGCCGCTGTGAAAGCGAAATATATCAACCCCTATACTGATTTCGGCTTTAAAAAACTATTTGGCGAAGAAGCCAGTAAAGATTTGTTGATCGATTTCCTAAACCAATTACTGCCCGCCGAACATACCATCACTAACCTTACCTTTAGAAACCCGGAACAACTGGGCGCTATCTCCGTTGAAAGAAAAGCGATTGTCGATATCCACTGCGAAAACGAAAAAGGCGATCAATTTATCGTGGAAATGCAAAAAGCCAAAATCAAATACTTTAAAGACCGGGCCGTGTTTTATACGACCTTCCCAATCCGGGAACAGGCGGAAAAAGGCGATTGGGATTTTAAATTAAAGCCGGTTTATTGTGTGGCCTTGCTGGACTTCGAATTCGACGACCACCGGGAACAAAAAAACCACCTTACACATGTCCAGTTAAAAGATCAATACTGTCAGACTTTCTTCGATAAACTGACGTATATATTTATCGAAATGCCGCGATTCACAAAAGAAGAAGGCCAACTGGAAAACCATTTCGACAAGTGGTTGTATTTTTTAAAACACCTGGAAAGTATCGAATCAATACCTGAGATATTAAATGAGCAAGTATTTCTGAAAGGATTCGAAATAGCCAGGATCGCCAATTTTGACGAGAAAGAACTGACGGAGTACGAAGAAAGTTTAAAGATTTACCGTGATTTGAAAGGCGTCATCGATACTTCTTTTGAAGAGGGAGAAAAAATAGGTTATGATAAGGGGAAAGATGAAAAGGCCAGGCAGATGGCAAAAACCATGAAAAATGAAGGCGAACCGCTAGAAAAAATTTCCAACTATACCGGTCTTTCTCCAGAAGAGATCGATAAGTTATAAAGGTTCACCTGTTTATTAGCCTGGGTCTTCCACTCCCAAACAAAAACCGCCCACGAATTGCACGAATTTACACGAAAAAATATGAGCCACGGACGAACACGGACAGAAAAGCAGAAGTTAAGAGGTTAAGAGGGTGAGAGGGTTAGACAGATTTTTCTTCATCATTCTATATAAAAACGTCCGTCCACGTAACGGCGATTACACGGATTTACACAGATTTTTTTTTCGCTCTTCCGCTCTTCCTCGCTTCCTCACTTCCTGTTTTTTCTTACCTTCTTATCCTCTTACTCCTCCGGCTGGGAAAAATCCGGGGACAGAGTCGACTACTACCTATCCAATAACAAGAAATAAAAATCTAAAAAATACCAGCTTACTTGAAAATGGATAAAAAAAAGATTATACTATCTGTGGATAAGTAAAGCGACTTAAGTTAGAGGTGTATGATGAATATCGAGGTTTTAAAGTCTGAAAATGAGCGTTACGTTGAACAATACAGGGTCCTTGGGTTTAAAAATAAATCTGATTTGATAAATGAAGCTTTGGAAATGCACCGGAAGAAATTAATACAAAGAAAAAGACGTGAAGAGCTTTTAACGGCTGGAATAGATTACGCCCGGGGCAACAGTTATGCATGGGCTGGATTAGATGGCGACGATTTTGAAAATTAACGTTGGCGATATTGTAAACATTGATTTGAACCCGGTAAGGGGAGAAGAAAAAAGCAAAATCAGGCCGTGTATTAAGTCGAGATTGGCAAATATTCTTGAAATCTCAATATACCACGTGCGCTGAATGGGCGGATTCCGGCGACGGAGTATCGAATTCATCAGGAACGATTCTTTATTTGCATAAACGTTCTCAAGCTCTTCATACCGCCGGTAGTAATGCTCTTAACTTCCACCGGGACGATTTTACCCGCCAGGGTAGTTACATTATGGACAAAATACAAGGATATCACCCTTTCATCCAAAAATTGTATTCCGCTTTTTTTCTTTTTTATTTTAATCCTAACTTTTCTTTGACCTCCGGGGGAAGCGCATCCTTGTGAACCATCATGGCGGTTAATTTCAAGAGGAAATAGGGACGGGAAAGGTAGACATACCCCTTATAAGCCTGGTCGACGCCGCCGGAATTCTTGGTCAGATAAAATTTGGCGCCGGTCTGGTCGTGGACAATCCCTACGACATGCATCAAATGATCATCCGTCGTGGTTAAATTGTCAAAGGTTTTCTGCCTCATTTCCTGGGTGATTTCTTTCTCTTTGACGGGTTTGGTTATCTCCTCGCTTCGCTCGTCTTTGGTCATGTCCTCCCAATCTTTTCCCGGTACGACGGCATAACCGGTGCCATGGTCCTTGTCGGTTCTACCGCCGGAAAAATCTTTCTCGCTGACATCGCCGTCCCAGACCAGGGAATGCCCGTTCTTTAACGCATAATCGGCGATTGTTCCCAGGTCCGCCATGGGCACATTATAGTAGTTCTCATTGTAAGTCCAGTTATCCGGGAGCTCCAGCCGACATTTTTGATAAAAGGGATAATTGGTGTACGAGGTCAATTCGACATAATCATCCAGGTTCAACGACATATACTCCTGGGCGAATGTTTTGGGGGTATAGGTTTTCTCTTTATAAGTAAAGGTTTCCGGGACTTTCCCCAGGTAAACATCCAGCACTGCTTCATAGGCTTCCAGCCAGCGGGGCGTAACGCGGGCGCCTTTTTTCAACAGCACGGCGTCCAGCATGCCCTGCAGCACCGGGACCATCTCGCCGTGGTTATGCCGTTTCTCATCGATATTCATGCCCGGGTACGCCTCTTCCGGTACGATGCCGTATCGCCGGATTTGATCGATCACGTCATGACTCTGCCCTCCCTGGCTGTGATTGGCCTTGCCGTGCAAACGAATGTAATTTAACGCTTTTTGGGGATAGGTATGGCGCACCACGAACATCTCGGACAGGTCGAGCTCTTCCTTTCCCAGGCGTAAACACTCGGATTCCAGGTAGGAAACGGTGGAGAAACACCAACAGGTGCCGGTACGATACTGGTTCTTTACCGGCGTCCGCTTGACTTCGGTCTCTACTTTAAACACATAAACGGGTTTTTCTTTGGCATCCTTCGCGGGTTTTTTTTTAGCCATGCCGCTCAGGGGTATTAATGTTATAATCAAAAAGAAAAGAACTAATTTTGATAGATTACTTTTTAATTTCATTTTCGCTCCTTAATTTATAATGTTTTATTGAAAAATTTTCTTAACCAGAAATCCAATTCCATTTTTGTTTCGATTACACGCTTAGCACGGGTACCGTGTCGTTCATTGGGGAAAAGCATCAATTCGAACATTTTACCGGCATCCTCGGTTTTATCGATAAACTGGATAGTGTTTTGCATATGGACATTATCATCCATGGTGCCGTGAGTAATCAGCAGGGAGTTGTTTTTATACTTATCGATATAAGACAATACCGAGGCATTTTTATAACCTTCGGGGTTTTCCTGCGGGGTATCCATGAAGCGCTCAGTATACACGGAATCATAGAGGGCCCAATCGATGACGGAGGCGCCGGCAATGCCGTATTGAAAATAGTCGGAGGCCTGGGTTAAGGCCAGGGCCGTCACATAACCGCCGTAACTGGAGCCGGTGATGCCGATACGCAGACTATCCACAAAGGGAAGCGTTCTCAAATATTTTACGGCCTCTATATAATCCTGCATTTCCCATTTCCCAAAGCAGCGATGCATCAGGTCCATTCCTTTTTTACCGAAATGCCCGGACCCGCGGTGGTCCACGGAAAAAACAATGATCCCCTGCTGGGCCATGAAATGATCCCTAAAGGAGCCGCGATAATTAAAATAATTCAAAACGAACGAAGCGCCGGGACCGCCGTATATGGAAAATACCACGGGGTATTTTTTGGTTTTATCGAAACCCGGGGGCAGCAGCCAGGCGGCCGGTAGTTCATACCCGTCGGCGGTTTTGATCTTGAATAACTCTTTCCTGGCCAGGTCATAGGTTGCCATTACCGGGGTAACACTGTCGCCCAATTGCCGCACCAGCTTGCCTTTGCCGGTCCTCAAGTCCATGCGCGTGGGAAATTGGACGGAAGAATATTCATCGATAAAATAATCGCCCCCCGGCGAGACGGTCACCCTGTGTTGTCCTGCCTGGTCTGTCAGTCGCTTTATCTGCTTCCCGGAAAAATCGCTGCTGTAAAAATCCGTATCCGTAGACGTTTCTTTCCGGGCGGTAAAATAGACCTGTTGGGTTTTTTCATCCACCAGGGCTATACTGTTCACGGTCCAATCGCCGGAAGTAACCGGACGGGTATTCCCGTCCCCGGAGACGTAATATATATGGAACCAGCCGGATTTTGAACTTCGCACCAGGAAGTCGCCGTTTTCCAGCAGTTGCAGATCATCCTCGTCCAGTAAGTCCACCCAGGTTTTTTGTTGTTCTTCGTAAACCGTGGTTATTTTTTTTGTCGCCGGGTCCCAGCACAGTACTTTTAAATGGTCCTGGCCCCGGTTCAGCCACTGGAAATAGACGGCGCTGCTTTTTTTATTCCACCTGGGAAAGGCGAGATAATGCTCGTCTTTATCTTCCAGGGGAATCCATTCGACGCCGCCGGCGGCTGCGTCGGCTATCCCTATTTTTACTTCGGGGTTGGGGTACCCGGGTTTGGGGTAGTGTTGTTTTTCCAGGTCGCCGTAGATGCCGTCGGCCCTGTAGATGGGGAAAACCGGGACTTTGGACTGGTCGAATCGTATAAACGCCAGTTTGCGGTTGTCCGGGCTCCACCAGAACGCTTTGTAATTGCCGGCCCGTCCCAGTATTTCTTCGTAATATACCCAGGAAGCATAGCCGTTTAGTATTTCCTCGCTGCCGTCTTTAGTCAACCGGTTTTCTTTTTTTGCGGTTATATCATAGGCGTAGAGGTTCCCGGCCCTGGTATAAGCAACCCAATTGCCATCCGGGGAAAAGGTGGGATTTTCTTCCGGTTCTTTGGTATTGGTCAACCGCGTCAGGGTATTTTCCTTTAGAGCGAAGAAGAAAACATCGCCGTCCTTAACAAAAAGAAAGCGGCGGTAGTCGCCGGTTTTGTCGGCGGAACGAAGCAGGTTCAAGCCTTCCGTCGTGAGTTTTTCGTACTTTGCCCCGTCCAGGACCAGGCGTTCTTTACCGCTGCGGGCATCAATTGTGAACAGTTTTTGCTCTTTCAATTGGTAATAATTCCTGTGGTCCGCCCAACCGGGGAGGGTGGGCAGGGGTTTCAACAGTTTCTCGCCCTGGTTCATATAGACCTGTTCGAAGGTTAGTTTTTTTAGTTCACCGGGGTAGAGGTAAAGAAAAAGGGTGGTTATCATAACCACTATTAAAATTGAAATGATTCGTTTCATATGTCCTCCAAAATGGTTGCCTCCGGAGGGAAGGTTTCTGGCCGCCGGGGGCATATATCCTCTTCAATTATTTTCAAAATATAATTTAATACCCAGGTCGTAACTTTTACCCTGGGGATAATACACGGCTTCCGTGGGGTCAAAATATAGAATATTGTTTCTTACCATATCGCGCAGCAATTCGTCTACTTCACTCTTCCCGATTTTGGCATTAACAAAATCTTTTATGGTGGCCTTTTCACTGTCTAAAAATAGGCGTAGGGCTTTTTCTTTTTTATCGTCCGCCCCGATGTAATAGGCGATGATACCCTTCACCTTTGCCTTGTACCGGCTCAACACATCATCGATAGAGTTGTCGAAGAGTTCGGTCAATATATCCTGGATTTCCCACATACTGCCGCCAACAGTATCCCATATTCTTTCCGCCTCTTCCCGGGTGAGGGTATAATCTTTTATTTTCGAATATTTTTCAAGATTCGACAGCCATTCCATTACGTCGTCTTTTATGAGATAATCGACTTTAAAAAATTTGGAGGCTTTCTTTAACTTCGAATCGGTATAAACCGTATTCAAAAAATACCCGTCGGAAGAAGCGATAATGATATGCGCCAGGTGGCTCTCCTTGGTCATGGCAACAAAAAAATTAAACAAAGCCACAATCAATTCTCGTTCTTTATCATTGTTGATATAGACTTTGGCCAGCGCTTGAAGTTCATCGATGATCAACACCGGTTTAATTCCTTTGTCATGCAGCTTTAAAAATTCTTCTTTCATCACTTTGAAGGGATCGGCACTTTTTTCCAGTATCTTCTTTTCCACCGTGGAACTGATTTTAAAGAAACCGAAATTGATATCGGATGCCAGGGTTTCTTTCTTTTCCGCTTCCCTTTCGACCGCGAAAAAAGTTTTTAAGAAATCTTCATAGGTATTTGTGAAGGTTGTAAAGGTTTCCCGCAGGTTCATGAATTTGACATCCAGTTTCTGTTTTTTCCCGGTTTGTTCCAGGAACTTATAAAGCAGCGTTGTTTTCCCTGAGGATTTCGGGCCGTGAATAAAAAGTATTTCTGCCGGTTCTTTATCCACAAATGTTTTTAATTCTTTTAATTCGTTTTCCCTGTCAATAAAGGCCACATATTGCTTATAACCAAATTTATCATTCTTATTCGTCATGCTTCTATTATAAACCGCCGACTCTTTTTTTACAATATATTTGTCGGCTTATTTCTTATACACATTGTCCCAATGTTCCGGTTGGTTTTTCAGGTACTTGTCCCACCAGGCGATAATCGCACGCATCCAATGCAGCCGTTTTTTATATTCCATGATAAAATGCTGCTGGCCGGCATAGGTAATTAACGCCACGTCTTTTCCCAGTAGTTTCAAGGCCGCGAACATCTGGTAACTTTCACCCGTCGGTACATTGTTATCCTCTTCACCGTGAAGCATTAAGAGGGGGTTTTGAATCTTGTCAGCCAGGAAAAGGGGACTGCGGTCCACGTAGATATCTCTCCGGTTCCAGGGGAAACTGTCGGCGGTGGCAAAACCGCTGTAAGTATACCCCCAGTCCCCTTCGCCCCAGTAACTGGCAAGCGAAGTGATGCCGGCATGGGAGATATAAGCGGCAAAGACATCTGTTTGGGTGGCCAGGTACTGGGTTAAGAAGCCGCCGTAAGAAGCGCCCATGGCGCCTACCCTGGCGGGATCGATAAACGGATGGGTCCGGACCAGTTCTTTTACCGCGGCGATTATTTCCGCGGAGGTTACCTTGCCCCAGTCATTGACATGAACCGCGGAGGCCTCCTGGCCAAAACCCGTGGTCCCGGTGGGCTGCAGGACATAAACGATATACCCGTTGGCGGCGTACCATTCCATGGGGTAACGACCTCCGAAATTCCGCTCTACCGGCGATGTCCCGCCATAATAATAGGTGATACAGGGATACTTTTTAGCGCCGTCGAAATCCGGGGGGAAGTAGAGCCGGCCATCGATGAATTTGTCTTCCTTTAATTTATAATTCCAGTCCTCCCACTTGCCGAAAGTCACATACCGGAAGTCCTGTTGATTGTAATCTTTCAAGAGCGAGACTTTGTCGCCGGCGAGGTCGTGTTTATATAACCGTTGGGGGTTGTTCATGCCTGAACTCCAGGTTACGGCAAGGTTGGCAAGATCGGCAAAATCCACTTTTTGAGCCACGTCAAACATGGTCTTCATCCGTGTGAAAGTTTTTTTCTCCAGGGAATATTTAAAAATCGGCAAATAAGTCGTATCCTCCGCCGTGAAATAGATATATCCCGGGAAATTCCATGAAGCCGACTGGAGGTTGGGATCGAATTCCTTTGAAAGGGCCACTGCTTCCTGGGTGTTTGGATCATAAATATAGGCTTCGGTTTCATACTCGTTGGGGATTATCCCCGGCGGCAGTTTGCTGCTCTTGCCTTTGCCGTCGAACGCCGAAGGTCCGCCCATTACCAGCAGGCGAGTGGAATCCGGCGCCCACATGAATGTCGTGAGCAGGTTAGTTTCCAGTATTTTTTTCAAAGCCTGGTTCTTCACATCCAATTGATAGACAAAGTTCTTAATATAGGGCCGGGTTTTATAATCCGGTTCTTCTTTAATTAATAATATTTTTTTACTGTCCGGGCTGATGACCGCATTTTTAAAATTCTGCGTTTCATCGGTGATTTGATGGGTCACGCCGGCGCTCCCGCTCCCTTCGGGAAAATAGAGGAACATGGCGTGGCGGTCTTCGGGAAACCGGGTGCGGTCCGGGATTTCCTTGATGTACCGGTACCCTTCTTTATCCTCTCGCGCATGGGACACGGAATAGATCAAAAAGGAATTGTCATTGGCCCACCAATAGGAGGAGAAATTTTTTATCTCCCCGGCAATACACTGCTGGGTATGGGAGTTGAGATCGTATTGGATAATGGAGGTTTTCTCATCGGCGGTAACGGTATAGCTAAAGCCGCGGGAATGTTTCAACCAGGCAAAACTGCTCATTTTCCCGAAATGTTCCGATGAAAATATGGTCTCGCCGGAGGCGACGGTTAATATTTCAAGCCAGTTATTGCTTTTCCCGGTCTCATTATCTACCTGTTTGAGAGAAACCTCAACCAGTTTGCCGTCCGGGGATACATGAATCGCGTCCACGGTTATAGTGTTTAATATATTTATCGGGTTTACATTGTGGATCGGTTCCAGGGAAAGTTTCACCGTTTCGTTTAAGAAAGGTTCTTTATTTTCCAGGAATGCATCGGTCGTGATTTTTTTTGCGTCGGCTTTTGCGGCGGGTAAAAGCGCTTTTACGATTAAGAGGTGTTTCTCATGGGTGAGGTCCAAAGGGGCGCGGATAATATCTTTTGCGGTAGTGGCGTTCACCGGTTCCCCATCCAGGAAAACCGAGACTTTCAATTCAGCATTACCGGGGGTCAGCACCAGGTCGGTCTTGAGCCAGCGGCCCGGTTCCAGGTACGCGGCCAGGTAAACCACTTTTGCCTCGGGGCCGGTATCGAAGTCCAATTTCCCAGTTGTCTGCCAGGTAAGGGCATTACCGTCGCTCCAGGTCACTTTTTCGCCTTTAATCGGCAGTAGTTGCTGCACCGGGATATGGTTAAACTTCAAAATATCATCCGCATTTTTCAGCAGGTCCGATTCCAGGGCCGGGATTGCGGCCGGTCCCAGCATCAGCCAGCGATCGATTCCCTGCCGGTTGGTTTCGGCCGGGAACAATTGAAAACCAACGCTTACCATCGAAACAAAAATCAAAATCATCACGAACAACCTGTGTCTCATATTCTTTACCTCCTGAGATTGTAATTTTTAGCCACCGGCTATTGTATATTGTATAAGGAAACAGACTAATACATTTTCAAAGAAAATTCAAGTGGGTAAGAACCTTTTTGAAAAAACCCTAAAAATAGCCGCTAAGAACGCGAAGGACCGCGAAGAAAAAAAATCCTTGGTAACCTGGCGGGAAAGTTTTCATAGTCGCAGGGCGACGCCAAAAATAAACAATGCCCGCGAAACACGCGAAACACATTAAACGCACAAATCGGCCCTTTTTAGAGCCTGGCGATTTCTGCCGGGGGCAAACCGGAAGTTTCGATGATGACAGCGATATCGATGCCTTTTTCTTTTAATTTTTTTGCCATCTCGATGGCTTTATTTTTTGCGCCTACGTCTATTCCTTCTTTCTTACCTCTCATCTCGCCCACTTTATAACTGGATTCAAACATACTGGCTTGATAATGTAGGTTCTCAAGATAATATTCATACTCCCTACGCTCATCCTCCGACAGTTTCAAAATGTCAAGTTTTTCTTTGGCTTCTTTCAACCCCCTGGCGGTAAATTCATCTTTGATTATTTCATTTTTAAAAAAATAAATCCACTCATCGATGGTGTTGCGGGCAATGTCATCAAACTGGTTGATTTTGAGTATGTAGTATTCCGGGTAAATATCCGCTATTTGTTCCGTGTTGTAAAGTTCCTGCTGGCCGCTGTTGAGTTTCAGGATATCTTTTTTATTTAACCCGATAAATTCCGTTCTCCCCTGGTAGGCGTAATCTTCCCCCTGTCCCAGGTCGAAATACACCAGGCTGATGGAAATGACTTTCCTGATCCTGGAATAGGGCATGCCTTTCTCCATATATTCCAGTAAGAGCTTGGATGCGCCGAAAAGTATGCGCTGCAAATAATCGTATTCCGTTTCGCGCTGCACTTCGACGATGATTAATTCTTCCCGGGAATTTTCCACCAGGATATCCACGCGGTTCGTTTTATCGTTTTTTGATTCGCGGTTGCTTTCGCTTTCCAGCAGGTTTTTGATTTTGATGTCATCGTGCAATAATTCGCTTAAGAACCCCTCGAAAATAACGAAATCGGCTTTATTCCGTAACAACTGCTTCATTACCCAATCAAAACTGACTAATCTTCGTTCGCTGCTCATTGCTTATTTCCTCATGGGTAATTAATAATACATTTTGCTGTTCAAGTCAACTGTTTACCGGAACCAATTCGATTTTTCCTGTAAAAATAGCCGCTAAGAACGCGAAGATACGCGAAGAAAAGAAGGCCCACCAATTACACGAATTAACACGAAGTGTTTTTTCCGCTCTTCCGCTCTTCCTCACTTCCGCGCTTCCTGTTTTTTCTCCGCGGCGAATCAACCTGCTCTTTATTATATGAAAAAACGGGCCAAAGGTTTCAGTAAATATCCTTGATAGGCAATAAGTGGGACTAACAAGGTCAGTGTAAGCTTATTAAGGTCAAAATGCGCCCGTTGAGGCAATCGGCCGCCTCGCAAGGTTAATTTGAGACTGACAGGGCGATAAATACCTTTTTGAGCTATCGTTTGACCTTGCTGGGACATAAAATGCCTTATTGGGATATTTGCGGCCTTATCACGACCAATCAACCGCTTATTTGGACGATTGTGACCTTAACGAGACCAAGCAACCACTTATCTGTATTAGTGTGACCCTTTCGGTCACAAGAAAACCTTTCCCGTGATTAATTTCCCGTTATTTCGTCATGCGTACCGGGATATTGTGTATTGAGCTTCGTGCTTCATTCAAATTCGTGTTACTTCGAGTAATTCGCGGGCATCTTTTTCTTTTCTTCCGCTTTTTCCGCGCTTCCTTCTTTTCTCCCCCTCTTCATCCTAAATTCACCGGCTGTTTTATTTGAGCCGCGAAGAGCGCGAAGGGACGCGAAGATAATAATAGGAAAAAACCCCTAATCAAAAGCTTTTGGAAGTCCAGAAACCTTTTCTCGAAAAGGT
>Ga0315278_10000891_pt1 | contig 25915 bp, 21 predicted proteins | sample YL17G06_0_MG_FD_203880 | JGI IMG/M metagenome (GOLD analysis project Ga0315278, IMG submission 203880) | Sediment microbial communities from Yellowstone Lake, YNP, Wyoming, USA - YL17G06_0 | ecosystem: Environmental > Aquatic > Freshwater > Lake > Sediment | place: USA: Wyoming | collected... | reverse complement strand
CGCAGGTCTTCGTCCACGATGCCGCCGCGCGCGTGGAGTTCAACGCGAAACAGGCGCTCGCAGCGCTTGCCGACGGCGACATGCTGCGCACCCACCTGGCCGCGCTGCGGCGCTTGCTGAAGCCCGTACCCGTGAATACGATTGCCTTGAGGCGCCGGCTCGCGGACGCGACCGTCGCCAAGGGGGGATATGTATTCAGATAGGGACTGGGGACTGGGGGCTGGGGGTTTCCGCCGTCGCCGTTCCGCTTCATCGACTTCGGCGTGGCAAACGGGATTCGCCCTTTGCCTGCTGGGTTTGGTGGCTACAGCCGTCGCCTGCAGCGGCAAACCTGCCGATCCGGACGCGGAGTACATCGGGACACTGCAGGCCGAACGGGCGAAGAAGGACGCAGCCTTTCTGTCAGCGGAGAACTCGCCGGTCCCCGCGGCCGCGCGCGCAGCCTATCTCCCGCTCAAGTACTTCGCTCCCGATCCCGGGTACGCCGTGCCGGCATCGTTCACGCCCGCGGCCGTGCGCACACCGGTACAGACGCCGACATCCACCGGAAAAATCCGCGACATGGCGCTGGTCGGCACGCTCGAGTTCACACTCAAGGGCCGCGCGCTGTCGCTGGCCGCACTTGTCGAGGCCGATACGCCGCCCGATCGGTTGTTCATTCCGTTCAGCGACTTGACCAGCGGCACCGAGACCTACTTTGCCGGGCGGTACCTGGAGATCGATCGCAGCAAGACCGGCGTCTACATCGTCGATTTCAATCGGGCGTTCAATCCGTACTGCTACTACAACCACGACTACGACTGCCCCTACCCCCCGAAGCAGAACCGGCTGCCAATCCCCGTCCACGCCGGTGAAAAGATGGCGCAATCCACGATTCCCGCTCGCTGAGACGACGCGAGCGCAATCAGGGCTTCGCTGCGGGCTCGGTTCGAGGAGCCGCTCCGGAAGCGCCGTCCCGCCGACTCCAGAACCGACTCCAGAACCCCGAATCCCGAGCCCCCCGTGCTACCATGCGCCCGCCTGACTATTCGAAGGAGATCCCATGCGACAGCGTGCAAGACTTGCTCTGTGTCTGGTTCTGGCGGCGTGCTTCTCGTTGGCGTTCGACGGTGTTTCGGCGCAACAGCCCGCGAAACGCGCCATCACTCACGACGTCTATGACGGCTGGAAGTCCATCCAGGGCACGAAGCTGTCCCGCGATGGCGCCTGGCTCATCTACACGCTCGCGCCGCAGGATGGCGACGGCGAACTCGTCATCCGCAATGTGAAGACGAATGCCGAGAAGCGGCAGGCGCGGGGACGTGACGCCGTGTTCACGTTTGACGACAAGTTCGTGGTGTTTGCCATCGCGCCCGTGAAAGCCGACGTGGACAAGGCCAAGAAGGAGAAGAAGAAACCTGAGGACCAACCCAAGGCTGGCTTCGGCGTGTTGAACCTCGCCACCGGAGAGGTGTATTCGGCCGCCCGTGTAAAGAGTTTCAAACTGCCAGAGGATTCCGGCAAGTACGTCGCGTACCTGCTCGAGACGCCGGAAAAGAAGGCCGACGCCAAAGACGAGAAGAAGGAAGGCGAGGCCAAACCAGACGCCAAGACGGGCGTGAAGCCTGAAGCAGCCCCCGCGGCCAAGGCTGAAGACGCAACGAAGAAGAAAGAGAAGAAGAAGGATCCTGGCACCGAACTCGTCGTCCGCGAACTCGCCACGGGCACCCAGTCGACCGTTCCTGAGGTCGTCGAGTACGCCTGGAGCAAGGACGGCGCCTGGCTCGCATACGGGGTGTCGTCGGCTGCCAAGACCCCCGAGAAAGACGGCGCGTACGCACGGCGATCGGCCGATGGAGTCACCAGGACGCTCGTCTCGGGCCTCGGCCACTACAAGGGACTGATCTTCGACGACAAGGCTGCGCAACTCGCTCTCCTGGCAGACCGCGACACCTACAGGAACGACGTCACGACCTACAAGCTGTACCTCTGGCCAACGACGACTGAGGCCGCCGTTGAGCTGGTTGCCGAGGGCGCCAGAGGCATGCCCGACGGGATGGCGGTCAGCGAGAACGGCACGCTCGACTTTTCGAAGGACGGCACACGGGTCTTCTTCGGCTACGCGAAGCCACCGGCGCCGGACCCGCCCGAAGATGCGCCAGAACCCGTCAAGGTCGATATCTGGCACTGGAAGGACGCCGAACTGCAGCCGATGCAGAAGGTCCGCGCCGAAGACGAGAAGAAACGCAACTATCAGGCCATCGTGTACCCGAAGGACAAGCGCATCGTCGTACTCGCCAGCCCGGACATGCCGACGGTCAGGCTGACAGAAGACAACCCGATGGCGATTGGTGTGTCCGATGTGCCGTACCGCCAGCTGGTGTCCTGGGACATGGGCTACAACGACTACTACGTTGTCAGCCTCCAGGATGGGAGTCGCCAGAAGATCCTCGACAAATCGCCGTTTGACGCGCGGCTGTCTCCCGCCGGCAGGTACGTCATCTACTACGACGCCGGCGAACACGACTGGATCGTCTACCAGGTCGCCGACCGCAGGCGGGTCAACCTGACCGAGAAACTCGGCGTCAAGTTCGAGAACGAATACTGGGACACGCCCGATCTGCCTGGGACGTATGGTATTGCCGGGTGGACTGAAGGTGACAGGTCGGTGCTGTTGTACGACCGGTACGACATCTGGGAGATGCGCTTCGACGGCACGGCGCCGCGGATGGTCACCAATGGAGTCGGCCGCAAGCAGAAGCTCGTCTTCCGCTATCAGCGCGTTGACGGCGACGACGCGGGCGGTGCGGCGGGACGCCGGCGAGGGCCGGTGGGTTCAGATCAGCCCATCAAGCTGGACAAGCCCCTGCTGCTCGCGACCACCGACGAGGTGACCAAGGCGAGCGGCTTCTACAGGGTGAATGTTCCCCCGATCCCGGCGGTTCCTGCGGCCGACCCGAACGCTCCGAAGAAAGCCGTGGACAAGCGCGCGACAACTGCTCCGCCATTGCCGGCACCGCAGCCACTCGCGGATCCGTCCAAACTGGTGATGCTGAGCAAGTCGGTCGGCGGCCTGATCAAGGCGAAAGACGCCGAGGTGTATCTCCACACCGAGCAGCGTTTTGAGGAATTTCCCAACCTGTGGGTCAGCAGCGGAACCTTCGACAACCCGGCGAAGATCTCCGACGCCAACCCGCAGCAGTCGCAGTTTGTCTGGGGCCGGTCCGAGGTGGTCGACTACCGCAACGCTGACGGGAAGGTGCTGCGCGCGATCCTGACGAGGCCGGAGAACTTCGACCCGGCGAAGAAGTACCCGTTGATGGTCTACATCTACGAGCAGTTGACGGCAGGCCTGCACCGTTACGTGGCGCCGGCGCCTGGTTCGAGCAGCATCAACGTGGCGCGCTATGTCAGCAACGGCTACATCGTGCTGCAGCCGGACATCGAGTACGAGGTTGGGTATCCGGGCGAAGGCGCCCTCAAGTGCGTCCTCCCGGCAGTCCAGCACATCGTCGAGCAGGGCTATATCGATCCGGCGCGCATTGGCATCCAGGGCCACAGCTGGGGCGGCTACCAGATCAGCTACCTGATCACGCACACCGGCATGTTCAAGGCCGTCGAGGCGGGAGCATCCGTGGTGGACATGGTGAGTGCCTACGGCGGCATCCGCTGGGGCACCGGCATGTCGCGCGCGTTCCAGTACGAACGCACGCAGAGCCGCATCGGCGCGCCGCCGTGGCTGCGGTCGCTGCAGTTCATCGAGAATTCCCCGATCTTCTGGGTTGAGAAGGTGAACACCCCGTACCTGACCATGGCCAATGACGAAGATGACGCGGTGCCGTGGTACCAGGGCATCGAGTTCTTCAGCGCCCTGCGGAGACTCGGCAAGGAAGCCTACATGTTCAACTTCAACGGGGAGAAGCACGGTCTGCGGGAGCGCGAGAACATGAAGTACTGGACCGTGCACATGGCCGAGTTCTTCGACTACTACCTGCTGGGCGCGCCGCTGCCGCAGTGGATGGAGAAGGGCGTGCCGTATCTGGAGCGCGGCAAGAGGGACATGACGCCGTTCTATGGAAAGAAGTGAGGGCGGGCACAGGGGCCCGCCCCTACGGCATGGAAGTTCTGATCTCCGCGATCTCCTGGTAGAGGAACGCCGACGCCAGGATCCCGTTGAAGAAGTTGTCGAGGTTGAACTTCTCGTTGGGCGCGTGCAGGTTGTCGTCCGGCAGGCCGAAGCCGAACAGGACGACCGGAGCGTTCAGTTCTTCCTGGAAGTTCGCGACGATCGGGATTGACCCGCCTTCGCGCGTGTAAACCGGCCGCTTGCCGAACCCCTTCTCGATGGCACGTCCGGCAGCCTGCACGTAGATGTTGTCGAAGTCCGTCATCCACGGCTTCCCGCCGTGCAGGTTGGTCACCTTCACGGCGACGGTCTTCGGCGTGATCTTCTTTACGTAGGCTTCGAAGAGCGCCGCAATCTTGTCGGGATCCTGGTTCGGCACGAGACGCATGCTCACCTTCGCCATCGCGGTGGCGGCAATGACGGTCTTGCTGCCTTCGCCGGTCCAGCCCGCAAGCAGGCCGTTCACATCGAGCGACGGTCTCGCCCAGACGCGTTCGAGCACGCTGTAGCCGCGCTCGCCGGTGAGGCGCGGGGCGGCAATGTGCTTCTTGAAGCCGATTTCGTTGAACGGCAGGCGCTTGAACTCCGCGCGTTCTTCCTCGCGCAGCGCCCGCACGTCATCGTAGAAGCCGGGAATCCTGATGTTGCCGCTCTTGTCCTTGAGCTGGGCGATGATATGGGCGAGCACGTTGGCAGGGTTGGCCACCGCCCCGCCGTACACGCCCGAGTGCAGGTCGTGGCTCGTGCCTCGCAGATCGATCTGCAGGTAGGAGAGGCCACGCAGGCCGTAGCAGATCGATGGCACGCCGCGGTCGAACATCTCGGTGTCCGAGATGAGGACCATGTCGCAGGCAAGCGCGGCCCGGTTGTCTCGCACGTAGGGCACGAGATTGACGCTGCCGACTTCCTCCTCGCCTTCCAGGACGACCTTGAAGTTGATGGGCAGCCGACCCGACTTGCGGATGTACGCCTCGATAGCCTTGAGGTGGATGAACACCTGGCCCTTGTCGTCGCAGGCACCCCGCGCGTAGATCTCGCCGTCCCGAACGGTTGCCTCAAACGGCGGCGACTTCCACAGGTCAACCGGGTCCACCGGCTGCACGTCGTAGTGCCCATAGAGCAGCACGGTCGGCGCACCCTCCGCATGCAGCCAATCGCCGTAGACGATGGGATGCCCGGCGGTGTCGACGACGCGGACATGCTCCAGGCCGATACGGGTCATCTCGGCGGCGGTCCACTCGGCGGCCCGCCGCACGTCCCCGGCGTGCTCCGGCAACGCGCTGATGCTCGGAATGGCCAGATACTGCTTGAGTTGCTCGACGTACCGATCGCGGTTTGCGTGGATGAAGTCAACAATGTCGTTCATGAAATCGGGTCCCCCGGGGGCAGCCAGGTCCTTCGATTCACGTGTTCGGCGACGACCGTTATCACTCCGGACTTGGTGCTGAGCGAGCAGTTGCGACCGGATCGCCTCACAAGAACACGCTGCCGTATTGCGAGTCGAAGCGCCATGCGTGCGGCGTCCTTCATCATACTCCGCAAGGGCCCGTCCGGAATCCGGTCACTTGATGCCCTCGATCGCGGGCGCCAGCCACAGCGGGGTATCCGATGATCTCGTGCCATCGACGCTGAAGACGAGGTTCCACGCCGTCTCGCTCGGCCGGTAGAACAGGCTCCACTGCCACCCGGCCCAGGCCGACAGGTCGACCGCGATCGGCACGAAGGAGCGGTCGGCCTCGACCGAGCCCGGCGTCATCCGGCGCTCGTACACCTTCTCGTAGATCTTTCCCCCAGAAACGCCAATCCGGAATACGGCATCTCCGGCATACTTACCGGTGCGGTCTGGCACCAGCCCCGCGTGCGCAGTCAGCGACGCCCGCCGGGGTATCCTGACGGTCCAGACGATGCGGCTCGGCTGGGGAACGATGACGGCGGGAATCGTGCGACCGTCGAGCTGGACGCCACGCACGAAGAAGGCGTCATCGGCCGTGGCGGGCGGCCGCTTCTCGGCAAGCGCCAGCATGGAAAGCAGATCGATGTGAATCGGCTGCGGCGCCCTGCCGCAGGCGAGCGGAGAGGCAAGAAGCGTCACCAGGGCTGCTATAGCCAGGCCCCGGTTGAACCGGCGACGCGAGAAGGCGGTGGATCGAGCGATGTTGAACGGTTTCATCGTGAACATTGCGCGGCGCATCAGCGACAGCACGATCCCGATCATATACACGCGTCACCGCGGTCGCGTCATGCTGGTCGCGCGGCTGGCCTTGATCGTCTTCTTTGTCGCCCTGGTCGCGAGATACTACCACCCGCGCACCGGGTTCACCGCGCTAATCAACTTCGACGAAAGCGGCCACGAGTTCGAAAGCCAGACGCTGCAGCGGACGGTTCATTTCCACTATCCGGGCAAGGCATCGTACGACGGCCAATTCTATGCCCAACTGGCCATGGACCCCCTGCTGCGCGAGCCCGACACCGACTACCTGATGGACATGGCGCCTTTCAGAGCCCGGCGCGTCTTGTTCTCGATGACGGCCTACTGCCTTGGCCTCGGCCGCCCGGCGTGGATTCTGCAGGTCTACTCGCTGCAGAACGTGCTGGCCTGGCTCCTGCTGGCCTGGTGGCTCGCGCGACGGCTGCCGCATGACACTGTGCGGGGGTTGCTGGTGTGGGCGGCATGCCTCTTTACACAGGGCCTGTTGGCGTCGGTGAGGGTGGCGGTGCTCGACGGCCCGAGCCTGCTGCTCGTCGCGCTGGCCATCACCGCGGCCGAAAAGGGCCACATCAAGACGGCTGCAGCCATCGTCGGCGTCTCCGTGCTGGGGCGCGAAACGAACCTGCTGGCGGCCGCGGCGCTCTTCCCGATCGTCCTGGCCATGGGAAGACGACCACGGCCCTGGGCGATATTGGCCTGCAGTCTGCTGCTGGTGCTGCCGGAACTGCTGTGGCTCGACTATCTGCGATCGATCTATCGATCGACCGTGCTCGCCCACGGTCCTTCGCTGGGCGTGCCGCTTGCGGCCTTTGCCGCCCAGTGGGATCGAGTGATCCACGGCACGTTCTTCACGTTTGGCCCGAACGCGATCTGGCGAAGTCCAAGCGCGCTGGTGCTGGTCTCGCTCACCGTGCAGGCCGCGGGACTCCTGATCCGGCCGAACATCAGAAGCCCGCTGTGGTGCACCGGCGCCGTCTTCGCGGTGCTCATGCTGCTCGTCTCTGATCACGTGTGGGGCGGAGACCCAGGAGCCACGCCGCGAGTGGTTCTGCCGATGACGCTCGCGTTCAACCTCACGCTTCCCAGAGGCCGGGCGTTCTGGCCATGGTGGCTGGCCGGCAACCTGGCTGTGATCCCTGGCGTGATGGCACTGCTGTCGTAAGACTTCTTTTCAGGTCTTCGCTTGAAGCAGGCCGTTGCGCATGATGTCCGAAATCTCGCGAACAATCTGACCGGTGCTCTTGCCGTAGAGATCAGGCACGCCAAAGACGAGTTCGACGGCGAAGTGCTGCAGGTATGTCCGGAACACGAACATGATCGCCTCGGCAGGCGGAATATCGCGGCGCAGCTTGCCTGCGATCCTGATCTCGTCCTTGTGGGCCTCGACGAATCGTTCAAAGAGGCTGGCCATGTCGGAGTAGAACCTCCGGATGTGGCTTCCTTCGAATTCGACGACGTCCACGTAGATCAGCCGGACGTAGGGCCGGTACTTGGCGATGCTCTCCTGGGCTGCATGGCCGAGGACTTCCAGGTTCTCCGGAAACGTCCCCTCCGTCAGGGCGCGTGTCACGGGAAACTCCGGCGTCTCGACCACGCGCCAGAACGTATCGAGGAGCTCCCGGAAGATGGTTTCCTTGTCCTCGAAGTGATGGTAGAGATTGCCAATCGACACCAGGGCCTTCTGCGCGACGTCCCGCATGGACGTCGCGCGATAGCCCTGCGTCGAAAACAGCGCGAGCGCCGCGTCGAGAATGGCCGCTCGGCTTCGCTGCGTGCGTTCTTCCTGGATCATCCAGCCCCCGAACCGGCCCGCCCGGATCCTACGACGCCGGCTTCAACACCGTGCACACGGACGCGCAGATGGGTCCGCCGATGTTGAAGGTGGCGGCGGCCTTCGCGTTCTTCACCTGCAGAGCGGGCGGCACTTTTCCAAGCAACTGCCAGGAGGCCCAGCCGAGCATCGCAATGCCCGTCGCGCCGACCGGATGCCCCTTGGCAATCAGGCCGCCGGAGGTGTTGATGCCGCACTCGCCGTCGACGCTGGCCTTCCCGTCAACCCAGTACTTCGCGCCCTGGCCGTACGCCGCCTTGCCGATCACCTCGGTCCCGATGGCGCCCATCACGGTGAAGCAATCGTGGATCTCGGCGACATTGACGTCGACCGGCGAGACGCCGGCCATCTTGTACGCGTTGTTCATCGCCGCGAGCGCGCCCCTGGGCCGCAGGACGTCGCGGCCTTCGCGCAGCAACGAGTCGGTGGCCTGCGAGTAGCCCGCGATCTGCACGCAGTCGGCTTTGGCCACGCCGAGCCGCTTCAATCCAGCCTCGGTTGCGATGATGAGCGCCGCGTAGCCGTCGGTCATCTGCGAGCAGTCAAACGTCTTGAGTGGCAGGCCATCGACGATGTAGCGATTGATGCCCTCGATCTTCATGGCCTGCTCGAGGGTCACTGTCGCCTTCTGCATCTGGGCGTACGGGTTCTTGTTGCCGTTGGCGTATTCGACGACGGCAATCTGCGCCAGGTCGGCCTCGGTCGCGCCGTGCGTCTTCATATAGTCGGCCATCACCTCGGCGAAGATGTGGGGAAACACGAAGACCTTGCCGGGCCGATCGTCGGGATGCGAGAACACTCCCAGGGCCGCGCCAATCAACTTGCCGTCCGCCTTGCCCTCGTTGTCGCGCATCTTCTCGTAACCGAGGGCGATCCCGACCTCGCCCATCCCGGCGAGCAGTTTGTAGACGACCGACAGCACGGCCTGGCCACCCGAGGCGCACGCGTTTTCGACTGATTCGATCGACTTGCCCTCGAGGCCTGGCACCGCGGCCATCAGACCGGCCACGAGGCCCTGCTGATTGAGCGTGAAGTGGCAGGTGGCTCCAACCGACCCGACGTCAATCTGCGCCGGATCGGTCTTGATCTGCTGGCAGACCTCGGTGACGGCGTTTCTGACGATGTCGGGCACCGTCATGCCCATCAACTTGCCGAATTTGGACTGGTGATACGCGGCGATGTAGACCGGATTGTTCATCGACGTCTCCTTTGGCCGGGAGGAAAGAATAATGACGTGCTCTGGAGATCATACCCCCGCGGGGCAACGCCCGCCAGCAGAGGTCGGCGGATGGGGAAACAGAGACCAGCCCCCTCCCGCGCCTCAGCGTTCCAGCAGGTGTCCCGAATGTTCGTCGTCGCATTCGCACTGTGCTTGTGGCGGCCGAAGCAGCTTTGCCGAGACCCGTGGATCCACGTGGCCTGCGCTACGGGGAATCAACCGTCGCACCCAGCTGGATCCCCAATGTCCGTCGGTCCGTCGAACGGGCATCGTGTCGAGCGGGAATCCAGGTGTCGTACACGATGGCCTCGATCGTCCATGACTGACCGCCGAACAGGCCGCGGAGCCCCGGCCTGGGAATGGTGATGGTCTGCCACGCTTCACTGACGGCCACGTCACGCCACGGCCGGCCGTCAATCCTGATGCTTACGCTGGTCGACGAGATCGATGGATTCCGCAGCCTCATGCGTTGGGTGAGTGACGCCTTCTCCTGTGAAACGAAATACACCAGCCGCTGTCCTGACCAGCGAAATCGCTCGTCGCCTTCGCCTTCCCACGCATAGGCTCCAAAGGTGATCACGGGCAGCGTCGTCAACCGCCTGCGTGCGCCCGGAGAACACGTCGCAGGCGTCGACGGCAGTCCCATAGTGATCTCGGCTGGCACGCTTGCCCAACCACGGACGATCCCGTTGGTGTACAGGGTGCGCGGCGCACAGGGCGCGAAATCCGCGGCGATGTTCGCCGCCACCAGGGCGGCCGTCCCGCATGCGACCGCGCCTAGCCCGAGCGCCGTCCACCCGACGACTCGATGGACGGAGACATCCGCCAGTGCCGTCACGCCCGCGGCAAAGAGCACGGTGGCACCAAGCGCGATAAAATGGAGTTGTTCCGCCTTGACCGCAAACGCGAAAGGGAGATCGAACAGCACGAGCACCGTTGCTCCGCCCGCAAACAGCAGGAGCGAAGATGTGCGGCGCGTGAGAGCGGCTGTGATGAGGCCCGTCGCGACGATTCCGTTGAACAGCCAGGCAAAGACCAGCTGCCCCGGACGCTTGGCGGGAATCTGGAACAGGACTGCGCGCGGCCCCGCAAGGAGGTTCGTCCACGCTTGCTGGACCGATGGCGCGCCGTACCCGCCAAGCTGCCCGAGCGCGACGTAGCGCCACAGGGGAAGCACGACGACGAGCCCCAACAACACCGTCAGGGCCGGCAGGGGCGGCCATGCCCAGCGACCGCTGGTCGAGAGGGCCCGCGTGCCATGAAGCAACAGCAACACAGGCGCGAACATGATTCCGTCCTCCTTGACGAGAAACAGGAGCACCTGCACCGCGATAAGCGCCACCCACGGCCAGCTTCGACCAGCCGGAGCCAGAACCCAGATGAGCAACCCCGTCAGGAACAACAGCATCGCAAGCAGATGCATCTGGTTCGTCGCCCACGAGGCCAGCGAGTAGGGCACGGCTGGATGCACGGCAAACAGCACGGCTGCGGCGCAAGCTGTGCCCGTCCTTCCGGAGAGCGCCAGAACCGCCCACCCAAGCAGTGTCCCTGCGCTGGCGAGCATCAGGAGACTCAGGATCCGATAGGCCCGTTCGTTGACGCCGAGCAGGTCGAAGCGAAGGGCGTAGAACGCGACCGTCAGGGGCCGATAGAATGGTTTCTCAATAGCTGTGACGTCCCAGTTGCCACCAAACGACGCCGCGACCTCGGCGAAGGTGTAGGGACGAACCTGATGGTAATCGTCGTAGGACAGGGGGTAGTCGACCGTAGAGCCATACACTGCAACGACGGCCGCGGCGACGAGCAACGCCAGCGAGACGCCCGCCGTTACAGAAATGCGGGCGGATGGCCTGGGTAGCGAGGACCTCGGCATGTTCGGTGTCTGGGCCACGGGACTGGCTGGCTCGTCTTTCACTTTCCATGGCCGCACACGGCGGCCTGACGTCCGGCATCACAACCCGTTCCAGCGATCTGAGCGGTCAGCATCACGCAGGTTGTGAAACCGTCTGTGCTAAATTCCTCAGGTGCCTCCGAAGCCGATGGTGACCTTGTCGCCGTCGACGATCACGGGAACCTCGCGGCGCCCCTTGCTGCACGCAAGCATCCGCTGCAGATCCGCGGGGTTCTTCTTGACGTTGATGTACTCGAACGCGACACGCCGCCTTGCATGGTCCTCACGGGCGGCCTCGGTGTACGGTCAAGTGTCCTTGCCGAAGATGAGCACAGGATTCATAGCGTCAACCCCTCGTAGGCGGAAACCCGGTCCTTGAAGTTCTGCAGGACGGACACCGGCTTGCCTGTGGCGTAATCGTACATCACCTGCACGGTCCGAGCGGTCGCGACGAGGAGCCCGCGCTGGTTCTGCAGTTCGTACTCGAACACGAAACTGGTCCGCCCGAAACCGGTGATCCCGAGACGGACGTCCAGCAGGTCGCCCTGCTCCGCCGGCGCCTTGTAGTCGATTTCGGCGCGCGCCATGATGAACTTGATATCGCCCCAGCCGCGGCCCCCGCACACGTCGCGCCAGTAGGCGAAGCGCGCGACCTCGAGGTACGTGAGGTACACCGCGTTGTTCGCATGCCCCATCGGATCGCAATCGCGAAACCGGACTTCCATCGGGCAGCTGTACTTGAAGGCCATCAATGACCCCCGACAACCGGACCCGCCGTCGCGCCACCCGGTGACCGATCGGTGCGCGCGCGCCAGAGCGAGACGAGACTGATCAGGCAGGCGACGGCAATCACGCCGGCGGCGCTGACGTACGGCACGGTAATGCCGAGGTTGTCGAACGCGAAGCCTGCCCACAGCGGCCCGACAATCCGGCCGAGGCTGGAGAGTGCCTGCGTCAGGCCGAGAATACCGCCCTGGTCCTCAGCGGCCGAGCACCGCGAAATGAGCGACATGAGCGACGGGTTGTTGAAACCCATCCCCACGGCGAGCACGGCCTGCGACACCATCAGCACGGCGACGGTCGATGACGCCGGGATCATCAGCAGGCCCATCGACACGACACCGAGCGAGATTGGCACGATGTGGTGCTCGCCTACGAACCTGACGGTGCGCCCCACGAGCAGGCCCTGCACGATGACGAGGATAATGCCGACAAACGCGAAGAGATACCCGATGGTCGAGGCGTGGAACCCGAAGGTCCGTTCGGCGAAGAGGGCAAACGTGGTTTCGAAGCCTGAGAACGCAGCCACCACCAGGAAGCTGACCAGGAGCAGCAGCGGCAAGTGCGGGCGGGTGACCGCGAGGCGCAGTGATTCCAGGCGTCCCACGCGCACCTTCGCCCGGTACTCGGCCTTCAGCGTTTCCGGAAGCAGGAACCATGCGGCGGTGAAGTTGGCGAGCGACAGCGCCGACGCGAAAAACGCCGGCATGGCGTAGCCCCAACGGCTCAGAAATCCGCCGATCGCCGGCCCGAAGATGAAGCCAAGGCCGAAGGCTGCGCCTATCAACCCCATCCCCTTCGCCCGATCTTCGGCTGTCGTCACATCGGCCACCACCGCCTGGGCGGTCGGGATGTTGGCCCCGGCAATCCCGGCGAAAATGCGCGCGGCAAACAGCAGCACCAGGGAACTGGCGAGGCCGAAGATCAGGTACGAGAGGAACGAGCCGAAGAGCCCCATCAGGATGATGGGCCGCCGGCCGATCCGATCCGACCATCGCCCCCAGAGCGGCGCGAAGATGAACTGCATCAGCGAAAACGAGGTGGCGAGCATCGCGATCGTGAACGCATTCGCCCCAAACGTCTCCGCGTAGAACGGCAGGAGCGGGATGATGATCCCGAACCCCAGCAGGTCTATGAAGACCGTGACAAAGACGATGATCAGTGGAGAGGCCTTCACAATCGTCGCTCGACATTCGGAAAGGTGAGCCACACGGGGACGCCGCAGAAATGCCTGCCCTCGGTGCAGCGCGGGGCGATCAGGCCGTTGCGGACGACGCACGGCGGGCCGATGTGACGCCCGAGCTTCGGGTGTTTCGCGCGCACCTGCTCGACCTCGTCCATCGACGCGTCGTAGATCTCCTCCTGGGCGTTGAAGCAGGTCCGCTGGGTCCACTTGTGCACGAGCGCGATGAGCGGGCCCGTTTCGATCGTTCGCACGGCAAGCGCGTTGGGCAGCACGTAGGCCGCGAATTCAACGGGCACGCCGAGATCGATCAGGCGGGTGCTGGCCGACCAGGCGGCGCGCATCGACTCCTGGAAGATCGCACCGGCGGGTCCGTTGCTCGCGATGAGGCGTGGCGTGATGAAGTCAGGCTCGCGGGTCGCCGCGAACGTCAGCAGCGGGCGCGACGCCGGCACACAGCGGTGCCGCTGGTCCTGCGAGTCGGCGGTGTGGCTGATGCGCTTGGCGAACGTGTAGCTGGCGTGATTGAGCGCACGCATCAGGGGCGAGTGGTACGACACGTTGAGCATGTCCAGCCGGTAGCGGTTGCGCGCCGGATTCAGCACCCGGTCAATCGCTTCGTCTTCGGACAGCTCGTCGGAGGCGAGGCCGAAGGTGGCCCGCACCGCATCGGCCACGATGGCTTCGGCGCCATCGGAGGCGTCAATCAGCCTGGACACCCGGCCGCCCAGCTTCGCATCGAACTCCCGCGCGAACCGGTCCGCGCCAGCGACGGGCCGGGGGAATGCCGTCTCCGGCGCGGCATCGCGGTCGAGCGGCTCGGGCCCGACACGCTCGAAGAACAGCGGATCGTGCCGGCTCACCAGGTCGACCATCGCGCCAATGACCTGCCTGGCCTCGAAGGGCGTGTCACCGACGTTCATCATCCGGCGCAGGCGATGCAGCGTGATGCCCGACACGGTGTGGACCATCGACGTGAAGGCGGCAATCGGGATCACGTAGCGCGCCACTTCTATGGCCTTCTTCTCGGCTTCCCGCGCGATGCCGTCCAGGCGCTGGGCCGACGCGCGCGGCGTCACGTACCGCAGCTGCTTCAGGATCGCAAAGGCGTCCGGCTTCAGCAGGTCCGACAACTTCGCATAGTCATTCCAGGACCGGAGGATAGCCTGCTCGTACACGGCGCGCGCCTCGCCGACGAGCGGCGGCACGAATGCTCTGGGTTCGTTCAGCCTGACGTAGCGCTGGCTCGACTGCTCGGAGTTGTAGAAGGGGTACGCATGCAGGAAGCTCCACACGAACTGGCGCGAGATGTTCTCGAGGCCGAACTCGAAGTGCGCGTGCTGGTAGACGGTGTGGTGGCCGGCGTCGAAGGTGAGCGAACCGATCGTCTCGCGCTGCTTGTCGGTAATCTCGCCAACCCCGATGACCCGCGGCGAGTAGCACGTGCGCGCGGCCGCAATCGCCCCGTCGAAGGGCGTCGTCGGCGCAGTGCGCAGGGTCACGAGGGGTGGAGCGGTTTCAATCAAGGACACGTTCAATCAGCTGCAATCTCGTCGTTCCACCCGGTCAGTCGTGCCCCGCGTGATACCTCGCATACTCGTCGATGAAGCTGAGGCTCTGAAGCGTCTTCATCCGATCCAGAAACAGCACGCCGTCGAGGTGGTCGGTTTCGTGCTGGAAGACGCGGGCCATGTGGCCGCTGGCTTCGATCTCGATGCGCCGGCCTTCGCGGTCGAAGGCGCGCACCTTGATGTCGCGGTGCCGCGGCACCAGACCCCGCAGATCGGGAACGCTGAGGCAGCCTTCCCAGTCCTCGACGGTGTGCCGGCCGACCGGGGTGATTTCGGGGTTGATGATGACGATGACGCCGGGTTCGGCCGCGTTGCGCTCCCCCGCCTTTTTCCCGCCCTGCTCGCCTTCTTCCTCGTCTTCAACCAGTTGCGCCACGAAAATCCGGAGGCCTTCGTGTACCTGCGGCGCGGCCAGCCCGGCGCCGTTGTACTCGATCATCGTCCCGATCATGTTGTCGATCAGGGCCTGGATCGAGGCGCCGGCGATCTCCGGCTGAGGCACGGTCTTCGCTTTCTTGCGGAGGACCGGGTGACCCATCCGCGCTATTTTCAGAATAGACATGAATCCTGATTATACGAGGCACGTGCGGCCTGACGCCAGACGTCCGGGTTTCTCAGTACGTTTCTTGCAACAGCTCTGATGACCGCCCCACCGGCGGGGGCTGGTCTTGATGGGACCGGAACCGGGCCAAGTGCCGTCTCTTCATCGCATTGCGGCATCTGTTCCCGGGAAATGACGGCGGCGGGATGACGACCGTTCCTGGCGCGGGCATGACGATTCCGCATGTAAAGATGGCTCACGCGTCGGCCGATACTACCCGAAAGGGTGAAGTTTGGGGAACGTTCCCAGGCCGGGACCGGGCATGACTTGGCGAAAATACTGGGGTAAAATGGACGAATTGGGAGTTTTCTAATGAAGAACTGGGCTGGGACGGTATTGTTCGTAGTGGCGGCTGGCGTGCTGGGCTCCGGATGCGCAGCCTCGTCTGCCACCTCGCCAACCTCTCCGAGTGCGCCCGCCGCACAAACGAGCGGGTCCCTGACGATTGGATCACTGTCGGCCGGAACCTGGGGCTCGTTTGCCGCCGACCCGGCGCCCGGCAGCTTCAATCTGAACCCGGGCTCGTGCGGGAACTTCAAATGGTCCGTCACGTCACTGACAGCGGTCAGCGCGGCCGGCACCTTTTCGGCGGACTGCGGCGGAGGTCTCTCGCTGGCTGGTAGCGCGACGGCCTCGCTCAGCGGCACGAGCGCCGTCTGGAGTGCGAACGGCAACGTGACCGGCAGCACGACGTGCTCGTTTGGCGTGAACGGCACCGCGGCGCTCGAGAACGGCGGCGTCCGGGTGACCTACAACGCAACCGTTTGCGGAGTGACGATCACGGGTTCGGAACTGCTGAAGAAACGGTAGCGGGCGCGATGAATCGCGCCTGCGGGCAACCACGGGGGGTTGCCCCTACGACGCCTGACATGGGCTTGTCCAACCAGGCGACGCGCTAGTCCGCCAGTCCGTCTGCCTTGCGCTCGGACGCGGAGATGATGCCGCCCGCGGCCTGGATCTCCGCGGCGCGATCAAACGCCACCGGCGCCGGCCTGACGAACGCCTTCACCACACCGGACGTGCCGTCCACGCGCAGCTGCTTCATCAGGAATGCAAACCGCTGCTCGAGCGACGCGCCGATGGCGGCGCGGATGTCCTCGGGCAGGCCCCACAACTGCTTCTTGAACGGCCCAATGGCCTTCTTGCGCGCCTTGTAGATGAACTGCTCTTCGGTGTCGTTCGGCTTGCGCTCTTCCAGCGCGTGCTCGCGAAGCCACGCGTACATTTCGGCCTTGAGCGACGCCGGCAGCGCCGGGTGCTCATAGACCATGTTCTGGAAGTCGGTGGCCAGATGAACCTCGCACGCTCCCGCCTTCGGGAACGCGTTGAAGGCATCGGGCGGCAGCGTTGAGGCGCCGTGCTGCACGGCACCGGCCATCCCGAACTCCGTGCGGGCCAGCTCGGAGAGTTCGCGGAGCGTGTCGAGATCGATCTTCACATCCATCCGCACGCTGCCATCCGGGGCGACGAATCCACCGTGGGCCGTGCCGGTCTGGATGCTGATCTTGCTGATGCCAACCATCCCGCCGCGCAACTTGTCGTACCCCGCCATGAACGCGCGCAGTTCGTGCGCGTCCGAGTTCTTGCCGCCCACCTCGCCAATCTCACCGCCGATGGAAATCGTGACGCCCTTCGGCTCGAGGCTCCTGACGTGCCGCGTGAAGGCGGCCGCCTGCTCGCAGTTCACGCGCTGCTGCTCATCGAGCGTCGGCTGATCGAGATCGACCAGCGTCGACGTGTCGATGTCGATGTTGTAGAACCCGGCCGCAATCTCCTCCTGGATCAGGTCCCGCAGCGTCGCCAGTTCCTTGTCGCGCTCAGGGCTCGCGAACTTCTTCGCGCTCACCTGGACGTGATCGCCCTGGATGAAAAGCGGCCCACTGAAACCCTCGCGCAGTGCCGCGGCCAGCAGGATGGCAGAGTACTCGTGCGGCCGTTGCTGGGTGTACCCGACCTCGGATCGCGCAATCTCGAGAATGAACGCACCGGCGTTGAGGGCGATTGCCGCGCGGAACACGGCCCGCGCCGTGTCGTATGTCATCGCGCGGAGGTTCATCGCGGGCACGGTGAAGCCCTTCGCCTCCCCTCGTCCGATCGCCAAATACAAGTCGTGGATCGACGCGGGCGCCACGCCCTTGTGGGCACCGATACCTCGGATGATCCACCGCGCGGTTCCCTTGATGTCGGCGGACGCTCCAAACGCGGCCGTCCAGGCCAGCCGGTCGATGGCCGCAGCCGGAACATCGCCAGCCACGTGAACCTTGTCTCCGGCTACGACAACGGCCGGCTTCAACGCGTCAATCATCTGCGCGACGGATTCGAACACCACGGGCTCTCCTCCTGGAAAATCAGCGAAGCGCGTTTCTCGTCACCCCGGTGGCATCCGGGGTCCCCGACGCGGCACCCGCGTGGGGGTGGCATCCGGGGTCCCCGACGCGGCAGCCGCGTTGGGGTGGCATCCGGGGTCCCCGACGCGGCAGCCGCGTTGGGGTGGCAGCCGGGGCCCAGCCCTGGATATTCTACCCTCCGGGCGGCGCCGGGTCTTTCCTGGCCTGAGTCCCTCGACGTTGATCGGGACTCCCTGAGCTTGTCGAAGGGAGCGAAGCCGAAGGGAAGATCCGGCCTCCAGCTCAAAATACGCAGCCCAAGAGACTCCGGGCTCCATCATGACAGATGCAGGCCGGGTCTTCAGACCCGGCGTTTCAGACCCGGCGAGACACGAGGCGGCCACAATCGACTCAAGCGGTCTCCGGGCCTCGTTCTGCTTCGGCGTCCGGTTGCCGCGCCGGGAACTCGAAACTCTCCGTGACCGTGCCCGCGATGGCCGAGGCCACCATGTCCTCGATCGGCAACTTCGCCTCCGCCGCATCGACCTGCCAGCCGCGCGCGTGGGTCTCCGGGTTGCGTGGCGTGAACAACTGGCAGCAGTCCTGGTCGGGCACGATCGAAATCTCGTAGGTCCCGATGCGCTGGGCCTCGACGATGATCTCTTCCTTGTCCATGCCGATAAGCGGCCTCAGGATCGGCAGGCTGGTCACCGCGGCGATGACGGCGAGATTCTCAAGCGTCTGCGACGCCACCTGTCCAATCACCTCGCCGGTGACCAGCGCCCGGGCGCGAGTGTCCCTCGCGAGCCGCTCGGCAATGCGCAGCATCATGCGCCGGTAGATCACGACGCGAAGCGGCGGCGGCACGCTCAGCACAATCTGGCGCTGGAGTTCGCCAAACGGAACGAGCTTCAGCGTGCTCTTCATCTGGTACCGCGTCAGGATCTCGACAATCTCGCGCACCTTCTCCTGCGACGCGCGCGACACGAACGGATAGCTGTGGAAATGGATGGGCACGACCGTACATCCGCGCTTCATCAGCCGGCAGGCCGCGACCGGGGAATCGATCCCGCCCGACAGCAGGCACGCGACGCGCCCGCTCACACCGGTCGGCATGCCGCCGGCGCCCTTCTGTTTGCCGAACGAGTAGAACGCCTGTTTCGAGAGCAGTTCGACGTTGACGGCCAGTTCCGGGTGATCGAGCTTGACCTTCCAACCGAGCGCTTCGACGATGCGCCCGCCAATCTCGCATTCGATTTGCGGGGAGGTCATCGGATAGCGCTTGTCGGCGCGCTTCGCATTGACCCGGAACGTCACCGGCGCGTGACCCGCGAGGTCGGCCAGGATGGCTCTGCAGAGCACGTCGAGGTCGAGCGCGACCCGCCCGGCCTTTGAGAAGTTCGCGATGCCGAAGACGTGGAGCAGTCGTTTCCTGACGCGGTCGAATTCGGCCGACGGTCCGAGCACGATCTCAATCCGGCCCATCAGCGCCCGCACGTCCTCGACGCCGATGTCGGAGGTTTGCCTGCGCAGGTTACGAACGAGCTTCGCGATGAAGTACGGCCTGTTGCGACCCTTCAGCGCAATCTCCTGGTAGTGGACGATGATCGAATTCATGCGTGCTTCTTACGCTCAGCTCAGTACCAGCGGCATCAGGATGCCGCGGCGATTCGCTTCGCGTCCCCGCTCACACAAGCCGGCAAGACTCGTTTCCGGCCGGGGCGAATGCGCGGTAACGCGGCGATTCGCTTCACGTCCCCGCTCACACAAGCCGGCAAGACATGCCTTGCCGGGACGAGTCGCCGACCTGACGGTTGCGCTATTCGCGCAGCCCGTCTCGGCCCTGATATGGAACGACCTGTCAAGCACGCGTATCAACAGTCACTCTTACAAGCAGCTATCCGTGGCGGTCGAGGGCACGAGTGCGAGCCGGTCGTTCCATAGTGACTATCGGCTCGTTTTGCGGACTTCGCCCTTCGACTTCGCTCAGGGCTAGCTGTCGGCTTGGTTCGAGGGGCCGCTTCGCGAATCGCCTCGTCACCTGAGCCCCAGTCGGCCGAACCCCTGGTTCGAGGGGCCGCGCCGCGAATCGCCGCGTCACCTGAGCCCCAGTGCAGCCGCCGCGTGTCCGCTCGCGGCTGCGCTCTCGATGGTACCTGGCAAGCCCGTGTCGGTCCAATCGCCCGCCAGCACGAATCCCGCGAGGTTGGTCTTTGCACCCGGTCGCGGCGGCTGGCCTGGCGCCAGCGAAAAGGTGGCACGCCGCTCCCGCACAACCGTCGCGTGTTTCAACGTCGCGCCGCGGGCGGCCGGCACGGCGTCGCGCAGTTCCCGGACGGCCAGCGCCACCAGTTCGTCGTTGCCGCGCAAGACCATGTCTGACGCGCCGCTCGAGACCAGCGAGAGATGGCTGGCGGCCTCTCCGACGATGAGACGCTTTTCGAAGATCCACTGCATCGCACGCCCGGGCAGTCCCACAAATGGCGTATCGAGCACACGGCGGTCGAACCAGAGATTCACGGTGACGATCGGATACGAGCCCATCCGGCTGGCGTGATCCAGAACGTCGGTCAATTCTGGCGGCGGCTGGTCGAACAGATCGGCCAGCGCAAACCACGGCACCGCCGACACGACGGCACCGGCGCGCTGCTCGCCGCCGCTCCGGACGCGGACACCCACCGCCCGCCCGCCGTCGACGACGACCGTTGCGAGGGCGTTGGTGCGCACTTCGCCGCCTCTCTCCTGGATGTACTGCCGGGCGGGCTCCGCATAGGTCTCGACGAGCGACCGCGCGGGCAGTCCGAGCGCCGAGGCCTGCGGATCACGCCCGAACATCTCGGCCAGCACCCGGGCGAACGGCGGCGGCGCGGCTTCGTCGGCCGGCTGATTGAGCGCGGCCAGCGCCAGCGGCTCCCACAACATCTCGCGGACGCGACGGCGCTGTCCATTGCGGACGAGCCAGTTGCCGACCGTCTCTTCCGGCGAGGCCGCAATCCTGCCGGTGCGGCCGCGCAGTTGCTGCTGCGCCAGCCTGATCACGGGCCCCATCCGGAGCGCCGACAGGCGATCGGCCCACCTCAGCGCGTCCCACTCCATCAGGCCGGCCAGCAGATGAAACGGCGCCGGCAATGCGGGACAGCTCAACGTCGTCCAAACGCCCGCCGGATCGACGAACGGCACTTCCAGCGACGGCTGCAGGCGGACGGCCGATTCGGCGCCGATCCGCTTGAGAAAGGCCAACGACTCGCGATAGCAGCCCAGGAGGATGTGCTGGCCGTTGTCGATGATCTCGCCGGTGGTGGGATCGCGGTGCGACGATGCCCGACCCCCGAGCGCCGGGCGCGCCTCAACGACCAGCACGCGGGCGCCCTGCTCGACGAGCGCGGTGGCGGCGGTCAACCCTGCCACGCCGCCGCCGATGACGATCACGTCGAATGCGCGGCCGTTCATCTCGGGTTCGCACCAGACATAAAGCGTTCCACGGGAATACCGAGCATGACCTGCGTCCACACCTTTGCGGCAACCAGCGCCTTGCGCCAGCCCGGGGCGCGGATGGCCGATCCGAACACGGCGTATCCGCTGCGCTCGATGCGCCGCAGGAGATCGAAATAGATGGCGCCCATGATGCGCGCCGCCACCAGACGGCGCGCGTCGATCGGAGGAAGCGCAAGGGCAGCGCGCCTGTAGTAGTCGCGGGCCCGTTCCGCCTCGAGCTTCAGAAGACTGCGCACCGGCCCCGATACCGCGCCGGCGCGCAACGCGTCCTCGGTCACGCCGCAGCGGACCAGATCTTCCTGCGGCAGGTAGAGCCTCCCAACGGCGAGATCCTTGCCGAGATCTCTCAGGATGTTGGTCAACTGGAGCGCCACGCCGAGATTGAGCGCGTACTCCCGGCAGCGGGCGTCCCTGTAACCGAAGATCTCGATGCAGATCAGGCCAACGGCCGATGCCACCCGAAGGCAGTACTGGTGGAGATCGTCGAAGGTGGCGTAGCGGCGCTCGTCGAGGTCCATTTCCACGCCGTCGATCACATCGTCGAAGGCCCCGCGCGGCAGGTTGAACGCGGAGATGTGCGGCACGAGGTTTCGCGCGACGGTCGTTTCGACCGGCTTGCCATCGAACGCCGCCGCGAGTTCACGGCGCCACTTTGCCAATTCCGCCGCCGCGGCTGACCTCGCCACTGCCCGGTTGGCGTCTCCTGCTTTCTCATCGACCGCGTCGTCGACGGCGCGGCAGAAGTCCCACACGGCCGTGATCGCGCGACGCTGGTCGGGCGGCAGCACGACGAAGGAGTAGTAGAAGCTGGTGTCGCGGCGGGCCATGTGATTGCCTCAGCTTCCGGGGTGTGACGTGCGCCAGGTGAGCGCGCCCCACGCGAGCGCGGGGATGTCGCCGGCGCCGAGCGTGGGCCGTTTCGTGAACACGTCGAAGCTGTCGCGCTCGAGCGCGTCGAGGATGCGGCGGCCGCCGAGCCATGTCATCCGCAGTTCGAAGCGGAGACGGCCGGCAACGCCGTCGCAGACACGCCGGCCGTCGTCGTAGAGCGCCTGTGTGCGGTCGGCCATCAACGACAGCACCTTGCGCCAGCTCACGGTGAGAAGACGCGTCTCGAGGTCCTCCGGGTGTGCGCCGAATGACCGCATGTCGGAGAGCGGCACATACAGCCGGCCCTTTCGCCAGTCGCGTTCGACATCCTGCCAGAAGTTGGTGAGCTGCAATGCGGTGCAGGCCGCATCGGACGCTCGATCGAGTTCCTCGTTGTTGTGGCCCGCGACCCGGAGGACCAGTCGTCCGACCGGATTGGCCGACCGGCGGCAGTAGTCGAGTACGTCCGGCCAGGACTCATAACGGGTCGTCGTCACGTCCTGGCGGAATGCGCTCAACAGATCTTCGAAGAGGCCGATCGGCAGCGCGCGCTCGCGAATCGTGTTGGCGAGCGCCACGAAGATGGCGTCAGACTCCGAGACGCGGTCGTTGGCTTCCTCAGTGGCGCACGACCTGAGCCGCAGAAGCCAGTCGTCGAGACGCGCCAGGCGCTCGTCGGCGGCCAGCACGCCTTCATCGGCGAAGTCGTCCGCGGTGCGGGCGAAGGCGTAGATTGCCGCGATGTGCGGGCGCATCGGGCGCGGCAGCAGGTACGACGCCACCGGGAAGTTCTCGTAGCGCGCGCGGGCGAGGCGCTGGCAGACGGCGTAGGCCTCGCCGACGGTCACCACTCGACCTCGGGCATGCCAGCCCGGCGGTTTACGCAGCGGGCCATGACGAAGAGCAGATCGGACAGACGATTTGCGTAGGCCAGCAGGGTGGGTTCCAGAACACCGAGCGCCACCATGCGACGTTCGGCGCGGCGAAAGACCGTCCGCGCGTGGTGGAGCGCGGTGCCGGTCATTGAGCCTCCGGGGAGGATGAAGCGCCGAAGCGGGGTGAGTTCCTCTTCGAGGCGGTCGATCCAGCCCTCGAGCCGCGCCACGTCCTGCTGTCCGAGTGCGGCCTTTTCCACGCGCCCGGCAATGTGCCCGGCCGGATCCGCCAGCCGGGATCCCAGCGCGAACAGGTCGCGCTGGATCTGAACCAGCATGGCGTCGAGGTCCGGGTCGAGGCCCGAAGCCCGCGCCAGACCGATCACGGCGTTGGCCTCGTCGACCTCGCCATAGGCGTCGACCCGCGGGTCGGACTTGGCAACGCGGGTGCCGTCGAAAAGATTCGTCGTCCCGGTGTCGCCGGTTCGAGTGTAGATCTTCATGCCGCTTGGATTATAAGTGTGTTGAACCGGTTTCAGAACCCGTTCTCGCGGCGGTGGAACGGGCCGCTCCCGCAGGTTCTGCAACCGTCCCCGGAAGGATATGCCCAAGCGAACCGCGCGCCCATCACGCCTCCAGGCCGGCCGCCTGCCAAAACCCGGCCTGCGGCAGAAGTTCAGGCGAAAACTGCTGGAATGGTACGACCGGAACGGCCGCGACCTGCCCTGGCGCGAGACCGATGATCCGTACCGTATCCTGGTGTCGGAGGTGATGCTCCAGCAGACGCAGGTCGCCCGCGTCCTGCCGAAGTACGAGGAGTGGATCGGGAAGTACCCATCGTTTGATGCGCTGGCCGCTTCGCCGGAAGACGAGGTGGTCAAGGCGTGGCACCCATTGGGCTACAACATCCGCCCGCGCCGCCTGCACGCCATCGCCCGCGAGGCCGTTGCGAATTACGGCGGCGAACTGCCGTCCGATCCCGCGACACTGCTGTTGTTCAAGGGTATTGGCCCCTACACGGCCGGCGCCGTGTTGAGCTTCGCGTTCAAACAGCGGGCCGCGATTCTCGATACCAATGTCGCACGGGTCCTATTCAGGATCTTCGTGGGCCGCGGCGACTCGACAACGCATCGGATGAGGAAGCACCTCTGGTCGCTCGCGGACATCACGATGCCGCACAAGCGCGTCTTTGATTTCAACCAGGGCGTTATGGACTTCGGCGCGATGGTGTGTGTCGCGCGGAAACCAAAGTGCTCCGAGTGCACCATGTCGTCGATGTGCCGCTCATTCCCGTTCGGCCCGGAGCGCGCGGCTCGCGTGCGACAATGAGGCACAGTTGGTTGGAACTGGCTGCCGACGCCGTTGTCGGCGAACGGTACACATATCGGGGGCCGGGCCCCAGTTTGAACACGAGAGCGACATCCGAATGAGACCAGGCAATCGGCGGCACGTCGTTGTCACTGCCGCAGTCATCGAGCGGGACGGAGCGTTCCTGATGACGCGCCGGCTCGATGGCACGCATCTGGCCGGACACTGGGAGTTCCCGGGCGGTAAGCGCCAGCCGACCGAGACGCTCGAGGCCTGCCTGATCCGGGAGATCAAGGAGGAACTCGATGCCGAGATCGATGTCGGCCTCGAGATCCTCGCCACCACGCACGCGTATCCGGAACGCACGGTTGAGCTGCGATTCTTCCGGTGCGAGTTGAAGAGCGACCCGCGGCCGGTCCTGGGTCAGGCGCTGCGTTGGGTACCGCGCGCGGACCTCGCCAGTTTTCCGCTCCCGCCGGCCGACAACGAACTCGTGCGTCGCCTCATCGCCGGCGAAATCTGAACTGCGGACCGACCTCTCTCGGAACGGGCCCTCGAACCAGGCCGACAGCGAAGTCCTGAGCCCCTCGACCTTGCTCGTGGCTCCCAGAGCTTGTCGAAGGAAGCGAAGTCGAAGGGCGTCAGTCTGCAAAACGCGCCGTGACGGCCAAGACAGGCTGCGCGAATAGCGCAAACGTCAGACCGGCGACGAGTCCGGTAAGGCGCGTGTTGCCGGCTTGCGTGAGCGGGGCCGCGGAGAGAGAGGTCGGTTCGCGTTCACTAACCGCCGACAAACGGCAGCGCGGTGACGGCCGCAGAAAGGCCCGCATCGCCGTGCGCGACGGTGACGCGGCTGCCGGGCGCGATGTGGTCACGGTGGACGTATCCGAGCGCAATCGGTTTCCCCAGCGCCGGTGAGTGCGCGGCGCTGGTCACGTGTCCCACGTCCTTGCCGTCAACCTGCAGTGTGTCCCCTGGCGACGGTTCGATATCGCCGTCAATGGCGAGGCCGACCAGCTTGCGGACAATCCGCCCGTGACCGCGATCGCGGATGCGGACGATGACCTCCTGGCCCGGGTAGCAGCCCTTGGTCGAACTGATGGCCTGCGCTTCGATGCCTGCCTCGAGCGGAATCGTGTCGTCGGTCATGTCGACGAGGAACATGGGCGTCCCGCTCTCGATTCGAAGTGTTTCAACAACCTCGGCATCCGGCACAATCGCGCCCGCTGCGGAGATTGCCGCAGCCAGGGCGGGCAGCCGGCTCGGCGGCGCAAGAATCAGGAATCCGGGCAGGCCGAATTCGTCGACGCGGGCCAGGATGCCCGGCTCCTGGTCGAGGTCGACTCGCCGATGGTGAAACGCGGGCCAATTCGCCAGGTCGCCAGCGAGATCTCCCGGCCCGCCCCCGGATCTGTCACCCAGCGCATGTCCAACCGCCGCCGCGGCCAATGGCCCCTGGACGCTGACGCATCCGAGGGCGTCGGTCAGATCTCCCAGTTGCACGTCCTCGCTGAAGATCAACTGGTCGAGCCTGGCAACGAGCGCGTCTTTGACGGCGTGCGGCATCTCCAGCAGTGTCGCGTCCCCCAGTTCGAAGACGCGCATGTCGGTCACCATCCGCCCAAGCGGCGTCAGCAGCGCGGCGTAGCA